>Ga0184629_10001293_pt1 | contig 10279 bp, 9 predicted proteins | sample PLM4_32_b1_FD_133158 | JGI IMG/M metagenome (GOLD analysis project Ga0184629, IMG submission 133158) | Groundwater sediment microbial communities from an aquifer in East River, Colorado, USA - PLM4_32_b1 | ecosystem: Environmental > Terrestrial > Soil > Riparian zone | place: USA: East River... | reverse complement strand
ATTCTGCAGTTTGGACCCGCGCGGACGATGTGGACCGCGCCGTGGCCGCGGCCGCGCTGAGCACCGGTTGACCATGGACATTCTCCACGCGATCGGCAACACCTCGATGGTTCGGCTCCGCCGGGTCGTCCCGCCGAACTGTGCGGACATCTTCGTGAAGCTCGAGTGGGAGAACCCCACCGGCAGCATGAAGGACCGGATGGCGCTGGCCGTGATTGAGCGGGCCGAGGAAGACCGTCGTCTCAAGCCCGGAGACACCGTGGTCGAGTACTCGGGTGGCAGCACCGGGGCGTCGCTCGCGTTGGTCTGTGCCGCCAAGGGCTACCGTCTCCGGATCGTCACCTCCGATGCGTTCAGCCAGGAGAAGCGGGATCACATGGCGGCGCTGGGTGCGGAGCTGACGCTCGTTCCAAGTGAGGGGGGCCTCACCACCAGGAAGCTGATCCAGGATATGATCGACGCCGCCCGTACCCTGAGCCAGGAGCCGCACACCTACTGGATCGACCAGCTCAACAACCACGACAGCATCGCGGGGTATTCCTCCCTGGGCGAGGAGATCTGGAGTCAAACCAAGGGGGAGATCGGCACCTTCGTTCACTCCGCGGGTGCGGCGGCGTCCGCGCGCGGGGTCGCCACGGTGCTGAAACGATACCAGCCGAGCATCAAGCTCGTCGTCGTCGAACCAGCGGAGTCTGCGGTGTTATCGGGGGGCCAGGCGGGGGCTCACAGGATCGAAGGCATCGGGATCGGCCGCACTCCGCCACTCTGGGACCCGACGCTGGTGGACGAGATCCTGCCGGTCAGCACCGCTGACGCGGAGGCCATGGCGAGGCGCCTCGCGCGGGAGGAGGCCCTCTTCGCCGGGACGTCTTCCGGCGCGAACGTTGTCGCCGCGATTCAGGTGGCGGAGCGGCTGGGACCGGGTGCCAAGGTGGTCACCCTGATGGTCGACTCGGGCCTCAAGTACCTGAGCACCGATGTGTACAAGAGCAGGTCCTGCGGTTAGCGATCTCCGCACCAGGACTCCGCGATTCGGAAGTACAGCTCCGCCGCGGATTCCAACTTCGACACCTGGATGTACTCATCGGTCTTGTGCGCCTGCGCCGGCTCGCCCGGACCAAGTATGACCGTGGGGACGCTGCCCAGGGCCGGCGTCAGGACCGAGGCGTCGGTGAAGTACGGAGCACCCTGGGGACTCCCGCCCACCAGGTCGAGCACCTCTCGGACCCACGGATGATCGGGGTCGGTCTCCACGCTCCCGGCCCCCTCGAGTCGCTCGATTTCCACTTCTCCACCGCACTCCTTCAGCAATTGGTCCCTGATCGATTCCTCGGTCTGTCCGGGGAGCATGCGAATGTCGACTCCGAGCCTGGCCAAGTCCGGAACCGAGTTGATGTTCATCCCCCCCTCGATGGTGCCGATGTTCAAGGTGGGAACGCCCAGCAGCGGGTGGCTGGGCACGCCGAAGTCCAGGCCGCGGAGCCGGATAACGATGTCGGCTGCCTTGTGAATGGCGTTGTCGCCTCGTTCCGGCATGGCGGCGTGCGCGGCCAGCCCACGGGTCGTGATCGCAAAGCGAACGCATCCCTTGTGCGCGATCCACGGCTCGTTGCCGGTCGGCTCTCCCACGACGAGCGCCCCGGCAGCGCCCAGCGCGCCGACGGTCTCCGCCAGGTGGCGCGCTCCCTGGCAGGATGTCTCCTCTCCCGCGGTGAGAATCAGGGTGATGCCCGCCGTCCGCCGTGGCAACTTCGCGACCCGCAGCGCCATGACCGTCATGGCGGCCACCGCCCCCTTCATGTCCGAGGCGCCGCGACCAAAAAGCTTGTCGCCGAGTACCTCGCCACCGAAGGGATCATGGTCCCACTTGGCCGCGCCAAGCGGGACGGTATCGAGGTGTCCGGTGAAGCAGATCGGGGGCTTGGCCGTGCCGGTTGGCAGGCTGGCGACGAGCGAGGTGCGCCGTTCTGCGAAATCGAAATACCGCGTGGTGAAGCCCGAGTCCTCCAGCAGACGTCCCAGATGCCGGGCGCACGCGGCTTCGTTTCCCGGGGGATTGACGGTGTTGAACGCGAGTAGCTGCCGGGCCAGCGCGACGGGGTCCCACCTCATCTCGGCCACAGGTTTCGCTTCATCTGTGGGCCCCCAGTCATGACGCGCGAATCTCAGCGCTTCTCGATCGGCACGAAAGGCCGTTCTTCCGGGCCGGTGTAGGTCTGCCGCGGCCGGGCGATCTTCTGTTCCTTGTCCATCAGCAGCTCCTCCCACTGTGCCAGCCACCCGGGCAGCCGTCCAACGGAAAAGAGGACCGTGAAGTAGTCGGTGGGGTACCCCATCGCCTGGTAGATCAGCCCCGAATAGAAATCCACGTTCGGGTACAGCTTGCGCTTGATGAAGTACTCGTCGGAGAGCGCGATCCGCTCCAGCTCCAGCGCGATTTCCAGCTTGGGATTGAGCCCGGTCTGCTCGAAGACCTGGTCGGCCACCTTCTTGATGAGCTTGGCCCGCGGGTCGTAGGACTTGTACACCCGGTGACCGAATCCCATCAGCCGGCCCTCGCCCTGCTTCACCTTCTCGACGAACGCGGGGATGTTCTTTCTGTGGCCGATCTCCCCCAGCATCTCGAGAACCGCCTCGTTGGCCCCGCCATGGAGCGGGCCGTACAGCGCGGCGATGCCCGCCGAGATGGCCGAGAAGGGGTCGACATGAGAGGAACCGACCGAGCGCACCGCGCTGGTGGAGCAATTCTGCTCGTGGTCGGCATGCAGGATGAGCAGAATCTCGAGCGCGCGCTGGAGCACCTTGTTGGGCTCGTGCTTGCCGCCGATCGAGAACATCATGTTCACATAGTTCCCGATGTAGTCGAGGTCATTCCGGGGGAACTCGTAGGGAAGGCCGCGGGAATGCCGGAAGCAAAAAGCCGCGATGGTGGGCATCTTGGCCATCAGACGCACCCGCTGGATGTACCGGTTCGCGGGATCCTCTATGTGCTTGGCGTCGGGATAGAACGTGGACATCGCCCCGACAGTCCCCAGCAGCATCCCCATCGGATGAGCGTCGTACCGGAAACCCTCCAGGAATTTGATGACATTGGTGTGGACGTAGGTATGAAACTTGATGTCGTTTTCCCACTTGCTGAGCTGGTCACGATTGGGCAGCTCGCCCACGGCAAGCAGGTAGGCGACTTCGAGGAAGCTGGCCCGCTCGGCCAGCTGCTCGATGGGATACCCGCGGTAGCGAAGAATCCCCTTCTCGCCGTCGATGTAGGTGATGGCGCTGCGGCAGGCCGCCGTGTTCATGAAGGCGGGGTCGTAGGTCATCAAGCCGAAGTCGTCCTCGCCGGTCTTGATCTGGCGCAGGTCGATGGCCCGGATGGTCCCTTCGGAGATCGGAAGCTCGTACGTCTTGCCGGTGCGATTGTCGGTAACGGCGAGGGAGTTCGTAGCCACGGAGAGCGTCCTTACTGTTTGAAGCTCACAATCGCTGCGGTTTGCGTGCGACAATTGTAATATCCCCGTGGCCGTTTCCGCTGGATCGCGCCAGCCGGTGGGGGTGATCAGGCCGCAGGCAGGGTTACGGTGCAGGTGGTTTCGAAGCCGCCGCGAATACTGTACACCGTGCGCACCGACAGCTTGCGTGGCGCCAGCAACCGGAACAGATCCTCGGCGATTCTCGCGGTGGCGTGCTCCTGGAACACCCCCACGTTGCGAAAGCTGGTGACGTAGTACTTGAGGCTCTTGAGCTCGACGCAGCGACGGTCGGGAACGTAGCTGATCGTGAGCCGGGCAAAATCCGGCAGGCCGCTGTAGGGACACACTGCGGTGAATTCCCCGGTCTCGGTAACGATCTCCTGGGCCGGTCCCTCGTAGTCGAAGGCCTCCAGGACCGCCACGTCGATGTGTTCCGGGCCCACGAAGGGGAGGGTCCTGCCTTCGGCGATCGGCAACGTCAGGCTCCTGCTCGAGTCGCCCCCAATCTAGTCCATCGATCACCGGGATATCAGCGTGTCGCGGAGCCGCCGCGCCCCAGCCATTCCCTGCTCACCGCTTACTGCTCACCGAGTCGCACCATCCCCTCTTCGAGCCATGCCTCCTGGCCCTTGAGCACGCTCTGGGCGAGGCGGTAGGTCCGGTCGTCGTCGTTGTGGAACACGCTGCCGAAGAGCTGGTTCACCTTCCGGCGGCTCTGGCGGCTGAACACGTCGGCCATGCGGACCGGTCCCCGATTGGCCGGGTCCTTCTTCACCAGCATCATCGCCCGGCTGCAGGCCGCGCTGATCGCGAGCAGCTCGGCGCCGACCTCCACGTGGCGGAACAAAACCGCCTGCTTCTTCTCGAGCTTGGGCCCGAACCGCACCATGGCGTGGAACAGGCTGCGCGCCAGCTTGCGCGACTTCCGGTTGACGAACCGCAGGTGCGGGGCCAGCGCCCCGAATTCGGCATACCGCGGCCAGCGCCCCCAGCCGACCCACTGCTTGGGATACCACACGGCATAGAACAGCGCCGCGCGGAACAGGGCCTTGAGCTTGGTGGCACCGCTCGCTTTCGGGTTGACCAGGTCGCCGGCGACGTCGAGGTGGGTGTCCACCGCTTCGCGCGCGATGAAGAGCCGCATGATCTCGCTGGAGCCCTCGAATATCAGATTGATCCTCCAGTCCCGCATCATCCGCTCGACCGGATCGGGGCGCTCCCCTCGGCTCCGCAGCGAATCGGCGGTCTCATAGCCGCGGCCGCCCTTGATCTGCAGCGTGTCGTCCATGATCCGCCAGCCAATTTCGGTGTTCCACATCTTGGCGATGGCGGCTTCGAGCCGGATGTCGGTGCCGGGCCGGTCCGCCAGCAGCGAGCCGAGCTCGGCGATCGCCTCCATGGCGAAGATGTCCGCCGCCATCCGGCCGAGCTTTTGGGCGATGGCGTCGTGCTTGCCGACCGGCTGGCCCCACTGGACCCGTTCCGCCGCCCAGGTGCGGGAGATCTCCAGCGCCCGCTTGGCGCCCGCCACACACCCCGCCGGAATCGTGAGTCGGCCGGTGTTGAGCGTGATCAGCGCGAGCTTGAGTCCCTTGCCTTCGCCCCAGAGCAGATTCTCCACCGGCACCTTCACGTCATGGAACCGGAGCAGACCGTTCTCGATGGCCTTGAGACCCATGAAGTGGAGCCGCTGCACCACCTCGACTCCAGGCCAGTCGGTCTCGACGATAAACGCGGTGATGCCCTTTGCCCCGGTGCGCGCCATCACCAGCATGACCTCGGCAACGGTGCCGTTGGTGCACCAGAGCTTCTCACCGTTGAGAATCCAGTGGGTGCCGTCTTCCGAGAGCTTCGCCGTCGTCGCCACGCCGGCAGGATCGCTACCCACGTGATTCTCGGTCAGCGCGAACGCCGAGATGGCGCCCCTGGCGATCATCGGGAGGTACTTCTTCTTCTGTGCATCGGTGCCGAAGAGCTTGAGCGGGACCGGCACGCCGATGGACTGGCTGGCCGAGAGCAGGGCGGTGAGGCTGCCGTCCACGCTGGTCACCAGGCTGATGGCACGGGTGTACATCAACTGCGACAGGCCTAGCCCGCCGTACTGCTCGTCGATCTTGATGCCGAAGGCGCCCAGCTCCCGCAGTCCCCGGATGACCTCGGGCGGAATCTTCCCCTCGCGGTCGATCCGGTCGCTATCGACGTTGTCGCGAAGGAACGCCTCCAGTTTGTCGAGAAACGGCTGCGCCTTGGCGACGTCCTCGGGCCTGGGCTCGGGGAAGGGGTGGATCAGGTCGAGCCGGAACCGCCCCTCGAACAACTCCTTCACGAAACTGGCGGACCACTCGACCTCGCGCGCGGCTTCGGCGACTTCACGCGCCTCCTGTTCCGTCGCCATGACCGGTTTGCCCTGGACCGGGGACTTCTCGAGTGGGGGCTTCATCACGTCGGTCATGATCAGGTCCAGGTGGAAGTGTTCGCGGAGCGCTCCCGCAGGGCGCCGAGCAGCAGCGTGGTGATGTGGCGCTTGCGTTGCTCGGCAAAGTCCGGAGCTTTGGGATCGAGACCTACCGCCTTGAGGAAGGTCTGGCCGTGCACGATGGGGAACCAGGTCAGCGCGACCAGCGACAGCAGCAGGTGCGCCGCCTCCGCCGAATCCGAGATGTCGAGACCAAGCTCCTGCTGGAAGGCCGCCAGTGCCTCCTGCCACACCGCGAGGCGGAGCGGCATGCCCACGAGCACGGTGCGGTCGGAGAGAGCTTCCCGCTCGATCAGCCGGACGAAGTTGGGGCGAGCCGCCACGAAGTCGGCATAGTCGGAGACAGCGCCCGCCAGGACAACCTCGGGCGTCTGGCCGCTGGCCAGCGCCCGCTCCTTGCCCTCCCGAACGGCGCGACGAACGTCGGCAAAGCAGCGCTCCAGTACCGCCCGGTGAAGCTCGGCCTTGGAGCCGAAGAAGTAGCCCGGAGTGGCCCGCGAAACGCCGGCCTGTTTGCCCACGTCCGACAGTGAGGTCTCCTCATATCCCTTTTCGGCGAAGAGCAGCTCCGCCGCGTCGAGAATGAGCTCACGGGTCCGCTCCGCATCGCGGACCCGCTCGCGCGAATCGGGTTTGGTCGGTTTGCGCATTCGTCGTTATCCCCACCTCGGGGGTGACTTGATATACTTGCTGGACGTCTAGCAAGTTAGCTGCCAGCCTCCAAACTAGCAAGGGCCGGGGTATACCTCCCCCAACGCCTTAGATTGGACCCCTTAGCGCGTCTTAGCGTCTTAGCGTCTCAGAGTCTAGCGTCTTAGCGTCTTAGCGTCTTAGCGTCCTACGTCCTAGCGTCCTGGCGTCTTGCCACACCGCCGCATCCTCCTCGCCGACTGCGACGCGATGTTCGTCGCCGTCGCCCGCCTCGTCGATCCGGAGGGGGCGGGGAAGGCGCGTCTGTTGGTGGTGGGGGGCCATGCCAACAGCCGCGGGGTCGTCTGCTCCGCCTCGTGGGAGGCCCGAGCCTTCGGACTCCGCGCCGGGATGCCCATCTCCCGTGCTGCGCGACTCTGTCCCGATGCCACCTTTGTTCCGGTGCCCGGCAAGGAATGCGGTGTCAAACACCGGGAGATCCGGAAGGTGCTGGACCAGTGGGTGCCCGCGGTGGAGCCGGCCAGCATCGACGAGTTCTACCTCGATCTCTCCGGCACCGAGGCGGTCTATCACGGTGAGCCGCTGGCCGAGACCGCGCGCCGGATCCGCGACGACGTCCTGGCTCGCACCGGGATGACGCTCTCGATCGGCGGTGGTACCAACCGGTTGGTGGCCAAGCTCGCCGCTGAACGAGCCAAGCCCAGGCCCGCCACCGGGGCCACCGGCGTGCTCATCGTGGCGCCGGGCGAGGAAGCGGCGTTCCTCGCCCTGCTCGCGCTGGCGGAGATTCCCGGCGTGGGGCCCCGGCTCCAGGCTACGCTCAAGCACTACGGGCTGGTACGAGTGGCCGATGCCCTCCGCATCGACGCCGGGACCTTCGAGCAATGGCTCGGTCCCCGCTCCGGCCGTTGGTTGTTCGAGCGAATCCGGGGGCGAAGCTCCGACGATGTCGAGCCGGACGGCGCGTCCCGCTCGATGAGCCATGAGGAGACTTTTTCCAGAGACCTGACCTCCGACGAGGCGCTCGAGACGCGGCTGCTTCGCCTGGTCACATCCCTCGCGGCTGAGCTCCGCGCAGACCAACTCTCGACCCGATGCATCACCGTGAAGCTCCGCGATCACGACTTCAAGACCCGCCAGGCCAGCCGCACGGTTCCCCGCCCGCTGCGCACCGACCGGGCCCTCTACACCGTGGCGCGCGATCTCCTCACCGGCCTCCGTTCCCGGCGACGCACCGCCGCCCGACTGCTCGGCGTGGCCTTCTCCGCCCTGTCCACCGGGGACGGGCTGCCCCAGCTCTCGCTGTTGCCGGAGGTGGGCGGCGGCGACGAGTCGCCCCGCGACCGTAGGCTCGCCACCGCGGTGGACAACATCAATCGGAAGCTGGGAGAGAAGGCGATCGGTCCGGCGCGGCTGGTGAAAGGGCGGCCTAGATGAGGTGGATCGCGGTGGCCTTGACGGACACCACGATCGAGTCTCCTGGGACCAGGGCGAGCTCGTCCGCAGTGGCCGTGGTTACCGCCGCGGCCAGCGCAACTCCCGAGACGTCGACGTGCACGTGCGCCACAGCCGATCCGTGTTCGACCCGGATGACTGTCGCGGCGAGCCGGTTTCTCGGCGCGGGCCCCGGCGTACTGCTCTTGCTTACCAGCAGGTCGGCGGGGCGCAGCACGGCGTAGGCCTCTCCTTCGCGCTCGGCCACCACCTCCAGCACCAGGGATCCCGAGCGGAAGCGCGCCGCGAAGGGCTTCACGGCAGCGGGGTCCGGACTCGCGCGCTCGACCACGCCGCGCAGCACCGTCCCGGTTCCGATGAACTCCGCGACGAACGGTGAATTGGGGAACCGGAAGACACTCTCCGGCGACCCCGACTGGGCGATGCGCCCGCCGGCCAGGACGGCGACCACATCCCCCAGCCGCATGGCGTCCTCGAAATCGTGGGTGACCTGGAGGGTGGTGACGCCCTCCCGCTCGTGCAGGACGCGGAGCTCCCGCCGGAGCGCGCGGCGGGTGGCGGGATCCACCGCGGCGAAGGGCTCGTCCAGGAGGAGGATGCTCGGCCGGGGCGCCAGCGCCCGGGCGAGGGCGATCCGCTGCTGCTCCCCGCCGGAAAGTCCCTCCACCCCGCGGTCCAGCAACGGCGTGAGGCCCAGCATCTCCGACAGTTCCACGATCCGCTGATCCCTGACCCCTGACCCCTGACCCCTGAGCCCGTACCCGATGTTCTCTCGCACGCTGAAATGGGGGAACAGGTGATAGTGCTGGTACACGAAGCCGACTCGGCGGGTTTCCGGCGCGGCCCGGGTCACGTCTTCTCCACGCAGCAGGATTCTGCCCGTGCGGAGCGCCACGTGTCCCGCGACCGCCTCCAGGAGCGTCGTCTTGCCCGAGCCGGTGGGGCCGATCACCAGACCGTAGCCGCCGGACGGCACCTCGAGCGAGACATCCCGAAGGGAAAAACTCCCCAGCGAGACCGCCACATCCTCGAGCCGGATCATCGGCGGTGCCCCGCATTCCGGTCGGGCGCGAGCAATTGCACCAGCAGAAACACCACCAGCGCCATCAGCAGCAGCACTACCGCGGCCGGCACCGCCGCGGGCAGCCCGAACAGGGTGAAGCGGTCGTAGATGAGGATGCTGGCGACTTTCGGATTGAACGTCAGAATCACGATCGAGCCGAATTCGCTGACGCTCCTGGCCCAGGCGAGCACGGCGCCGGCGAGCACGCCCCGGCCGGCCAGCGGCAGCGTGACCCGCCGGAACGCCCCCCAGGCCGAGTCGCCCAGAGTGCGCGCCACCCGCTCGAGCTTCGGGTCGACAGCGCGAAAGGCCTCGCGCGACGCGCTCACGACGATCGGCGCCGACACGAAGAGCATGCCGGCCACGATCCCGCCCACGCTGTTCACGATCTCGAGCCCCACATCCGCCAGCACCCGTCCGATGGGAGACTGCCGGCCCAGAAACAAGAGCAGCGCGATGCCCGCGACAGGATGCGGCACCACCACCGGCAGCTCCACGATCCCCGCCACGATGCGCCGCCCTGGAAACGGTACCCGTGCCAGCAGGTATGCCAGCGGTACTCCCAGGACCAGGGAGAGGAGTGTGGCGATCGACGCGGTGACCGCCGTAAGCCAGATCGATGCGACCAGTTCCGGGTCGCGGAACGCCTGACCCAGGCTGGCCGGGTTGGCCTGTATCAGCAGCCGTACCAGCGGCCCCGCCACGAAAAGCACCAGCAGCGCGGCCAGAAGCCACGCGACCAGAGACCAGCGGGAATGGCGCTCGATCATCGGTAGAGAAGATAAGAAGGCAAAGAGGCAAAGAGGCTAGGAGGCTAGGAAGCTAAGTGGCTAGACCTTGCCTCTTCGCCTCCTAGCCTCTTAGCCTCTTAGCCTCCTCTTTCACCGGCCCGCACATGCGAATCGCTTTTCTCGGACTCGGCGCCATCGGCCGCCCCATGTCGGCTCGGCTGGCTGGCCTCCACCAGCTGACCGTCTGGAGCCGGTGGGCAGACCGCGCCCGGACCTTTGCCGCGGAGCATGGCGCGCAGGCGGCGGACACACCCCGAGACGCGGCCGCCGGTGCCGAGGTGGTGATCACCTGCTTGCCGACCTCGCAGGATGTGGAGCGACTGCTCGACGGACCCGATGGTCTCGAAGCGGGGCTTTCCCGTGGAGCGCTCTT
>Ga0184629_10001292_pt1 | contig 10282 bp, 6 predicted proteins | sample PLM4_32_b1_FD_133158 | JGI IMG/M metagenome (GOLD analysis project Ga0184629, IMG submission 133158) | Groundwater sediment microbial communities from an aquifer in East River, Colorado, USA - PLM4_32_b1 | ecosystem: Environmental > Terrestrial > Soil > Riparian zone | place: USA: East River... | reverse complement strand
TTCTCGCCTTTCTCGCCGCCCTGGGACAGCCCGGCGTCGTGGGGAAGGTCGCGACCCAGGGAGGGTTCTTCACCGAGGGAGCGTGGGGCCCCATTGAGGGGATGCTGAAGAGCGCCAAGGAGCAGCCGCTCGAGATCTACATGGACTGGGGCCTTTACGATCTGACGAGCCCGCTCGAGAACTGGTCGGTGCGTGTGGTGAACCAGCGCGCGGTCGAGGAGCTGCGGAAGCGCGGCTACGCGCCGAAGGGGGGCGAGGCGCACGACGGCGCCGGCTGGCCGAGTTGGCGCAACCGCACGGGCGACCTGCTGCAGGCGCTGTTCCCGAAGGCGGGGTGAGAGGCTGGGATCGTTGGGGGGCTTGCGGTTAGCCGTTGTTCCTGCCGGTCGGCGCGAGGGATGGCACAGAGCTCGAAGTTTCGGGCCCGTCGCGATACGCGCTGGCACGCGAGATGCATTCTCCACCCCTGCGGACCAGCATGCCCCCGTCACTTGGGACGGGTAGCGGTGTCGTACGGAGGGCTCCAGCCGTGCTCCGCCCCCCCCTCGAAGCCCGACATCTCCCCAGGACCGCCCTGGTGCTGCTCGTCCTGCCCCTCACTTGGTTTCCGGCGCTGGCGCAGCGCCCCCTCACGTTCGCGGAGCGTGTCGCAGCCCAGGAGGCGATCGAGCGCGTCTACTACACGCACCAGGTAGGCGCGACCCGGTCCTTTTCGGACGCGGTGCCCCGCGAGATCCTCGAGGCCAAGGTGCGACTGTATCTGGAGGGATCCGCCGCGCTGGAGAGGATCTGGAACACGCGGGTCACCGACGAGGCTCTGCAGCGCGAGCTAGAGCGGATCGCGCGAGACACGCGGCTGCCGGAGAGGCTGGCAGCGGTCTACGCCGCGCTGGGGAATGACCCTTTCCTGGTGAAGGAGTGTTTCGTTCGCCCGGTCCTCGTCGATCGGCTGGTTCGGAACTTCTTCGCCTTCGACCCGGAAATCCATGCCGCCGCGCGGCGCGACGCGGAGTCACTGCGGGACGCGCTTCTCGCGGGACGCCTGGATGCCCAGTCCGCGCACCCCTACCGGAGCCTGTGGCGCCTGGAGGCTGCGTACGGGGCGAGCGATGCGCCCACCCTGTTCTCTGCCGGTGAGCGCGAGATGACCGCCGCAACCGCCGAGCGCCGTCGCGTTGATCCTTCAACGTTCGCCAAACTCCGGCGGCTCGCTCCCCAGGGTCTGGGTGAGATCGGTCTCGTTGCAGACGAACGCGAATCGTTCACCATCCGCATCGTGGTCTCCGAGACGGCGGGGAACGTGGAGATGGCGATCTACTCCGTGCCCAAGCAGGAGTGGGACTCGTGGTGGCGAAGCGCCCGCCGCGCCCTCGGCGACCTGGCGCTGACGACGGTCGCGACCGCAGACGACGTCTTGCCGAACCGCTTCACGACCGCGGGTGCTGCGTGGCAAGGAAGGCTGGACCCAACCGGCTTCGGAGCGCCACATGGAGTTCTGGACGAGTTGTGCACTGGCGCCGAGTCGTGGGACACCATCGCGTGGGAGCCCATCCCCGACGGTCGCTGGTCGCACACCGCGATCTGGACCGGCAGCCTCATGGTGGTCTTTGGGGGATCCATTACGAATCAGTCCCAGGTCAATACCGGTGCGCGGTATGACCCACTCACGGATCATTGGACCCCCACCTCGTCCGTGGGTGCGCCGGCCGCGCGATACGGACATACCGCGGTCTGGACGGGGAGCCTCATGATCGTGTGGGGAGGCTACCCTTTGACCGCGAGCGGGGGCCGGTACGATCCCGCGACCGATACCTGGCAGCCAACGTCGACCCTGGCGGCGCCCCTTCCTCGCATGTACTTCTCGGCCGTGTGGGCGGGCGACCGGATGATCATCTGGGGCGGTGGGAACTTCTACCCTAACGGGGCCCTGAACCCGTTTGACACGGGAGGCCGGTACGACCCGACGACCGACTCGTGGACCCCGACATCCACTCTCGGGGCACCCTCGGCGAGGGGTGTGCACCAGGCTGTGTGGACCGGCAGTCGGATGATCATCTGGGGCGGCGGTAGCGGCGGTGCCGGGACGTGGGTCAACACGGGGGGCCGCTACGACCCCGTGGCCGACACGTGGACGCCAGCGACGACCGTTGGGGCACCTCCCGCGGGCCAAGGATTCACCGCCGTATGGGGTGCAGGGCGGATGATTGCCTGGAGCGGCTGGTATCGAAACGGGAGTCGTTACGACCCGCTCACGGACTCCTGGACCCCGGTGGAGACGTCGGGATCTCCCGGCCAGAGGAGCAATCAGTCGGCCGTCTGGACCGGGACCGAGATGATCGTATGGGGCGGGTACCCATACGACGGCTCAGCAGGCACCGGCGGCCGCTACGATCCCGCGACCGACTCCTGGGCACCCACTGCGACAGTCGGGTCCCCCGCCGGGCGCGAGCAGCACACGGCCGTCTGGACGGGGAGCCTCATGCTCGTGTGGGGCGGGAGGATGAACTCCCAGAGCCTCAACACCGGCGCGCGCTATGCTCCGGACTCGGACACCTGGACGCCCACGAAATCGACGACGGTGCCCACCGCGCGGGCCGGGGCCACAACGGTCTGGACGGGGAGTCTCATGATCGTGTGGGGCGGATCGGGGATCGGCGCCGACTACCTTCCGTCGACCGGGGGCAGCTACGACCCGCTGGTCAATACGTGGACACCCACCTCAACCACGGGAGCGCCATCCGGGAGGTACTGGCATACGAGCGTCTGGAGCGGGAGCGAAGTCATCGTGTGGGGAGGTCTCGGCGGCAGCGTCCTGCTTGGAGACGGAGGCCGGTACGATCCCGTCGCGGACTCCTGGACCTCGATCTCGCTGGCCAGCGCTCCGCCGCCGGGGTACAACCACTCTGCCATCTGGACCGGGAGTCGCATGATCGTCTGGGGTGGTGGCTACCCTGCGACGAGCACGGGCGCACTCTACGACCCGGTGAGCGATAGCTGGCAAGCGACCAAGATAGCCGGCGCGCCCGCGGCCCGGGGAGAGCACATTGCCGTCTGGACCGGAACCGAGATGGTGATCTGGGGTGGACGCGGACTCACGCCCGCCTATCTCGATAGTGGCGGCCGCTACGACCTGGCCAGCGATAGTTGGAGGCCGACCGCGACGGTCGGTGCGCCGCTCGGGAGGACACGCCATTCCGCAGTCCTCGCCCGCGGCGAGGTGATCGTATGGGGGGGGTATAACGGCACCTTCCATCACCTCGACAGCGGTGGCCGCTACGATCCCATCTTGGACGTCTGGCGGCCGACGGCCGCCGCAGCGGCGCCCTTGGCACGGGAGTCTCACACCGCGGTCTGGACCGGAAACACCATGCTGGTATGGGGAGGGTTCGCACCGGGCGCGGCCACCAATAGCGGGGGACGCTACAGCCCGGAGTCCGACACCTGGGCCCCCATGACCTCCGCCGGAGCGCCGGCTCCGCGCGGTTTTCACGGCGCCATCTGGGCTGACGACAGGATGATCGTGTGGGGCGGACTCGACTCCCAGGAACTGGATTCCGGAGGCATTTACGTCCTGGATGAGGGGCCGGACGCCGACGGCGACACCTACCGGGCCTGCGTGGGCGACTGCGACGATTCGGATCCTGCTTCCCATCCGGGTGCCGCCGAGACGTGTGACGGTGCCGACAACGATTGCGATGGCACGAGCGATGGTTTCGCAACGACCTGCGGACTCGGCGGATGCGGTGCGACAGGGACGTGCGCGAGCGGGGTCGATAGCTGTGTCCCCGGTATCCCATCCGCGGAGGTGTGCGACGGGCTCGACAACGACTGCGATGGCCAAGTCCCGCCGTTCGAGATTGACGCCGATGGCGACGGCGCGACTCCCTGCGCCGGCGATTGCAATGACGGGGATACCAACATCCACCCCGGCGCGGCCGAGATTCACGACGGACGCGACAACCAGTGCCCGGGCGACCCGGGGTTCGGCGTCGTGGATGAGATCTCAGGCGATCCCTGGTTTCTTGACCCGGTCGAGGGGCTGGCCTTCTGCTGGCCCCCGCAGACAGGGGCCACCGTGTACGAGGTGGCGAGGTCGAGCGATCCCGGGTTCTCGGAAGGATGCAAGCGGGTCACCACTACCGGATTCTGCTGGGTGGATGACGCGTCGCCACCCGCGGCGGGCGCCCTCTACTACCTGGTCCGCGCGACTCAACCTCTCCTGGGCAGCTGGGGCCAGGACTCGGCGGGAGTCGAACGCGCTGGTGTCTGTGGACCCGAGATCTGCGACGATGGCGTGGACAACGACGGAGACGGCGCCGCGGATTGTGCCGATGCCGCGGATTGCTTCCGCCAGGATGGCTGCGCCAGCGCGACGCTTCAGTACTCGGACGGGCCGGGAGACGACGTAACAAGCGGCGTGCTCGAGTCGTTCTTCATGTCGCTCGCCGTTCTCCCCTCTGATTTCATCCACCTCAGCTCGACCGGCGGACTCGAGCCCGACTTCGAATGGTGCGCCGAGCGGGCGGACGCGTTCGTCATGAACTACCTCTCGTTCGCGGTTGGCGGCGGATCCGTACCGTCAGAAGGGTGGCAAGTCTGGTACCGGCCAGGCAGCGGCGGGATGTGGAACGGCCCGGTCGTCGACGACTTCGTCAACTACTACGGCACCCACTGCCTGGGCGCGCACTCGTGGTGCTCGGAGACGGGCCTCGGCGAGTTTGGCCTCTTCGTGAACCCCGCCGACGAGTTCGAATGCGAGGCTGGGGACGTCTACTCGGGATGTGGAACCGGCACCGCGGTGGTGGTGATCACGGTGGGGGCAACCCGGCTCAGCGCCTGCGGCTTCTGAACGGCGGGATTCGTCGCGCGCTGCCGGCGCTGTTCCCGAAGACGGGGTGAAGGCGGTGGGCCCACCTCTTGACTCCATGACCAAACATGACTATGTTGTAGTCATGAAGAGCGTGAAGATCGCGGAACTGAAGGCCAAGCTCAGCGAGCACCTCCGCGAGGTCCGGCGCGGCCGCAGCGTGATTGTCGTCGATCGGGAGACGCCCATCGCAAGGCTGGTTCCCTACTCGTCGGACGCGGAGGGCCTGACCATAAGGAAACCGCTCCACCGGAGGCGCACCGTCCAGAGCGTCCCGCTTCCCCCGCCGCTCAAGCTCGACATCGACGTCGTGGAGCTGCTCCTCGAGGAGCGTCAGGGCGAGCGGTGATCGCCTACCTTGACTCGTCCGTGATCCTGCGCATGGTCCTCGGCCAGCCCGATCGCCTGCGCGAATGGAAGACTCTGCGCTCAGGGATCGCCAGTGCACTCGTCGAGGTGGAATGCCTGAGGACGCTCGATCGCCTCAAGCTCCGGGAGGGGATTGGCGACTCGGAGATCGCGGCACGCAGGGAAGCCGTCTTCCGGCTCGTCGAGGAGATGGAGATCGTGGAGCCGACGAGGCCGGTCCTCGCGCGCGCGTCCCAGCCGCTTCCGACCCCCCTCGGTACCCTGGACGCGATCCATCTCGCCACCGCGTTGCTGTGGCAGGAGAAGGAGCGCAAGGACCTCGTCATGGCCACGCACGACGCCGCACTCGGGACTGCCGCGCGCGCCTGCGGACTGCGCGTGGCCGGCCTCTGACGTCGTCGGAACGGGATTCGAGTACGGCCGTTTAGGACGACAAGCCGCTGGCGTTCGTTCGCCCAGTCAAGGCTTCCGGGCGATGAACCCCACCCGCCGCGGGGCGAGCCGATGGCTCCCGTAGCGGTGCACGGCGCGGGCGCGGAACCCCGCGGCGCGGAGCGCGCGCAGCACCACCCCGCGCGGCAAGAGTCGCAGGCGGTGGATCTCGTCCACCCGCCGGTACGATCGCCCGGCACGGCGGAACGTCGTGATTCGGCGGGTGAGCAGGCGGCCTCGCGCATCCTCCTCGGACTCGTACAGGACCGCCCACCCCTCCCCTTCGCGCCAGCCGCGGATGGCCGCGCTGACGCCCCCGGCGGCCGGCTCGATCAGGTCGAATATGAACAGGCCGCCCGGGGCGAGCGCGGCGTGCACGCGCGTGAAGAGTGCCCGCAGCGGATCACGGCCGCGCCCCCGGTCGAAGAGATACCCGATCCCTTCCCCGAGGCAGGTGGCCGCGGCACATCGCGGGAGCGGCGCCCGGTGCAACGACCCGACGCGGAACGCGGCGCCGGGGGCCTGCCTCCGGGCGAGCCGGATCATCGCTGGCGAGAGGTCGATCCCGAGGACGTCGTATCCGGCCTCGACGAGCGCCCGGGCCCAGATGCCGGAGCCGCAGGCGAGATCGACCACGAGGCCGTCGCGGATGCCGTTGCCACGCAACAGGCGCAGCAGGCCGGGCGCTGCGCCGCGCGCGAGGGCGCCGAACCCGGCGTCGTGGACATGAGCGAGGTCGTCGCCATACCTGCGCGTGGATCGATCCGCCGACGTTGCCGTTCGGCTCGAACGAGATGCCACCATCCTACTCGCGCCCGCGGACGGGGCCAGCCTCCGCCATCAGCACCGGGGAGGCGGCCAGGCGGTCGCGGCGGAGCACGGCGTTCGTCCTGGGTACGACCTGACCGAACGTCAGGGTGCCGGTGGGGCACGACTGCACGCAGGCGGAGCAGCGGACGCACTCCACGTCGGACATCGGCATCCCCTTGTTGGCGAACGCCATGACGTCGATCCCCTGATGACAGACGGAGGTGCAGACGTTGCACGAGATGCACTTCTTCTTCTCCGCCAGGATGCGGAAGCGCGAGAAGCGCGCGTAGACGTGCATCAGCGCCGCCAGCGGACAGGCGAAGCGGCACCAGACGCGGCCGCTGAACCAGAAGTAGAAGCCGACCCCGACGATCCCCGCGAGCGTCACGTCCACCAGCCAGAAGTAGTTGAGCTGGACGTGCCACGCTTCCGTTCCGACTTTCCAGTTCGAGAGCAGTCCGTCGTAGAAGGATCCGACCCAGGTCGCTGGCCAGGCCCAGCTCACGATGCGTGCCGCGAGCAGCACGAACGCCGCTGCCAGCACGACCTGACCCACCAGGTTGAGACGGTTCCATGCCTTGCCGTGCGGCATCTTCTGGCGGTGCGCGTCTCCCAGCGTCTCGGCCAGCGCGCCGCACGAGCAGATCCAGCCGCAGTACGCCCCCTTGCCCCAGTAGTAGACCAGGATGGGGATGAACACGAACGTCTGCACGAAGCCGATCAGAAGCCACAGCCACATCGGCTGCCAGGTGAACGCGTTCCAGATGAAGAGCGGCCAGGCCAGGATGAACCCGAAGGCGCGCCAGTACTCCCGCCCCTGCGGATCCCATTCGGTTATGGGGAAGAGGTGATCCGCGAGCCAGCCGCCGGCGCCGCCGTCGAACCAGCCGTTGTGGCCGGCCCAGGGGAGTAGCAGGTAGGGGAGCAGGAAGAGCGGGATCACCTGGAACGCCATCAGCGTCGCCGTCTGGACCGTGATGTACGGCGTGCGACGCCGGCGTATCCGCACGATCCCGAACGTCACGATGCAGAGGGTGTAGACCAGCGAGTAGTAGAACCCTGGAGATCCCATCGACAGGCGGAGCGTGCCCAGGAGGTGCGCCGGGTCCGAGAACGACGCGGCTGGCGTCGCCAGCGCGTTGGGCAGATTGAACGGGAACCAGTGGGCGTCCTTGAAGTGGTTGTAGAGCCTGCCGCCCGCCTTCCAGTTGTAGAGGAAGACACAGAACGTGAGGAATGCGGCGAACCCTGCCCACGCGGCCGGCCGGAACTCGCCGCGGATCCGCACGCCCGACCTCCGGAGGAAGTCGAGCGGTGCCTCGCGCCCGATCATCGTGAAGACGGCGTCGTTCGGGAGCACCCGGTCGGATCCGTCCGCAGTACGCACCACCACGTCCCCCTCGCGAATTTCGCGAACCTGGCTCGCCAGCAGCAGTTCGACCGACCCGCCGGCGCCGTCACCGGTTCGCGCGCGCTCCAGGCGTTCGACGTTTTCGGGCTTCGGCCGGCTGAGCTCAGGCTGGCGATACGAGAGGACCACGCGCCCGCCGCTCTCCGCGATCGCGATGGCCGTCTCGAGGGCGCTGTCGCCGCCGCCCACCACGAGCACGTCTTGGGCGCGGTAGTCCTTCGGGTCGTGCAGGCGGTTCGCAACCTTGTCGAGCTGCTCGCCCGGCACCCCCAGGCGGCGGAAGTTCCCGGAGCGGCCGATGGCGACGATGACCCGATGCGCGAGGAGGGGGGGCTGGCCGGGGAGGGCGACCTCGAGCAGCCGGCCCCGCCGCGACACGCGCTCGGCCCGGGCCAGGCGCGGCTGAATGCCGCGCGCCGCGGCGGTCGCCTGCAGCTCCTCGAGCAACCCTTCCTTGATGTCCGAGCGCGAGGTGAACTGCAGGTCTCCGGCCGGCGTCATCTCGGTCGGGTAGGTGTAGATCGGTTTGCGCCTCGGGAAGTTGACGATGGTTGCGAACGGCTCGACCGCCTCGACGATCTCGAAGCGGAGCCCGTGGTTCTGGGCCTCGAGCGCTGCCGCCATCCCGGCGACCCCCGCGCCGAGGATCACGAGGTCGAGCGGATCGTCCTTCCCGTCCCGCCGCTCGCGGCCGGTGAAGGAGGGATCGGAGAGGATCGTCCGCACGGCCCGCGCGCCCGTGTCGGAGGAGAACTTCAGCAGCGGGATGCCGGTCAGGTCTCCGGCGATGTAGAGGCCGGGGACGCTGGTCGCCCCGTCCTCCGCGGCGAGCGGCAGTTTCTCGACGATCCCGGAAGGCCAGCCGGTGTGCAACCAGCGCGCGTAGCGGACGAGCCAGGAGAACAACTGCAATCCTCGCGAACGGCTCACGACGATTCACCTCCCCTCTCGGGGCGGGCGGCGGCGTCGATCAGGGCGTCCGCCTCCTGGTGGCCGATCCAGCCATCGACCACCGCGTGCCCCAGGTAGAGGAGCGGAGTGGCCCCCACCGCCACCGCGAACTTGAACAGGTAGCCGCTCGCCGCGGAGCGCAGGAAGGTCTCGAAGTCCACCCCCTGCGTGGGGCCATAGAGGCGGTACGGGAGGTGCAGACCGATGAAGCCGACGAGCAGCGTGTCGACGAGCTGGCTGACCACGGTCGAGCCGGTGGCGCGCAGCCAGAGCTGCCGCCGGCCGGTGACTCGCCGCAGCGACCAGAACACCGTGACGTCCAGGAGCTGTGCGACCAGGAAGGCGGCGATCGAGCCGACGATGATCCAGCGCGACTGCCGGAACACCTGCTGGAAGCTCGCGTCGGAGACGGGAGAGAAGGCGGCCGCGGCGGGAAACCCACAGATCCAGATCGCCACAAACGCGTAGGCGATCATCGCCGCGCCAACGAGGCTCAGGCGCTTCACCCCCGCGCGCCCGAAATACTCGTTGATCAGATCCGAGGTGACGAACACTATCGGCCACAGGAGCGCCCCGGCGCTGAGCGTCAGCGTCAGGCCGGCGAGCGGGATCTGGAAGAGCTTCCCTCCCACCATCTCGGCGATGAGCGCATTGGTGAGGAAGATCGCCGCCAGCAGGACGAAGAGCGCCTGGCGGCGATCGGGGCCGCTGCCTGAGGGCGGCTGGTTGGAGTTCGTCATCCTGCGTCCTCGAGAGCGCGTCTGTCCGGCACGATCATAGAGGAGAACCTGAGGTACCGCTCGGCCGCTCGCTCACTCGACCACGAGTTCGTCGGCAAAGATGAACGCTTTGTTCCCGGCCCCCTTGTGCCAGGCGGGACAGACGATGGGGGAGACGGCGTGGACCCGGACGTGGCGGGCGCGGGTGGGGGGGATCTCGACCGCGAACTCCCGTACCGCCGCGGACGGGTAGTGGGGATCGAGGTCGCTCACGGCGGTGCCCATCTCGGTCCAGTGCTCGCCATCCTCGGAGAGCGAGACGCGCAATTCACTCGGCAGGAAGATCCAGGAGTTCTGATCGTGCAGGAAGCCGACCGCGACCCGTCGCACCTCTCGCGTCTCCCCCAGGTCGAGATCGGCGTCGAGGTCGACGCCGTAGTACCCCTGCCAGGTCCCGAGGCGGAAGTCGGTCCCGCCCCGCAGCCCGTCGATGAGCGCCAGCTCGCCGCCGGCCCGGTACTGCGGGTGAACCGGGTTGCGCAGCGTCAGCCGCAGGCGCGGGTCGATTCGCCGCCACGAGGCCACGACGGTCGGGCTCCAATCGGCCCCGCGACGCGCCCGAAAGGTGACCGATCCCGGCGTGGCGACCTGGAGGGGGGACACGTAGCGGGTGCTGCTCGCATCCGGCTCGGTCCCATCCAGCGTGTAGAACAGTGCGTCGGC
>Ga0184629_10001287_pt1 | contig 10291 bp, 6 predicted proteins | sample PLM4_32_b1_FD_133158 | JGI IMG/M metagenome (GOLD analysis project Ga0184629, IMG submission 133158) | Groundwater sediment microbial communities from an aquifer in East River, Colorado, USA - PLM4_32_b1 | ecosystem: Environmental > Terrestrial > Soil > Riparian zone | place: USA: East River... | reverse complement strand
GATGAGCAGATTGTAGAGTTTTTTTGGGGAAAGGACAGCATCTATACGATTTCATTAACTGACCAGGCTGCCAAGGTAAGAGCCACTGCCAATGATTCAGAAATGGATAGTCTTCTTTTGGCGGTTCGCAATTTTCTGGAAGGTGAACGTTCCTACAAACCCGATCTGGTTGAAAATTATAGCCTGATAACTTCCAGGATCTATCACCAATTATTTCAACCCATAATCAACAAGAAAAAAATCGTTATGATTCCGGATGGATTATTAAACCTGATCCCAGTCGAGGCCCTGGTAGTCAATCATCAGCCAGAAAAACTAACTTTTAGGCAACTTGACTACCTGATCTATGACAATGAAATATCGTATGCTTACTCTTCCAGCATTCTATTTCATAAGGCTATGGACAACAAAACAGAAATTAAGAATGTTCTTGCGTTCAGTTACTCAGGTGATGCCGGTAAAGTAGAATTCGACCGGCAAAATCAACTCGTACCACTACCGGGTACATACAAAGAACTGGAAACCTTATCCCGCATTTTCAAAAATGTAATGCGCTTTACTGACGGCGATGCTTCGAAGGCCAATTTTATTAACCATGCACAGGGCCATGACCTGATTCATCTTGGAGTGCACGGTATCGGGGATCCAAAAGTAATGGATAATTCACGCCTTATTTTCAGAGGAGACTCCCTGGAATCGGGGGACTTATACGCCTATGACATCTATAATTTGGACATCGGGGCCAGGCTGGTGGTGCTAAGTGCGTGTGAAACAGGTCTTGGCAAACGCCAAACCGGGGAGGGAATATTCAGCATCGCCCGGGCTTTTAGTTATGCCGGATGCCCTTCTGTAGTAATGAGCATGTGGCGTGCAGCCGACACGTTTACGGCCTCCATTATGGATGGATTTTATGAGAGCCTGCATGATGGCCATTCCATCGGTGCTTCCTTGCGCGCATCAAAACTAAGATTCCTGGAGGAGGCTGATGAATTTTCGGCTCACCCTGCTAATTGGGCCACGTTTGTACTGAACGGGCAAGACCAAGCCTTTGCCAAGCGATCCACGCCCCTCACAACGTGGTTGATCCTTGTTGCTGCGGGCGTGGTGTTGACTTATTTCGCTTTAAAATGGAAACGAAGCCGGCGTTGAGACGTTGGCCTATTTTTTCTTGGCAAGTTTACTTTTTTTAGCAGCTTTCCTTTTTTTAACAGGTTTACTTTTTTTAACAGACTTCCTTTTTTTGGCAACAACTATTTTTTTAGCACCATTTGGTTTGCCATTTTCGCAAGGTGTCAAATATTCCTTTTCAAGGTATTGCCAAAGCTTAATAGCATTATCTTTTTTTTCAAGACCGCTTAGCCAGTCCTTATGCCCATCTAGCATTATCCGGGCCATTATCTCATTAAAAAAAGTAATGAGCGGATGATATTCTGTGATCTTGTAGGCATCCCTTGTTACCAGCATGTCGGGGATTCCTGCAACCGGTTCCGTGATCGTTTCGGCGTTTGAGACATCATCCCCGTTCCAAGTAACAGGCGTGCCGGCAGTCCAGCATTCGTTGTCGTTTCGATTTGTGTTTTCTGTTACGTTCCCTTTTGTAAACTTTTTTGGGTTTCCGATGTCACCGGGAGACTCATAGATAGTCCCCTCTTTTTTCCAATCGTTTTGGTGTCCTCCACCGACATTTCCATCTGGCATAGTTGTAAGGTTTTAAGGTTAAACATATTTTTAGTACAATGTTCTTCAAGAATGTCCCCTGAGCAAGGAATAACCGACAGTAACCCGACTTACAAATTCGAGCACTGAGTCTTGCAACCACCACCATTGTCTTGTTCCCTTCTTTGATCCCGAAGGCTAAGGTATCGCTCATTGGGCTTCGCCTTTAATGTAGGAAGCTCCCTCATGTAACCCGCTGCGCGAAAGATATTTCTCTAAGATAAGTTAAAGGGATGAATTGCTACCATCAACCAGCGAAATTTAATCGCTGAACACAACCAAACCCGGCTGCCATGTGGCTACCTATTTAATGACAGACTACCTAGTGGACAACACATACCAAACCGAGCGTTTTCGGTCTTTTCCGACTTCCCGTCTTTCGGACTTTTCCGTCTTTCAGACTTCTCACCTTCCGACTGGAATCTCCTCAACTACTAACTGCTAACTCCAAACTCCTAAACTCCTTCATCGCTCCGCCAAAGGATGTTTTAGATAAAGTAAAATAAACGGCATGGCTAAGAATGGAATTTCAATCAGTAAATGTTTGATATCCCCTACTCTTAAAAACTGCATCATCATAAACACGATGATCGCTGCATTCAGGTAATTGCCCCAGAAAAATGTTTTGGGAAAAAGGATGAGCACTCCGCCAGCCAGGGTCAGGATCGAAATACTTTTTAACAAAGCCTTGCTTACGTTCCATGTGCTGAACATGGACAAACTCTCCGGATCATTGTTTAATATAGGCCAGCTGTGTTTTATGGCCAAAAAAGTGGTGGAGAGAATAAGAATAGCGCTGATGATTTTTAGTATCATATGGGTTGTCAGTTGAATGCATTCCATTCCCTGGATATTCCAACTACCGTTGGGCTGGTGCCTCACGGTGGTATCCCCTGCTGCTTTAATTTTTGGTCCAGATACTTATATTGTCCGCAACCAATCCGCCCGCGTTGTTAAAATCACCACCGATGTACATTTTGTTGTTGAATGATTCGATAGAATTCACTTTCCCAACGATCCCCTCGCTCATGATTCCCCAACGTTGACCATCCCATTGTAGAATATTATTCGCCTGGCTTCCTACGACGTTTTTAAAGCTACCGCCAATGTATAGAATACCATCGACCACAGCCAACTCCCGGATTTCATTACCTTCAAAATGTGTAAATGCCCTTCCAAAGTCATTGAATTGGGAACCATTCCAGGTAATAAGTTCGGATATATCATTGCTGTTTTGTGAGAAGTCTCCGGAAATGTAAAGTATTTCTTTATAAACAGCCATGTGTTTGACTATTCCGGTTCGTTTAAGCTCCAGTTCAGAAAGCGATCCCAGTGCTGTCCAATTACTGCCATCATACGCCGCAATATAGCGCATAGCTGTACCATTGACGACGGTAAAAAAGCCTCCTGCATATAATTTTTGTTTATATACCTGCAGTTCCCTGACCGACCCGCTTTCAATTACCCCGACGGCAGACCATGCGGTTCCATTCCATTTGGCAATATTGGAAACATTAATGTCGCCGGCCTTCGTGAATTCTCCGCCAACATACAGTTCATCATTGTACACGGCTAAAGCATGACCGAATGGATCGCTGCCTCCTGTAAGGCCGCCTTCCAGTGCTTTCCAGGAAGTCCCGTTCCATCGGGCAATATTCTTAGCCTGAATACATCCAATTTCGTCAAACTGACCGGTGACATAGAGTTCCCCTTTATAAGCGATCATATCATAAGCACTACCTTCTTCCAACCCACACCCTACAGTCTTCCAACTGGTTCCGTTGTAACGCGCTATTTTTTTAGCCTGGATCCCTCCTATTTCCGTGAATTCGCAAGTAGCATACAATTCACCGAGCGCTGTTTCAAAATCACGTATCCCAACATTAGGCCCGGGGAATAAATTCTCATAGGTTCCATCAACCGTGATCACATCATAGGCTGCCACTGTTACGGTATCAAGCCCATTTGATGATGGATTCGAAATGGTGAGTTCAATTTTATACTTGCCTTGTACATCCGGGGTAAATTTTGGGTTTTCACTCTTGCTATCATCCAATTGAGCATCGCTCAACACAGGTTTTGAAATAAACTTCCAGGAAAATTCAAAAGGATTCCCCTTGGAATCGGTTGAACCGCTCCCGTCCAACGTAACGGCTTTGCCGACCAGCACACTTAAATCGGCACCGGCTGCAGCAATTAGCTGAGAACTTTCTTCTCCTCCATCGCTGCACGCGCCCATGATCCCCAGGCAGGCAATACAATACCACGGGATCAGTTTTTGGGAATGGGTAGGTATCTTCATGGCCACATGATTTTTAATGGAATTTACGCAAGACAATTGAATAATGTATCACCATTATCACAAATCGTGAACCCCATGTAACATCAATCCAAGCTGCTAGGGTATATCGTGAAAGTAATTTACGATGCACGACAGCCTTATAATGTTAAAATTGCGATAGTTAATAATCGGGGTGATAATTTCTTTTCAGAAACCGCAACTTGATCCAGGTTGGCACTCAGGTCGGAGCCATGAAGAGTTTTCCATATCCGCGTCCGGATAATTTGTGCTAATTCTGATTGCTATTTCCATTTGCGGAGAAAAGTGGAGTAAATAATTCAAGCTTTATGAACTCACAAGATGAGAAAATAATAAAGCGATGGGTAGCCGTGGCACCCGTAGTTTTTTTACTTCATTTTCTGGAGGAAGTTCCGGGATTTGTCGCGTGGGCCAATTCTTATGTTGATCAGGATATATCCCAGGGATTCTTTTTTAGCATAAATTTCTTTGTACTTGGAGTAACTTCTGCAGTTGCCCTGATCATGTGGGTTTCGCCATCATCTTTGTCAGCTTCAATAAGCACCTTATGGCTGAGTTTTATGATGTTAGCGAATGGCTAATAGGTTCTGTTCCGAGGTGTATACAAGGTTATAGAGTTCTTTTTCTCGGAAGCAGGCTTTGGTAAATAATTTTGTCCATAAAACTTCATGCTGATCATTGCCGGTTCCCGGATATGCGGCCATGATCAAAGAATACATTGAGCCATTCCGGAACAATAATTTTCACAACCGGGCAGACTAAATAGCGTATAATAAGAATCCGACCATTACCTTAGGGATTATTCCACGCACCTAAGTGTTTATACCCCATGTAACGTGATGGACGGGCCAAGGAATTAAACCTTATTCCTATGTTTCGAAATTACCTTAAGATCGCCATTCGCAATTTCGTCCAGCAAAAGTACTATTCACTCATCAACACCCTTGGGCTCGCGCTGGGCATCGCTGCGTGTATACTTATTCTCCTGTTCGTAGAAGACGAACTAAGCTATGAGAAGGGGTTTGCCAAAAACCGACTGATCTATCGTCTCGTCGAAGATTTCCCTATGGGAACTCACTTATCTCAATCCGCCACAGTCCCCTTCCCTACCAAGAACAGTCTCATGACTGATTTTCCTGAAGTGACCAATGCCGCATTAATTTTCAGGCCTGCCAGTTGGGGCCAGACTCCCGTCCTTAAACTAGAAGACCAGGAGTTCTTTGAGGACAATTTCATTTTTGCTGAGCATGCTTTTCTGGAGATCTACGGATTCAAATTTATCAAGGGGGACCCAGGAAAGGCACTCAATGGTCCCAATGAACTATTGCTTACCGTGAGTGCTGCAAAAAAATACTTTGGCGATACGGATCCCATCGGCAAACGACTTGACCTGAATAATTTCCGGGACCTTGAAGTGATTGGTATCATCGAAGATCTGCCGGACAACACGCACCTCAATTTCGACATGATCGCTTCCTTTGAAACATTCAAGACATTCTTCAATGATCAAACATTTTTTGAAACACAGTGGACCTGGGTAGCTGCCTGGATGTATTTCACCGTTGACAACGAACAGGCGGCTGAAAAAATCAGTAAGGGCCTTCCTGCTTTTGTGAAGGCTCACTATCCAGCAACGCTGGCAGATGGAGGCATTATGCTGCGCATGCAAAAAGCCAACGATGTTCACTTAACGTCCAGCCTGGAGCTCGAATTTGAGCAAAACGGAAACATACAGCACGTTTACCTTTTCTCGTTCATTGCTGTTCTTATCTTGTTGATTGCCATTATCAATTTTATGAACCTGGCCACGTCACGCGCTGCTAAGCGTGCAAAAGAAGTCGGATTACGGAAAGTAATGGGGGCGCACAAAAAAATGCTCGTGGCTCAATTCATGGGTGAAGCTGGCTTAACCAGTTTTCTATCACTCCTGATCGCAGCGGGCATGATGTACGTGGCCCTTCCCTGGTTTAATCAACTCACCGGAAAGCACATCACCATTGATTTGTTACACAATATGCCCTTGCTAATGGGTATGGTGGTGATTGGCTGCGTGGTTGGTCTATTGGCGGGAAGTTACCCGGCGTTGGTGTTGTCCTCCTTCCAGCCCACAGAAGTCCTGAAAGGAAAATCGGGGACGATCGGCAGCCGGAATATCTTGCGAAAGGCATTGGTCGTTAGCCAATTTGTAATTTCTATTTCGCTCATCATCTGCATCGGAATTGTTTATAAGCAACTTCAATTTATTCACAACAAAGAGTTGGGTTTTGACAAAGACCAGATCCTGATGGTCGATTTTGGCTTTAACCTATTCAATAAATACGAAGCCTTCAAATCAGAACTTCTGAAAAATCACGAGATCCACGCCGTGAGTTTGTTGGGCGGAAGTATACCCGGAAAAGAAGAAGTCATTGAGAACGGATTCGTACCCGGCGGAATGCCGCCGGAACAGCAACAGTGGTTCAGCGTGATGTTTACGGGACATGATTTTGAGAAAGTTTTGAACGTGGAGTTTATTCAGGGTCACGCCTTTCAGCTTGGCAATTCTACAGATTCAGTCGGTTACATTATAAACGAGTCTGCGGCTCAAGCTCTTGGATGGGGTAGCGATGTGGTTGGTAAAAAGCTGGATCAAACCATAAATGGAAATGTCCAGGGAAGCGGAACAGTGATAGGGTTGGTGAAAGACTTTCATTATCAGCCGCTATATGTGCCGATCAAGCCTCTCGTGATGCGTCTCGGTGGAAATGTTCTATCGATAAAGTTACAATCAAAAGATCTACCCGGCGCAATAGCCTCCATCCAGGGGGAATGGTCCAGGCAGTTTGAAGGAGATCCGCTCCGTTATGCGTTCATGGATGAAAACTTCGATAACATCTATAAGAAAGAAGATAAGTTCAGCAGAACAATTCAATACTTCTCGTTGCTGGCGGTTTTTATTGCCTGTCTGGGTTTGCTTGGACTATCGTCCTATGCAACGGAGAGCCGGAAAAAGGAGATCGGCGTCAGAAAAGTAAATGGAGCCACTACATTTGAATTGGTTACACTGCTGACAAAAGATTTTTCAATCCTGATCCTCATTGCTTTTGTTATAGCTGTTCCCCTGGCGTACTACTTCGGCAATCTTTGGCTGGATAACTTTGCTTATAAAACGGAGATTGGCGTATTCATATTTATTTTGTCAGGCGCGATTTCTTTGTCATTAGCCGTAATAACGGTGAGTTACCACACGATCAGGGCTGCCCGGACGAATCCAGTCACTTCCTTGCGATATGAATAGGGACAACATTAAAAACGTTTCTATGTAACGTTGTTCGCCATTCACGGAATTTTGCAAGTTGCATCACGCATGAAGGAATAGAGTGTACGATTGTCTCTTAACGTTTTGAGATTAGAAATAGATTACCCGTAGAAAATAATAGTTATATCGATTTCTCTTCCTTCATAAACTCCCGGCGGATACCTTCAATCAGATCGGTGTAGGTAAGTTCCTTACTTTGTTGCGAATATGACCGCAGTGTAGCATATTGTACGGCACTGAGAATGGATGCACCGGTGAGTTCATATTGACTTGCGATATCCAACAGATTTACTGATTGATGAAGTTTGAGATTGGCCGGCAGTGATTTTTCCCACAACATTTTTCGTTCATAGGCATCGGGTACGGGGAAGTGCACCACTTCATGAAATCTTCTCAGGAATGCATCATCCAGATTGTTCTTGAAATTCGAAGCGAGGATGAGCAAGCCCGGATAATCTTCCACACGTTGCAACAGGTAGCTTACCTCCTGGTTGGCATATTTATCGTGCGAGCTTTGCACGTTGGTACGTTTGCCGAACAAGGCATCGGCTTCATCGAAAAACAATATCCAATCACGACTCTCTGCTCGTCGAAAAACATTCTCCAGGTTCTTCTCTGTTTCACCGATGAACTTGGAAACGATCTGCGACAAATCAATGCGGTAAACTTCTTTCTGAAACTGTTTGCCCAACAAGGCTGCCGTAAGCGACTTACCGGTGCCTGGCGGTCCATACAACAAAACACGATATCCGGGTTTAACTTTGCGATTCAGGTTTTCATCCTCGTTCAACAACGGATGATATTGCAGCCAGATGCTGATGTGTTCGATCTGCTGGCGCGTACGTGGATGAAGTACGACATCTTCCCACCTCATCTTGGTGATGATCTTGCGGGCAGGAAAATCCATTCCGAAACGAGGAGCATAATCCCTTCCAAACAAAATCTTGTCGATCCACTCCTGGGCTAGAATCAACCGGCCACTCATCATCGGTTCTCCTTCACGTACGTTCTCCAGCCACAGAATACTTTGCTTGTAAAAGGTGGCATCTTCTCGGAACATCTCCTGAACCTCCAGTCGTTTCTCCAATTCGCCACCAGCCAGAATGAACTGAACCGTTTCCCCGGTAGGTAATACTCCGCGGTGGTTCACTCCTTTTACGCCTCCGAATTCTGCAAACTCCCCTCCCCCCGGAAGGAACTCGTGAATAAGCGTATCAAAAAATGAAGGCTGAACATGGGGTGCGAGTGCGATTAGAAAAGCGATGTATTCACGCTCCGATAACCGAAACTGTTCTCTGAAATTTGCGAGCAAGTCATCGTGCCCATTCCTAGACAACCAAACGGTTTTCGGCCCAGCCGATTCATCATTGTTAAAGTACACCGACAACTGGTGCCGGAGAATTTCCGAGAGAAAATCAAGCTCACGTTTTAGAGTAGGATTCAGCATAACTTTTAAGGGCCTGTTCCTCTTCCCTTACGGATAACATCTGCACTTTCAATATAAGCATTTAAGCGCGAAGATGGAATTTCTCCGGGAGCAGATTTGGCAAGCAAATTCATCAGATATTTTACACGGTCTACCGGAGTAAGTGCCGGAACAAAAAACGGATTTCCAATTTGCGCCGAAGGTCCCATGCCGGCGGTCCATCGACCTAATCCTACGGGCATTTTACTGAAATTAATATTCTGTTGGTAAATCGCGCGCATCATTCTGTTGTAGCGATGATACACACCGGCCATGATCCATTTATCGGAATCCACAGGAGTTGTCAGGAATGGGGAAGCTGCGCCTGGATCGGTAAGTCCAAAATGTGCGTTGATATCATGGATCGTTTTTGCATGCCAGTCAAATGCCGGATCCCATCGTGCTACTCCGGCAATTACTTTACCGATATTCTTATCCACCGCATCGTACAACAAGCCGGTATCAAATTCACAGTTTAGTAACCACTGTTCGAGAAAAGCCATTGCCGGACGAATCAGTAATTCTTCAGGGCCGCTTAATCCGGCAAAGGTATCCACCGGTGGCACTGGGCTGGGCATCGGGGCAACTCCCGCTAATCGCAGGATCAATAGCACATAGCTATCGGTATTTTTGATGGCCTGAGCACCGGTTAAAGATTCTAACAAACGTGTTGTTCCATAGGCGATGTCATCCGTTGCTACACCGGGAGTCGCGTGCAAGGACTCATGTAAAAATGTTTCTGCCTGCTCGTCGGTAGCTTGTGTTTGAAATGAAGGACAGAGCGTCATCTTGGAAGTGGCACCAACTCCTGAATTATTCGCTGGCCTTTCACAAGCCCCATCACATTCATTGTGACATTCAAGAAGCCGTGGTAGTAATGCCATCTGTCCCGTTAACTTCGACAGATTATCATTGATGGTAGCGAGAGGAATACCTGGGAAAAGAATTCCGGCTTGTGCCAGGGCATCCGGTGAACCCGAGCTGACTTTCCCACTGGCCTTGTTAAGCCAGAATAAGGAAAGCAAATAAGGTATAATGAGGGCCGGGCATGGAACGACAAATCCTGCATCACAAGCTGGAACATTTCCAGGCATTACACCACCTGGTGGAACCACCCCGGGAGTTTCGATGACTTCGACTGCACGTTGTTTTCTGTAGTCCTTGTTTCCACTGGTCACACCCGGTTGTGGATTGGGAATGCGTGGACCGGTGTGACCTTTCACGCGTAAGCCACTGTTAACATTACCAATACGGTTATTCAACAACGTAGCATTGAATGCTGCATCCCCTTCTTCGCTGATGGTTCCGGTGAGCGTCAGACTTCTGGCTGGTGGTGCAGCGAGAGCGGTGAGCTTGTCACGCTCAGACCCGATAAGATGTGCGCTGGCAAAATCGAAATAGATGGTATCAGAAACGGACGCAGCATCAGGAGTTATTCCGCGTATAATAAAATCGGAATGTGGTGCCGGTACGCGCTGAAGTTTTTCTTCTT
>Ga0184629_10001286_pt1 | contig 10293 bp, 7 predicted proteins | sample PLM4_32_b1_FD_133158 | JGI IMG/M metagenome (GOLD analysis project Ga0184629, IMG submission 133158) | Groundwater sediment microbial communities from an aquifer in East River, Colorado, USA - PLM4_32_b1 | ecosystem: Environmental > Terrestrial > Soil > Riparian zone | place: USA: East River... | reverse complement strand
TCGACGAGTTCGGGAAGCGGGGGCTGCCGATCTTCGGCCCGTCGCGCGCCGCGGCCGAGATCGAGGGCTCCAAGGCGTTCGCGAAGGAGTTTCTGGTCCGGCACGGAATCCCCACCGCGCGGCACGAGACCGTCTCCTCGCTCGAGGGCGCGGAACGACTCCTCGCCAGTCGCGAGACCCGTTTCCCGGTCGTCCTCAAGGTGGACGGGCTGGCGGCCGGGAAGGGGGTGGTCATCGCGCGCAACCGCGACGAGGCGGGCGCGTTCGCACGCGAGGTGCTGGAGGGGAGGATCTATGGCAACGCCGGTGACCGCCTGCTCATCGAGGAGCACCTCGAAGGGCGCGAGGCGTCGTTCTTCGCGCTCTGCGACGGCCGGCGGATCGTGCCGCTGGTCGGGTGTCAGGACTACAAGCGGCTCGGCGAGGGGGACACCGGACCGAACACCGGGGGGATGGGAGCGCTCTCGCCGACCTCCCGCCTTGACCCCGAGACCTTCCAGCGCGTCGTGCGCGACGTGATCCTGCCGACGGTGTCCGGCCTGGCGGCGGAGGGACGTCCGTACCGCGGCGTCCTCTACGCCGGGCTGATGCTGTGCACCAGCGGCCCGAAGGTCCTCGAGTTCAACGCCCGCTTCGGGGACCCCGAGACCCAGGTACTGATGCCGCGCCTCAAGGGGGACCTGCTCCCCGCTCTCCTCGCCGCCTCCACCGGCACCCTGGAGGAGACGCATCTCGAATGGCGACGGGAGACCTGCGTGACGGTCGTCGCGGCAGCGCAGGGTTACCCCGGGCGCTACGAGACCGGCCGGCGGATCGAGGGCATTCCGGAGGCGGAGAGGCTCGACGGCGTCGCCGTCTTCCACGCCGGGACGCGGCTGGAGGGGAATCAGACGGTCACCGTCGGCGGACGGGTTCTCGCGGTCTCTGCGCTCGGCGCGGATGGTGTCCAGGCCGCGGAGCGCGCCTACGGCGGGCTCGAGCGGATCCGTTTCGACGGCATGGTCTTCCGGACCGACATCGGGCGCGAACCGGCGGCCGCGGGAAAGCGATGAAGAAACCTCGGACCAGGGAGAGCCGGCCGCCTGCCGGGCCGCAGGTCGGGATCGTGATGGGGTCCGACTCCGACGCGGACGTGATGTTCGACGCGGCGCGAGCGCTCGACGAGTTCGGGGTCACCTACGAGATGGAGGTCTGCTCGGCGCACCGGACACCGCAGCGCGCGCAGCGCTACGCGCACGAGGCTCGCGAGCGCGGCCTGAAGGTGATCATCGCCGGCGCGGGCGGCGCTGCCCACCTTGCCGGGGTGATGGCGGCCGGCACGACGCTTCCCGTGATCGCCGTGCCACTCGCCGCCACGCCGCTGGGCGGGCTCGACGCGCTGCTCTCGTCGGTGCAGATGCCGGCGGGGGTCCCGGTCGGGACCGTCGCCATCGGCAAGATGGGGGCGCGCAACGCCGGACTCCTCGCGGTGCAGATCCTGGCAGTCCACGATGCCGCCCTGGCCGCGGCGCTGGCGCGGGCGCGGACTGCCATGGTCGCCTCGGTCGCGGAGAAGAACCGCCGCCTGCAGGCGCGCCTGCCACAGTTGCGACGCGGAGAGTAGGTCCTTCGCACCGAGGAGCGTTCCGCGGGTCATGTCGGCCACGTTCAGGATCACGACCCACGGCTGCAAGCTCAACCTCGCCGACTCGAGCGAGGCGGCCGCGCGGCTCCGCGCGCAGGGGCTGCGACCGGCCAGCGGCGGTGAAGAGGCGCAGGTGGTGGTCGTCAACACCTGCACGGTCACCCACCGGGCGGACGCCGACGGCCGTCAGGCGCTGCTGCGGGCCCGCCGTCAGAACCCGGGTGCGCTGATCATCGCGACCGGCTGCTACGCGGAGCGCGACTCGGCCGCGGTGAGCGCGCTCCCGGGCATCGACCTGGTGCTGCGACGGGAGGAGCGCCCGGCGCTCGGCGTCCGGGCCGCCGCCGCCCTCGGTCTCCAGGCGGTTCAAACCTCCACCGCCGAGGAACGTGTCCCTTCCTGCTTCGGCGAGAGCACCGGGGACGACCACACCCGCGCCTTCCTCAAGGTGCAGGAGGGGTGCGACCTGGCCTGCGCCTACTGCGTGATCCCCCAGGTGCGCGGGCGCAGCCGGTCCGTCCCACCGGAGGTCGTCGGCGCACGGCTGCGCTCCCTGATCGCTCGCGGGTACCAGGAGATCGTCCTGACCGGCGTAAACTCCGGGGACTACGGAAAGGACCTCTCGCCGCGCACCGATCTCGCCGCACTGCTGCGCACGCTGCTGCGCGCTCCAGGGCTGGGACGGCTGCGGCTCAACTCGCTCGAGCCGCGCACGGTCAGCGCGGAGATCGTCGCGCTGCTTGCGGGAGAGCCGCGACTCGCCCCCCACCTGCAGGTGCCGCTGCAGAGCGGCAGCGACCGGGTGCTGGCGCGGATGCGGCGCAACTACCGCGCCGGCGACTACGTCGCCCTGCTGGAGCGGCTGGCCCTCCGCGTCCCCGGGATCGGGCTCGGCGCGGATGTCCTGGTGGGTCACCCGGGCGAGGGGGACGCCGAGTTCGAGGCGACCGAGCGCCTCATCACCGCCACTCCCCTCACCTACCTGCACGTCTTCTCCTACTCCTCCCGGCCGGGCACGGCGGCCGCCGAGCAGGGGGACCGAGTGCCGGGCGCGACGATTCGCGCCCGCGCCGCCCACCTGCGCGAGGTGGGTGCGCGCCTGCACCAGGGGTTCCAGGAGCGCTGTGTGGGCCGGACGCTCGAGGTCCTGGGGCTGCGTGCCGTGCGCGACGATGGGCGGGTGCCCGCACTTGCCGGCAACTTCCTGTCGGTCGCACTCGAGGCCGGGGACGCGGCGCGCAACCGCCTGCTCGCCGCGCGCCTCGTGCGCGCCGAGGGCGCCGCGATCGTCGCCATCCCTGCGTCGTGAGCTGGCGCCCCAGGTCGGCAGGGCTCAGCGCAGGATGCGTTGGAACGTGATCTGGTGCCGCCGGAAATCGAAGGTCACGTCGAACAGGGCGAGCTGCTTCATCCCGAGCACGGCGTGAATCTCCGGGCCGTAGAAGTTCGCCAGCCGCCGCAGGTCGGCCGCGAACAGATTCTCGATCCGCAGGTTCTCCTCCGCCAGGTTGATCTGCACCTCGCGCACGACCTGCGCCTCGACCACCTCGCCGCTGATCCCCTCGAGCGACACCCCGTATCCCGCCGCCGGGGAGGCGTCGAGGCCGGGGAGCTTGCGCAACACCGACAGGTCGAGGACGCTGCTCTCGGCACCGGTGTCGATCAGCGCATTGGCGGGCATCCCCTGGATCTCGACGCGAATGACGATCTGTCCGCTGAACGACAGGAACGGCAGGGTGACCGGCCGGCCGCGGCGGTTGTCGGCGCGCGGCCGCATCGGGTCGCTCTCCCCGGGCTCGGGGAACCGGCTGAGCGTCAGCGTGCGGCGGCTGTTCTCGAGATGCACCCGCAGCTGGCGCAGCGCCGCGGGGTTGAGAATGCCGTCGCCGATGCCGACGAGGTCGATCCCCTCCGCCGGGACCCGTCGCACCTCCACCTTGTCGAGGTGGAGCGAGTCGAGGAAGACGATGTCACCGTAGAGCGCCGCCTGCAGCCCCAACCCCTCGAACTTGCTGGTCCCGTACGAGACCAGACCGAGCCGGCGCATCAGCGTGCGAGAGACGTGGATCCCCTGCGTCCCGGTGTCGAGAAGGAAGTTGAACGGTCCCTGCCCGTTCACCTTCACATGGACGAAGGGGGTGTTCGGGGTGGCACGGCGGTGGTAGCCCGTCCCCATCGGCCCGTCCTCCTGGGAGATGAACTGCGCCTTCGAGGTCCGGCTCGGGGTGAAGAACAGGCGCACGCGCTCCGGCTTCAGCAGCCCGGAGATGTTCATGAAGCCGCCATGCGTCAGCGCCTCCAGGAGGTTGAGACGCCCGCGCGCCACCTCGTCCCCCTGCGGCGAAGCGGCGAGGATCTGGGTGTAGATGCGCCGCTCCTCCTCGGGATCCTCGACGGAGCGCGCCAGCAGCCAGAGGACCGCGACGTTGCTGGGATAGCGCGCCGCAATCCGGCGAAGGTAGCCGAGCCCCTCCTCGCGGAACCCCTGCGCGAGACACACCTCGGCGAGCCCCGACAGCCCGTCGATCTGATCGGGTTGCAGCTCGAGCGCCCGCCGGTACGCCTTCTCCGCGTCCGCGAAGCGTCCGTCACGCTGTGCGCGGACGCCGATCAGCACGAACACCTCCGCGCGGCGCGGGTCGAAGGCGAGCAGCCGCCGGATGGCGGCCTCGAATGCAGGAGCGTCGCCGGCCTCGTGGTAGGCACGCGCCAATCCGAACAGGGGCCCGAACGCGGGCTCCGAGCCGGAGAGCACCTGCTCGTAGAGAGCCGCGGCGCCCTGGTAATCTCCGCGCTCCAGCCGTCGCGACGCCTCCGCCTCGGCCGCGGCCTCGCCCGCCGGCGCGGGCGCCTCCCCGGCCGCGGCCACCCAGAGCCACGCCGCCGCCACGCCGCCCGCACCCCATCTGGTTCTCATCTGTCTCATCGCCTGCAACCGCTCCCCGTTGCATTCTAAACGCACCCGGAGGCATCCGGCACTGCGGCCCCAAAGTGCTACCATCCGAAGCGATGAACAACCTCGTCGAACGGCTCGTCCGGATCGTCGGCACCGATGCCTCCCTCGGCAATCGCGCCCACCCCTCTCCGCACGCCGTGGTGGTCACCAACGCCGAGTTTCCGCTTGTTCCCGAGGCGAATCTGGTGCACTCGATCCGCCTGCCGGAGGGGTTCGGGCTCGGAGAACTGCTCGACGACGTCGAGCCGCAGCTCGCAGCAGCCGGCACCCCATGGCGGCACCTCATCGAGGATCCGCTCTCCCGCCCGGCCGATCTCGGGCAGCGGCTCGGCGAGGCGGGCTTTGCCGCCCGGGTCCGGATTGCGGCGGTGTGCACCGGCGAGCCGCAGGGAGGCGCAACTCCGAGCCTTGATATCCGCGGCATCGCGGTGAAATCGGCGTGGGCCGCCTTCAGCGATCTTCGCCGCACCCTGCAGGCAGCCGACGGCAAATCCGGCGAGCAGCTCGATCAGTCGGCCGGCATCGGCCGGCGCCGCAGCCTGTCGTCGAACGTGCGCTACTACCTGGCGCTCCTCCGCTTCGACCCGGTCGGCCACGTCGGGCTGCTGTCCGCCGGACGGACGGGGATGGTGGTGGACGTCGCCGTGCACCCCGACCGTCGCGGGCAGGGAATCGGCCGCGCCATGCTCCGCGCCATGGCGGAGCGATCCCGGCACCTCGGCCATGATCTCACGTGCACGCTGCACGACGATTCCCCGGAGGCGGCGCGGCTCGCGGCCAGCGCCGGATTCGAGCCGGTCGCCCGGTTCGTGTCGCATCTCGCCGGCCGGCCCGGGGTGAAGGATGCGCCCCCGGCCGCCCTCCCCTCGCTGCAGCCCGGATGACGGACGGAGGTGCCCGGTGACGGAGCCCTGGATCGACCGCATCAGCGAGTGGGCCATCGCGAACGCACCCGGCGCGGTCCGCATCGCACTCACCCCGATCGCGGCGTACTTCCTGCTGCGCCTCGCCGGGCGCCTGATCGCCCGCCTCGAACGCCTCGCCGAGGATGACGACCCTACCCGGGTGAGCGATCGCGAGAAACGCGCCCGGACGCTCGGTCGCACGCTGCGCGGCGCGGTCAACGTGCTGATCTGGGCGATTGCGGGAATGCTGGTGCTCCGCGATCTCGGCGTCGACCTCGCTCCGATCCTGGCCGGGGCCGGGATCGTCGGCCTGGCGGTCGGGTTCGGCGCCCAGACGCTGGTCAAGGACGTGATCTCCGGGTTCTTCCTGCTGCTCGAAGACCAGTACCGGGTGAACGATGAGGTGTCGATCGCCGGCGCCCGCGGCACCGTCGAGCAGATCGGGCTGCGCACGACCGTCCTGCGCGACTTCGAGGGAAGGGTCCACATCGTCCCGAACGGTGCCATCAGCGTCGTCACGAACCACACCCGCGGGTGGGCGCGGGCGCTCCTCGACGTCGGCGTCGCCTACAAGGAAGACACCGATCGCTGCATTCAGGTCCTGCGGCAGGTCGGCAGCGAGATCGCGGCCGACGCCGAACTCCGGCCCATGCTGGACGGGGAGTTCGAGTACAGCGGGATCGAGGCTCTCGCCGATTCGGCGGTGGTCCTGCGGACCGCAGTGCGCACCCGCCCGGAGGACCGGGTGACGGTGCAGCGCGAGTTGCGGCGGCGGGTGAAGCAGGCGTTCGACGCCGAGGGTATAGAGATCCCGTTCCCGCAGATGCGCATCAGCTTCGGGTCGGATTTCCTCCCGGCGCGCCCGGCCCCCGGAACACCCCCGCACTCCCCGACCGTTCCGCGCCACCGGGAGGGGGGGGTCCGCGGCCCGTCGCCGTCGGACTAAACCTCTATGGGCCTGAGGGTTGGCCCGATCCAGGCGGGCGAGCTCCCGCGCTAAAGAGGTTAACTCTTTTTCTTTCAAATACATGGAAGATTGACCCCCGCCTCATTATATTTGCCGCCCGGGATGGCCCGAGGCCAGCAGGAGCGCTCGCGGAGCATGGGGACGAATGGGGGACGCGGCGTGGTCGCCGGGCTGATCCTGGGGCTGGCGGCAGGGGTCTCGGCCCCGGCGGCCGCCGTCCTCCATGGGATCACCGTGGATGGGAATCTCGCCGAATGGAACGACGTGCTGGCCGACGCGTGGCAGACCTCGTTCGACGGCCCCAACGCCGGGCTGGTAGATCGCGATGCGCCGGTGCAATCGACCGGCCGTGACCTCGCGACCTTTGCCTGGACCTACGACGCCACCTACGTCTACTGGTACGTCGGCCGGGTCGGCAGCATCTCGAACGTGCAGCAGTTCTGGTTCTACATCGACACCGACATCGACGGCAGGATGAACACGGGCGAGCCGGTGATCAACGTCTCGTGGACCGGTTCGAACCGGCGCACCATCATCTCGCGGTATCGCTACAACGCGACGTCGGGGGCGGGCGACTCGCTCGGGGACGCGGCCGGACTGGCCGACGGCTGGGACATGCCGGGCAGCGCCACGCTGCTCGGCACCGTCGAAACCCTCTCCGGCGGCAGCGCTAGCGGCAGCGCCATGGAGGCGCGCATCTCGTGGGCGAATCTCGGCATCCCGTTCGCCTCCCCGGTCAACTACCACGTTTCGGCTTCGAACAGCACGAATCTCCCCTCTCAGATCGACGACAACATGGGGGGACCCGGCGGCCTCGTGGGCCGGTTCGCCATCGCCCGGATCACACTCGTCCCGAACGCGGCGAGCCTCGCCGCTCCGTCGGGAATCGGCGTGCTGGCCCACACGGTCGCGAACACGGGGCCCGCGGTCGACCGGGCCAACCTGACCTGGGCGCCCGCAGGTGGGGCGTTCGTCCCCGGGTCGGTCGCGTTCTATCACGACGTCAACGCCGACAGTCTCTTCGACGCCGGGGATCTGCTGCTGCTCGACACGGACGGGGACACAGGTCCCGACACGGGTCCGCTCGCGGCGGGGAGTTCGTTCCGCCTCCTGGCGGTGCCGCAGGTTCCCGCCGGGGTCCTCGAAGGCCAGGTTGCCACGCTGACCGTAAGGGCATCCTCCTCGGCACAGCCGCTGGTCGGCGCGACGGTGACCGATACGCTCACGGTCGCCACTCCGCGGCTGACCCTGCTTAAGTCGGTGAGCGGGGGGACGGTCGTTCCCGGTGGACGGCTGACCTACACCGTGACCTACACGAACGCCGGCACCGTGAACGCCGTCAGCGCCATCCTGATCGATGCGGTGCCGTCTCCCACGGTGTTCGTGGCGGGGAGCGCGTCCGGGGCGGGGACGACGATCGGCTTCAGCCACGATGGTGGCCTGACGTTCGACGCGTCGGAGTCCGCGCCGGTCACCCACCTCCGGTGGGCGGTTGCGTCCGCCCTTGCTCCCGGCGCGACCGGTTCGGTGTCGTTCCAGGTCGACGTCCCCTAGCCGCGCCATCCCCTTTCGGGGCCGCGCCCGCCCGCCTCAGATCCACTCGAGATCCGGCCGCGCGCGCGGATCGGTGGCGTCGCCGGTATTCAGGGTCGATGCCGGCTCGAACAGCAGCACTTCGACCTCCGCGTCGGCGACCGGACGATGCTCCACGCCGCGCGGCACCACCAGGAACTCCCCAGGTTCGAGGGTGATCGGCCCCTCGCGCAGCTCCATGCGCAAGCTGCCGCGCAGCACCAGGAACATCTCGTCCTCCGCCGCATGCTGATGCCAGACGAAGGCGCCCCGGAGGCGTGCGAGCTTCACCTGCTGGCCGTTCAGGGCGGCGACGATGCGTGGGTTCCAGGCATCGTCGAAGCGCCCGAGCTTCTCGGCCAGGTTCACCTTCCCGAGCGGCGCGCGCGACGGCGCGGCGGCGGCCCCGGCCGCCGGGCTCCATCCCGCGGGATGGCGCGGGAGCAGGTCGGTGATCTCATCCCAGGGAGCCCGCGAGTCGACGAAGGTGTGATATTGCGGCCGGATGCCCGGGTCGCCGTCGAATGACCCCATACGAATCGATACCTCCTCGCCGTCCGGCCAGGAGCCGCCGAACAGGCTCGAACCGCAGGTATCGCAGAACGCCTTCACCGCCCCCTCCCCGGGCTGGAACACGCGCACCCGATCGGCGCCGAGCAGCAGGCGGAAATGTTCGCGGCGAACGCGCGCCTGGGTGCCGACGGCCGCGCCGGAGTGTTTGCGGCAGCGGCTGCAATGGCAATGGCCGGCGCGGAGGAAGGGGCCGGCAACCTCGAAGCGGACCGCGCCGCACAGGCAACCGCCGGTCACGAGCGTTGTCATCGCGGATCTCCTCACGGGTCGTCCAACCACGGGCAATCGCTCCATGCGGAGGATAACCCCTGGCGGGTGGCCTGCGTCAATCGGGCGCCGGTGCGGCGCCTTCTGCGAGACGCGCTCCCGGGCCGCTTGCAAACGGCGTGCAGGTCGTCCTAATCTACGCGGACCGAGTTGGACTCTCGATGGATTCTGTGATCCGATGATCCTCCCTAGCCTCGCCCCTCTTGCAGCCACGTGCGCCTCTTGGCGCCGACGGAGGCTCCCCTTGACCCCTCGGCCGCGCACCCGCTGGATGATCGCCTTCGCCCTCTGCAGTCGTCGGTCGGCGACCTGGTGGGGCCTTCTTGGTTTCGTGGTGCTGCTCTGCGCCGCTTCACCCACGGCCGCACAGACCATCACGGTGTCGATCGCCAACCCCGCCGCGGTCCTCGAGGGGGACGGCGGGACGACCAACCTCGACTTCGTCGTCACCCGGTCCGTCGGCGCGGCGATCGTCAGCACCGTGGATTTCACGACCTCGAACAACTCGGCCGTGCAGCCGGCCGACTATTTGCCGGCGACCGGAACGGTGACCTTCCTGGCGGGAGAGGTCAGCAAGATCGTCACGGTCCAGGTGGTCGGCGAGACGGTCTTCGAAGGGAGCGAGACCTTCTTCGTCACTCTCTCCAACCCCGTCAACTGCTCGCTCGGCACGATCTCAGGGGTCGGCACCATCCTGAACGACGACGTCTCGGTGTCGATCGGCAACGCCCCCTCCGTCACCGAGGGGGACGCCGGCACCATCGACGCCGTGTTCACGGTTTCCCTCTCGGCCCCCAAGCCGAACCTGACGCTCAGCGTCGACTACACGGCCAGCAACAACTCCGCCGTGCAGCCGAGCGACTACGCCCCGACCACAGGGACTGTCACCTTCCTCCCGGGAGAGACCTCCAAGACAGTCACGGTCGCGGTAAACGGCGACACCGACTTCGAGGGGAACGAGACCTTCTTCGTCACGCTCTCGAACGCCGTCAGCTGCTCGCTCGGTACCAGCACCGGCGTCGGCACGATCCTGAACGACGACGTCTCGGTGTCGATCGGCAACGCCCCCGCCCTCACCGAGGGAGACGCCGGAACCATCGACGCGGTCTTCACGATCAGTCTTTCCGCCCCCAAGCCGAACCTGACGCTGAGCGTCGACTACACGGCCAGCAACAACTCCGCCGTGCAGCCTAGCGACTACGCGCCGACCATGGGGACCGTGACCTTCCTGCCGGGGGAGACCTCCAAGACTGTCACGGTCGCGGTGAATGGCGACACCGACTTCGAGGGGAACGAGACCTTCTTCGTCACGCTCTCGAACGCCGTCAACTGCTCGCTCGGCACCAGCACCGGCGTCGGCACGATCCTGAACGACGACGTCTCGGTGTCGATCGGCAACGCCCCCGCCCTCACCGAGGGAGACGCCGGA
>Ga0184629_10001285_pt1 | contig 10294 bp, 9 predicted proteins | sample PLM4_32_b1_FD_133158 | JGI IMG/M metagenome (GOLD analysis project Ga0184629, IMG submission 133158) | Groundwater sediment microbial communities from an aquifer in East River, Colorado, USA - PLM4_32_b1 | ecosystem: Environmental > Terrestrial > Soil > Riparian zone | place: USA: East River... | reverse complement strand
TCGTCGGCGAAGTGATCGGTGTCGGAATCTTCCTCACCCCAGCAAGCATGGCCCGGTCCCTGGGTTCGCCGTTCTGGCTGCTGGTGGTCTGGCTCATCATGGGGGCGATGGCGCTCTGCGGCGCGCTGTGTTACGGGGAGCTGGCGGCGCGGTTCCCGGAAGCCGGCGGCGGGTACGTCTACCTGCGCCGGGCGTACGGTCCGGCCGTAGCGTTTCTCTACGGGTGGAAGTGCCTGCTGGTGATGGATCCGGGGATCACCGCGGCGGTGGCGGTGGGCCTCGCGAGCTACGTGGGCTACGTGGTGGGCCTCTCCAGCCTGGGGCTCAAGGCCGTCGCGATCGGGGCGATCCTCTTACTCGCGGCGGTCAACATCGCCGGCCTACGCTTCGGGGCCGGCCTGATGCGCTGGCTCACCGCGTTCAAACTCGTCACCCTGGGTCTCCTTGCCGTGCTGGCGCTGGCCCTGGGCGCGGGGGATGGGGCGAATTTCGTCCCGTTCATCGCCCAGCGCGCCGGGTCGGACCCGTTCCCCGGCGCGTTGGCTCCCGCTCTCGTCGCGGCGTTCTTCGCGTTCGGGGGCTGGTGGGAAATCGGCAAGCTCGCCGGCGAAGCCACGGATCCCGGGCGCACCCTGCCGCGCGCGCTCGCGATCGGCGTGCTCACGGTCACAGGGCTCTATATCCTCACGAGCGCGGTGTTCCTCTACCTGGTGCCGCTCGAGCACGTGACCTCCGGTGAGACGTTCGCGGCGCAGGCGGGCGAGGCACTGTTCGGTCGCGCCGGGGGACGGGTGTTCGCGGGGATCGTCATCGTGGCGGTGCTCGGGAGCCTCATGGCGCTGCTCATGGCGCTCCCACGCCTCTATTACGCGATGGCGCGGGACGGTCTGTTCTTCCGCGCCGTGGCCGCCGTTCATCCGCGATTCGGCACGCCGGCCCGGGCCATCGCGCTCCAGGCGGCGCTGGCGTCGCTGCTCGTAGCGTTGGGCACGTTCCAGCAGATCGTGTCGTACTTCGTCTTCATCACAGTACTGTTCGTAGGCCTGACCGTAGCCGCCCTGTTCCCGCTGCGGCGCCGAGCCGGAGCCGACGGGGGCTATCGCACGCCGGGCTATCCCCTGACGCCGCTGCTGTTCCTGATACTGGTGGTCGTGATGCTGACATTGCTGGCGGGCCACAACCCCCTGCAGGCGGCGCTGGGCGCTGGAATCGTCGGACTCGGCGCGCCGGCATATTTCTTCACGGTGCGCCGGCGACCCACCTCGGAAGGAACCTGACCGCATGACCTGGATTCGGACGATCCCGCTATCGGAAGCGGATGACGACCTGCGACGGGCGATCGAAGCGCAGCGGGCGCTCTATCCGAAGGAATACGCCACCCCGGTGCAGCCCACGGCGGATGGGACGTCCGGCATCGTCGCATCCCATAGCCTCATACCGGACGCGCTGCATCATGCCTTCGCCACGTTCGGGGTCCTCATGTCGCCCGAGCTGCCGCTCACGCGCCGGCAGCACGAGATGATCACCACCATGGTGTCCGTCACCAACCGCTGTCGCTACTGAATCACCTCCCACGCAGAGTTTCTGCGTCGGGTCACGCTGGATCCAGGGCTGGTGGCGGCGCTCGAGGACGACTACACCACGGCCCCGCTGTCGGCGCCGGATCGGGCCATGTTGGATTACGTGGTACAGGTGACGCGGGACGCCACCCGCATCGGGCCAGCGTATCACGATCGCATGCGTGCAGTGGGCTTCGATGACCGTGCCATCCTGCAGATTACCCTGATCGCCGCTTGGTTCAACTACATCAACCGGGTGGCCGACGCGTTGGGCGTGGGCCGGGACTGACCGCGGGGCTCCACGATGTCCGCGGCCGCCAACGCCACCCGGGCTCTCGTTTGACACCCTGCCGCCCCCGCGGATAGGATTGCCCCATGCCGATTCCCACCGAGCCCATTGGCAGCATTCCGAGACCTCCCGCACTCATCGAAGGCATGGGGAAGTTCGCGGCCGGCCGGATCTCGCCAGACGACATGCAATCGCTCTACGACGATGCGATTCGCGACACGATCCAACGCTTCGAAGCGACCGGATCGCCGGTCATCACCGACGGGGAGCAGACCAAGCCCAGTTTTGCCACCTATCCGATCCACGGGCTCGAGACGCTCGCGCCCGGCGGGGTGACGATCCCGTTCGCCGACGGTCACACCCGCCAGCTGCCGCTCCTGACCGCGGGCCCGTTTCGCTATCGGACCTACGCGGCACAATTCCTGGACGAGGCGCGGAAACATACGCGGCTCCCGGTGAAACAGGCCGTCATCTCGGCTTCGGCGCTGAGCCTGCTGTACCCTCAGGACGGCCTCCCGGGATACGCGCGAGCGACGTTCCTCGACGACCTCGTGCACGAGGCCGAGCAGGACATCCGTCGCTGCCTGACGAAGGGCGCCTACAATGTGCAGATCGACTTCACCGAAGCGAGGCTTTCGGTGAAGCTGGATCCCTCGAAACAGTTGCTCGGCGCGTTCGTCGGCCTCAACAACCGCGTACTGGAACGGTTCACTGCGGCGGAGCGACAACGGATCGGCGTGCACACGTGTCCCGGTGGCGACCAGGACTCGACCCACAGCGCCGACGTGGACTACGGGGAGCTGTTGCCGGGGTTGTTCGACCTCACGGTCGGCAACTTCTACGTCCAGCTCGCGAGCGAGAAGGACCGCGGCCGGGTCCTCCAGATCATCAAGCAGCACGCGAAGCCCGACCAGAAGATCTTCGTCGGTGTAATCGACCCGATCAATCCGAGAGTCGAGACGCCCGAAGCGGTGCGCGATCGCGTCCTGGAAGCCGCCCAGTTCATCCCGCTCGCCCAGCTCGGCACAACGGACGACTGCGGTTTCGCGCCATTCGGCGACGACACCTCCACGGCTCGCGACACGGCGTTTGCGAAGATCAGCGCGCGCGTGACTGGCACGCAGCTCGCGGCCCAGGCCCTCGGGGTCTGATGGCAGCCGATTTGTCGCCCGGAACGATCGTGGGGCCACTCCTCCGGGTGCTGCGAGAAGCGTTTGAGGGTCCGCCCGGCCCGTGGAGCTATTTCACCGACAAGGATTCACTGGCCGGCATATTCGGGACGATCGACGGGTTGACCGCGGTGGAGGCGTCGCGCCGGATCGGGGCGAGCGCGACGAGCATCGCGAGTCACGTGCACCACCTCGTCGGGAGTCTGACGATTTCCACCCGGTGGATCCGGGGCGAATTGACCACCCGCGACCGGGATCAGATCTGGGCGGTCGCCGCGGTGGACGAGCGCGAGTGGTCGGCGCTGCGGGCGAGCCTGCGCCGGGAATACGACACGATCCTGATGACGATCCAGAGCCAGGGGCGTTGGGACGAAGACGCCATCGGAGGGGCGGTCGGCGCGATCGCCCATGTGGCGTATCACCTCGGAGCGATTCGCCAGCGAGTGGCGATCGCGCGCGCACTGGGCAGGGCTGCAGAATGACTGGATAGGATGGCGTTGGGCGCACCGACGGCCACTTGTCCCTGACGCGACACGGGTGTCCCCGGAGGGCCGGCGCCGGTATCTTGCCCGGTTCGATGACCAACAGTACGCACGACCTCGCCAAACTGCACATCGACCGCGACACGCCGCCGGCCGTGCGCCGCGCGTTCACCCGCAACCTGGTTGTGGCGGGCGCCGCCGTGGTGTTGATCGGCGCGGTGGTCATCTTCGCGCGGCGGGGCGGCGTGGCGCCGGTGCAGGTCGTCGTCGCGACGGCGACGGCGGGCGGGCCGACCGGTGCGGCGAGCGCGAGCGTGACGGCGAACGGGTACGTCGTCGCGCGCACCCGGGCGTCGGTGTCCTCCAAGGTCGCCGGGCGGCTCGCGTATCTGAGCGTGAGTGAAGGGTCGTTCGTGCGCAAAGGCGAGGTCATCGCCCGGCTCGAGAACGCCGACTATCGGGCCGCGGTGGCGCAGGCTCAGGCGGCGGTTGCCTCGGCCCGGGCGGACTCGATCGAGGCGGCGTCCGACCGCGACCAGCTCGAGCGGGACGCGCAGCGCCTGCGGACGATCCACGCCCAGAACCGCGAGCTCGTGGCGCAGCAGGACGTCGATCAGGCCGAGAGCCGGGCGGCGCAGGGGAGCGCACGGGCCCAGGCCGCTGCGGCCCGGGTGGACGCCGCCCTCGCGGGCCTCCGCTTCGCGGAGGCGAACTCCGACAACACCCAGATCCGCGCCCCGTTCTCCGGTACCGTACTGCGCAAGGAAGCGGAAGTCGGTGAGGTCGTGGCCCCTTCGGTGGGCGGGGGACTGACGCGCGGCGCCGTGGTGACGATGGCCGACCTGGGCACGCTCGAGGTCGAGGTCGATGTCAACGAGGCGTACATCGCGCGCATCAAACACAACCAGGCCGCGCGCATCACGCTCGACGCCTATCCGGACACGGGATTCCGCGGCGTGGTGCGCCAGGTCGTGCCGACCGCCGATCGCCAGCGGGCGACGGTGCAGGTCAAGGTCAGCATCACCGACCGTGATCCCCGCATCCTCCCGGAGATGGGGGCGCGGGTGGATTTCCTCGACCCCGACACCAGCCGCTCGGCGACCGCCAGCGCGCCTCCCCGAATCCGCATCCCGGCGGCGGCCGTACGGGACGACAACGGACAGAGCGTCGTCTGGGTGGTGCGGCAGGGCCGGCTCGAGCGCCGCGCCGTCGAGGCCGGCCCCGTGAGTGGCGGCTTCCGGGAGATCCGAAGTGGCTTGGCGGGTGGTGAACTGTTGCTGGCGGGCGGCGTAGACGTTCCGCGTCCGGGCATGCGCGTCAAACCGGCGGTTACTCCCTGACACCCGATCCCTGTAAACCCGACACCCGAGATCCTCATGGCCCTCGTCGAATTCCGTGATGTCCACAAGGTTTTTCATCGCGATACGGAGAAGATCGAGGTCTTCACCGGTCTCACCCTCGACATCGCGGAGGGGTCGTTCACGGCGTTGATGGGTCCATCCGGGTCCGGCAAGTCCACCTTGCTCAATCTGCTGGCGGGACTGGATCGGCCCACGAGCGGGAGCGTGCGTGTCGCGGGAGCGGAAGTCAGCGCCATGACGGCGGCCCAGCTCGCGCCGTGGCGGGCCCGGCACGTGGGGTTCGTGTTCCAGCAGTTCAACCTGCTGCCCGTGTTGACGGCCTTCCAGAATGTGGAGCTGCCGCTGTTGCTCACGGGGTTGTCCAAGCGCGAGCGGGAGGAGCGGGTGCGGATCGCGCTCGGGGTGGTCGCGCTCGACGACCGGATGCGTCACTACCCGCGCCAGCTGTCGGGCGGCCAGGAGCAGCGCGTGGCGATCGCTCGCGCGATCGTCGCGGATCCGACGCTCGTGCTGCTCGACGAGCCGACGGGGCAGCTCGATGCCAAGAGCTCGCGCGAGGTGCTGGCCCTCCTGGCTCGACTCAACGGCGAGTTCAAGAAGACCATCATGATCGTCACGCACGATCCGCACGCTGCCGAACAGGCCACGACCGTGCTGCACCTCGACAAGGGGACGCTGATCGAGCGGGAAGCGGTGGCGCGATGAAGTACTTTCCGCTGGTGCTCGCCAACCTCGGTCGCCATAAGATCCGGACGGTGTTGACCATCGCGAGCGTCACGCTCGCGTTGTTTCTCTTCGCCTCGCTGCGCACCGTGGTGACGACGCTCCATGCCAACTCGCAATTCGGCAGCGCCCGGCGCCTGGTCTCCACGAACGCCACCGGCATCGTGTTCGTGCTGCCGATCGCCTACGCCAACAAGATTCGTGCGCTCCCGGGCGTGGAAAGCGTGAGCTGGGCCAACTGGTTCGGCGCCCGCTACGGCGACAGCAAACAGTTTTTCGCCCAGTTCGCGGTGGACGCCGAGTCGTACCTCGCCATGTATCCGGAGATCGGCCTGCCGGAGGATCAGAAGCAGGCCTTCTTCCAGGAGCGCACGGCGGCGATCATCGGCCGGCGGCTCGTCGACCGCTACGGCTGGAAGGTGGGCCAGAACGTCACGCTCCAGGGCACGATTTTCCCCGGGGACTGGACGTTCACGATCCGCGGGGTGTACACGCCCACCGATCCCGCGCTCGGCGACGACGTGCTGTTCTTCCATCACGAGTACTTCGACGAGCGTCTCGGACACGCCGGGATCGCCGGCTGGTTCATCGTGCAGATCCGGGATCCCGCGAGCGCCGCGACCATCGCGAAGACGATCGACGATCAGTTCCGGAATTCCAGCGCCGCGACGAAGACCGGCACCGAGCAGGCGTTCCAAGCAGGGTTCGCCACCATGTTGGGGAATGTGAGCCTCCTGATGGGGACGATCGGCACGGCGGTGGTGTTCGCCATCCTCCTGGTCACCGCGAACGCGATGATGATGAGTGCCCGGGAGCGCACCGGGGAGGTAGCGGTTATGAAAACCATCGGGTTTTCGGATCGCACGCTCTTCGGATTGGTGATCTCCGAGGCCGGCTTGATCGCCGGGGCGGGGGCGGTACTCGGGCTCGGTGCGGCGAAGGCGTTTTACCGCGCCATCAACTTCAACGGGTTCGGCTTCCTGCCCGGATTCAACATCACCACGGGGACGCTCGTTATGGGCCTGGGTATCGCGCTGCTATTGATGCTCGCCAGCGGACTGGTGCCCGCGGCGCGCGCCGCGCGGCTGCCGATCGTCCAGGCGTTGCGGAGGGTCGAATAGTGAAGATCCCGCTGATCTACAACGCCCGCAGCGTCCTGCAGCGCCCGGTCTCCACGGCGTTCACCGCCCTCGGCATCGCCCTCGTCGTCGCGGTGTTCATCGGGATGCTCGCCCTCGGGAACGGACTCCGTGCGGCCCTGTCGCGGACCGGCTCCGATCGCAACGTCCTGGTGTTGCGCCGCGGGGCCGATTCCGAGTTGGCGAGCGGCATCGCCCGGGACGCGGTCAGCATCCTCGCCGCATCGCCCCACGTTGCCACGGGGCCGGACGGCCGCCCGCTCCTGAGCCCCGAGGTGTATGTCCTGATTCCACTGCCGCGCCCCAGCGACACGACCGCGGTGGCGAACGTCGTGGTCCGTGGCATCAGCGAGCAGGCGTGGACCGTGCGGACCAACGTGCAGCTCATCGCCGGCGCTCGTCCGCAATCCGGACGGTCGGAAGTGTGCGTCGGCCGGAAGCTCCTCGGCCGATTCGACCACTTGAGCATCGGTGCGACGCTCCGCTTCGCGGGACGTGATTGGAATGTGGTCTGTCACTTCAGTGCGGGAGGCTCGGCATTCGAGTCCGAGATCTGGGGCGAGAACGAGCAATTCATGCCTGTGTTCCGCGGCCAGGTCTTCCAGTCGGTGACCTTCCGCCTGCGCGACCCCGCATCGTTCGACGAAGCCAAGCGCACGCTCGAGAGCGACCAGCGCCTGACCGTGGACGCGCATCGCGAGTCCACGTTCTACGCCGAGCAGGTCGGGATCCTCGGGATCATGCTGCGGGTGCTGGCGTTCGGCATCACCGGGATCATGGCGGTGGGGGCCATTTTCGGCGCCGTGAACACGATGTACGCGGCCGTCGCGTCGCGCACTCCCGAGATTGCGGTGCTGCTGACGCTCGGGTTCCACCCGCGCAGCGTGCTGGCGAGTTTCCTGGTCGAGTCGGTGTTGATCGCGGGGGTGGGCGGGGTCGTCGGCGCGTTGCTGGCTCTCCCGATCAACGGCATCGTCACGAGTACCACCAACTGGTCGAGCTTCAGCGAAATCGCCTTCAGCTTCCGGGTCACTCCGGGCCTTCTCTTGTCGGGAGTGGTGTTCGCGATCGTCATGGGGGTGCTGGGCGGCTTCTTCCCTGCACGGCGCGCGGCGAACCTGCCCGTGATCCAAGCGCTGCGCGCCTAGCATTCGCCACCCCTGACCGGGGCCGGGACCGCGCGTCCCACGATCGGACAGTCGGCTCGCTGGACGAGGTCGTTTCTCTCTGCATGAGGCTGGCACGGGTGTTGCCCCTTCACCCCGGTGGTACAATCACGCGGGGAGGTCGGGGTGATGGATGCCGTCGGGGAAGTTCTGGTCGAGCGGTCAAGCGAGACGAGCGGCGACGAGATGGAGCGCCGGCGGCTCGAAGCGGTGACCGCCGGCCGATACGAGATCCAATCGGAGATCGGACGCGGCGGCATGAGCCGCGTGTTCCGCGCGTGGGATCCCCGGGGGCGTCGCCTGGTGGCGATCAAGCTGCTCGCGGCGGGGCTCAGCCTGTCGGTCGAGCACCGCGAACGCTTCCGGCGCGAAGCCTCCATCGCGGGGCGGCTCGCTCATCCGCACATCCTCGCCTGCTACGACTTCGTGCGGTCGGGCGACGTGGTTTTCGCGGTGATGCCGTACGTCGCAGGCAGCTCGCTCGCCGAGCGGCTCGCAGGAGGTGTCCGCCTGGCCCCCTCGGCCGTGACCGCGCTCCTCATTCCATTGGCCGACGCGCTCGCCTGCGCGCATGCGAGCGGGGTGGTCCACCGCGATGTGAAGCCCGCCAACATCTTGCTCCGTGAGGACGACGGCCAGCCACTCCTGACCGACTTCGGCATCGCCACCCTGCTGACGTCGGAGCACTCGCGCGGCGAGGTGGCCAAGCGATTCGGCACGCCGGAGTTCATGTCGCCCGAGCAGGCGTTGGGCGCGTGGGATGCCGATCACCGCAGCGACATTTATTCGCTCGGCCTGATCGCGTTCCTGGCGCTCGTCGGGCGAATGCCGTTTGCCGGCGGCTCGCCGCTGGCGCAAACCGCGCAACGGGCGGTGCTCGAGGCGCCGCCACTACGCCGGGCGGCCCCGGACGTGCCAGTGCGGCTCGCGGCGGTGGTCGACCGATGTCTCGCCCGGAACCCGAAGCAGCGGTGGCGGAGCGCGGCTGCGCTCCGCCGCGCGCTGGCGCGGAGTGCCACGGCGGGGTGGCTGAGGGCCCTCTGGCTGGGAGCGTAGCGAGCGCACAAATCCCCGGTTGCGGAGTCGGGCCAGCATAGCGACCTTTGCACTGGCCCTTCCACAAGTGAGTCGCGTGCGCAAGCTCCGCATTGGCATTATCGACCTCGTCACCCGGGGACCTACGCGCGCGCTGTACGCGCGCCTGATGCATGCGAACCTGGCCAGCATCATGCCGCAGGTAGTGGGGGTCTGGTGCGAAGCCGAAGGACACGACGTCACGCTCGTGTGCTACACGGGGTTCGAAAACCTCGTCGACGAGCTGCCCCCTGACGTCGATTTGGTTTTCATCGGTGCGTTCAGCCAGGCCGCCCTCCTCGCCTATGCGTTGAGCAACCTGTTCCGTTCGCGCGGGGCGGTCACGGTCCTCGGCGGACCACACGCGCGCTGCTACCCGGAGGACTCCCAGAAGTACTTCGACTACGTCCTCGGGTTCACCGATCAGGGGACGATTCGCGACGTGCTGCGGGATTGCCAGGCCCATCGACCAGAGGGCGTCCAGCTGGCGGCCAAACGGCAACCCACCACTCTGCCGGGCGTGCGCGAGCGCTGGAAGTTCATCTCGGCGACGATCGAGAAAGCGCCGATCCTGAAGCTCGTGCCGATGCTCGGCAGTCTCGGCTGCCCGTACACCTGCAGCTTCTGCATCGATTCGGTGGTGCCGTATCAGCCGTTTGATTTCGGCGAGATCTCCGACGACCTGCGCTTCCTGCTGAAACAGCAAAAGCGGCCGCGCGTCGGATGGCACGACCCGAACTTCGGCGTCAAGTTCGATGACTACATGGAGGCCATCGAGGCCGCGGCGCCGCCCGACAGCATCGATTTCGTGGCGGAGAGCAGCTTGTCGCTGCTGCAGGAATCCCACCTCAAGCGCCTGCAACACAACGGCTTCAAAGCGGTGCTGCCGGGGATCGAGTCGTGGTACGACCTCGGGAACAAGTCGAAGACCGGCAACCGGACCGGACTCGACAAGGTGCGGGAGGTGTCCGATCACGTCAACATGATCATGCGCTACCTCCCCTACGTACAGACTAACTTCGTGCTGGGGTTGGACGGGGACGCGGGGACGGAGCCGTTCGAGCTGACCAAGCGATTCGTGGACTTGACGCCGGGTGCGTTCCCCGGCTATTCGCTGCTCTCGGCGTTCGGTCGCGCCGCACCGCTCAATCTGGAGTACCAGCGCGCCGGCCGGGTGCTCGGATTCCCGTTTCATTTCTTGAACAACAACCACGCCATGAACGTGCGGCCGAAGAATTACGCCTGGCCGGAGTTCTACGACCAGGTGATCGGTCTGACCGACTACACCTTCTCCTGGCGGGCGATTGCCAACCGGTTCCGGGCGACGCGCAC
>Ga0184629_10001284_pt1 | contig 10299 bp, 10 predicted proteins | sample PLM4_32_b1_FD_133158 | JGI IMG/M metagenome (GOLD analysis project Ga0184629, IMG submission 133158) | Groundwater sediment microbial communities from an aquifer in East River, Colorado, USA - PLM4_32_b1 | ecosystem: Environmental > Terrestrial > Soil > Riparian zone | place: USA: East River... | reverse complement strand
CGCAGGGTAGGGGCTTCAATCACCTGGGCATAACTGGCAAGGATCTGTTTTGGATTCCGGATAAGAAAGATATTTGCGACCTTCTCTACAAACGACTGGTCCATTAGCTCCAGGTGATGGGCCATATTTTTGATGAAGAGAACAGGGGTGTTCCAAGCCTTAAAAACTGCTTCAGACACTTTTCTTTCCTCCATCGGCTGGCTTTTTAAAATTTCTTCTTTCCCTGGATGATCTATGCCGCTCGTATGCAGGTAAAAAGCATAGTAGGGCTCGTCAAGTACCGTGGTGTCGGTTCGCTGGGCGAAGGAATACATTAACGCGGTAGAGATGTTGCGTGGACCGGAAATTAGATTGATGCGGATCATGCCTACTTTAGAATTCTTTCTTCACCACGAGGAGAACATAATCTTTCTCCATCGGCAGATACCCTTGTTCATAGCAATAAAAGTACCGTACGCCTTCTTTGGTGGTGTAGGTGCTGGTGAGGTGGCTAAAGTCAAAACCCTTGGCGAGAAGTTTATCGCGGCGAATCTTTGTTTTGCCTTCCGGATTTAGCTCCATAAGAATTCGCCTGTTTTTCCGCAAGGCATTATTGGTATTGCGTATATAGCTCGTGACATCACTATTGAGTCGATTATTAAATGTGTTGCGGCACTGATCCGAGCAGAATCTTTTATCGATACGACCGATAATGAGGGCACCGCATTCGCCACATCTTTTTTCATGGCTTAATGGCATACAACGATTTATTTACAAACGACAACAAACGAATTTAAGCGAAAGTAAGTACTTAACAACCGGATAAGACGTTTTTCTTATCTCACCTTTGGATCACCAGTCGTCTCTGGCGGGACTTAACCCTTGCCGGATGATTGCGAAAAATACATGTTAAACTTTAAATTTTACCGTTATGACAAACTTGAGAAACAGCGTAAAACTGATCGGACACTTAGGGAAAGACCCTGAAGTAAGAACGTTCGACAGTGGAAAAAAAATGGCTACTTTTTCTATTGCCACCACCGACTCCTACAAAAACCAAAAGGGTGAAAAGGTCCAGGACACGCAATGGCATACCCTCATAATCTGGGGCAAACTGGCAGACGTAGCCGGGAAATACCTCAAAAAAGGTAATGAGATAGCCGTTGAGGGAAAACTTGTGCACCGTGTCTATGAAACATCTGCCAAGGAGAAACGTTATGTGACAGAGATCAATGTGAATGAAATGCTGATGCTTGGCGGAAAGCAGTAATAAATCCGAATTCCTGACACTATCATTAGCCTGGACGCGATAACGCCAGGCTTTTTTTATAATTGTTATACGAAGTTTGCGTTTATATAATTGGTTAATCAGAACCACTCTTTTTTAATTAGTTTTGTTCGCATGACTTTTTTATATCCCTCATTTCTCTGGGCGCTGGCCGCACTTTCTATTCCTGTCATCATCCATCTTTTTAATTTTCGTAAAACTACGCGTGTTTATTTCTCAAACACTCGGTTTCTGAAGCAGGTAAAAGAGGCTACTACGGCTAAGCGTAGATTAAAGCATTATCTCATTCTCGCCTCACGACTTTTGTTCTTATTCTTTCTCATTATCACATTTTGTCAGCCCATCATACCGGCCCAAGAGCAGCTTGGCAGTAACCGAAATATTATTCTTTACCTGGATAATTCTCAAAGTATGTCAGCCCAGATGGATGATAAAACACGGGGACTGGATGCCGCGGTAAATTTTGCGCGGAGTATTGTCGATGTGTTTCCTCCCGACACACGCTACAAATTGATTACAAATGATTTTTCGCCCTTTTCCAATACCTTTAAAACCCAACCTGAAGTCCTTGATCTGCTCACGCAGATCAGGTTGTCTCCTGTAAGCCGCACAATGGAGGAGGTGCAGGACCGCATTCGTCAGGATGGCGCCGTGAGAAGTAAGGAAATATTTTGGATATCTGATTTACAGAAATCAACCCTTGGGCAGGTGATTTCCACACTTGATAGCACATCACGGTTACATTTGGTGCCCATTCAATATAGTCAGCAATCCAATGTATTTGTTGATTCCGCCTACCTGGAAAACCCATTTCCGACCGGAGGTGGTAAGAATGTACTGCACGTAAAAATTCGTAATGATGGTCATAAGGATGTGAGTCAACTTAACTTAAAACTGACGCTGAATGAAATTCAAGCAGCCACTACGGCGATCAATATTCCACAAGGAGGAAGCACAGAAGCCACTTTTGATCTCGCGACCGGACTTTCAGGATTAAATGAAGCAAAGATCAGTTTTAACGACTTCCCGGTAAGTTTTGATAATGAGTTTTATCTGGCATTAAATTTCTCGAACAAAATCAGGGTAATTGAAATTAAGAACACTAATGATCGAACTGTTGTTGAAAAGGTTTTTGGCAATAAAGAGATATTTAGCTTCCAGGCATATCCCATCGGGAATTTTAATTACAGCCTGTTGTCGCAGGCTGACCTGGTAGTTGTGAATGGATTGAACGCACTGGATCCTTCGTTGACGAGTGCACTGCGGAATTATATCCGCGATTATGGAACCGTTCTGGTTGCCCCCGGAACCAGGCCGGAAATTGAAAACCTTAAAATTTTTCTTCAACTCCCGATGCTGAAAGGATTGGAGAGTAAGACACAACTTGAACTTGGACGTCCCGATTTCTCCAATCCATTTTTTGAAAATGTATTTGAAGAGAAGTCGGTTTCACTGGCTATGCCTAAAGCGAACAAAGTATTAGACTGGGGTAATGACCGGGCGGCCATTTTACAGTTTAAAAATGATCAACCATTCTTATCAAAGTTTAATCAAGGTGGACAGCTCTACCTGCTGAGTTGCTCCCTTGACCCCAGCCAAACGGATTTCTTTAATCATGCATTATTCGTGCCCGTGATGTACCGTATCGCTGCCAGTGGCAAAAAGAACGATCTTAAACCTTATTACACCTTGCACGAAAGTTTCATCAAACTGCACGTAGATAGTTTGCGGGGAGAAGAACCTTTGCGTTGGTTTGGAGTGGATGAGATCGTACCGGCGCAGCGTAAAGTAAATGACGATGTGATTTTCGACATTCCGAAATTCTCTGTAAGCAAAGGATTTTATAATGTGGTGATGCAAAGCGATACCGTAAATTTGCTGGCCTTTAACCTGGACAAAGCCGAATCACTGATGGATCAGTATCGTGGAGAAGAACTAAAAACAATTCTTGGGGCGGGGGACAACGTTACAATTTTTCAGGTTGGTTCAGCAGATGCTTTCAGCAACGAAATAAAGGAGCGATATTTGGGCAAACCATTGTGGAAATATGCACTAACGTTGGCCATTTTCTTCCTCTTGGTTGAAATTCTGCTGATACGATTTTTGAAGTAGTAAGTTGAAACCTTACCCTTGGGCGGGCTACTTAAGAACTGGGAAAACGAAAAATTGAGTAATGAAAATATTGATTCAAAGTCCTGAAATCATTGACGTAGCTTCACCCTTTCATCAAAAAGAAAAAAACGTCCTCATCAATAACGGCCGCATTGCCGAGATTGGCGATAAGAATTATGCTGCGGACAAGGTAGTCAAGGCGGAAGGCATGAAGCTTTCCATTGGGTGGTTTGATCTGGGCACGTTTATCGGGGATCCTGGCCTGGAGCACAAAGAAGATCTGGAATCAGTTGTAAAAACGGCTGCAGCCGGAGGCTTTACGGGTATTGCCGTCCTGCCCAACACGTCGCCGTGTGTGCAGACAAAAAATGAAATCAGCTATCTTGTCAAAGGGAATGATACACAAATCGTACAGATACATCCACTGGCAGCGGTTACAAAAAACAATAAAGGCGAAGAGCTCACCGAAATGATCGACCTGCATGAAGCAGGTGCTGTTGCCTTTACGGATGGATTAAAGCCCATCTGGCATACGGACATCCTACTCAAGTCTTTGCAGTATCTGCAGAAGTTCAACGGTTTGCTTATTGATCATCCGGAAGATATTTGGTTAAACTTGTTTGGTCAGATGCACGAGGGTGTAAATAGCACTATGCTTGGTTTGAAAGGCATGCCGCGCATTGCGGAAGATATTGCGGTAGGGAGAAATCTTGAATTACTGGCGTATGCCGGCGGACGATTACACTTTTCCCGTATTTCCTCCGGCAAGGCTGTAGATATGATTCGTACGGCTAAGAAAAAATTAAATATTAGTTGCGACATCGCTGTCTATCAACCGCTCTTAGAAGATAGTGTCCTGTTGGATTTTGACACAAACTATAAGGTTAACCCGCCATTACGAGAGAAGCACGATAATGATGCGTTGATCAAAGCGCTTAGAGATGGAACTATCGATGTAGTTTCTTCGGGTCATACGCCACATGAGGAGGAAAGCAAGAATCTTGAATTCGATCTTGCAGATTTCGGCATGATCAACCTGCAAACTTTCGGAGCGCATTTACTGATGCTCTCCCGTACCGTTGACTGGGACGTACTAATTGAAAAAATAACGGTTAATCCACGAAGGCTGCTGGGTCTTGAAATTCCCAAGATAGAGGTAGAAGCGAAAGCAAACCTTACACTTTTTGATCCAAATAGAATTTGGACTTTTGATGAAAAAGCAAACTTCTCAAAATCAAAAAATTCACCCTGGTTGAATAAAGAGATAACAGGAAAGTCAATTGCGGTTTTTAACAATGGCCGTGCGCGAATAGAGGAATAATGGGTGTTGCAACAATAGAAGAGATTGCTAAGTGGCCTATGGCTAAAAAATTACTCCGGATTTCAACGCGCTATGGAGCAGTAGCAGGGATTCTTGCCTTTATCTTGTTGATATCCATGTATTACCTGGGCAGACACCCTTTGATAACTTCTCCATTTCTTGACTTTAGGATTTTGCTTTTTGGTATCTTTATTTACTTTACGTTAAAAGAATTTCGAGATTACGAGCAACAGGGCGTGTTGTACTTCTGGCAGGCTTTGATGGGCGGATTGGGGGTTATAGTGATCATGACTACCATCACATCGGTTTTACTGCTTCTTTTTGGAACGTTGGAGAAGGGCTTTGTACGCATCTATATTACGCAAGTGACTGACTATTTGAAATCATTCTCAGAAGAAGATATTAAACGTATCGGAAAAGAAATTTACGAGCGTAATTTGAATGCTTTGCCAACGACTAACATTTCAAAATTGGCGATTACCTACTTTGTACATGGTTTGGTGATCGGTCTTTTTGTCAACATTATACTATCGGTAATTTTAAGAAGACAACCTAAAACCTAACACTATGGAAGAAAATGAAGCTAGTCGGCCAACGGTAAGATCTGTTGGTTTAAAGTTCGGCGCAATTTCAGCGATTGTAAACATTGTTTTTTTTCTGATCCTGGCACTTTCAGGACTGGGCGCCTTTGATAATAAGTGGGGCTGGATCGGGATGATATTTTCAATTGTAATCCTTGTCTTGGCACAAAAAAACTTTAAAGATGAAGGCGATGGCTTCATGTCTTATGGCCAGGGGGTTGGAATAGGATTTTGGATATCGGTGGTGGCTGTGATTGTGGGAGCGGTGTTCACCTATACCTATGCCAACATTATTGACCCCGCCACAATGGAAACGTTCTATGAAAAACAATACGCAGATATGCAAGAGAAAGGTATGTCTGAAGACCAAATTGACGTTGCCGTGAGTTGGACCAAAAAGCTATTTTGGTGGATCTATTTATTTTTCGGAATCTTCTTTGGTGTATTAGTAGCGTTGATTGTTACTATCTTTACGCAAAAGAAGAGCCCTGAACAGACATTTTAAAGCATGATATATCCGGAAATTTCTGTAATCATTCCGGCAAAAGACGAAGAGGATTCCATCCCCGAATTATGCCAGTGGATAAGCCGTGTGATGCAATCACATGGCTTGTCGTATGAAGTAATTTTTATTGATGATGGTAGCACGGATAGTACCTGGCAGCAGATCGCAACTATCAATGAAACAAATCCCAACATAAAAGGAATTCGTTTCAATAGAAACTTCGGAAAATCAGCTGCACTGCAAACAGGCTTTAGGGCCGCAGAGGGCAAAGTAGTAGTCACTATGGATGCGGACTTGCAAGATAGCCCGGACGAAATTCCAGAACTCTACAGGATGATCGTCCGGGATGGTTATCATCTCGTGTCGGGCTGGAAGAAAAAACGCCGCGACCCGCTTTCTAAAACCATTCCTTCAAAATTTTTTAACTACGTTACGCGAAAACTTTCCGGCATTAAACTTCACGACTTCAACTGCGGTCTAAAGGCTTACCAAGCTGTTGTCATCAAGAATATTGCCGTGTATGGAGAGATGCATCGTTATATTCCCGTGATTGCCAAATGGGCTGGCTTTTCAAAAATCACTGAAAAAGTCGTGGAACATCGGCAGCGAAAATACGGCCATACAAAATTTGGATTGGAGCGTTTTATCACTGGCTTTCTCGATTTACTCTCCGTTACATTTGTGAGCCGCTTTCGTCAAAAGCCAATGCACTTTTTTGGCACCTGGGGTACGCTTTCTTTTGTGGTTGGATTTGTTTTAACCCTAAAACTATTCTGGGATAAGCTCGATGCCTTATACTTTACCAAAATCCCCATTAAACGTGACATCGCGAATCAACCTATATTTTATATTGCCTTGGTTGCCGTGGTTATTGGGGTTCAACTTTTTGTGACGGGGTTTCTGGCGGAAATGTTTGCCATGCAATCCTTCTCCCGTCGTGAATACCTCGTGATTGAAAAGATTGGGTTAGAAGAAACCATCCCTGGCATAAAACTTCAGGTTTAAGCCCCCAATACCTAACACCTCACCTATTGATATCAGAGAGTGCAAGTTTTGTACTCAATTCATTCAACCGATTTTAATTCTAACTATTGATTTATTTTCAATAATTATATTCGCACGAAATCCTAAATTCATTTTTATATCTTCCTGGCTGCGGCTTTTCAAGCTTAGACCTGTCACTGTTTTTGCCAATTCATTTTCCATCGCATTTTTCGAGCTTGTATATATATCGGGTTGATACTTGCTTGAAGATAGGCTGAACAGTAACAATTTTTTATATCTACCTTACAACGTGTTATTTTGCCTACATGAGTAGCCCACAATATTCTATTGTCATTCCCGTGTACAATCGTCCGCAAGAAGTGGATGAACTTCTGTCCAGTCTTTTGGCGCAAACTTTTAAAAACTTTGAAGTGATTATTGTGGAAGACGGATCGACCGATCGTTGCGATCACATTGTTGACAGCTATCGGGATACGCTGAGCATCCAATATTTCTTCAAACCAAATTCGGGTCCGGGTCCGAGCCGGAATTTTGGATTTTCCAACGCAAAAGGTAATTACTTTGTAGTTTTTGATTCAGACTGTATAGTCCCGGCCACTTATTTCGAAGCTGTGGAAGAATCCATTCGGGAAAATCAATGGGATGTTTGGGGTGGCCCGGATAAAGCCCACGAAAATTTCACGCCCATACAACGTGCCATGGGTTACACCATGTCTTCGGTCTTGACTACAGGGGGTATACGCGGTGGTGAGAAGAGACTAGGTTGGTTTCAACCGAGGAGTTTTAACATGGGCATAGCGCGAAAAGTTTTTGAGCGTACACAAGGTTATAGGTTCGCGCGGTTTGCAGAAGATATTGAGTTTAGTATTAGAATGAAAAAGGCAGGTTTTAAAATTGGACTTATTGCTGACGCTTATGTCTATCATAAGCGCAGGACAAATTTTACACAGTTCTATCTGCAAGTTTTTAATTTTGGCAGAGGGCGAGCCATGGTAGGCAAGGTTCATCCGCAGGAGATTAAACTCACGCATTGGTTTCCGACAGCCTTTTTGATAGGGACAGGCTCGCTTCTGCTGCTTCCATGGATCAGTACAGCCTTGTCTAAGATTGGTATTAGTCTATTTGCGGTTTACCTGTTGGCAATTTTGGTCCTCTCCTTCAAAGCAAACAGGAATCTTAAAGTCGCCTTGCTTTCACTGCCGGCTGCCCTGCTTCAATTATGGGGTTATGGAGCTGGTTTTTTGTACGAAAAGTTTAAAATCACAGACAAAAGAAATTCATTAAATTAATAGTATACTTGATTAGATTAAAAAAATAGATATTTTTAAAGGTAGTAGTAAAAAACCCATACCGTCCTTACATGAACAATTTCACCAGATTTTCACTCGTCGTTGGGTTGTTATTTTTTTCGGGCCGATTATTTTCTCAAGATCCTAAGGAACTGGCCCCAGGCTATTATGTTGTTGTCGGAGCATATGCTAAATCGAGGGAAAACATGGCTCAAAACTATGTTGAGGTATTGAAACTTAAAAGCCATACTGCATTCTATGGATTCAATTCCAGGCGTAACCTTTACTTTGTTTACCTGAAATATTTTGATAACCTGAAGGAGTCTCTTCAGGACATGAAACATACCCGTAGTCGGGGTGAGTTTACGGATGCATGGGTAAGGGTAGTTACTGGGGATATCGCACCCCGGGTTGTTACTCCAAGCGCTGATCCAGGGTTGGTCAAACAAGCCACAGAAGAAACAAAACCGGAACAGCCAGTAATTGAACCGCCGACAGTTCAACCGCCGGTTACGCAGGAACCTGAAATAGAAGTAACAGATAACCCGGAAATTGTCCAATACAAGGTGATGACATTGGGTAATACAGAAGTTTTCCTGAGTCTTTACAATGCAAGAAACAATCGTATAGTAGATGGACAAGTAGATGTGGTGGATACGGATCGTACCAGGTTAATGACCACCGTTAAAGGGAATGAATACCTGGTGCTGCCCGATCCAAAAAGCAAATCGGGTGAGCTTACGTTGATATGCGATGCATTCGGGTACCGTAAAATACAACAGCAAATAAACTACCCCTTGCCGTTGGCCGATACAGTTAAGCCCTATATTGACCTTATGGGTACGACATTGGTGATAAACTTTGATTTGGTGCGTTATCACAAAGGCGACATTGGCACACTATTTAATGTTTATTTCTATAACGATGCTGCGCTCATGCTTCCGGAATCAAAGTATGAGTTGAATAGCCTGATGCAGCTTATGACTGAAAATCCCAACTATAGGATTATGCTACACGGTCATACCAATGGAAATTATCATGGTAAAATTTTGACGGTAGGGCCGGAGAATAACTATTTTTCGCTTGATGGTGCAAAACAGGGAATTGGTTCTGCAAAGGATCTATCGCGTAACCGTGCCGAAGTAATCAGGGATTTTCTGGTAAGCAATGGTATAAATGGTTCCAGAATGGAAATCAAAGCATGGGGTGGCAAACGTCCTCTTTTCGATAAAAACAGTATGAACGCTAAAAAGAATGTTCGCGTAGAAGTTGAAATATTGCAGGAGTAAAAAATTATTTCGATTGGAGCCCAGCTAGAAGCCCTGTGAAGGGCTTTTAGCATTTCTGACGACGCAATGTTATGTTACTTTTGATTGTTGCATTGATCGATTTGAAAAGAGTTATAATGTGATTCTGCCAGAGGATTAAAAATTGTTATTAGAGGAGAATGGAACCTGAGCATCCACCAAATATTGACTCCGGGAAGAAAAAAGCCAGGACATATTTCGCAATGGCCTTTATTTTTCTTGTAGCGATGGCCTTGTTTTGGTCTGTGGATGCTTCTTTTGTTTATATCTTTCTAGGGGCTGCCTGTTTTTTCTTGTTCCTTGCTTTTTATAGCAACCCTCCTAAAAGAGATTCTGCTCAGTCTGATAAAAAATCCTATCAGCAGGAGAAAAAGGATTTTGTTACAAAATCTACCTTTATAGATGACTTAAAAAGTATTCTTCAACGGAAAAAAATTGAATTTTCTTCAGGCCGGGGAACGACTATGCCAGCACCGGGCCGCAAGTTTATCGCAGTGGTTGCGATTTCTTTTTTTGTAATCTTTATGATTTCCATACTCGTGGCAATATTTAATTCAGGCAGTGGATCGTATGATGCCGTGAGTTATTATGCCGCGGCTGAGCAACACTATTTAGCACAAGAGTATGATTCGGCTTACATAAATTATAGACGTGCGTTGCGACTCGATCCTGAATACAAGGAGGCTATAGTAGGGTATGGCAATGTATTGGTTGTACGAAATGAGCGTGACTCCGCCATTATGATGTTTGATAAGGCCCTGGAACTTAACCCAGACTATAAAGAAGCTGCTTACAACAAGGCCCTGGCGTTTTATGATCAAAAAAAGTATAACGATGGGATTGCGGTATTAACTCCATTAATCGATGCTAATCAGGATTATTACGATGCCATGTTGCTGTTAGGCGATTGTT
>Ga0184629_10001282_pt1 | contig 10300 bp, 8 predicted proteins | sample PLM4_32_b1_FD_133158 | JGI IMG/M metagenome (GOLD analysis project Ga0184629, IMG submission 133158) | Groundwater sediment microbial communities from an aquifer in East River, Colorado, USA - PLM4_32_b1 | ecosystem: Environmental > Terrestrial > Soil > Riparian zone | place: USA: East River... | reverse complement strand
GGCGGTAATTTTTCAAGTTCCGTCTTGGGGGCTGGGATATTATTCTCACAACCTTCAGAACTAATGAGAAGAATAGAAACAAAAAAAGTTAGTAAGCTTTTTAGATTCAAGAAAAAAAGTTTAGGTTATCTTCAGCAGAAACAAAGTTCCAAACTCCTTGCTCCTCGGAGGTTACTTTTTCACCACCCGAAGGGCAACATCAAAACTATACGTTGGCGAAATAATTATAGCATTTCCACCGGGATGCTGTAGTGTTTCTTTTTTTACATAAACGCCAGTAACAGGATCCATCCATTCAACCTGGTACTTCCCTGCAGGCAGTCCTAGTGAAAGGTTTATCTGGTTTCCATGCAAGACATAAAAGGCATATTGCTTCCCTGTTTCTGACAATACATGCGCCCGCGCTCCAGGTGCCAGCCCGCCCGTTATAACCAGGCTATCAGGCTTCAGCTTCACAAAATCAAATCGATACATGAAATCCTTCAAATAGCGTAGTTGATTCCGGAGTGCCGCGCTTCCCCCTCCAGGCTGCTTTTCCGGATAAACAAATGTTCCATTTTCATGCGTGGCCGTAAAGGAGTAGTCAAGGTTATTATATAACCCTCCGCCTGCCATGATAAATTCCCATCCCTCTTTTCGATACGTACTATCGCGCTGACCACGGAAACCAGTTTCATTGTCACCAATAACTTTGCTGAGATGATAGTTTTGCTTAACAGCGTGAGGAGGTGAAGCGTAATGAAAGTTAAACACAGAAACATCAGGATGAGGATTATTGATCCGGGCTGAGCCGTTTGCTATATTTTGGGATATCAAGTGTCTTACACCAAGATTTTTTTCCGTCTCATTAATAAGAGAAGCAATGTGGTGCTGCCATTCCATTTTAACACCACCAAAATAGGGTTCATTACAGATCTCGTAGATCACGTTGTCAAAAGTTTTTAGTTCACCCACGATCTTGCGTACCATTTCCTCTTGTATCGCGAGCAGCCCACCATGCTTATCCAGGGTATAGACATCATCTTTGGGTATAGCACCAACAGCGTTGATGTTATTGATAGCGTTCATTGGACTTAGTTTCCACTGGACGTCTTCATAGAAAGGACAAAACAAAGCCAGCTCTACTATAATACCTCTATTTTCTGCGGCAGCAACAAAATCTTTTAACCGGGAGAAGTATGCCACATCCCATCGTTTGAGATCAAATTTATTGCCACCGTTCGGATAACCCGGTACATTACTTCGTGGCCAAGGACAGATGAATCGGCCGGATGACGGAGCGAGCACGTTTTCCGAAATGTTAAAAGCACCTTGAGGCTCAACATATGCGCCGCTGAAGGTTCGTGTAAGGTTCAATCCTTTTGACTTGAGTTCATCCAGATAGGTGATAAAATCAAAATCCAGGTTGAGCACCGCTCCGTAATGTTCTGCTGAAGTGATGAGGATGGCAGGCTTGCCTTGGTAAAGGAAGTAGTGTGGATTTTGTGGATGTAAAACGATGGGCTTTTTTTGTGAAACAGAAGCCAGCGGATTAATTGCCCATAGGATCATCAGGCAGGATACAAAACGAAATCGGCTCATAAAATGAATGCTACCGTTAAAAATTGAAGAATAAGATCATATTGATATGAATAAATATACGACTGATATTTGTACTTATAAACGTTCTTCAACGGGTTGTATCCCTGTCTAAATATTGTGAAATATTAACCCAATAAAGGTTACCCTCTTAAATGAAAGTAGTATTAAATCGTACGGCTTAATTTCATAATATCCGCCTGGCGAACTCAATTTAATTACACCTAAGAATTGCCATATGGTCGAACTTAAGTATTTTTAATGATTCACGTAACCCTCTACATGCGTATTACAACGATCTGTCTCTCGTTTACGCTAAGCTTTGGTCCTCTACAGGCTCAAAACTTCACTTCGTCAAACCTGCCCATAATTGTTCTGGAAACAGCTGGCCAGCGTATCGTCGATGATCCGAAAATTACCGTACACATGGGTATCATTTCCAATGGACCAGGAAACCGGAACGCGCTAACGGATCCTTTTAACAACTATGATGGATTAATCGGAATAGAGATTCATGGAAATATAACGCAAATCTTTGAGAAGAAATCGTATGTGCTTGAAACCCGTGATCAAGTAGGACAAGATTTAAAAGTGAGTTTGTTGGGTATGCCCAAAGAATCAGATTGGGTACTTTCCGCATCGTATCTGGACAAGACTTTTATCCGTGATCCGTTAGCGTTCTATATGTCCCGAAGCGCAGGTCGTTGGACCAGTCGTACCATACATTGTGAGCTGGTAATAAATGGTATTTATCTGGGCATCTATGTTTTAAATGAGAAAATAAAACGCGATAAAAACCGTGTTGATATTGCAAAACTATTGGTAACAGATAATTCGGGTGACCCGGTTACGGGAGGATATATTTATGAGCTCGCGCAGGATGGCCCTGGCTTTGGTGAAAGGCGCAGGTTTGTTTATCCAAAGGCTGATGATATTACTGTTCAACAAACTGCATATATAGAGCAGTATGATAATGACTTCAGGCAAGTGATGGAAGGTCCAGGTTTTGCAGACCCGGTACAAGGATACGCAGCCTGGATTGATGTTGATTCCTTTGTGGATGAAGTACTACTTCAGGAAGCATGCAAGAATTCTGATGCCTATGGCTGGAGCAGTTACTTTCATAAAGACAGGTTGGGTAAATTAAATGCAGGTCCTGTCTGGGACTTTGATCAGTCCCTATCGAATTCCACTTTTAATGACGGTCCTAATTATCAGGAATGGATCATTCTGAAAGATAATGGGGCATATCCGCTTTTTTGGAAAACCCTTTTCACTGAGGCCGGCTTTCAAAATCAGCTCAGCCAACGTTGGATGGAGTTACGAACCGGTGCTTTTAAAACAGACCGATTGATGACTTTTATTGATAGTGTAGCCAATGTTCTTGACGAAGCACAGGAAAGAAATTTTGAAAAGTGGAAAATACTGGGAACAGAACTATGGCGAAGTACACCGGGTGCACTAGAGCGAGTTACCTATCAGATGGAAGTAGATTACTTAAAATCCTTTCTTACCAACCGGTTAGCCTGGATGGATGAAAACCTGAATTCGGTTACAGCCACCGAAAAAGAAGACCACGATATTTTCCATTTACAAAATTACCCCAATCCAGTTTCTCAACATACAACCATTTCATATGACATCATGAAAGCTGGCTTCGTTACATTGACGGTCTATGATTTGGTTGGGCGCAAGATTGAAACATTGGTGCAGGAAGAGCAATCGGCAAAAAACTACCAGGTTCCCTTCCGGATTCAGAACCTGCCAAATGGAGTCTATATTTATACACTGCAACTGGACAGTTGCTTGGTTGGAATAAAAAAGATGGTCATTACAAAGTAACTTGTCTTACGTAAATGTTTATTTCTCAGGGAAAACGCGCCTGCCTGCGCGTACCCGCTTCGGGCGCCTACGCTAAAGCTTCAGCGCCAGCGTGCGAAGGCAGGGGAATCACGGAATAATATTTATTTATGTTCTGTGCTTTCCGTGAGAAACCAATAAGTTCAGAAAGTAAAATGATTTCATTAAATTTTGAGGGGAGCGTTATTCATCCCTGTCAAGGAACGCCATTCAAAAATTTATTCTTTCTCGAAATGAAAGTCCATTGATTTTCCGTTTCCCGAAATGCTGGCCTTTAGCTTGTTATTCTCTGCCTGATAGGCAATTCTCTTGGGAAAATCGTGATCAGGATTCTCACACACAAAGCCTGAGTTAGTGATTTCAGTTAGTTTAAAATAAACGACGTTCTGGTTTTCAGGTACATCCGCAACGTAGTAAAGATTATCCTCCTTGATCAGGATCCTCAGTTTTTCCACGAAGAGCGTATCCTGACCTTTCATGGTGACCCCATATCCACGGAGCTCATGTGGAGTAGACTTCAGCCATCGTTCATGACCCGATTGGCCGTCTTTACTGTCGGTACGACGCCAGGTCCCTTCTATCCACTTAAGTTTTTTAAAATTGTCCGTAGTTTGTGTTGAAACGTTTTGACTCATCGCATGGCCAAAGGCTAGCCATAAAAGGAGTATGGAGAAAGTTTTTTTCATACTTCGTTTTATAGTCAAAGGTAGTTTTTCGTAATCACCTTGTATTGTACAAACCCGACAGTGTAAATAAATCTACCCCTTCTTCAAAAAAAAGTTTGCCAGGTTGGGTTGATCGAAAAAATAACGGGAGGGATCTTCTCCCGTGAATGCTTTGAAGTTCTTGATAAAATGAGATTGATCATAAAAGCCCGATTCAAGTCCTAATGCACTACCACTCATTTCTTTTTCCTGCACAACCTGGAAAATATGACTGAACCGTATAATGCGCGCATAAAATTTCGGTGACAATCCGATGTATTTTTTGAAAAGACGCTCAAGCTGACGCTCACTAGTCATGGCGGAATCACAAATCTCTCCAACAGAAATCATGCCCTTTGTAGAAAAGATAGTGGCAATGGCTTTTTCGATCGGCGTTTCTGTTAAACCTTTGGGGTATATTTTTGTCAGGTATTCCTGTATGATCTCAATTCTATGCAAATGACTGACGGCTAATCGAAGTGTATTTTCTAATGCATCCAGTTTTCCTGGAAGTGTGCTATTCAATTCCACTACGCGGTTTGTCAGTTCATGCATGGAAATATCGAAGAGATGGGTCAATGCTGCCGGTTTAAACTTAATCCCGAGAATACTGGATCGACCTGTATTTTGGAGATGGAAATGGCTCGTAATTTGACCAGCCAGAAGGTTTTTGGGTTGAAGCTCCCATTGTTGCCTGAGTTTAATAGTATACGCGTCTCCGAAGTGAAAAATCATTTCAGGAAAACCATCCGGGATAATCTTTTGCAACAGCGGAGCAGGGTCATCACTTTCGACAGTCCAATAGCATTCTATCAGATTGTTTAATTCTTCCCTTGGGCTGATTCGGGTAAACTGCATTGGTGCTATTTTATGAAAAGTAAGAAGTTTTTGGGAAAGGAGTTGAGGAGTTGTACAGCTAGAGTCCGGAAGTCCGTAAGACGGAAAGTCCGGAAGCCCAAAGCGTGCTGAATAAAACTTTCGGTCTTTCGGACTTCCCGACTTTCAACCTCTCAAACTTTCAGACTTTCAGACTTCCTTCTCCTCATCTCCACAACTCCTAACTCCTCATCTCCTTCTAAAAAATTTATTTGCCGATCATTTTGAATTCAAAAAAGAAGTGATCTATCTTTGTACCATGCTGGAACAAAAAGCAACATATCGTTTTGATAACAGGCCTAATGTAGGTATTCGGTTACAGCCTCGGATTTTCAGTTGATCATTATTTGATCGCCAACTGAAAGCCCGGCAACGTCCGGGTTTTTTATTTAGCAACGGACGAATTATAAAAATAAAACATCTGAAAAGATGAGTGGAAATGCTTTGTCTAAGCGAAGCGGAAAGGAATACGTATGAAAAGGAAAATGTTAAGTGGAAAAGACCTGATTAAACTGGGTTTCCCTGAAGGGAAAGCAATAGGCCTTGCGATAAATACAGTAGTAAAATATTTCCGCAGAAGCGAGAACGAAGAAATCTATAAGATGCTGGAAGCTGTATTAGCCAACCCAAAAGATTTCGTAGAAGACTCTATTTGGCATAGGGTGGCGCTGGCATTACTACCACAACTTGCCGGGGAGAAAAAGTCTCGTGTTCATGCGTTGCTTAAAAACCGGATTGACTATGCGATCTATGGTGCTGTTGAAATTGAAGAGGGTGCTCGTAATCAGATGGAGATCGCTATGAAGCTGCCGGTGACGGTGGCCGGAGCATTGATGCCGGATGCGCACCTGGGCTATGGATTACCTATTGGTGGAGTTTTGGCTACGAAGAATGTGGTGATTCCGTATGGAGTTGGCGTTGATATCGGTTGCCGTATGTGCCTGACGGTCTATCCGCTGGATGAGAAATTCATGGAGCGGCATCGGAGTAACCTTAAGCAAATCTTGATGGACAATACATGCTTTGGCCGCGAGACTTTTAACCGGCCTAAAGAACATGAAGTACTCGACCGGAAAATATTTGATGAGCTCACGATCCTGAAAAAGCTGAAAGGAAGAGCGGCCCTGCAGATTGGTTCTTCAGGAAGTGGAAATCACTTTGTGGAGTTCGGATGGATTGAATTGCTACCAGATAATATATGGAAACAGAAGCCTGGAACATACCTGGCAGTATTGTCACATTCCGGTTCGCGTGGGTTAGGCGCTGAAATCGCCCGGCACTACACACGATTGGCAAAAGAGATTTGCCTATTGCCGCGTGAAGCAGCCAACCTGGCATGGCTTGATCTTGACTCAGAGGCAGGACAAGAATATTGGATGGCGATGAACCTTGCGGGTGATTATGCTTCAGCAAATCATCACCAAATCCATGATCGGATTGCCGATGCGTTGGGGGAGGAGGCCATGTTTGTAGTGGAGAACCACCACAACTTCGCGTGGAAGGAAAAATTGGTCGATGGCACCGAAGTAATTGTGCATCGGAAAGGGGCGACACCAGCGGGAGAAGGAGTGCTGGGAATTATTCCAGGGTCGATGACCGCACCGGGATTTATTGTGCGGGGCAAAGGAAGTAGTGAAGCATTAAACTCAGCCTCGCATGGTGCAGGTCGGATAATGTCAAGGAGCGCCGCGAAGAATAGTATTACCAATAAGATGCTAAGGCAAGCGTTGCAAAGTGCTGATGTTGATCTGATGGGTGGAGGATTAGACGAAGCGCCAATGGCCTACAAAGACATTATGAAAGTGATGCACTATCAGGATGACTTAGTGGAAGTGATCGGAGAATTTACTCCGAAGATTGTAAGAATGTGTGGCGATGATTCGCCAGCAGAAGATTAGTTCAGAGTTTTAAATTCAGCGTTTTGAATGCAAACCCTGGACGCTGAACTTAAAACTGTGATCTGTATGAGAATCGAATGGATGGAACAACATATGGCGAATGCGGAAAGGCTCATCGGCAACAACCAAATCGAAGAGGGTTTGGTGTTGTTGAACAATCTGTTGTACGATGAGCCTGGTTACGGAAGCCTGCACAACCACATTGGTTGGGCCTATCTGTACTACACGACCGAGGCAGCGAAAGCAGAGCAGCACTTGAAGCTGGCGATCCACTTCGACGCGGAATTTACGGCTCCTTACCTGCACTTGGGTAACCTGTATATCCGTATGGGTCGTTATACAGAAGCATTGGAGAACCTTGAAAAAGGTTTGACAAAGCAAAATGCTAACCGGGTGGCTTTTCTGGAAAGCATAGGTCACGTGTATGAACTCAAAAGGGAGTACACAAAAGCAATCAGGACTTACAAAGAAGCACTGGCTTCGACAGTTGGTTTTGAAATCGCGAATCTGACGGAAGGCATCAAGCGTTGCCGGAAGAAAAGATGGGTGATGATGTTCAATTTTTAGAGTTCTGTTGGTCGGCGTAAACCGGCGACTGACAGGCTCTATATTTTAAATGAGTTTTATGGAAAAAATTAAATGGATAGAAGAATACCTGGAGGAAGCTTTGCGCTTAGCGAACGATGAAGGGCATGAACCGGCGTTGAAGTTGCTGGATAAATTGCTTTATGAAGAACCTGGCTATGGAAGGCTGCACAACGTATTGGGCAACATCTATTTTTATCATGCAGATGAAATTGCTTCAGCTGAAAGGCACTTCCGGATGGCGATAAAGTTCGATCCAAGGTTAGCCGATCCCTATGTGCATCTGGGTCGCCTTCTTTGTGAGGATGAAAGACATGATGAAGCGATTAAGATTTACACCAAGGGGCTAAAAGCAAAGCAAGCGTTCAAATCGGGTTTGCTTTCCGGTGCCGGTAAGGCCTATGAGCTGAAGAAAAAGTATAGGAAAGCAATAGTGCACTACAAAGATGCCCTTAGCCATTCTGCCGAATTATGGTATTGCCTGATGTTGGAAGAAAGCATCAAACGGTGCAAGCGTAAGCAAAAACAAATTTAAGCCCTGGTTAAAGCCGGAGTTTAATTTTTATTAACAAATCCAGGGGCACCAGACTTCACATTCCGTATTGGAATGGAATGGTGGATGATCCGTAGCCCTTGCTTCATAGTCTTCCTGATGGCCATCATTACTACAAGTTTTTACACCGTAAAAGGTGCTTTGATAAGTCCGGTAAAATTTTTAAGAAATGAGTAGAGCATTCTTAGATAGTCAACAAAGGAAGAATTTTATGACAGGTAATATTTCGATAAGCAAATATTCAATTGACGGAGACAAACTTTCTTTACATTAACGAAAGCGGTAAGGTTGGGATCTGGCGAAACAAATGGACAAGTAAACACAAAGAAGTCGGGAGAACACTACCTTTGCGCCCATGCAAAGTGATCTGAATGCCATATACGCGGAGTTTTTAAAAAATCTTTCTATTCCTGAGTTTAATACCATGCAGGAAGCCGTTATCGAAAAAACAGCTTCTACAGACAATGTCATGCTGCTTGCCCCGACCGGGTCAGGCAAGACCCTGGCATTTTTAGTGGCCGTGTTAAATAACTTGCGATCTGAGGACCGTGGTGTGCAAGCCCTTATTGTTGCACCCTCACGGGAGTTGTCACTGCAGATAGAACAAGTTTTCAGGACGATGAAAACCTCTTTTAAAGTATGCTGCTGTTATGGAGGTCACTCCGTAAAGATTGAGCAAAATAGTTTAAGTGAAGCGCCAGCCCTGATTATTGGAACGCCCGGAAGATTGGCCGATCATATTGGCAGAAAATCATTTGATGCTTCTACCATAAAAATAGTGGTGTTGGATGAGTTTGATAAATCCTTGCAGATGGGATTTCACGAGCAATTAAAAGTGATGTTTAAAGCGCTTGGTGGAAAGCAAAAACACGTTCTGACATCGGCTACCCGGTTAGATGTGCTACCTGATTTTCTGCCTTTTGCCAAACTGGATACGTTGAACTTCCTGAAGGACGAAGCTGCGTCAAAACTGAAATTGAAGTTGGTGCGCACCAAAAGCACGGATAAAGTGGAAACACTGATGCGGTTAGTAGCGGGTTTTAACCAGGAAGTGTGCCTTATTTTTTGCAATCACCGGGAAGCAGTTGAAAGGATTAGCGCTCTTTTTGAAAGTCATAAATTTGCGCACGGAATTTTTCATGGTGCCATGGAGCAGATTGATCGGGAAAAGAACCTTATCAAATTCAGGGGAGGCGCGCACAATGTACTCATCTCGACTGACCTTGCTGCCCGTGGATTGGATATTCCGGAGATCCGGCACGTGGTACATTACCAGCTTCCGCCACAGCACGAGGCTTTTGTTCATCGAAATGGCCGGACGGCGCGTATGCATGCCGATGGGGAGGCATACTTAATTTTGGCCGAAGATGAATCGTTACCGGATTATATCGATCGGTCTGTAGAAGAATTGAAACTAACGAAGCCCTTGCACCTACCGCCGCCACCCAGCTATGCATGCCTGTACATCAGCGCTGGTAAAAAAGACAAAATTAACAAGGGAGACATTGCAGGATTGTTGATGAAAAAAGGTGGATTACAGGGCGATGATTTAGGATTAATTACAACGCTAGATCATGCTTCTTATGTTTCCGTAAAGCGTTCCCTGGTTAATAAAGTCTTAGCGGGTATAAAAGATGAAAAGATAAAAAAAATGAAGGTGAAGATTGAGGTTGCGAATTAATAACGAAACTTCCTTCATTCGTCCTTGCCACATTCGAAATTCGACATTCAATACCGGAATAATGTCGAACAGAAAATGTCGAATGCCGAAGTGTTCGATGTAACATTATAAATCATCCATACATTTTATCCGCACATTCCTTCGAAATTCGAAATTCCTTGATCGACATTCGACATTCAAATCGTGAATGATGTCGAATGTCTAATGACGAACGCCGAGCGCCGAAGTGTTATTCCTTTTACCCTTTCCTTTCTACCATTGCTCACGGTGGATAACTATCCATCAAAGGATTCGTATATTATCCGGATCTAACATTACTTTTAATTAAACAACTTTATTGCATACCATGAAAAAATTTATCTTTCTGTTGGCTGCTCTTTGTCTAATAGTCAAGCTAGCATCAGCGCAGGTTAGCAAAGTTCAGGATAATTTATCCATGACAAGTAAAATATTAAAAGGAGAGCGTAAGTATGCCATCTATCTTCCTCCCGGCTATGAAAGCTCCGCCCGCAGCTACCCGGTTTTATATCTTTTACATGGTGGTGGGGATGATCAAACCGGATGG
>Ga0184629_10001281_pt1 | contig 10310 bp, 9 predicted proteins | sample PLM4_32_b1_FD_133158 | JGI IMG/M metagenome (GOLD analysis project Ga0184629, IMG submission 133158) | Groundwater sediment microbial communities from an aquifer in East River, Colorado, USA - PLM4_32_b1 | ecosystem: Environmental > Terrestrial > Soil > Riparian zone | place: USA: East River... | reverse complement strand
GCGGCTGGAAGGCAGCGGGGGATGCGTAGCGCGAAGAATCTGCATAACGTAAGAATGGAGTGGTCTTTAAATGCACTTAATCATCAGGCAGATCCTTCGCTTCGAATTAATGAATACTTTTTTCGCGCTTGGGGAATCTATCCTTTACTCAATGACCCTCAACGGACACTGAGCTCAGGATGACGGATTAAATGATAATAATAGTAATTCAACGTCGTCATTCTGAGCGGCCGGCATGCAGCGAAGGAAGCGCCAGCGCGAAGAATCTGTTCAAGCGTAAGAAAGCCGTGGTCCTAAAAGGGGCATAATTGTTTTGCCAGATCCTTCGTGAGCAGCGTAAATCTAACGACCTTGACTTACTGAAAAAGAGTTTCTCAAGCCTTTGCAAGGGCAACAATATCCTTCACCTCCAGTATTGATCTTTGATATCCCTTATTTACAGTGTTAATCATGGCCAGGCCAACCTCTCTTAAGGAACAAACATGGTTCGGAAAAGCGAAACGCAGCAAGGGATATAGCCACGTAAAGGCAAAATAAAATTTTAATGTATTCTTCAGTCCTTTGGTGGGTTGCATGTAGCCGGGACGAAACATATAGGCTTTTTTGAAAGGCAATTGCATCAACTTATTTTCAGTTTTTCCTTTTACTCTTGCCCACATGCTTCTCCCTTGGGCACTGCTGTCTGTACTTGCGCCGGACACATAGCAGAAAACCATATCTGAATTTAACTTCACCAGGGTTTCCGCTACGTGAATGGTAAGATCATACGTCAGCCGGTGATATTTTTCTTCATTTAAGCCAACAGATGAAACACCCAGGCAAAAGTAGCATGCATTATAATTTTGTAATTGGCCTTCAATAGCCGAAAGGTCATGGAAATTGTTGTGAATTATTTCCTTCAGTTTCGGATGCGTTACACCACATGGTTTCCGGTTAATGACTAAAATGTGTTCAACTTCCGGGTGCAAGAGGCATTCGTGCAGCACTCCCTCTCCAACCATTCCGGTGGCGCCTGTTATGATGGCACGGATTTTCATATTAAATAATGGGTATAAATGTTCAATGTCGTTTCTTGCCTAAGGAAAAATGCAGTTGTTACACAAGGTTGCACAAAGGAAACCAAAGGTTCACAACTTGTCCCGCTTTAGCGGAAAGAGTTTTCTTTATGATTTCCTTGTATAATGGATTTTCATGTATAAAAAAATTAAAATTAATACCGTCATCCTGAGCACAAAATGTGCGTAGATCATACCGTTCGCAACGATCATTCCGGACATAGAATGTTAGCAGGCTGGTGCGTAGCGAAGGATCTGATTACGGGTTAATTCCTCAGTTCAGGAATTACCTCCGGGTTTTTGCCCTTGATCCTTCTTTTTTTCGCTCAGCCTCCATCCTTTTACGAAACTCTTTTATATCGTAAGATTCTACGGGATCAGAAGTTCGGGTTATTTGAAAATAATCAATTTTTGCTTTTCCGGATGCACCAGTATCTCTTGATGTCTTCTTCATTTGGTATGCTGGCTTAAACATTGAAAATTCTACCGGTGAAGATAAAAGTTTTAGGACCAGAACCTTTACGTTCATGAGTTTTTAAATATATTTATTCCACACAGCATTCTTCATCCGGCAAGTTTTGAACTAGCAAAAATTCCGGATTTCACTTGACTCCCGTTTTAATTCCACCTACTCCGGCTGAGGTTGGTGCGAACGGAAGTTTTGATTACCGAAAACTTATATGGAAGAGATCAATGGTTTTTATGACGATGATGGAACCCGGATCAACCTGGAATTGATCCGCAAACCCGGTCTTTGCCTTTTATGCTGCAAGAATGATATTGATGATCCTTTGGAAAATATATTGTGCACGATGACAAGGCATGATCAGCGGAATAAAGGTGATGAAGAGTTTGAGTGCGGGGCGTTTGAAAAGAAATAACTGAAATATGATGATACGATTTAATAATTACAGGCTACCTGGTTTTGATTTTCTGTTCCGGGGCTTCTTTTATTCGCTTCAGGAACTCCTCCTGCGTAAGGTGTCTACCTTTTTTAAGACGCTCCTCCAGTTCCTTTTCAGTGAATTTTTTCTTGTCATTCACAATCGTTACGAAATGGACTTAAAACAAACATTGCGCCTGGTTTACAAACCTCTCTTTTCCTTAAGGGCCTTCACTCTCTTTAGAAGCTCTTCCTTCGAAACGGTTTTTCCTTCTTTGTTCAGGCGAGCCCATAATTCATCCGCTTTATCGGTTAAGAAAGGATTATCCGGGCTCTGTTCAACGTTAGAATGTGTTTTAGACATAACAAATTTAAACTCCTCTTTTAAGCAATTGGAACAAATGTTATCAAAGATATAACAAATGATTGTAAAGGGAAACCATTAATGCATACAAGAAATATCACCGGCAGTGCCTGCAAAAATCTCTTTTAATTTCTTCCACAGAAGGGATGCGGGCATCAAGAGTTATAAAGCGAATATTCTTTTCGTCAAACCGGCAAGCAACCTTAAGCGGTTTTGAGGCTTTCGTAAAACCCGTAAAGGCAATAACGGCATATCCCAATTCTCCAAAGAATTGTTCATTAGCAAAGGATTCTCCCGTAACAACTTCTTCCAATTCAGATATCCTCCGTATGCCCTTCGCATGCAGGTCTGCCAGGCTGAGTAAGCTATGGTCGTATTCAAACATGCGTAGTTTTGATAAAAAATATCAGGCGGGTCACTCTTGTAGTATAATTTTAAACAACGGTTCTTAGTATTGCTTTCAGCTAGGCCTGTCAAAATTAAAAGATTACTGGAACATATAAAACACGCTGGCAGCTATTTTCCATAAGCAAGCCTGAACATGTGGGACTTTTCCCGGTGGAACTTGTCGAGGGCTTCAGTCAGAGGGCTATCATGAGTTTTCCCATCTCTTTTATAGTAAATACAGAGTCATTACTGTTGAATAAGGATGAAGACGCAAATGCACCCCAATGCTGAAATTATTCCGGTCCTGACAAAATTATTGCACTGAAACCCTTTCCGTTGCTAAGTTTTTAAATATATTTATTCCACACAGCATTCTTCATCCCGCCGGTTCTTAAGGCAGGGAGCCCCATCAGGAAGAAATTGTATCAGTCTTACGGATTGAAAATCGTGGTTTTCTGGGCCTGGAAGTATAATTTTTAGGATTGTGAAGGGATTGACAGGGGTTGTCACAAAATGCAAATTAATTTACAGGGACTTCAGACAAGATAATATACTTGTAACGAGACAAAGGGCCGTACCTTATTTATTTAGCAATGGCATTGTTGCGTATCGCTTAGAATAATAAAGCTCAGCAGAATACCAATTTCATTTTAAAGTATGATTAAGACATTATACCAATTCGCAGATTTACTCAAGGATAAAGATGATTTGAAAGTATATTTCTCACCAGCAAAAAATCCATTTGAAGGGGGGAAGAATGAGGGAAAAGTACTGGTCGGGGAAATTGAAGATGGTACCTTCAAGGGTTTTTCTTTAGAGGATTTTAAGAAAACATTGATCCCCCAATATTTGTATAGAAAAACATCTCCGAATGGAACCGGTGTGGTCCCAACTCTTTATGTAAACCAAAGCTCGAAAGATAAAAATGGTAAAACAGGAATAGAGAAGACAAGGGATAAATTAATTAGCTGTCTCGAAAATAATAGTGATGTACTCAAAATAGAGAATTCCGCTTTACTTGTTGGAGAGTTTGTGAATTTCAAGTTTGATTCGAATTACTCATACATTGTGACATTCAAAGTAGACAAAAAATGGATTGGAGAAATTGACCCGTTGAAGGAGCGGTTTTACTCGATAGCTTATGATGCATACTTTCAACAATTATCTAAAGGTACAAGTCTGAAAGACAATCAAGTTTGCTCTATAACTGGCAAAAAAAGTAGAGTTTATGGCTTTGTGAATACTTTAGGGTTTACTGTTGATGCTAAATCATTTATGCGAAATGGGTTTGATGTATCTGATAGCTATAAAATGTTTCCTGTTGCAAAGGAAGCTATCCCAATATTAGAAGGTGCTCAGGGCATATTACTTCACAGAATTTCAGATTTTCTATTTCAATTCTATGATGAGAAGAGTAAAGCCTTAAAACCGTTTAGCAAAATAAAATATGCGCTTATCCCTCACTTTGTTTTTATGCCATCTGAGAGTGTAGCAAAAGAGATTGCACTGAAATACCTAACCAAGGCAGCATTTAGGATTAATCCAGGCGACAAAGGACTTAATGGATTTATTAACAGTGCTGAATCAATTCTACAAGCTATAATTGATGAGGGTGAATTGAATAGGGAAAATATTTATTATGATATTATTTTCTTTGAGAAAGATAAAGCACAGTTTATAGTTCATTCTGAAATCGTTGATATTCTTCCATCAAGAATAAGTAAAGTGCTTCAGGCGAAGAAAAAAGCTGAAACCCGTTATAAATCGTTCACTACATACCAAAATAAAGATGGTAACATTGTATCGCAACCAATCACCTTATTTAGACTTCGTGAGTATTTTACTACTGGTAAAATACTGCAACCAGCTTATTTTAAGTTAGTAAATAATATTTTTACAGGACAAACTTATGATAATGATTTAAAACTATTAAGACTTATAGTCGAAACCTGGAAATCCTCTTTCAAAAAGAACTTTCATTCCCAGGAAAAAACTTTTAACTACCTGGTAAAGCACACCCTTGAAAATCTTTACTTTTTACACCTACTTGGAATTTTTAAAAAACAATATTTTATGAACGAAGAGATTCAAAATCAAAAAATTGAGGATGCCTTTTCATTTATTGAAGCACACTCATCAAACTATTTTACTAAAGAATATCTGAAAGGTGCTTTTCTTTTTGGTTGTCTGGTAAATACTCTTCTACAGGAACAGCGCGGTAACGCTTTTATGAAAGAGTTAAATGGGCTTAACGTTGACAAAACTCTTATCGCTAAAAAATTCCCTAAGCTCATCAATAAACTCAGGCAGTACGACAAAAATATTCCTGATATGGAAATCGCAGCATGTCGCTATTTCACAGCTAATGACAACGTGACTAAAGATGAAATTTCATTTGCCTTTACACTTGGGCTGGTGTTGCAAAAGGATTTTCGAAACATTTACTGGGCAAATCAACCAAAACAAAATAAATAAATCCGGATCCACTATGAATAATACAACAATTGAAAACCGAAGTGAGCTACTTTTCCTCTACGATGTAAAGTATGCCAATCCAAATGGAGATCCTATGGACGTAAACCGGCCAAGAATGGATGAAGATAGTATGAAGTGCTTAGTTACCGATGTTCGGTTGAAAAGAACGATTAGGGATTATATAAACACTTCATTAAATGAAGAACAAAAAAAAGAAAATGAAATTTTTATCAAAGAGATAATTAAAGAAGATGGAAATACAGCTTCGGTTAAAGATAGGATTAAAGAAGTTGCAAAACGTGCAAAAACTAACAGATTAGACGAAATCAAAACATTCATTATAAACAATTTCATTGATACCAGGCTTTTTGGAGCTACCTATCCCGTTGAGTTAGGTGCAGATAAGAAAAAGAAGAAATCAGAGGAGACCGAAGAAATAGAAGATGATAGTGCTGAACCGAAAAAGAAAGAAAAAGAAGGTAAAGACAGCATAACTTTAACAGGTCCTGTTCAATTTAACATAGGCAGTTCGCTTCACAAAGTAAAAGAGGTCCCTTTCAATTTATCATTGGTAATGGCAAGCGGAGAAGGCAAGAAAACGGGTTCACTTGCCGAAGGTGGAAAAAAGACGATTAAGTATGGCCTGATCGGCTTTCACGGCGTAATTAACGAGGTAGCAGCTAAGCATACTAATTTATCGGAACAAGATGTGGAACTACTCCTTAAAGGAATGTGGAACGGGACCAAAGAATTGTTGACAACTTCTAAAAAAGGTCACATGCCGAGGCTATTAATCAAAGTAAATTACAGCTCCGGGTTTTTTATTGGCGACTTACTAGAGCTAATTAAACCGGACAATAAATATAATACTAAAGGTGAGCAGATTGAAGATGAGCAGATCGAAAGTGTATCTGACTATATCTTAAATACCAAAACTCTTAATGAAGTATTGAAAAAGCACAAGGACAAAATAAGTTCAATTCAAGTTAAAAAAGACGACCGCTTAGAGTTAAGTGAGCCCATTTTCAATTCCTCGGAATTAATTATTGAATAATGAGACCTGACAAATCCATAGTTTTTGATGTCTGGGGTCAGTATGCTCATTTCAAAAAGATCTATGTCACAACTTCGGCCTTAAGTTATGGAGTGCCATTCAAAACTTCCATTTACGGATTGATTGGCGCAATGATAGGATTGGACAACCAACAAAACGACTATCTGCGCCAATTCAATGAAGAGAATTGCAAAATTGGTATTCAGGTGATTAGTCCGATCAAGCTTCAGAGGCTAAACATTAATCTTTCTAACAGCCTCGGACCCATTGGGGATAATCGCAAGCCAACGATGATGGAATTTGTCAAAAATCCACATTACAGGATTTTCTTCTCACATAGCGATAATGAACTCTTCAATAAGCTGTTTAAAAAACTGGAAAGTAAGACTTCAGTTTATACACCTGTTCTGGGACTGGCACATTGCATTGCTAATTTTAGATTAATTGGGCTGAGCGATTTGTTAAGAAGCGAAGGAGATGCTATGATTACTTCTGTTCTTCTCAAAAGCCAAGTGATTGCGTTTGATCAAAAACATTGGATTGAAAATGAAGTGCACATTCAGGAACAGGATATGTACCCTTTGGAAATGAATATGCAAAGAGAAGTTATAAAACGGGACAGTATCCTCTTTGATTTGAATGGTAAGAAGATCAAGGCTAACGTAAAGGAGTATTACAGTACTTCTATAAATGGTGAAATCAACAATATTATGCTGATGTAATGGATTGGATTTCGCATGATGACCGCACCTTAAAAGAACATTTAGCCGGCTTAAAGCAGGTAGTCGATTTTGTGTTAAAGGAAAAAACCCAAACTTTTTTTTCAGATCATGGGCTTCAAAACAAAGTCTATACTTTAATCAGCTACCATGATTTAGCCAAAGCGTCCATTTTTTTTCAATTGTACTTAGCCAACGCATTAGTAATAAAAGAAAGCAGACATAAGTATTTCAGCTCCAATGAGCTTAAGCAATTTATAAATCTGAATAAGGAAAAATTCAATCAATGGAGAAATAATCCAACCCTAAAATCACATGCCTTGTTAGGTGCATGGATCGTTCTTGCATTGTGTGAAGGAGAAACAAAATGGGAATTAGATTCACTCCTGTTTCACAAAATTATAAAACGACATCACGGCTATTTACACGATTTTTCAACAGGTGGCTTTAATCCAACAGACGATAGGGAAAACTTAATTGAAATTGCTAACACCATAAATTTTGATGTTTATAAAAAACTTTGCTACGAGTTAGATTTGCCATTTGAAAGAATAGATATCCAAGAGCTTCTTAATTCTTTTCCAATCAGAAAAATTGGGAGAATAGAGGAATTTCTTAGTTCCAATAAAGACGCATCCTTCTTCTTTAAAACACTATTTCTATATTCCCTTCTTCTCAGTGCAGATAAAGGAGATGTGATGCTAAAAGATAAATCCTTTGGGAGAATACCTATAGGCAGCAATGTGATTGATAACTTCAAATCGAAAACATTAAAGACAAATTTCTCTATAAATGTCCTTCGAGAAGAAGCATACAACATTGCAATTGAAAAAGTGAAAGAATTTGGCAGTGATAATTTTTTCTCCATTACTCTGCCAACAGGATTGGGTAAAACTTTTACTGCATATAAAGTTGCCCTTGAAATAAAAGAGAAATTAAGCCCGAATTCCAGAATTGTGTATTGCCTACCTTTCACTTCTATTATCGACCAAAACGCTTCCATTTTCAAAAGCATTTTAAAGAGCGCCGATATTGCTACCGAAAATATTGGCATCCATCATCATTTGTCTATCCCTGAAATAAAGGAAATTGAAGATGATGCGAGCTATCCTGAATGGGAGTACTTTACAGAAGGCTGGCAAAATGAAATTACCATTACCACTTTTGTCCAACTCTGGGAAAGTTTGTTTGCTTGCCACAATAAGCAAATCAGAAAATTTCACAATCTAGCAAACAGTGTCATTATTTTAGACGAAGTACAATCCATCAATCCAGCATTATTTTCTGCATTGGAGTTTGTGATGGAAAATATGGCCAAATACTTTAACACCAAATTTATATTGGTTACGGCAACTCAACCAATTATTCTCAGTAATACGGTTAAAGAACTTTGTTTCAAGGATATCGAAGATTACTTCTTTTCTAAAATGAACAGGACGGTATTGAATACACAATTGCTGAAAAATGGAAAAACAAACGAAGAGGAATTATCGAAAATCATTTTGAAAGATTATAAATCGGGACAAAAGTCTATTTTGGTAATTTGCAATACCATTCGTTTCTCTCAAAACTTATTTAAATTCATTTCTAAAGAACTAGTTGATGAGGATATTTATTATTTATCTGCTGCGATTATTCCACATTCAAGAGAACAACTTTTAGAAAATAAAATTAAAACAAAGCTATCGCAAAACAGACCAATGATTTTAATATCAACTCAGGTAGTGGAAGCAGGAGTGGATATTGATTTTGACACTGTTTATCGTGACTTCGCCCCTTTGTCATCCATTAATCAAGCGGCAGGTAGATGTAACCGCAATTCATCTAAAGAAATTTCTCCTGTTTTTTTGTTTAGAAGTGGTAAAGAAAAAATATACGATCCAACCCAATTGGATATTACTAATAAGATATTGGAAGGGTTTGACGCTGAAATTTATGAAAACCAATTCTATGAATTAAATAGAAAGTATTTCACAGCAGTAAAATCAAAAATTCAGGACGATTCAGTATTAAGCGAAGGTCTCATCAAATCAATTCTTAGCCTAAAGTTTGAAGACGTAGGCACTAATAAGAAGTATAGATTGATTGTTGAGGAGTACAAATCCTATAACTTCTTCATTCCAATTAATAAGGAAGCTGAAATTCTATGGAGTAACTATGTAGTTGTTATGTCAATCGAAGAACACTTCAAGCGCAAAACGGAAATTAAATTAATGATGCCACAATTAATGAAATATGTGGTGAGGATACCGCACTACGCACGCATGCCTCAACCCGATGATAGAGATAAGGCGATTATTTATGATTCTGATTGGCCATGTTTTTATGATGAAAAGTTCGGATATAGGAAACCAGAAAATGAATCTATGGTAGAAGTATTTTAATCAATTAGGGTTTACAAAGTATTCGAGTTGTTTTGTCAGTATTATAATTATTCAATAACAATATGGATATGCTTTTGATGACCGTCACCCAAACCCTCATCCGCTTCCCAGAAATCCGTCTCGAAAAACGTGATGCTCATAAACTTCGCGGGTATTTTGGTAATTTATTCAAAGAACATTCTCCTTTGCTCCACAATCACTTTGAAGACGGGAGTTTCAGATATAAGTACCCATTGGTTCAGTATAAGGTAATAAAAGAAGTGCCCATGCTTATTGGACTTCATGATGGCGCTCAACTGCTTACCGAACTCTTTTTAAAAATAAAAGAACTCCAGATTGACGGCCGTATCTATCCGCTTTATCAAAAGAATCTCGACCACTGCCAGGCCCAGGCCGGTTTGATCCAGCACATGAAAACATACCGCTTCGAAAACCTTTGGATGGCATTAAACCAGGAAAACTATAAGCACTACCGCCAGCTGGAGAGAGAGGATGAAAAACAAAGTATGTTGGGCACAGTGCTGAAAAATAATCTGCTCAGCTTTTTTAAGGGCGTAAATATCTGGTTGGAAGGTCCAATTGTTGCTACCGGTATTTTTACCGAACACACCACCCAGTTCAAGGATCAGCCCATGCTGGCATTCAGCGGAGAATTTTCGGCTAATGTGTTGCTGCCTGATCTTATTGGGATAGGAAAGGCAGTGTCACGGGGATTTGGAACAATAACTCGTAAGTAGTTTAAACCTATCAGGTTTTAAAAACCTGATAGGTTTATTAACCGATAGCTAAAAGTTTATGATACCCGAAAAAACATACCACATCTACAATCACGGAAACGCTGATGATAATCTTTTCCGGAGCGAAGAAAATTACCTTTATTTTCTCCGGAAATACGGAGAATATATAAAACCCGTTGTCCATACGTATGCTTTTTGTCTTCTACCAAATCATTTCCACTTTCTGGTGCAAGTAAAGGAAGAAGATGTTTT
>Ga0184629_10001280_pt1 | contig 10311 bp, 7 predicted proteins | sample PLM4_32_b1_FD_133158 | JGI IMG/M metagenome (GOLD analysis project Ga0184629, IMG submission 133158) | Groundwater sediment microbial communities from an aquifer in East River, Colorado, USA - PLM4_32_b1 | ecosystem: Environmental > Terrestrial > Soil > Riparian zone | place: USA: East River... | reverse complement strand
TCGCGGCCGATCACAGCAAGGGACTGCGCACCAATCGAAGGGACTTACCGGTTCAGAGTTGGAACTGGTATCGTCCGCTTCGTTCGCGGGGTTTGGGGCATGGCCGAGTTCTTCGCAGAGTTGAAGCGCCGGCATATCTACCGGGTGGGCGCGGCCTACGCGGTCATGGCCTGGCTGCTGCTGCAAATCGTCAACAACGTAGCGCCGGGGCTCAACCTCCCGAACTGGGCGATCACGCTCGTCATCGTTCTGCTCGCTCTAGGCTTTCCCGTCGCGCTGCTCTTTTGCTGGATACAGCACCTCCCGGACGGCGCCGCTCAACAGACCAAGACGAACCGCCTCGATTGGATCCTCGTTGGTGGTCTGGCGACGGTCATTGCAATCTTTCTGTTTCAACGGATTGCACAGCAAGCAAATGCCCCCGTTTCGCAGGCGCAGTCGCCGCAGAACGGCGTTTCGATCGCTGTGCTCCCATTCGTCAACCTGTCCGACGACCGCGCGCAGGAATTCTTCTCGGACGGAATTACCGAGGAGATCACGGCGGCGCTTGCCAGGATTCCAAGCTTGCGTGTTGTCGCGCGCACCTCGGCCTTCCAATTCAAGGGACAGAACCAGGACGTGCGCGCAGTCGGGCAAGCTCTAGGGGCAAACCACCTTATTGAAGGTTCAGTGCGCAAGGCCGGAGACCGCGTGCGGATCACCGCACAGTTGATCAAGGTCGATGATGGAACGCATCTCTGGACAGACAACTACGACCGTCAGCTGACGGATATTTTCGCCACGCAAGAGGACATCGCGCAGGCGATCGCTGGCGCGCTTCGCGTGCCTCTGGGCCTCACGCAAGGAACCACGCTAGTTTCCAATCGCACCACCAATGTGGAGTCGTATCAGGAATATCTCCGTGCCAAGGCGCTGGTGCGCGCCCGCGGGCTGAAGCCGCTCACCGATGCGGCGGCGCTACTGGAGCAGGTTGTCGCCCGCGATCCCGAATTCGCGCCCGCCTGGGCGGAATTGGCCGCGGCTTACAATTTGATCCCGGTCACCCATCCCGCGGAGTTGAACGGCGCTATCGACGAATGGCGAGAGGTTGTCGATGCCACGCTTCCCAAAGCGGAAGCCGCGGCCCGGCGGGCGATCGAGTTGAATGCGAATTACGCGGACGGATATGTGTCCCTCGGTCTTTTGCAAGTCCATCGCGGCAAACTTTTGGCGGCCGAAGGGCTCTATGAGAAGGCGTTCGCGTTGGACCCCAACAACCCTGATGCTCTACAGCAGTACAGCTTATTGCTTGCCGAAGTGGGACGCCTGAAGGACGGTCTCACGATGCGGCTAAAGTTGGCGGCGTTGGAACCGTTCGTCCCGGTATACAACGCGAATAACGCAATGGCCTTGTGGCTGAATGGTCAGAACGATGATGCCATCATGGTCGCTAAGGCTTTGCCGCCGGGCAACTTTACGACCAATCTCGCAACGATCTACGCAGGCTCAGATCGCTACAGCGAAGCTGCCGCAGTACTCGCAGAGACGCCGTCTGATATTGCCCCTGCAACCAGGGAGCAGGCTGCAAGCTTGCTTCGCGCTGCTCCGGCACCCGCCGCCTCGCCGCAAAGCCTTCCCAGACTGGGAATGCTCGGATTCGTCTACCTGCATGTCGGCGCCGCGACCCGCGCCCTCGACTACTATGAAGAGAGTGCTGACGTGGGATTCTTTATCGCGGGCTTGAATATGATGCTCTGGCATCCCTCGTATACACCGGTACGCAAGACAGAACGCTTCAAGGCCTTCGCGCGCGCCGCCGGCATGGTCGAATACTGGCGCGTCAAGGGCTGGCCTGCGTTCTGCCACCCCATCGGCGCCGACGATTTCGTTTGCGATTAACAGGAGTCGCGCTTATCCGGCAATCGAGGATTGGAGCACCGTGTTCAAGCCTGTCGCAATTGTCCTCTTTGCAGTCGCGCTATCGAATCTCGCGAGCGCCGCCAACGTCAGTGATCTCACGGCGTGTGGGAATGCACAGCAGCAGAAGAAATTCGATGAGGGCATCCAGTCCTGCACGCGCGCACTGAATGCGCGCGGAGTCAATGCGAGCGACCAGGCGTTCGCCTATCAGCGCCGCGGACGGATCTTCTTCGCGCAACGAAAGTATGATGAAGCGATCGCGGATTTCAGCGAGGTCATTCGCCTGAAGCCCGGTTTTGCGGAAAACTATGCCGACCGCGGAAATGCTTATGCCGCGAAAGGGGAGGGCGACAAAGCGCTCGCGGACCTGGACGAGGCGGTGCGCTTGGATCCGGTGAATATCCGCGTTCGCGTCCTTCGGGGTAATATACGAACCAACGCGGGCAGGTTTGATCTGGCGCTTGTCGACTTCGACGCGGTCATCCGGGCCGAACCGCGCTTTGGCGACGCGTTCATTGGACGTGCTCGCGTTCACGCTCGCATGGCTCGCTCCGAACAGGCCATGGCCGATCTCGACACGGCCGTTCAAATCAGCCCGGAAAGCAGCACATACAGAACCGCACGCGGCATCGCGCGGATGCAGACGGGGCAATACTCTGCAGCCGTTGAAGACTTCGATGTTTTGATCCGCAACAATCCGGATGAGCCGCTTCATTACAACAATCGTTGCTACACGCTGGCGCTTGCAGACCGCGCAAGGGAAGCGCTGCCGGACTGCGACAAGGCGCTCAGCATTCGCCCGGATGCCGCAGGGGCTCGCGATTCGCGCGGATTGGTGTACTTACGACTTGGCCAATATCAGGCGGCCATCGAAGATTACAACGCGGCGTTGCGCATTGCTCCACGCCTGGCTCCGGCGCTTTATGGGCGCGGTATCGCGCGGCTAGGACTTGGTGATGTGGCGGGAAATGAGGATGTGGTGGAGGCGGTAAAAATCGATCCGGCAATCGCCGCGAGGATGGCTGGTGTTGGCGTTACGCCTTGAACCCTACCGTCTCAGCTCGAACATCAAGAGTAGCGTACGCTGGAGCGGCGAGAAGTTGTCGTCGGAGACCATGTAGAGCAGCGTCTCACCCTTGGGTCCGCGGCGCACCGCGACCCCTTCCATGTTGTCGATGCTCGCATCCATGAACGAGAGATTGGCGAGCACTTCGCCTTCGAGCCGCACCCCTTCGTGCAGCTGAGACGCGGACACATGACGCAGTTCCATCCCCACGCCGCCGATCAGTGAATAGCGGCGTTCCAAGAGAAAGATGCCGCCATCGGGCGCATTGGCGGCGCTCGTCACCGAGAAGGGATCGTGAGGGACCACCGATAAGGCGCGCGAGTTGGCGTGAAAATTTCCAGGATAGGTCTCGAACGCAGCGCGAATGTCCTCAACCCCAACTCGCGATTCCGCAAAAACGAGCAGGGTGTCAGGTTTGATGAGTGTGAGCGCCTCGAGCTGCGCGTTTTCCCGGAGCGGCCTCACCCAGTCGCCGATCGCGACGTTTTTCGGCCGGGCGGTAAAACCTTCGCTGAGATCGTAGCGCCAAACACGCACGTCGCGCTCGAAGCTGACAATGACAGGTCCGTGGAGATCGTTGGCGCGCTCGAGCGTGAGCCCCTCGGCGTCGCCGGCCTTGCCTCGCATGGGCCTGCCCGCGGGATTGAGCATCGGCGCCATGTCGGCCGCGGTTAGTCCTGCGAGGTTGCCGGATTCATCATAGGTAAGCCGAGCGCTCAGCCAGTGCGCCTCATCGGAGATCGAGAGCATCTCGCCGCCATCGGCGCTTACCGCGAGATCCGACCAGCCACCGAAGCGCTTGTCGCCGGAGGACAACAACAGACCGCCGCGATAGATGAGTGCATCTGCACGATGTTCGCTGGGCGTGTTCGGATAGAGCGGAATGGGTGCAGCCGTTACCGTGATCGGTTCGGCATGCGCAGCTGTGAACGTGCTTAAGCACGCCGCGATAAGACCGGCTGCGATCCGTGCGGCCCCCCGCGTCTCCATCATGCGCTTGTCCGCGCGTGAGACGCGTGAGAAGAACGCGCTCTGCGCGCTTGCCGCGGCGATCCGGCCGGTGTCGTTGGTGCACGCCGCGACAGATTTGCCGCGAACAGATCGATCAGCTGCTCCGTCATCGCGCCGCCGAGCTCTTCGGCGTCGAGAATAGTCACCGCGCGCTTGTAGTAGCGCGTCACGTCGTGTCCGATGCCGATCGCGACCAGCTCGACCGGCGATTTCGTCTCGATCTCGGCGATCACCTGGCGCAAGTGCTTGTCGAGATAGTTGCCCGCGTTCACCGAGAGTGTGGAATCGTCAACCGGCGCGCCGTCGGATATCACCATCATGATGCGCCGCGACTCAGGCCGTGCCATCAACCGGCTGTGCGCCCATATGAGCGCTTCGCCGTCGATATTCTCCTTGAGCAGGCCCTCGCGCATCATCAGCCCGAGATTGCGCCGCGTGCGACGGCCAGGCACATCGGCCCCCTTGTAGACGATGTGCCGGAGATCGTTCAGCCGCCCCGGATGCGCGGGCTTGCCGTCGGCGAGCCAACGCTCGCGCGACTGGCCGCCCTTCCACGCTCGCGTGGTAAAGCCGAGCACCTCGACCTTCACCGCGCAGCGTTCGAGCGTGCGCGAAAGAATATCGGCACACATCGCCGCCACCATGATCGGGCGTCCGCGCATCGAGCCGGAATTATCGAGCAGAAGCGTGACGACCGTGTCACGGAAATCCATCTCGCGCTCCATCTTGAAGGAGAGCGGATGCATCGGATCGATGACCACGCGCGAAAGGCGCGCGGCATCGAGGATGCCTTCCTCGAGATCGAAGTCCCAGGAACGGTTCTGCTGCGCCATCAAGAGCCGCTGGAGCTTGTTCGCAAGCCGCGCCACGAGACCCTGGACGGGTGCGAGCTGCTGGTCGAGGAAATTGCGCAACCGCGTGAGCTCCTCGGCCTCGCAGAGATCCTCTGCGTTGACCACCTCATCGAACAGCGACGTGAAGACCTTGTAGTCCCAGCGCTCGACATCGGAAAATGGCAGGTCGGGGCGCATCGGACGCTTGCCCTCGCGTGTCTCCTGCGCATCCTGATCAGTCATGTCCGCCTTCACGTCGACGGTGTCGTCCTCGCCCGCCTCGCTCGTCTCCTTTGTGTCGGTTTCGAGCTGGGAAGGCTCGCTTTCCTCGCCCTTGGACTGATCGTCGGAATCGCTCTGGTCCTTGCTCGTTTCCTCCGGCGTCTCCTCTTCGCCTTCCGGCTCTTCGATATATTCCTCGGCGAGCTCAAGACCCGTGAGGATGGATCGCGTGAGCTTTGCGAAGCTGCGCTGGTCGCGGATGCGGTCCTTCAGCTTGTCCAGCTCAACACCAACCTTGGCCTCGACGAAGGGCCGCCAGAGATTGACCGCGCGCTGGGCGATTGGGGGCGGCGGCTCGCCGGTCAGGCGCTCGCGCACCATCAGCCCGAGCACATCGGTGAGCGGCGCCTGGATCTGCTCCTTCACCTCACCGAGCCCGTGCGCCTTGCAGCGCATGGCGAGAATGGCGGCCAGGTTCTGCTTCACACCCGGCATAGCAAGGGAGCCGATCGCCTCGACGCGCGCCTGTTCGGCCGCTTCGAAGATGGCGCTCGCATCGCCGCCCATGGGCTTCATTTCGCGATCGATGCGATCCTCGTGATAGGCGAGCTTCAGCGCATAGCCGTCGCCCGCGCCTCTGACCGCCGCGACCTCATCGGCCGGCAATGAGCGCGAGGGCAGGGGGAGCCGCGCCTTCTTGCCGCGCAGCATAGGCGCTTCGGCTGAGAATGTGACTTCGAGCTCCGGCTCGCCCGCAATCGAGCGCACGGCCACAGCCACCGCGCGCTTGAAAGGGTCCGAGGGATTTTCGTTCTTCACGGTTCCGAGCCTTCGCGACGCACGCTCTTAAGCGTTTTCCACCGAAGTGGCTGCCGGTTCGGCGCAGAAAACGCGACCTGTAAAGCTACGCCACCAACACCTTGGCGGCCGATTCGGGAAGCTCTTCGCCGAAGCAGCGCTGATAGAATTCCGCGACCGTTGCCCGTTCGAGCTCATCGCACTTGTTCAGGAACGTGACCCGGAAGGCGAAGCCAATGTCGCCGCCGAAGATCGTTGCGTTCTCCGCCCATGTGATCACCGTGCGCGGGCTCATCACCGTCGACAGATCGCCGTTGATGAACGCGTTGCGTGTCATGTCGGCGACGCGGACCATGGCTGCGATCATCTTCTTGCCTTCCGCTGTCTGATAGTTCGGCGACTTGGCGAGCACGATGTCGACTTCAGTGTCATGCGGCAGGTAGTTCAGCGTGACCACGATGTTCCAGCGGTCCATCTGGCCCTGATTGATCTGCTGCGTGCCGTGATAGAGGCCGGAGGTGTCGCCGAGGCCGACGGTGTTCGCCGTAGCGAAGAGCCGGAACGAGCCGTGGGGGCGAATGACGCGGTTCTGGTCCAGAAGCGTCAGCTTGCCCTGGACTTCGAGCACGCGCTGGATGACGAACATCACGTCGGGCCGGCCCGCGTCGTATTCATCGAAGCAGAGGCAGACCGGATGCTGGATCGCCCAGGGCAGAATCCCTTCGCGGAATTCCGTTACCTGCTTGCCGTCCTTCAGCACGATCGCGTCCTTGCCGACGAGATCGATGCGGCTGATATGCGAGTCGAGGTTCACGCGCACGCAGGGCCAGTTCAGCCGCGCTGCGACCTGCTCGATATGCGTCGATTTGCCCGTGCCGTGATACCCCTGGATGAGCACCCGGCGGTTGTGGGCGAAGCCTGCAAGAATGGCGAGCGTCGTCTCGCGGTCGAAGACGTAGGCCATGTCGACGTCGGGCACATACTCGTTCGGGCGGGAGAACGCCGGCACGGTCATGACCGCGTCGATCCCGAACGTGTTGCGCACGTCCACCATCATGTCCGGTGCCGAGGCAGGATCCAGGCCGTTCACAGTCGTCGTCATTCTTCGTCCCGTGGTATTTTGGCAGGGGAAAGCGCTGGATGCGCGAGGAGACGCGGGCGCATCCTTTCAAGGCTGGGGCCGGCTATTTCACACCAAACCAGTCGCTCTGAGATGCCCGTAAGCCCGGATAACCTGCCTTAGCCGCTCTTCAGTACCCCGGTCGCCGCCATTGGCGTCGGGATGAAATCGCTTCACAAGCTCCTTATACCTGGCCTTGATGTCGTGCAAGGTGGCGCCTTCTTCAAGGTTGAGCACGGCCAGCGCGTCCAGTTGGCCCTTGGTGAGCCGGGTCCGGTGCGGTGGCGGAGCGGCTTCTGCCGCCTCTTCAAACACAGCAAAACCGTCCTCGACGCGGTAGCTCCAATAGGCGCGGGCGGCACGCTCCTTCTCGTTGGTCCGATTGGGCGCGGTCCGTTTACCAAGGGGCCAAGTCGGGCGGTGTCCGGTCAGAGAATCGAGGCAGAAACGCTCGATTTCCTGGTCGCTCATCCCGGCGAAGTAATTCCAACTTCGGTTGTGTTCGCGCAGGTGCTCGCGGCAGAGCCATTGCCGATCGTTCATGTCTTGGCGGGTCTTGGGCGCATAGACTTCGGCGCTCGCCGTGCAACCCGGCTTAGCGCAGCGCTTCGCAACCGTTGGCCTGCGCGGCGCACCCGGGTTGATGCGAATATCGAAGCCGAATCTCGGCCGATAGGCGTATGAACTCATGACTCTGATTATGGGACGCAACTTCTAAAAGACAAGGAAACGAAACGCTTGACAGACGGTTCGAAGCCGCCTTTCAGGAAAGCCATGAATGAAGGCGCCAATATGACAACCCGCTTGCGCGCGAAGCTCGAAAGCGCGCTTTCCCCGCTCGCTCTCGACATCGAGGACGAGAGCGCGAAGCACGCAGGGCACGCCGGCGCACGCGAAGGCGGCGAGACGCATTTCCGCATCCGCATCGTGTCGCACAGTTTCGCTGGGCTAAGCCGCGTCGAGCGTCAAAGGAATGTCTACGCCGCCGTTGCAGAGGAATTGGCCGAGCGTGTGCACGCCTTGAGTCTCGTCACGCTTACACCGGACGAAGCGAAGAAACCTTAGAGCGTCCGTAACGATGTCGATTCGGGCGCATCTTCGGTTTTGGCCGCAGCGTCGAGGGGCTCGGCGCGACTGTGGAAATAGATCAACCGCGCGAGCGCAAGAAATCCCGCGTTCGTGAGCGCCTCATTGAAAAGCGCATTTGCAGGCTCGCGGTTCATGGCCATACGGGCCAAGCGTTTGGCGAAGAAGCTCGGGTATTGCCGCGCCATGGCGGTGCCGGGATGCACGCCGCGATCGCAGAGATAGTCGCAAACCGCGAGCGCGGCGCGCCTGCCGTAGTGGAATGCGCAGTGAATGCCGCCGCCCGTGAGCGGTGAGACCAACCCTGCCGCATCGCCGATGAGCAGTGCGTAGCGGCTCGCGAACGGCCGCACCAGACCGCCGCACGGAATCACGCCGGCACGCCGCTCGGCGAGTGCCAGCCCCTCAAGCCCGAGCGTGGAGACAGCCTTCGGCATGAACGCGTCAAGGTCGGGAATGCGCCCGTGTCGCACGGCGAGTCCGACTTGCCAGACTCCGACACCCGGCAGGGCCCAAGCGAGATAGCCCGGCGCAATGCGGCTATCGAGAAAGCAATGCAAAGCCTCGCTTCGCTGCTGCCCATCGTCCGCAAGCTCAGCTTCGACGCCAACCAGGAAGCGGCGGTTGATACCGAGGCCGAACGAGCGCGCCACTTTCGACCGCGCGCCGTCGGCACCGATAACGAACCGCGCCCTGAGACCGAGAGGCTCGATGATGACTCGATCGCCGCTCTTTCGAGCGCCGGTGAATCGCGTGCCCGTGAGGATATGAGCGCCGGCAAAGCTCGCGCGCAGTGCAAGCCACTCCAACAGACCGGCTGTGTCAGTCGAGAGGAAGTAGTATCCGGACGCACGGATATCGGCGGTTCTCCCGTTGGGGGCGTACAGGCGCACGCTGCGGACCTTGCGCGTGAGATGCGAAGGGATGTCGAACTCCTCTGCGGCCTCCTTCACCAGAATTCCGGTTGTATGCACGCGCTCGCCGGGGCTCGACTTGGCTTCGAGGACGGCCACGCTCAGGCCGCGGGCCGCGGCAGTCGCAGCGGCAACAAGCCCCGCGAAGCCCGCGCCAACGACAATGACATCGTAGTTCGTTCGCATGGTTCTCCCTTCGCATGAGAGCGCGCCGGAATTGTGGCTTAGGCCCGGACTAAGTGTGGCACGTGCCAGGGGGGCCGTTAACCGCTCGCGTCGTCCACGACTTCAGGCTCTGGTGCGGGCGGTACGATCCGAAGCGCAATGATCTGATTGCGCTGACGGCGCAGGATCTCGAATTTGAAGCCGCAAAACGCGAACGCTTGGCCGACGTCGGGAATGGCGTGCGCTTCGCTGATCACCAGACCAGCGATCGTCGTGGCTGCGTCGTCGGGAAGTGCCCAATTCAACTGCCGGTTCAGCTCGCGGATCGGCATGACGCCATCGACATTGAATGAGCCGTCGGCCTGCGGACGGATGTGCTCGGCCTCGGGCGCTTGGCGACCCTCGGAAATCTTGCCGAACACCTCTTCGAGAATGTCCTCGAGCGTAACAAGACCCTGGAGCACGCCATACTCGTCCACGACAAAGGCGAAGTGCTCGCGGCGCTCGCGAAAGGCGCTCAGCTGCTCTTCCAGCGTGGTTGTGTCGGGCACATACCAGGGCTCGGCGGCAAGCGAAACGATATCGAGGTTCTTAAGCGAGCCCCTCCGCTCGATGAGCGTGCGCACGAGCACCTTCAAGTGAAGCACGCCGACGATGTTCTCGGGATCGTCGCGCCAAATCGGAAAGCGCGTATGGCTGGATGAGAGCACACGCTCGACGATTTCCTCGGGCGGCGCGTTGCCATCGAGCACTTCCATGTTCTTGCGGTGGACCATCACATCGGCAAGCTGCAGATCTTTAAGATCGAGCACCCCGCCGAGCATGTCCGCGTGTTCGCGCTCAACACCACCTTCCTGATGGTGCAGTTCGATGGCGCCGCGGATTTCCTCGTGAGCACTGAGCACGGGCGTGTCCTCGTCCGCGCGTATGCCGAACAGGTTGAGCACTCGCCAGACCATCCACCTCACCGCCGATACAATCGGCGCAAGAAACGAGACGAAGAGGCGAACGACCGCCGCGACGGCGAGCGCGAAGCGGTCCGTGTGCGTGATCGCAAGCGTCTTGGGCAGGACTTCGGTGAAGATGAGGATGATGGCGGTCATCGCCAGGGTTGCAATGACGACGCCGCCATTGCCGAAATACGCGAGCGCCGCCGCAGTCGCGAGCGCCGAGGCGAGGATGTTGATGAACGTATTG
>Ga0184629_10001279_pt1 | contig 10313 bp, 8 predicted proteins | sample PLM4_32_b1_FD_133158 | JGI IMG/M metagenome (GOLD analysis project Ga0184629, IMG submission 133158) | Groundwater sediment microbial communities from an aquifer in East River, Colorado, USA - PLM4_32_b1 | ecosystem: Environmental > Terrestrial > Soil > Riparian zone | place: USA: East River... | reverse complement strand
ATTGCAGAGAGACAAAAAGGAACCGTAGATTTTGAGAACAAAGCCATTGCAGTTCAAATAACCAAAGTAATTCCAGAAATCAAAAGCGGAAGGTTTCAAGTAGAATTGGATTTTGTTTCATCCAAAAAACTAGATTTAAAACAAGGGTTGAGTTTTGGCGTGAAACTAAATCTGTCTGAAAAAACAAAGACAATAGTACTCTCTAAAGGAAGTTTTTATGAAGAGACCAACGGAAAATGGATTTTTGTAGTTAACGGAAATAAGGCCGAAAGAAGAGCAATCAAGCTGGGGAGAGAAAACCCTCTGTATTATGAAGTACTTGGCGGATTGAAAGCAGGCGAGCAGGTAATCACTTCATCCTATAAGGATTATACAGGTGTAGAAATATTAAACATAGAATAAAAATAAGTTTCATCATAACAGCTAAGGATGTTAACATAAAAAAGAATAAAACAACCATTAAGACATTAAGATTATTAAGCTTAATGGTACTTAATTTCTTAATGGTTTAAAAAAATAGTATTGAATTGTGAATTCCAATAATTAACGCACACTAAACATTAAAAACAACAATTATGATAAAAATTAAAAATCTTTCAAGAGTATTTAGAACCGAAGAAGTAGAGACTAAGGCATTAAGTGAAATTTCATTGACTATCAAGCAAGGTGATTTTGTATCGATTATGGGGCCTTCGGGAAGTGGAAAATCAACTTTATTGAATATAGTCGGACTGTTAGACAGCGCTTCTGGTGGAAGTTATCAATTGCTAAACCAAGAAATGATTGGATTGAAAGAGAAAGAAAAGTCCAGAGCCAGAAAAGAAAATATTGGCTTCATTTTTCAGAATTTCAATCTGATTGACGAACTATCGGTATACGACAATATCGAATTGCCGCTCATTTACAACAAGGTTTCCTCTTCTGAAAGAAAGAAAAAAGTAGAAGCAATTGCCGATAAATTAGGAATTTCACACCGATTAAAACATTATCCACAACAACTTTCCGGAGGGCAGCAACAACGTGTAGCAGTGGCAAGAGCCTTAATTAATGACCCAAAAATCATTCTTGCCGATGAGCCTACAGGGAATTTGGACAGTAAAAACGGAAACGAAGTAATGGAATTGCTTACCGATTTGCATACCAACGGTGCAACAATTTTGATGGTTACGCACTCTGATTATGATGCTTCTTTTTCTCAAAAAACGATTCTTATGAAAGACGGGGTGGTCCTTTCGGAAAAAATGAATAGCCGTAATGTTGATGTGTTGATAAGCCAATAAATTCTATAAATCATGCTAAAAAATTGGACAAATATATTTTTATACCATCTCAAAAATAACAAGTTTTTTACGGCTTTGAATATTTTGGGTTTGAGTATTGGCATCGCGGGATTGGTTTTTGCTACTTTATATTGGAATGAGGAACATAGTTATGATGAGTGGAATCCTGAAAAGGATAATGTTTATATGGTTATAAACAGTTTGAACAATAATAAATGGCCCTATACTGTTGCTCCTGTAGGACAATATTTGGAAAATGACCCTAATGTAGAAAGTTATAACTATAGCTATAATTGGTATGATTCTGATTTGTTTGCCTATAACGGAAAAAAGCAAAAAATAGAGAAGGCATTCAATACTCAAAATAAATTTTTCGACTATTTTCCCTTTCCTTTTATTTTTGGGAACAGCAAGGATGCTCTCAAAGATGATTCTTCTATCGCTATTTCTGAAAAAATCTATAAAGTTTTTTTTGACAAGGAAAACCCAATAGGAAAGCAAATAAAATTTGGAAGTAACTTCTATACGGTGAGTGGTGTTTTTAAAAATGAAATGAAAAGTTCTTTTGCTCCTGATGTTGTAGTGACCAATAACTTTAAAAAAATCATAGCACAAAATTTAGATCAATGGGAAACCTTCAATTATTGTTTGCTTATAAAACTTAAGGATAATTCTAAAAAAGCGCTGGTAGAGAAAAAAATTGCGCGTCTTTTTATTGATCATGTTATTCGAGGAGAGGCAAAAGAAGCCAATATCAGTTTAGAACAGCAAATAAAAGAGCATGGAATTGTTGCCATCAATTTAGAACCGCTAAAAAATGCCCGTCTTAATTCGGTATTAGAAGGAGGTTGGGGATATCCGGAAGGAGTGGGCAATTATCAATATTTAATAATAATGGTAGGATTGTCTATTTTAATAATGATCCTTTCGATTATCAATTATGTCAATTTAGCTACAGCTAGCGCCATCAAAAGAGCCAAAGAAGTTGGTGTACGCAAAGTGCTGGGGGCGAGTAAAAGGAATATCATATTTCAATTCATCTCAGAAACAATTGTAATTGTCCTGTTTTCAATCTTTTTGGCATTAGTAATTGTAGAGATTTCATTGCCTTATTATAATGAACTTTTAGATAAGGATCTAAAAATTTACGGCAGTCAATTCTATTTGCAATTATCATTTATTTTCGTTTTGGTCGTTTTTTTAGGCGGATTTTTTCCAGCGCTTTATATTTCAAGTTTTGAAACACAAAAAGTCTTAAAAGGTAATTTCAACAGGAGCAAGGCCGGAATTTGGATACGCAATAGTATGTTGGTTTTTCAATTTGCAATAGCAGTGTTTTTTATAATAGGATCTGCTATTGTCTATCAACAAGTAACCTATTTAAGCAATAAAGACCTTGGGTTTAAAGGAGAGCAGATAATAGAAATAAATTATCCAAAAAAATATAACACACAATCCGAAGAAATTTATAAGAACGAATTTTTTCATAATTATCTAATTGCAAAAGAAGGATTAAGCAGAATAAAAGGAGTACGTCAACTATCCACCGGTCCATTTTCTTTTGGTGATGGAGCTCGTTCTTCAAAAGGCTATTTGTACCATGATGCCAATATTCAGGGGTTAAATATGGCGGTAGATTTTGGTATGATGGAAATGATGAAAATCAAACTAAAAGAAGGAAGGTATTTTAGTGATACATATGCTTCCGACACCATTAATAATGTGATGATTAATGAAACCGCAGTAAAGTTATTGGGGATTAAAGAACCCATAGGAAAAGAAATTACTACAGGTGATGGTGTAAAATATAAAATAATCAGCATTGTAAAAGATTTCAATTTGCGCGGGCCACAAGAAAAAATTTCTCCAATGGTTTTTATGCATTTAAAAACATTACCCCTGATGATCCAAAATGTGAATTCCATTTATGTAAAAGTTAATTCAGATAATATGGAGAACACCCTTAATGATATTGAGACATTTTGGACGACAAAAGTAGACACAGAATATCCATTCTCCTATGATTTTGTTGATACCAAATATGCACGATCCTTCAAGGAATATGTCAAGCAAAAAAATCTATTCTCCTTATTGAATGTTATTGTCGTTCTTATCGCCATTTTCGGATTATTTGCATTGGCCTCTTTCTCTATGGAAAGAAGATTACGGGAAATCGCCATTAGAAAAACACTGGGTGCAGAAACCAATATTTTGCTCAAAGAATTATCAAAACAATATGTGATTTTCTGTTCAATAGGTTTCGCGATTGGGGTTATTCCAGCGTATTTTTTATTACAAAAATGGCTCGAAAATTTTGTTTATCGGATTGATATTCAAATTTTTCCTTTTGCCATTGCTTTTGTGTTATTATTGTTTTTGACATTAATAATCGTCTTGACAAAAGCATATCAGGTAACCAAAATCGATGTTTTGAAATATTTAAAATACGAATAAACACACAAAAATGACATCTCTTTACAATTAACATATAACTCAAACCTATGCTATTAAACTATATAAAAATATTTATTTACCATTTAAAACAAAGTAAACTGTTTTCATTTCTCAATGTGTTGGGATTGGCAATTGGAATTGCAGGATTGATTTTTGCGTTGCTGTATTGGAACGACGAACAAAGCTATGACGCTTGGAATCCTGAAAAAGAAAAAGTCTATCAGGTATTGGTTCAATTGACTGATATGCCAGTTATGGCAGAACATTCAGCACGATTGAAACCTTATTTAGAAAAAGATCCTAATGTTGAAAACATAGTCTTTGCAGAAGATTGGTATCAAAATGATAAAATGACTTATAATGGTAAAAAAGTTTTAGTCGATAAAATTATTAATGTAGAAAGTGATTTCTTTTCACTCTTTCCTTTTAAAATTATTAAAGGGAATGCAATTTCGGCATTGAAAGACAATACAAGTATTGCTATTTCTGAAGACCTTGCCAAAAGAGTTTTTGGAGATAAAAATCCAATTGGCAAACAAGTGAATTGTTTGAATACAATGGGGGTTGTTCGTGCTGTATACCGTATTCCAGGTAATTCTTCTATCGCTCCAAATGTTATCCTCGGTAGGATGAAAGATTTAATGGATCCTCAAAAACAATATGGTCTTTTTTCATTAAAAATCTTATTGAAATTGAAAGATCCGTCAAAAGTGGAAGCCACCAGAAAAATGCTAGAAAAAGCGTATTACGATGAAGTTATTGTTTTAAATGCAAAACAAGCAGGTTTTACACTTGAAGAGATGGAAAAGAAAATTGGCCATTTTACTGTTTTCATGGAGCCACTTTCAAAAGCAAGATTACATTCTATTGTTGATGGTTATCCAGAAGGAAGAGGTAATTATCAGTTTTTGTTAATTATGGCAGGATTGTCTGTTTTGATCCTCATTTTATCTATTGTCAATTATATTAATTTGGCTACAGCCAATGCCATAAAACGTGCCAAAGAAGTGGGTGTACGTAAAATTGTAGGTGCATCGAGAGGTAATATTATAACCCAATTCATTTTTGAAACTATCCTTATAAGTTCATTCTCTATATTATTAGCATTGGTAATAGTTGAATTGACTTTGCCCTATTACAATGAATTTTTAGATAAAAATTTAATGATTGTTGGGAGTCAATTTTATATACAATTAATTCTAATTTTTATCATTACAATTTTATTAGCGGGGATATTTCCAGCAGTTTATGTTTCTAATTTCGAAACCTTAAAAGTATTGAAAGGGAATTTCGGCAGGAGTAAAAGCGGCGTCTGGTTACGTAACGGAATGTTAGTTTTTCAGTTTGCCATTGCAACATTTTTTATAATTGGATCTAATATTGTTTACCAACAAGTGAATTATTTAAGCAATAAAGATTTGGGGTTTAAAGGGGATCAGGTAATTGCTGTCAATTTAAATTTTCCAAAATCGGATTATGAAGTTGAAAATGTTGGGCAAAATATCTATAATAAATATGCTACCATAAAACAAGAATTGTCAAAAATAAAAGGAGTTGAAAACATTTCAACAGGAAATATCTCTTTTAGTGGAGAAGATAGTTCTTTAACTCCGGTTCTATATAATGATGTTTTGTTTAAAGAAAAAAATGTTGGGATTGATTTTGGGATGCTTGAAATGATGAAAATAAAGATCATAAAAGGTAGAGATTTTGATAAAAAATTTGCTTCGGACACAATCAATTCTATTTTGATAAATGAAACTGCCCAAAAATTAATGAATATAAAAGATCCTATTGGCAAGGAAATTTTAATGAGGAATCAAAAATTAAAAATTGTAGGGGTTGTTAAAGATTTTAATTTATTGAGTCCAGAAGTTAATGTTCCACCAATGACATTTTACCACTTAAAGACATTAGATATGGCAAGTGAGATAAGTCATATTTACGTAAAATTAAAATCAGATGATGTAGAAAATACCATTGCCGATATTGAGAAATTTTGGACAGCTAATGTTGATAAAGAATACCCGTTTAAATATGATTTTGTAGATAAACAATATGCCAGAACCTATGAAAGCTATGTAAAACAAAAGAATCTCTTTTCATTGCTGAATGTAGTCGTGATTGGTATTGCGCTTTTCGGGTTGTTTGCTTTGGCCTCTTATTCCATTCAAAGACGAATGAAAGAAATCGCTATTCGAAAAACGCTTGGTGCTGAAACTAATGTTTTACTGAAAGAATTATCAAAACAGTACATTTTGTATTGCATCATCGGGTTTCTGCTTGCCTTGTTTCCAGTGTATTATTTATTGAACAAATGGCTTGAAAACTTTGCTTTTAGAATTGATGTAAGCATTTTTCCATTCGTATTTGGATTTGCTATTTTGTTAATTCTAACACTTTTGATTGTACTTTCAAGAGCGTATCAGGCCACAAAAACAGACGTTTTGAAATATTTAAAATATGAATGATAAAATTGTTTTAACAGCAGTCTTTATGTTATTTTGTGCTTTGGCAAGCGGTCAGGAAAACTCCTGGCCGCTTACAAAGTGCATGGATATGGCTTTGCAGAATAATATCGAAATCAAAATCAGACAACTTGAAATAAAAAGAACAAATCAATCACAAAATTCCGTTTTAAACCGAATGTTACCTACCGTGAATTTATATGGAGAACAAGGTTATAATTTCGGTTCAACCATTGATCCTTCCACTAACGGAAGAGTAAGTTCTAATATTCAAAATGATAATTTCTATCTCAACGCCAGAACCAATCTGATTGATTTTAATGCTTTTGCAAATGCCAAAAAAGACAAAATCAATATTGAACTTGCCAAAGCAGAGAAGGAAGTTATAGAAAATGAATATAAATTGCAGATTCTGGAAAGCTATTATCAAGTGCTTTACACCCAGGAGTTATTAAAAATCCAAAAAGAACAACTCAAGCAAGCGTCTTTCAATTTGGACAGAGTAACCAAAGAAGTCGCCATTGGGAGTAAGCCTCAAAGCGATTTGTATGATATGCAATTGAGTTTTTCGGAAGAAGAAAACCGAAATCTAGAAACCGAACAGCTCTGTGGAATAAAAAAAACGCAATTGTTCCAGTTGATGAATGTGATGGATGTTGCAACGGATGCTGTTGTATTGGAAGCCTATCTAAATCCAACAAAAACAGCTGCTATTGAAGATGGTCCTTATAATCCGAAAATAAAACTTGCCGAACTCCATCATCAAAGCAGTTTGAAATCGATAGACGTAGAAAGAGCCAACAATTTGCCAATATTGTCAGCCTATTATGGGTATTCTACTTTTTATTATAAAACGTTGAGCCAGTCAAACACTGATACAGATCCTTTCTTTAATCAATTGGAAATCAATCAAAATCAACAGGTTGGAATGCTGCTGAATGTTCCTGTTTTCAATGGATTTAGAAATAACAAAAAAATTGACGCCTCAAAAACAGAAAGTGAAAAGGCTAAACTGGCTATAGAGCAGGAAAAACAACAATTAGACAAACAAATTGTATTGGAAGAACAAAACAAAAAAAATTATTTGCAGCTTCAAAATAAATTGACAGAGAAACAAGGCTATGCCAAAGCTTCCTTAACTACGACACAAGTTAAATTTACAACCGGAAAAGTGGAAGCCATTGTATATTCATCGGTGAAAAACCAATTCCTTTCGGCTGAGTATGATGTGCTGAAAAACAATCTTCAACTGCAATATATTGAACTGAAAATAAACCTGTTGAAAAAGGATAGTTTATAAAAATTAAGGTTGAAATTTAAAAACTTCTTAAAAAAAGATCTGTCGTGTACTGGTCGTAGGACTAAATAGAGATGTTAAAAAAGAAATTTTGGGCATGCGGTTAGGCGAAAATGAAAAAGTTTTTTTTATTTATCGTTATTTCAGGACGGGACAATATAGTGCAAAAAAAAACTCTTCATAATGAAGAGTTTTTTTTTAAAATTTATTTCTTAACAATATCCTCTAAAACGGCTTTATTGGAATAATTAATTACTTTAAGGGTAATTTCTTGGTTTTTGACGGTTTTGCCTTCTATTATATATAATTTTCCTTTCTTGAACGGAACGTTGCTTTTATCAAAATCTACATTGCCCATTTTTAAAGTGTTTTTTATATCGGTCGTGTCAATCCATTTTTCAGCTAATATTGATGACGCTTTATCCGAATAGAAAAAAGGCTTAGTACTCAAATCATTCAAAACCCTGGCATTTGGAAAATAATTACAACGGGTGTCTTTTCCGCTAAATATTGCCGCTACGACAAACAAACCCATTATCAAACCCACTAAATAGTATGCAAAACGTTGTATAAAATTCATATTTTAATTTTTCGGCAAAGGTATAAGAAAGTTTACTTAAAAAACAATTAAATTGATATCGTTATCCGGTAAATCAAACCAATCTCCAATTGCTTTATTGGTTAAAATTCCGTGATATAAATAAATTCCGTTTTTCAAGCCAGCATTACATCTAATGGAACTTTCAATACCGCCATCTTCGGCAATCTGCAATAAATAAGGTGTAATGATGTTGCTTATCGAAATTGAAGCTGTTTTTGAATAGCGTGAAGGTATATTAGGTACACAATAGTGTAATACGTTACTCTTTATAAAGGTTGGTTTTTCATGCGTTGTCACTTCAGAAGTTTCAAAACATCCTCCGGAATCAATACTGATATCAACAATCACAGCTCCATTTTTCATGTGTTCCACCATAGTTTCGCTAACGACTACAGGACAACGTTCTATGCCTCGCATAGCGCCAATGGCTACGTCGCAACGTCTTAATGCTTTAAGCAATGATTTTTGTTGTATCGTAGAAGTAAAAATACGCTGATTCAGGTTATTCTGTAAACGACGCAACTTTGTAATGGAATTGTCAAATACTTTTACGCTAGCTCCAAGACCAATTGCAGTTTTTGCCGCAAATTCTCCTGCTGTTCCTGCTCCAATGATGACTACTTCGGTTGGTGGCACTCCCGTAATGTTTCCAAATAACAAACCTTTCCCAAATTCATTGGTAATCATCAATTCTGCCGCTATAAGAATAGAGGCAGTTCCAGCAATTTCACTCAACGATTTTACGGCAGGATAGGAGCCATCTTCATCTTTTAAATATTCAAAAGCAAGTGCAGTAATTTTTTTTCTTGATAGCGCTTCAAAATAAGCTTTTTTCCTGGTTTTTAATTGTATTGCTGAGATTACAATTGTTTTGGGATGCATCATCTCAATCTCGGCAAAGGTAGGAGGTTCCACCTTTAAAAGCATCGGACAACCAAATACCTTTTTTGTGTCTTGAGTAATTTCGGCACCAGCCTCACTATATTCTCTATCGGTATAACTGGAACTTACTCCTGCGCCAGATTCAATCATCACCCTGTGCCCTTGGTAAGTAAGAGATGTTACTGCATCTGGAGTAAGACAAATGCGACGTTCTTGAAAACTTGTCTCCTTTGGAATACCTATAAAAAGTTGGCTTTTATGTCTGGCTATTTCAAGCTTTTCTTCTTGTGGCAGTAATTGTTCTTTTGTAAATGGACTTATTGACATTGATGGATTGAAATTAGTGGTACAATTTACAAAAAAGATTTAAAAAAGAATAGAATTAACCTATTGTAAATAGCTCAATTTTGAATTATTTTATTGGCTAATGTCTAATTCCATTTTAATGTCGGCTCTTTCGTAGACTCCTTCTTCAACAGGAACTTCTGTAAATCCAAAACTTTCGTATAAATGTAATGCTGGCAATAATATCCTGTTTGAGTAAAGGATTAGCTTTTTAATCCCTTTGAGTTTTGCAACAGTCAAGCAATGGCTCATCAATTTTTTTCCGATGCCCAGTCCTTGATTACCATCGGAAACGGCCATTTTACTCAATTCGAAAGCAGTATTGTCTATTTTTAATAAAGAAACTGTCCCTACAATTTTGCCATTGTATCTTGCATAAAAAACCATCCCTCCTTTATCTATAATTTCGCCTTGTGGGTCAGAAAGCACTCTTTCATCTTTGGCTTCTACTTTAAAATATTTATGAAGCCATTCTAAATTTAAAGTTTTAATAGCCTCTTTCAAATCGGGAGAAAATGGAATAATTTCCACATTATTTGTATCTAAATTCATATCTCAGATTAAGTTAATTCCAAAAAACGTTTTCCATTGGGAAGTAGTTGAATTGTAATGATAGTGTGAAGTTCGGGTATAAGGTTTTCGATCTTTTCAGACCATTCGATAAAACACCAATTGCCAGAATACAAATAGTCATCCACGCCCATATCCAAAGCTTCAATTTCAGAATTCAATCTATAGAAATCAAAATGGTAAACGATCTGATTATCTATCGTTTCGTATTCATTAACTAAAGAAAAGGTTGGACTGCTTGTAGCATCTTCAACTCCCAAAGTTTTGCACAGCTGTTTTATTAAAGTCGTTTTTCCGGCACCCATTTCTCCATTAAAAAGGATAATCTTATTTGGGTTTTGTTCAAAAATTTTATTGGCAACTTCTTCAAGTTGATCTATTGAAAAGGTAATATTCATGAGTTAGTGTTCAGTGTT
>Ga0184629_10001278_pt1 | contig 10329 bp, 10 predicted proteins | sample PLM4_32_b1_FD_133158 | JGI IMG/M metagenome (GOLD analysis project Ga0184629, IMG submission 133158) | Groundwater sediment microbial communities from an aquifer in East River, Colorado, USA - PLM4_32_b1 | ecosystem: Environmental > Terrestrial > Soil > Riparian zone | place: USA: East River... | reverse complement strand
GCTCGAGCAAAAGCACGGGAGGCGCCAAGCGTCCGCCTTCGCCGGGCAGCGCGACGATGGCGTCGGCCTTGCTCGTCGTGGTGATCGTCGGGCGGGGCAGGCTGAGGACGAAGATCGTGAAACCCGCGCAGTAGAGCACGAAGACCCAGACCATGATGGTGAGCAGAATGCCGCGCCGGCGCGGGGGGGCCGCCGTTGCGTGTAGGACTTGGTCTCGGTGGCTCGACATGGCCAACGCCCCGTTGCGCTCAAGGCAGATAGTTTACCGCGCCTAATAGAATTGGTGCAGGGCCGAAATAACCGAAAGGCGTGCGGTCGCCCAGGCAATGCAAGCAGCGGTTGCTGGAACCAGCAGGAGCCAGCACAATTCTCCGAGAGAGAGCGCGAGCGGGGGTAAGAACGACACCGCCGGAAGGCCGAATTGATCGAGCCCGGACGCGGCGACGAACGTCACGGCCGCCAGCGCGGAACCCACCGCCGAGGCCGCGAGCGCGGCCATGAAGTAATGGCGCTCGAACGCGCGCGCGATGAAGCGGTCCTGCGCACCCATCAGATGCAAGAGCTGCACGATCTCGCGATGTGCGGCCAAGCCTGCGCGTGTTGCGAACGCGACCGATGCCGCCGTTCCGATCGCGATCAGCGCAAGGATCACCAGCGCGCCCAGCACGACGACATCGGCGGTGCTGCGCAAGCGCTCGATCCATCGGCCGTGATCGTCGAGCACCGCGTGAGGTGCCACCTCCTTCAGGCGCGCCGCGAGCGCTTCGAGATCCGGTGTGGCGCCGGGCGCGAGAGTCACATCGATCAGGCGCGGGAACGGCAAGTCCGCGACGATGGCGTCGCGCCCGAGCCAGGGTTCGACGAGCGCGAGATTGTCCGCGTCCGATAGGGCCGAGACCGACACGACGCCGGACACGCTCTGAAGCACTTGGACCGCGGCTCGAACCTCTGCTTCGGGCGGTGTCGCGCCTTGGGGTAGGACCTGCACCGTCAGCCGGCCCGTCAGACCCGCTTGCCAAGATTGCGCAGAGCGTTCGGCGATCATCACGCCGCCCAGCGCCAGCGCCGCAAGAAACGTCATGATCGCGATGACGAGATCGAGCGAGATCGCACCCTGCTCGCGGGGAAGGATGCGCCCCGCGCTATCGAAGGAGATGTTCTCCACCACACTCATCTCAGCCCCCGCATTTCGATCACCTTGCCATCAACCAAGCGCAGCTCCCGCGCCCGCGTGCTCTCGATCAGGGCCCGGTCGTGGGTCGCGATCATCACCGTGGTGCCGAAGCGATTGAGCTCGACGAACAGGCGGATCAATCGCTCGCCGATGTCGGGATCGACGTTGCCCGTCGGTTCGTCGGCCAGAAGGATTTCAGGCTTCGCCACGACCGCGCGCGCAATCGCGACGCGTTGCTGCTCGCCGCCCGAAAGCGTCGGCGGCTTGTCGTCCAGCCGCTCGCCCAGCCCGACCCAGGACAGCAACTCTTCCACGTCCTTGCGGAAATCGCCGACGCGCCGGCCGGCGAGCCGTAAGGGCAGCGCGACATTGTCGAATGAGGAGAGATGGTCGAGCAGCCGGAACTCCTGGAACACGACGCCGATCCGGCGGCGCAGAGGCGGCAGTTCGGCACGCTTGAGCAGGGCAAGATTGCTGCCGAACAGCGAGATCACGCCGCGCGAAGGCTGCTCCGCCATCAGCACGAGCTTCATGAGCGTCGTCTTGCCGGCGCCGGACGGTCCCGTGAGAAAAGTGAAGGAGCCGGGTTCCAGCGCGAAATTCACGTCGCGCAAGACTTCGCGCCCCGTGCCGTATCGCATCGCCACGTTTTCGAAACGAACCATGCCGCGTCGAAGCTACCCGACTGATTCTAAACTGCATCCGACAATAGCCGGGCGATGCTCCTCGCGCCACGCCTCTGCTTCGGGCCATACCTCTGTGTCGCACAGGGAAATGGCTCAAGCCCACCTGTGACGGCCTTGTCATGCCCAGAGGGATGCGCCAATTTTCAGGGCGATGGGGCTCCACGAATGATCCTGACTTGCCCGTCTTGCAGCACGCGCTACCAAGCCGATGGCGCCCTGTTCGTTCCGCCCGGCCGGAACGTGCGCTGCGCGAAATGCAGTCATGTGTGGTTCCAGACCGCGCCCGAGGCGGAACCCGAGCCCGAGCCGGCGATCCCGCCGCCTGAACCTGTACCGGACGCGCCGCCTCCCGCAGCTGCACCGGCGCTCGCGGAGATCGCGCACCAAGGGCAGCCGCTCGCGCCGCCGCGCCCCGTTCGTCGGCGGCCGCAAAAAGGGAGCGTGGTCGCCGATGCGATCGCCTGGGCGGCCCTGATTCTGCTCGCAGTGACGATCGGCTGGGCGGCCGTTCAATTTCGCCAAACGATCGTCGAGTTGTGGCCCGGCGTCGCGCCGCTCTACGAGGTCGTGGGTTTGGCGGTTGAGACAGAAGGCATCACGCTGACCGAAATCGCCTATCAGCATGAAGTCGAAGACGGTCAGCCGGTCCTTTCCGTCAGCGGCAAGGTCGTGAATGTCACCGACCGCGAGCTTCCCGTGCCCATCATCCGCGTGATGCTGAGCGATCAGGACCGGCACGAGATCTATCACTGGATGTTCGACACCGGAGTTCCAACTCTGAAACCCGGCGCGGAAAGTCCGTTCGTCACACGGCTGTCGAGCCCGCCCGCCGAAGCGCGCAATCTCAACATCCGTTTCGCGGAAGCCGGCGAGACAAAATGAGCGCCGAACGGCGCGACCGCCAGATCTACTCCGAAGCTGAAATCGCGCGACGGGTCGAGGACGTCGCGCGCGAGATTGCCCGCGGCCTCCTGAGGCCCGAGATTGCCGTCCCCGTGCTCGCCGGCGCGTTCGTCTTCGCAGCCGATCTCTTACGCGCGCTTTCGCGCGAGGGTATCGATCTCGAGACGGAGTTCATCTGGCTGCGCTCCTACGGGCGTTTCGAGCGGCCCGGCGAAGTGATGGTGCTCAAAGGCCCGACCGAGACGGTACGCGGCAAAACCGTTCTCCTGATCGACGGCGTTCTGGAATCGGGTGGGACGCTTGCGCGCGCCAGGCAATTGCTGGCCGAAGCCGGAGCCGCGGGCATCATCTCGGTCGTCGCGGTGAAGAAGCCCTATGCCAATCCGCTCGCCCATGCCGATCACGTGTTGTTCGCTGCGGGCGCAGATTTCATCTACGGCTACGGCATGGATCGCGCAGGCCTTGCCCGCGGTCTGCCCGATATACGGGCCAAAGAGTAGCCGCAAAAGAGAAAGCCCCATGCAGCGCATGGGGCTTTCGCAAGGCTTGAGTGCTTTTTCAGTTGTTGAACTGCTTCAACAGCCTGTCGATATAGTCGAGCTCTGTCTGAGCGCGGTTGGCTTCGCCTGAGCGCCGGCGCAACTCTTCAAGAATCTCTCTCGCGCGCGCGAGATCCGACTGATCCGGGATCCGCACCGTGCCGCCGGCCATCGATCCCTGCTCGTCGAGCGGACGGCCGAGCGGATCGAACTGCTCGCCGCGCGCCTGCTCGCCTTCGCCGGGCTGCTGGCCGTTCTGCTGCGCCATCATGTTCCGCGCCATCTGCTGCGCGCTGTCGCGCAGCTGATCGAGAGCGCGCTGCTCACTCTGGCCGGCGCTTCCGAACTGGCTGTTGGCGAGATCGTCGCGCGCTTGGCCCATGGCTTGGCCGGCGTCGTTTAGGCCTTGCGGGACTTCGACGCCGTTACGGCTCAAGCCCTGGATGATCTGGTCCAGCCTGTTCCGGAGGTCCTGCTGGTCGCCGGCGAGTGCGTTTGGATCAAGCGGGCCTTGCCCGAACTGGCCCTGCCCCGGCTGTCCGCCTTGCTGGCCGGGCTGACCGCCCTGCTGACCCTGTTGGCCTTGCTGGCCTTGTTGACCCTGCTGGCCCTGCTGGCCCTGCTGCCCTTGCTGACCCTGTTGGCCTTGCTGACCCTGCTGGCCTTGCTGGCCCTGTTGTCCTTGCTGGCCGCGCTGCCCTTGCTTCCCTTGCTGGCCCCGCTGGGCCTGCTTCTGCTGCTCTTGCTGGGCGCGGAAGGTACGGTCGAGCTGCTGACGCTGACGTCCCATCAGGTCGGACAGACCCTGGATGGCCTCGTTCTGTGCGTTCTGTTGCTGGTTCTGCCCTTGCTGGCCCTGCTGACCCTGGCCCGGGCGGCCCGCCATCATGCGCATGTTCTCGAGCATCTGCATCAGAGCTTGCAGCATCTCGCGCGCCTGATCGCGATTGCCCGTGCGTGCGAGATCCTCGATCGCCTTGAGCAGGTCCTGCAGGTCGCGCTGCGACATCGTCCGCGCGTTCGGCGGCATCTGGCCGGCCTGCTGATTCTGCCGCTGCGCGTTCTTCGCGAGCTGTTCCATGTAGCGCGCCATCGCCTGACGGAGCTTGTCCATCAGCGCGCGGATTTCCTCGTCCGGCGCGCCGCGCTCCAGCGCATCGTTCAGCTGATCCTGAACGCGCCGCAGTTCTTCCGCGGCATCGGCGAGATCGCCTTCCTCGAGCGCGAGCGCAAAGTCCCACATCAAGGTCTGCGAGCCCTTCGCGCCCGGATCGTCTCTTGGAGTTTCAAGACGATGGGTGAGGGCGCGCATCGCAAGATAGGAGCCGAAGTCGCTCTTGTAGAATTGGTCGGGACCGAGAGCGAGCGCATCGACCGCTGTCTCCACGCGGCCGCGCGTGTCCTGATCGCCCATCGCCAGATTCTTGCGCTGCTCGATCAAAGACTGCGCCAGCGGTTCGGTGAACACGCGGTGCGGCAACTCGATGGTCAGCGACTGGCTTTCGGCCGTCTGGCCGGCCGCATCCGTCGCCTGCATTGCGATGTGAACCTTCATGCCCGCATAAGCGTGCGAGGTGAGATCGCGGAACACCGTGTTGGAGGCCACTTTCCCCGACCCCGCCAAGGGAAGCTCGACGACCAGCGTCTCGGCCGTCTTGATCTCTTCACCCTTCGCGTCGAGCGGGCGGATGAGCGCGGCGGCTTTGACGACGCCGTAATCGTCCTCGGTCTTGTAGGCGAGCTTCAGCGACGCATTCGTCTGCGTCTGGGGCGTCTCGGTGAACGTCGCCGTCGGGAACTTGTCCGGAATGATCGAGAAGCGCCAGTCGCCATAGCTGCGCGATCCCAAGCGCACGGAAACGCGCGACGGAACGGCGATGTCGACCTTCGCTTCGAAGCCCGCATCGCCCTTCACGAAGGTCGGCTGCCCGTCCTTTGGAATCGGACGCACGTCGATCTCAGGCTGGTTGCTCGTGCCGCGCAGGCGCATCACCAGCGTGCTGTTGATCGGCGCGGGGATGATGTCGTCCTTGTTCATCACCGTGGAATCGGTGAGCGAACGCGGCGGCAATTGCGTGTAGGAGGGCGGTGCCACCCAGGCGACGAACACCGAAGTGTCGATGGCGTCGGCGAACACCGGGAGGAGTCCCGAGACCAGGCGCTCACCCGAACGCGGGCCAGCGACGACAAAGCCGAGGACGACGCCGACGAGGACCGCGAAACGCAGGCCGCGCGGATCGCGGCTCGCGATGTTGGGCTTGGGCAGCCTCAGCGTGAGCTTTTGGGCCGATGCGAGCAGCCGGATGATGTGAGCGCGCCACAGCCGTTCGGCGAACGGATCGCCCTTGCCGGCCGCGACTTTGTCGGTACCTTCCGTGATCGGACGATTGGGCAGGTCGCTGTCGCGCTCGACGCGGCGCGCACCGTCTTCCCATTTGGGACCGCGAACGGTCGAGAACGTGCTCCAGAAGTAATAGCCCGCACTGGTAAAGAAGATCAGCAAGAGAATGGCGTGGACATAACCCGGAATGATCGAGAACAGCCCGAGCAGGGCCAGGATCATGCCGATCCCGACGATCCCGATGCCCGGCCACATCGCGAGCCAGACCCGTTCCCACAACAGAACGAGCCGCGCAGAGGTGACGTAACGCTCGGCTATACGCTTGCGTGCTTCGCGATTTTCCATCTTGGTCTCAGCTTTCAAGCCAGCCCGGAACCCGATCCAGCGCAATCAGCGCTTCCAACGTCATACGCGGCCGCACAACCGACCACTGCCGCCCGTGGACCAGGATTTCGGCCGCCGGGGGGCGAGCATTATAGGCGGACGCCATGACCGCGCCATAGGCGCCCGCCGTCATGATCGCCATCAGATCACTCCCCTTGGCTTCCGGCAAGTCTCGATCTCGTGCGAACAAATCCGCGGTTTCGCACACCGGGCCCACCACGTCGTAACGCCGCCTTGGGTCATTCGGTTTCGCCTCCACGACCGGGAGAATGTCGTGATGCGCATCATACATCGCAGGTCTGATCAGATCGTTCATGCCGGCATCAAGTACCAGGAAAGTCTTGGCTTCTCCGGGTTTCACATAAAGCACGCGTGATACGAGGATGCCCGCATTCGCAGCGATCAGCCGCCCCGGCTCGAAAATCAGCTGCACATCGAGATCTTTGGTAACCGACGCGATAACCTCGCCATAAGCCTGTGGATCGGGCGGCGGCGCATTGTCGAGCCGATATGGGACACCCAATCCACCGCCCAAATCGGCCCGCGTGATTCGGTGCCCATCCGCTCTCAACACCGTGATCAGCTCCGACATCCGCTGGAACGCGGCCTTGAACGGCGCAAGCTCGGTGATCTGACTGCCGATATGGACGTCGACGCCGACGATCTCGATGCCGGGCAGCTTCGCCGCGAGCGCGTACGCCGATCGCGCCCGCGACCATGGCACGCCGAATTTCGTCTCATACGTGCCCGTCGTGATTTTCGCGTGCGTCTTCGCGTCGACATCGGGATTGACGCGGATGGTCACGGGCGCCTTCGCGTTCAGGCTCAGCGCGACCTCGTTCAGCGCTTCGAGCTCGGGTTCACCCTCGACGTTGAATTGATAGATGCCCGAGGTCAGACCGAGCTTCATCTCCTCGCGCGTCTTGCCTACGCCCGAGAACACGATGCGCGAGGGCGGAATGCCGGCCGCAAGCGCCTTCTTCAATTCGCCCGCCGACACAACATCGGCGCCCGCGCCGAGATTGCCGAGCGTCTTCAAGACCGCGAGATTGCCGTTCGCCTTGACCGAGAACGCGATCAGTGCGGACGCCGGCAGCGCCGCGGCGAACACCTTGTAGTGCCGCGTGAGAGTCGCGGTGGAATAGCAATAGAACGGCGTCCCCACCTCATCGGCGATGAGCGTGAGCGGCACGTCCTCGGCGTTGAGCACGCCGTTCCGGTACTCGAAGTGGTTCATCGACTCACTGACCGAGCGGCTGCGGCGGAAGCGAAGGATCGGGCCGCTTCTTGTCCGCTTGCATCGCGCTCGGGAGTTCGAGATCGGTCTTGACGCCGCAGGCGATCAGCGAGAAAGCGACCAGCGCAGCGACGGCCCAACGCAGGATCATGTTCGTTGCTCCTTCAGCTTTGCCTTCCAATAGCCAATCTGTTCGGCCACGCGGTTCGGCGCTGTTCCGCCTTCGCTTTGACGCGCGCGGACGGACGCCTCGAGCGACAACACTTTATAGACGTCCTTGGAAAGCTTGGGCTCGATCTTTTTAAGATCCGCTAAAGGCAGAGCACCCAGCGCAACGCCGAGGTTTTCGGCCCTTGCGACGGCCTTGGCTGCCTTCTTGTGGGCCGCGCGGAAGGGCATGTTCAGCGTCTTCACCATCCAGTCGGCAAGGTCGGTCGCGGTCGGATAGCCCGCCTCCGCCGCCCGCCGCATCGCTTTTGCGTTGACCGCCATCTCACCCACCATCCCGGCCATCGCGGACAATGAGAGCCCGAGCGCATCTGCCGCGGCGAACACCGGCTCCTTGTCCTCCTGCAGGTCCTTCGCGTAGGCGAGCCCCAGTCCCTTGACTACCGTCAAGAGGCCCGCGAACGCACCCAGGATGCGCCCCGTCTTCGCCCGCACCAGCTCCGCCGCATCGGGATTGCGCTTCTGCGGCATGATCGAGGAGCCGGTTGAGAACGCATCGGGCAGGCGGATGAAGCCGTAAGCCGGCGAGGCCCAGAGCACGATCTCCTCTGCAAGCCTGGACAGGTGCGTCGCGGCGATCGCGCAGGCCGCGAGGAATTCGAGCGCGAAATCGCGCGAGGACACCGCGTCCAGCGAATTGCGCATCGGCGCCTCGAAGCCGAGCGCCTTGGCCGTCATCTTCCGGTCGATCGGGAACGATGTCCCGGCGAGCGCGCCGGCGCCCAAGGGCGACTCGTTCATGCGCTTGGCGGCGTCGGCGAAGCGGGAGCGGTCGCGCGCGCACATCTCGACGTAAGCGAGACAGTGATGCGCGAACGTGACCGGCTGCGCCGGCTGCATATGGGTGTAGCCCGGCATGATCGTCTTCGCGTGGCGCTTGGCCTGCTTTAGGAGCGCGCGCTGAAGCTCGAGCAACCCCTGATCGGCTGAAGCGCAAGCCTCGCGCACGAACAGCCTAAAGTCGGTCGCGACCTGATCGTTGCGCGACCGCGCGGTGTGCAGGCGCCCGGCCGCCTCACCGATCAGCTCGGCCAGCCGCGCCTCCACGTTCATGTGGATGTCCTCGAACTCGCGCCGGAAGGGGAATTTCCCGTCCCGGATTTCGCGGCCGATGGTCTTCAGCCCTTTGCGGATTGCATCGGCGTCGGCTTTTCCGATAATGCGCTGCGCCGCCAGCATTTGGGCGTGCGCGTCGGAGCCTTCGAGGTCGTGGACCGCGAGGCGCTTGTCGATGTCGATGGAGACGTTGATCGCCTCCATGATGGCGGCGGGGCCGCTCTTGAAGCGTCCGCCCCACATTTTGTTGGTGGTCATGCTGTTGACCTGGTCGCTATTCGCTTGGGACGTGGAGCTATGATGTCGCGCGCGCGCCTTGTCTATATCCTGGTCGCGTCAATCGCGGCCGTGGGACTTCCGTGGCTGCTATACGAGATGAGGGCGCGCGATGTCCACGCAAGCGCCTCGCCGCCCTCTGTCCTCAACAAGCTGCAGCTGACCGAAGGCACGCCCGCGGCCCCCGCCGTCACGTTCTACGATGCGGACGGCAAGGCCATGTCGCTCAACGATTTTCGCGGCCGGTACGTGCTCGTCAATCTGTGGGCGACGTGGTGCGGCCCCTGCATCAATGAGCTGCCGTCGCTCGTTCGCCTTCAGGCGGAATTGCCGCAGGACAAGATCACCGTGCTGCCGCTCGATCTCGAGAAGCACGACGCGCAGAAGGTGGTCGAATTCCTCGAGCGCACCAGGATCCAAGGCCTGCCGATCTATATCGATCGCGATTTCTCGGCGATGCGCGGCTTTGCCGCCAACGAGCTCCCGCTCACGATCCTGATCGACGCGCAAGGCAAAGAAGTCGCACGCGCCGCCGGCGAACAGAAATGGGACCACGCCGACTCGGTGGCGTACTTGAAAGCTGTCTCAGCGCCGCCGGCACCCGGCTCGTAGCCGCGTGAGCAAAGCCTTCACCAAAGAGAGCGACAGCGCGGATGACGAGGTCGGCGAAGCCGACGCCTTGCCTGCTCATGTAAAAAATTACGTGACGCCGGCGGGTCTCGCAGCGCTGCAGGAGGAACACCGCAAGCTGCTCTATGGGGAGCGGCCGAAGATCGTGGAGATCGTGTCCTGGGCGGCCGGCAATGGCGACCGTTCGGAGAACGGCGATTATATCTACGGCAAGAAACGCCTTCGCGAGATCGATTATCGGGTGCGCTACCTCACGAAGCGCATCGAAAGCGCCGAGATGGTCGATCCGGAACGTCAAAAGAACCAGGATCAGGTGTTTTTCGGCGCGACCGTCGAGTACGCGCGCAAAGACGACACGCAACACACAGTGACCATTGTCGGCATCGACGAGGCGGATCTCACGAACGGCAAGATCAGCTGGCTGTCGCCTGTCGCCCGCGCATTGATGAGGACGCATGTCGGCGACGTCGTCGAACTCCGTACGCCTGCGGGGCCGGAGACGCTCGAAGTGCTTTCGATCGAGTACACGAAGGGTAAGTGAGTCCTCGGCTCTGCGATTGGAATCACTGGCGTGGTATTGATCATGGCCGGATGGTACGCCCGCCCGCCCGTTGTTCCCGCCGAACGGATGACCGCTTATGGGCGACAAACGGACCAGGGGCAGCACCTCCGGGCAGGACCGGTTTAGACCCTGAACGGACATTGCAACACCCAAGTGCTTAGAGGCCGGAACACTACCGGCCCGCCAGATCCCGAAATGCAGTCGCGTAGTCGCCGCGATCTAAAGCCTCCAAGCCGTCCTCGAACGGTCCCGCAGCTCCGGTCCCGACGAGCGCCACCGCCACAAGACAACCAGCGAGCACCGCTTTGACAAT
>Ga0184629_10001274_pt1 | contig 10353 bp, 5 predicted proteins | sample PLM4_32_b1_FD_133158 | JGI IMG/M metagenome (GOLD analysis project Ga0184629, IMG submission 133158) | Groundwater sediment microbial communities from an aquifer in East River, Colorado, USA - PLM4_32_b1 | ecosystem: Environmental > Terrestrial > Soil > Riparian zone | place: USA: East River... | reverse complement strand
GTGGACGTGGCCCACCAGGTGCGCGGAGCACTCCCCGCGCTGCGCGCCCTGCTGCCCGCGGGGATGCAGCTCGAGGTCGCGTACGACTCGGCCACCTTCATCGAGGACTCGATCCACGAGGTGGTGGTGTCGCTGGTGATCGCGGTGCTGCTGGTGTTCATCGTGATCTTCGTCTTCCTGGGATCGCTGCGCGCGACCCTGATCCCGGCGGTCGCCATCCCGGTCTCGATCATCGGCACCTTCACCGCCGTGTTCATCCTGGGGTTCTCGATCAACATCCTGACGCTGCTCGCGTTCGTGCTGGCGATCGGCCTGGTGGTGGACGACGCGATCATCATGCTCGAGAACGTCTACCGCCATCTCGAGATGGGCAAGTCGCGGATGCGGGCGGCGATCGACGGGGCCCGCGAGATCGGCTTCGCGATCCTGGCCACCACCATCACGCTGGTCGCGGTGTTCGTGCCGGTCGCGTTCCTGACCGGAACGGTCGGCCGCCTCTTCAACGAGTTCGGGATCGCGGTCGCGGTCTCGGTGCTGATCTCGGGATTCGTGGCGCTCACCCTTACGCCCATGCTGTGCTCGCGCACGCTGCGCCGCCACGGCGGCCACGTCGGCGAGGCCGACGATGTCTCGCCCGCCGAGGCCGGCGCCGGAGACGGCCACGGCGCCCTGGAGCACGCCCTGCCGGCGCAACGCGCGAATTGGTTCGACCGGCTGTTTGCACACGTCACGAACACCTACGAGCGATCGGTGCGTTACGCGGTCGCCCATCGCGCGATGGTGATGGCCGGGACCGGCGTCCTCGCGGCCTCGATCGTCGCGCTCTTCCTCTTCATCCCCAAGGAGCTGACTCCCGCCGAGGATCGCGGCTGGATCTTCACCGTGGTGCGCGCCCCGGAGGGCTCGACCATCGAGTACACCGATCGTTACACGCGCATGGTGGAAGCGACGTACGACCGGCTCCCGGCCAAGGACCGCATGTTCACGGCCATCGGGCTGTTCGGCCCGGTCACCGACGGCTTCATGTTCGTGGGCCTCAAGCCCCATGGCCAGCGTCCCCCGGTGCAGGCGCTGAGCCAGATGTTGTTCCCGCAGCTCATGTCGATCCCGGGCGTCCTCGCCTTCGCGTTTCCGCCCCCCGGCCTGGGCGGCGGGTTCGGCGGGGCGGTCCAGTACGTGCTCCAGGCGGAGAGCTACGACCAACTCGCCCGGGCCATGGGCCTGGTGATGATGGAGGCCCAGAAGCTGGGCTACCTGGTCAACATGGACACCGACCTCAAGCTGAACAAGCCCCAGCTCGAGATCGACATCGACCGCGAGCGCGCGGCGCAGCTCGGCGTGTCGGTGGCCGACATCGGCACGACGCTGCAGACCCTGCTCGGCGGCCAGCGGGTCACACGCTTCAAGCGCGGCAACCACGAGTACGAGGTGATGCTGCAGGTGCCGCGCGCCGACCGCTCGCAGCCCTCGATCATCGATGGGCTCTACGTGCGCGGCTCGCAGGGCCTGGTCCAGCTCGCGAGCGTGACCCGAGTGCGCGAGGTCGTGGCGCCGCGCGAGCTCAACCACTTCAACCGCGAGCGCTCCGCCACGATCTCGGCCAGCCTCGTTCCCGGCGTCACGATCGGGAAGGCGCTCGCCGATCTCGACGCCATCTCGAAGCGCGTGCTTCCGGCCGGCGTGCGCACCGACCTCGCCGGCGAGAGCCGCGAGTTCGTCGAGTCGAGCGGCGGGCTCAACTTCCTCTTCCTGATCGCGCTCCTCTTCATCTACCTGGTGCTCGCCGCGCAGTTCGAGAGCTTCGTCCACCCGCTCACCATCCTGTTCTCGGTGCCGCTCGCGGTGTTCGGAGCGCTCGTCACGCTGTTCGCCCTCGGCATGACCCTCAACATCTACTCCCAGATCGGGCTCATCATGCTGATCGGTCTCGTGACCAAGAACGCGATCCTGGTGGTCGAGTACGCGAACCAGCGGCGCGCGCGCGGCATCGAGCTGGTGGAGGCCGTGGTGGGCGCGGCCAAGATCCGCCTGCGCCCGATCCTGATGACCACGCTCGCGACCATCTTCGGCATCCTTCCGATCGCGCTGGGCTTGGGCGCCGGGGCGGAGTCGCGCAAGCCGCTGGGCATGGCGGTGGTGGGCGGGTTGGTGTTCTCGACCCTGCTCACGCTCATGGTGGTGCCGGTGGTGTACACCCTGCTTGCCCGGTGGGCGGGAGCGCCCAAGCCCGTCACCGAGGCGGAAGAGACCGCTGCGCCACGGCCCATCCCGGCGACGGTCCCGGCCCCGCTGGGCGCGGCCTCCGCCACGCGCGGCGCCAGCCCCGCGCCCTAGCCGCTCCCCGCCGAATCGCCGCGCCGCGGCCGCGTCAGGCCGCGGCCGCTCCCGGCGCTAGCCGCCGTCGGGCCCCTCGATCGCCCGCCCGGTCTCGGGATCGAAGAGGTGAACCCTGGACTGGGCGAAGTGGAGCGTGGCCGCCTCCCCCACCGCCGGCGCCCTTCCCGTCACTCTCGAGACCAGGCGGCCGGCCGGCGTGCTCCAGTGGACCAGGGCTTCGCCTCCGAGGGGCTCGCACAGCTCCGCACGGGCTTCCAGCGCGCCGCCCGGCTCGCCCCGCAGCAGCGTCAGGTCCTCGGCGCGAACCCCGACCACGACGGCCCCGCCGCGCCGCGTGGCGAGCTCGGCCACGGCCGAGGCCGGCGGCGTGATCGTCGCGCCGCCGGCTTCCAGGGCCGGCGCGCCATCCGCGCGGATGGTCGCCGTAAACAAGTTGATGGGCGGGCTGCCGATGAAGCCGGCCACGAACTGATTCGCGGGCCGGTGGTAGAGGGTGAACGAGTCCGCGACCTGCTGCAGCACCCCGGCCTTCAGAACGGCGATGCGGTCGCCGAGCGTCATGGCCTCGACCTGGTCGTGGGTCACGTAGATCATCGTCGCACGGAGGCTCTGGTGGAGCCGCTTGATCTCGACCCGCATCTGGCCGCGGAGCTGGGCGTCGAGGTTCGAGAGCGGCTCGTCGAACAGGAATACCTTGGGGCGGCGCGCCATGGCGCGGCCCAGCGCCACGCGCTGGCGCTCGCCGCCCGAGAGCTCGCGCGGCCGGCGCGCCAGATGGGACACGATCCCCAGCATCTCCGCGACCTCCCGCACCCGGCGCTCGACCTCGGGCGCCGGGGTCTTCCGGCGGCGCAGCCCGAACGCCAGGTTCTCGAACACCGTCATGTGCGGGTAGAGGGCGTAGCTCTGGAACACCATCGCGATGTCGGGATCGCGGGGCGCGACGTCGTTGACCACCCGGTCCCCGATCCAGATCTCACCCGCGGTCACGGTCTCGAGCCCCGCGATCATGCGGAGCAGGGTGGACTTGCCGCAGCCCGAGGGGCCGACCAGGACGAGCAGCTCGCCGTCCTCGACCCGGAGACTCAGGTCGCTCACCGCGGGGGCGAGGCGCCCGTAGGACTTGGTGAGCCGGACGAGGTCCAGGCCGGGCATCGCGATCAGCCCCGGTGCGCGGAGGGAGCCGGGTTGGCGGCGGCGGGCGATGCGGGCACGGTCTCACGCCAGCCGAAGTCGTCGTCCAGCGCGATCGGGCGCGCCAGCGCGACCTCGGGGTCGTGCTCGAGGCAGATCCAGGCGCCCTCGCGGGAGGCGCGCTCCAGTAGCGCGCGCTTCTCCGCCATGGTCTCGATCGCGGCCATGTCGTAGCCCATGACGAACGGAATGCGAACATGGGAGGCCGTCGGAATCAGGTCGGCGACGAAGTACAGCGTCTCACCGCCGCCGTTCACCCGCACGAGCTGCTGGCCGCGGGTGTGCCCGTCGGCCGTGAACAGCTCGATTCCCGGCCAGGGCTGCTGCGCCCCGTCCCACAGCGTCAACACCCCCGCCTCGTGGAGCGGCACGAAGTTCTCGGCAAGGTAGGAGGCGCGCTCCCGCGCGTTGGGAGCGGCCGCGTTCTCCCAGTTGCGGCGCTGGACGTAGTAGCGCGCGCGCGGCAGCCGGGGCACGAGCCTGTCTCCCGAGCGACGGGTCGAGCCGCCGGCGTGATCGAAATGGAGGTGCGTCAGCACCACGTCGGTCACGTCCTCGGGCCCGAGGCCGAGCGCGGCGAGCGAGCGCTCGAGGGAGTGCGGCTCGGTCTCGACCCGGAAGATCTCCCCGAAGCGCGCCGTGAACTTGTCGCCCACCCCGTCGTCCACCAGGATGCGGCGCCCCTCGCCCTCGAGCAGCAGGCAGCGCATCGCGAGCCGGATGCGGTTCTTCTCGTCGGCGGGGTTCGTGCGATTCCAGAGCGCCTTCGGGACCGAGCCGAACATCGCGCCGCCGTCGAGCCACAGGGTTCCGGTCTCGAGGGTATGGGCGGTCCACGCGCCCAGGATGAGTCGGGGCATGCGCTGCAGCATCGCCGAACCCTCCGGAGAGCGTCAACTCGCGGCCCGGGGCAACGTGCGCCCGGTTCCATTCCGGCGGAAGTCGGAGGGAGCGGCGCGGGGCTTCCGAGAGGGGACGCCCGCGCGGTCCGAACGGATCGGGCGAACGCCCGGGGGACTACCGATAGCGGAGCTTGAGGCCGCCGAAGCTGAGGGCGTGCGTGGGTGTGGCGCCGTCCGCCCTCACCTCCAACACCACGTCGTTGAAATCGTTGTTCGAACCGTGGTCGCGCCCGTGATCGTCGTCGTCGCCGTCGTCGTCGTCCTCCTTCGGCTTGGCGAACGTCGTTCCCATCGCCCGGTCGTCGTCGTCGCCGTCATCCCCGTCCGCGAGGAGGCCGCCGGTGTCCTGGTCCTCGAAGCAGACGAGCCAGGTGTCGGGCCCGACCCAGCGGGAGACGTCGTACATCAGGGCCTGGACATCGCCGTCGAACGGCGCATGGATCGCGCCGGTCCCGTTGGGACCGCAATCGTTGAGCCTGCGGTTCGTAAAAAACCGCTTCGTGATGTTCGCACCGGAACCCGGCCCGGACACCACGGCTCCGCTGGTGGAGAGGGTCGCATCGACGTAGAAGCCGAATCGCGTCTGGAATCCCGGCAGCGGCAGCACCGCCTCCTCGTGTCGCCGGGCCCGTCCGGTGAAGAGCACTCCGCCGCCGTCCGGCATCCGGGCCTGGTCGCCGGTCTCCTCGTACCAGCCCAGGTCGCTGTCGGAGTTGCGCCTCAACACCTTGACCCTCACGGCGCCGGTGCGGCTGCCCACCCAGAACCAGGGATCGATGTCCTCGCCCCGCGCGCCGATGAAGTCCTTCGTCACGTCGATGTGATTCCTGCCATATCGCTCGTCCACCAGGTCCTGGAGCTTCTTGATGTCCCGTCCGAACGTGATCGGGACCGGGGCGCCCGAGGTGGTGGTGGCGCCGCACAGGGCCGCCAGGCAAACGAGCAGCAACAGGTTGGCGCGCTTCTGCATGAATCGCTCCACGGAGGATGCAGCTCGCGGACATTGAATCGGAGCGAACCATGCTGGCTTGCATTCCGCGCCGGCTGTGGTCCCGGCGAGGGGGCAAGGAGATATACACGGTGCCCGACTGCAATATAACTCTAACAAAGCTAGATACTAATGTTCAATACTAATAATGCAAATTGATATGTCAATCGCCGAGACTCGGCCCCTTGGAGAAAACGCACCGGTCGCGGACGGGGTCCGGGACGGGATGGAGAAACCGGCCCGGAGGGGGCGTTGCGGAATCCGCGGCAGGCAAGGCGGCCGCAGGCGCCGGTCGCGCGGGGACGGCCGGGGAGAGGGCGCGGAGGGGCCGAACCGCGCGGGCAGCGACGGCCCGGCCTATACGTCCAGCAGCATGCGCTCCGGATCCTCGAGCCGTTCCTTGACCCGGATCAGGAACCGCACCGCCTGCTCGCCGTCCACGATGCGGTGATCGTAGGAAAGCGCCACGTACATCATGGGGCGGATCAGCACCTGGTCGTTCAGCGCGATCGGGCGCTTCTCGATCTTGTGCATGCCGAGGATGCCGCTCTGCGGGGGGTTCAGGATGGGCGTGGAGAGAAGCGACCCGTAGACGCCCCCGTTCGAGAGGGTGAACGTGCCGCCCGAAAGCTCCTCCAGGGAAAGGGACCCGGTGCGAGCCCGGTCCGCGAGGCGGACGATCTCGCGCTCGATCTCGGCGAAGGTGAGCATGTCGGCGCGCCGCACCACCGGCACGACCAGCCCCCGCCCGGTCTGGACCGCCACCCCCATGTGGACGCGGCTGCGGTAGGCGATGTCCGTGCCACGGATCTCCGCGTTCAGCTCGGGAATCTCATCGAGCGCCAGCACGGCGGCGCGGGCGAAGAAGCTCATCAGGCCGAGCCGGACGCCGTGGCGGCGCTCGAATTCCTCGCGCAGGCGGGCGCGCAGCGCCATCACCGCGCTCATGTCGATCTCGTTGAACGTGGTGAGGATGGCCGCGGTGTGCTGCGAGCGCACCAGGCGTTCGGCGATGCGCTGGCGGATGCGGCTCATCGGCACGACGCGCTCCTCGTCCGCCCCGGGAACGGGCGGCACGGCTTCGGGTGGTATGGGCGGGACGGTCTCGGCCGCCGGCGTCGCCGCCGGCGCCGGGCCGGGATCGGGCGCGGCCGGCGCCGCGGCGGGCGTCCTCATTGCGCCTGGGATGGGGGCCGGTCGCATCGCGCGCGGCTCCTTACGTCTGGAGGGAGCGGCCGCCGCCACCGCCGCCACCGCCGCCCCAGCCTCGACGCGCCCCAGCACGTCTCCGACCACGACCTTGTCCCCGATCGCGCGGCCGTGGCGGAGCGCGCCGCTCGTTGAGGCCGCGATCTCGACCGCCGCCTTGTCGGTCTCGAGGACCGCAACCGGCTCGTCGGTGGCGACCGCTGCGCCGTCCGGCTTGAGCCACTCCACCAGCACCGCCTCCGAGACCGACTCGGCGAGCCGCGGCACCCGGATCTCGACGCTCATGGCGCGCCTCCCCCCGTCCTCGCTCCGGCCGGCGTCTCGCGATGGCGCGCGGGTGCCACCGGGGCCGCGGGCGCGCGAAACGCGCGCTCCAACAGGGCCTTCTCCTGGTCCACGTGCATCTGGTAGTAGCCCGTGGCCGGAGTCGGCGCGTCCTCGCGCGCGATCAGCGCGAGTGTGGCGCCCTCGGGGAGAATCGCCTCGAGCCGGTGACGGGTGCTGCGCCAGGCGCCCATGTTGGCCGGCTCCTCCTGCACCCAGCTCAGGTCGCGGGCCTGCGGGTAGCGCTTGAAGGCCTCGCGCAGCTCGTCGGCCGGGAACGGGTAGAGCTGCTCGACCCGCACCAGGGCGACATCGCCCCTCCCGCGCTGGGCGCGCGATTCGAGCAGCGTGTAGCAGAAGCGCCCGGAGGCGAGCAGAACGGTGCGGACCGCGTGCGGATCGGCGATCGAGTGGTCGTCGATCACGGTGCGGAAGGCATCCGACGTGAGCTCGCGCATCGCCGAGACCGCGAGCTTGTGCCGCAGCAGGCTCTTGGGGCTCATGATCACCAGGGGCTTGCGGAACTTGCGGTGCATCTGGCGGCGCAATGCGTGGAAGAGCTGGGCGGGCGTGGTGAGGTTGCAGACCTGCATGTTGCCGTCGGCGCACAGCTCGAGGAACCGCTCGAGGCGCGCGCTCGAATGCTCGGGGCCCTGCCCCTCGTATCCGTGGGGCAGGAGCAGCGTGATCCCCGACATCCGGCGCCACTTGGATTCGGCGCTCGCCAGGAACTGGTCGATGTAGACCTGCGCGACGTTGGCGAAGTCTCCGAACTGGGCCTCCCAGATCACCAGCGTGCGCGGATCGGCGGTCGAGTAGCCGTACTCGAACCCCAGCACCGCCGACTCGCTGAGCAGCGAATCGAACACCTGGAAGCGCCCCTGATTCGGCGCCAGGTGCTGGAGCGGGACGTGGCGGCGGCCGTTCTCGTGATCGTGGAGGATCGCGTGCCGGTGGCTGAACGTGCCGCGACCCGTGTCCTGGCCGCTCAGGCGCACGCCGAAACCCTCGAGCAGCAGCGTTCCGATCGCCAGCGCCTCGGCGCACCCCCAGTCGATGCGGTCTTCCGCCGCCATGCGGATGCGCTCTTCCAGCAGCTTCGCCACCTTGGGGTGCGGGTGGAAGTCCGCGGGGAGCTGCGCCGCGCCCTTCAGCACGCCCTCGACGGTCGGGCGCGGCACCGCTGTGCGCGCGCTCCAGTCGCTGCCGGCCCACTCGAAGCCCTGCCACGCGCCCCCGAGGCGGCCCTCCCCGTTCGAGAACTCCTCGGCGCTGCGGCGCGCGTGCGCCTCGCGCAGCGCTCCCTCGATCTCGCGCTCGATCGCCTGGCGCCCCGCCTCGTCCAGCACGCCTTCCGCGGTCAGGCGCTCGGCGTAGCGGCTCGAGGCCGGCCGGTGTGCGGCGATCTTCTGGTAGAGGACGGGCTGAGTGAACGTGGGATCGTCGAGCTCGTTGTGGCCGTGCTTGCGGTAGCACATGAGGTCCACGAACGCGTCGCGCCGGAACCGGTCGCGGTAGGCGACCGCGAGCCGGATCGCCTGCACCGCCGCCTCGGGATCGTCGCCGTTCACGTGGAAGACCGGCGCGTCCTCGAGCCGCGCCACGTCGGTGACGTAGCGCGAGGCGCGGCCGTCCTCGGGCGAGGTGGTGAAGCCCACCTGGTTGTTCACGATGATGTGGATCGTCCCGCCGGTGCGGTAGTTCTCGAGCTGCGCCATCTCCAGCGTCTCGGGGACGATCCCCTCTCCCGCGAAGCCGGCGTCGCCGTGGATCAGCACCGGCACGCCGCGCGCCCGCTCGGGGTCGCGCATGTGGTCCTGCCGCGCCCGCATCGCCCCCAAGACCACCGGGTTCACGAACTCGAGATGGCTGGGGTTGTAGTTGAGGTCGAGGTGGACGATGCGCCCGTCGCGCGTCGTGTGATTGGAGGAGTAGCCCATGTGGTACTTGACGTCGCCGTGCCCCTGGATGTCCTCGGGCAGGAAGCTCGACTCGAACTCGCTGAAGATCCGCTCGAGCGGCTTGTCCAGGACGTGGGCGAGGACGTTCAGGCGTCCGCGGTGCGGCATGCCGATTACGACCTGCTCGACGCCGAGGCCGGACGCCGTCTCGACCAGCGCGTCGAGCATCGGGATCAGGGCGGCGGCGCCTTCGAGCGAGAAGCGCTTCTGCCCCGGGTAGCGCACGTGCAGGAACTCCTCGAACCGGTCGGCCGCGAGGATCTGCCGCAGGATGCGCACGCGCTCCGCGGGCGGGAGCTGCGGGCGGTTGCGGAACGGCTCCATCCGCTCCTGCAGCCACTTGCGGCGCTCGAGATCGGTGATCGCCATGTACTCGACGCCGATCGTGCCGCAGTACGTCTCGCGCAGACCCGCAATCAGCTCGCGCAGCGTGCCGCGGAACGCGCCCTCCATCGGCACGGCCGAGACCTCGCGGTCGAGGTCCGCCTCGCGGAAGCCGAACCGCGCCGGATCGAGCAGGGTCTCCTCGGGCGGATCGCTCAGCGGATCGATGTGGGCCGCCAGGTGGCCAAAGACGCGGAAATGCTGCACCAGCCCGAAGACCTCGCCCGAGGGCTGGCCCGGGACGTGGGAGGCCGGGGCCCGGGTCTCCGCGAAGTCGAAGCCCGCGAAGAACAGCGCCCACTCCTCGGGGACCGCCGCCGGGTCCTGCTGGTAGCGCGCGTACATCTCCTCGATGTAGGCCAGGTTCGCGCGCTGGATCGAGTCGAGCCGCTTGTGCATCCATCTCCTCGGAAGTCGTGTGGGGGCGCGAAGATCGCGCCCGCGACGCCCCGGCCGGAAGGCCGGGCGGGCAAGCAGGTTAGCACGAAACCGCTTCCCAAGCGCCGCGTGGACGCCCCCGAACGTGCGGGCTCCCCGCGGGTTGCACACGCGCCGGCCCGCTCATTAGTGTTCGGCACTTCCATGCTCGAACTCTCGTCGCAGACGGCCGTGGCCCGCCCCGCACTCTCCTGCCGCGGCCTCGTCAAGCGCTATCCGAAGGTGCTCGCCGTGGACCGGCTCGACCTCGAGGTCGAGACCGGGGAATGCTTCGGCCTGCTCGGCCCCAACGGCGCGGGCAAGACCACGACCATCGAGATCCTGGAGGGACTGAACACCGCGGACTCCGGCGAGGTCCGGGTGCTGGATCAGACCTGGGGTCGCGGCGGCGGCCCGGATCGCGCGCTGCGCGAGCGGCTCGGGATCCAGCTCCAGGAGGCCAAGTTCCAGGACAAGCTCTCGGTGATCGAGACGGTCGAGCTGTTCCGCAGCTTCTACCGCCGCGGGCCCGATCCCGAGGACGTGATCCGAACCGTCCAGCTCGAGGAGAAACGCGAGGCCTGGGTCGGCAAGCTCTCCGGGGGCCAGCGCCAGCGGCTCTCGCTCGCCGTCGCGC
>Ga0184629_10001273_pt1 | contig 10355 bp, 8 predicted proteins | sample PLM4_32_b1_FD_133158 | JGI IMG/M metagenome (GOLD analysis project Ga0184629, IMG submission 133158) | Groundwater sediment microbial communities from an aquifer in East River, Colorado, USA - PLM4_32_b1 | ecosystem: Environmental > Terrestrial > Soil > Riparian zone | place: USA: East River... | reverse complement strand
TAACGACTGCACATAAAGGTGATACTATTGAAATTCGTGTTAAAGACAATGGTATAGGAATCCCGGAAACCATTAAAGATAAAATAATGCAGCCTTTTTTTACGACCAAACCAAGTGGTGAGGGTACAGGTTTAGGATTGTCTTTGAGTTATGATATAGTGGTAAAAGCACATGGTGGAACTATTAAAATAGAATCGGAAGAAGGTCATGGTGCTACCTTTATTATTCTACTGCCTATTAATGTTTAATAAACAAGTTGCTATGAAAAAAAATATTCTAATTGTTTTTGTTTTATTTTTTACCGTTTTGAACGCTCAAGTTAAGCGCCCCTTTTTTAATACCATCTCTATAGAAAATGGTTTGCCGGAGGGGAATGTACAATCTTCATTTCAGGATAAACTGGGTTATCTCTGGTTTGGTACCCAAAACGGATTGGTTAGGTACGATGGGTATGCCACTAAACTGTATTCAATACCAAACGATGATGACGGTAAACCCGTAAGTTCGCCATCCATAATTAGCATATTTGAGGATAAACATGGCGTTTTGTGGATTTGCCTTAGAGATGGTGGGTTTTACGTATATGATAGAGAGAAGGATTTTTTTAGAAGGTCTAAGACAAATAATAAAGTTGCTAATATAAGATCTAGCGGCAACTTAGTGAAAAATGTTTATGACAAAAAAAATGATGTTGTCTGGGGCATAAGATCTGACCGTGAAGCAAATTTTTGGTTATTGGAATCATTGGATATGCTCCATGGGACTATTGATTTATATACTCCCAAAAGCAAGGGGAGACATTTGATACCTCTCGGAAAAGAAGTTGCGGATGTAATGGTCGATTCATCGGGGAATACTTGGCTGGCTACGGATAATATACTAAGTATTTATAATAGAACGTCCAAATCGTTCAAACCCTATTTTATGTTACCTGCCATCATGAATAATTCTTTGTTTAACTATGTAACTCAAGATCCGGTTAATAAAGATCTGCTTTGGATTTCTACCTATTTGTTAGATGGCAAGAAGGATGTAAATAAGGTTAAGCTCATACAACTCAATATCAAGACAAAGGAGTATAAAACGTACGACCATATAGCAACAGATCCATATTCCATAGCGGGAACCTGTACGAAGGTTTATATTGACTCCAAGAAAAGAATGTTATTTTATACCGACCATGGTATTTCTATGTATAATAGGATAAGTGATAAATTTACAAATTATCTTTTAAGGGTGCCAGGCTTACCAGCTACGGAGCCACTCCCGGTCAGCAGTATTGCTGCGGATAAAGAAGGGAATTTATGGATCGGAGGGGACTTTAAAGGACTATTCTTTTTAAATACTAGGACAGCTGTTGCAACATTCTATATTCACACCGATGAAGCAGGAAGTTTACCAGATTTCGGTAGAGGTATCAACAAGATTTTTTTTGACAGAACTGGCGTTCTTTGGGTGTCGATGCCGTGGAGTGGGCTAGCTTGGTTAGACCCAAAGCGGTCATTCTTTAATCCTGTTAAAATTAATGCACCAGTTAATAAGGAAGACAAAAACTCAAGCGGAATAACTAGCTACATTTCGGGAATGTATAACGATAGTACTTTTTTTGTAGCTACCAATAAAAATACTTTTACATGGAATTATAGAACGAATGATTTCAAAAATATAAATCTGGGTGAAGGTAAAGATTCACATGTTTTTGAAAATACTGTTATTGATAAGGAAGGGTTGATATGGATGACATCTAGCGGAGCTGGGCTTTTTTGTTACAACCCCATGACCAAAAAAACAAAACAATACAAAAATGATCCAAAGGATAATTTTAGTATTGTTTCTAACAACCTGACTATAGTAAAAGAAGATAATAACGGTAATTTATGGATTGGAACTAGAGATAATGGATTGAATAGTTTTAATAAAAAAACAGGAAAGTTTACCCGTTATCCTTTCATAAACAATGATGGTAGCATCAGGGCAAACAATGTTTTGGACGATAGAGGTGTCCTTAGCCTGTTGTGCGATAAAGATGGTATTGTATGGATTGGTACTAATATGGGTGGGCTTAATCGTTTTGATACCAAAAAGGGAAAATTCACGTCATACCTAGATAGTAAAGAGGGGTTTAATTGTATAAATAGTATATTCGAGGACAGTCATAAACGTCTGTGGGCTGGCACTTACCTTTCGGGTTTGTTTTTAGTTAATAAAAAATCAGGTTTCTTAAAACATTTTACAGAAAAAGAGGGTTTGTCTTCTAATGATGTAAGAAGTATCACTGAAGATAAAAAGGGAAATATCTGGCTGGCTACCACACATGGATTATCTAAACTTAATCCAGTAACTAACCAAATAATCAATTATACAACAATAAACGGTTTACCTGTAGTTGAGACTTTTGGAATTTATAAAGGTTCGAACGGACTTTTTTATGTATCCATTAAAAATGGTGTAATTCCTTTTGATCCCGATAATATAGTTGAAAATAAAGTGCCCCCAGAGGTAAGAATAGAGTCGGTAAAGAGCTATTTTATAGACAATAAAAACAATAACAGAGATACTACTTTATTTATAGGTGGCAAGCAACAATTTTCATTGAAGTACAATGAAAATAAAATCAGTTTTCAATATGTTGCTCTGCATTTTTCAAATTCATCTTTAAATCAGTATGCTTATCAATTGAAAGGTTACGATACAGACTGGATACCGGCTGGAACACAACGGTCTGTTACTTACACTAATCTTTCCCCCGGTAATTATACCTTTAAAGTAAAAGCAGCCAATAGTGATGGAGTATGGAATGAAAAAGGTGCTCGTTTCAACTTTACTATTTTGCCGCCCTGGTGGAAAACCTGGTGGTCGTATACACTTTACTTTCTGGTGTTTATTGTTTCAATACCTTCTTATATTGCTTACCGGGCCAGAAATCTGAAACGGGAGAATAGCATTTTGGAAGAAAAGGTTATTATTAGAACCAATCAGCTGACTAAATCGATAGAAGATTTAAAAACAACACAAAATCAGTTAATCCAATCCGAAAAAATGGCTTCACTTGGTGAACTCACCGCTGGAATTGCGCATGAAATACAGAATCCGCTAAACTTTGTCAATAATTTTAGCGAAGTGAGTTTGGAACTGATTGATGAAATGCAAGAGGAAATGACTAAAGGCGATACTGCTGAAGCCAATACCATTGCAAATGACATCAAGAAAAACTTAGAAAAAATAAACCATCATGGAAAACGCGCCGACAGTATTGTAAAAGGAATGTTGCAACACAGCCGAACTGGAAATAATGTAAAAGAACCTACAAACATTAACAAATTGGGCGATGAATACCTTCGGCTTGCGTATCACGGACTTCGTGCCAAAGACAAAAGCTTTAATGCGGATCTAGTTACTGATTTTGATGAAAACCTACCTAAAATAAATGTGTTATCGCAAGAAATTGGTCGCGTATTACTGAATTTATTCACGAATGCTTTCTATGCCACGCATCAAATGCAGAAAAAATCGGGAGATACATACAAGCCAATGGTCACTGTGAAGACTGCATTAAATGATAAAGGAATTGAAATGACAGTAAAGGATAACGGTATTGGAATTCCGGATGCCATTAAAGACAAAATAATGCAGCCTTTCTTCACTACCAAACCAAGTGGTGAAGGCACGGGTTTAGGTTTGTCTTTAAGTTATGATATAGTAGTAAAAGGTCATGGCGGCACAATTACAATTGATAGCCGAGAAAATGAATATACTCTTTTTACAATTCTACTTCCAATAGGATAAAAAGAATAGAATACAAAAAAGAAATTTTGTAAATTTAGCAAAATGTAAATAATTGATAATTAATAATGTCTGTTAAAAAAAAATAATTGTCTAAAAAAAATAATCAATATGAAGATACTCGTAGTAGACGATGAAGCCGATGTGCAACCACTTTTCTTGCAACATTTTCGAAAAGAATTACGCCATCACGATTTCGAATTTGATTTTGCCCTTTCGGGTGAAGAAGCATTAGATTATCTTAAAGGGAAAGCTTCGGAAGTGGTGCTGATTCTATCGGATATTAATATGCCAGGAATGAGCGGAATCGAACTTTTGTCGAAAATACGACATGATTTTCAAGGGCCACAGCCAGTGGTGATGATGATTACTGCCTATGGTGATGATGAAAATTACAAGCAATCTATGGAAAATGGGGCCAATGATTTTTTAACAAAGCCGCTAGATTTTAATGTGTTGAAAGAGAAACTAAAAAAAATCATTAATAATGGCTAAGATACTTGTGGTTGATGACGAAGCAGATCTGGAAATACTGGTAAAACAGAAATTCAGAAAGAAGATTCGCGAGAATGTTTATGAATTCATTTTTGCCCAAAATGGGGAAGAGGCTTTGCAGAAAATTTTGGAGCATCCTGATTTGGATATAGTATTGAGTGATATTAATATGCCTATAATGGACGGACTTACCTTGTTGAGTAGATTACCCGAAGCTAATCCCATATTAAAAGCTGTTATGGTGTCTGCCTATGGCGATATGCAGAACATTAGGACAGCGATGAATAGGGGAGCCTTTGATTTTGTTTGTAAACCAGTTGATTTTGATGATCTAGACTTGACTATGGAGAAAACTATAGTCCATGTTAAACAACTACAGGAAACCATTAAGGCTATTAAGGAAAATAATATCCTCAAGATGTATGTGGATGAGAATGTGTTGAACTTTATGACCAATAAAGAGTTTGAAAGTAGTTTATTGAAGAATGAATCGCTAGAAGCTACAGTAATGTTTATTGATGTATGTGGGTTTACATCCATTACTGAACAAATTCCAGCCAATACTGTGGTAAAGCTGCTAAATGGGATTTTTGATACAATTGTAAAAGAGATAATTGCTCAGGACGGTCATGTAGATAAGTTTATGGGTGATGCGGTCATGGCGGTTTTCAGGGGTAAATATCATCTAGACAGAGCTATTGATGCAGCACTTGCGCTAAAAGAAAAGATAAAAAGTATTGAAGAAATAAATGCCGGAGATAAAACATATCAACCACAGGTGTCTATAGGTATAAATTCTGGAGAAATGGTTTCTGGGAACATTGGTTCAGAGTCTTTAAAACGTTTGGATTATACTGTTATTGGGGATGCCGTAAATATCGCTCAAAGACTTCAATCCGTTGCAAAAAGTGGACAAATTATTATTAGCGAAGCCGTTTATCATAGCGCCAAGGAATCCTTTAAATGTGAGCCAAATGGTGAATTTACATTGAAAAACAAATCGAAACCCGTGGTTACCTATGCCGTTGTTGAATAATTGTTTGCAATTAAGCAAGTTGAAAGTTAAGACTTTTAAAAAAAATCATATTTATTTTTTTTAAAATGAAGATGGAAGGGTGGATTGGTTTTTGGATAAAGAATTAGCTTATAAAGAAAGAGTAATGAAAATATAATTGCTCGGTTATGAAAGTTGTAAATAAGAAATTTTTAAATTGATTTTATGAAATAAAATAGACTGTCTTTAAACTTCTTTCTTATTAGTCAGTTTTTTTATTGAGATTATTCCGAAGGTGTTTCTTTTTGCAACAAAAGGCTGCTTCGAAAAAAAAATCAGAAAAATAGTTTAAGTAAGTCTGCGGTTTTTTATGATTTCTAAAATTTTATTTGTTTTCACTTAAATCAACATTGAGCCCCATTGTTTTATATTGCTCAATACTTTTTGCTGAAATTCTAGATAAATTATATTTTTCGAATAATTTGTCAAAGTATAACTTTGATTTTCGAAAGTTTTTGCATTCAAAATAATAATTCCCTAAATATTCATACATTTCAATAGACTCGTATCCTATGGCTGTAATTCTTTCATAAGTTTTATGAACATCAATCAATATATATTTCTTATTGTTAATTGAGTCATGAAAAACAGTTTGGGAATTAGCATTAAAGTTTGCTAAAAATATAGATATAATAGATAAGTAAAGATGGAAAGAATTAATTTTTGATGTCTGAATAGCTTTATTCATAATTTACATTGTTTATGATGAGAACTAATATCTAAAATTGCATTTTTGGGAAACAAATATACAATTTTATTTATTAAATATAAGCTAATGTTCTATTTTCATGTGATTATCGCTATTAATTAACTATATGATTATATATTACGTAAAGTTTTTTGGTTTTAATGGGTTTGGGAATAAATTAAGATGTTTTTAAAATGAATATGCCCTTGTGAGCAGCAGTATCTCAAGCTGCCAAATCTACCTTAAAAACTTTAATATCATTCTCAATACCGTAACTTTTAATTATCAATCAATCCTAAACTATTTTAATAATCGAAGTACAAATGCATCAACAGAATCTTTTAATGCGAAAATAAAAACCTTTAGAAGTCAATTTAGAGGAGTAAGGAAAAAAAATGATTTTTTCTTATTCAGATTATTCAATCTTTTTGCATAATCCCCAACTTTTGAACTTGATTCACCGTTTCTTCACGTGGCCTAAAAAAATAAAAGGCCAAGTAATAAATTACTCGACCTTTTGTGACCCGACTGGGGCTCGAACCCAGGACCCCATCATTAAAAGTGATGTGCTCTACCAACTGAGCTATCGAGTCATTTTATTTACTATAAGTATGCGTTATTTTTTTAAAAGTGACCACGGTGGGATTTGAACCCACACGCCCTTGCGAGCACCAGCCCCTCAAGCTGGCAAGTCTACCGTTTCTCCACGTGGCCTTAAAAATTAAAAGGTCAAGTAATAAATTACTCGACCTTTTGTGACCCGACTGGGGCTCGAACCCAGGACCCCATCATTAAAAGTGATGTGCTCTACCAACTGAGCTATCGAGTCAATGATTCAAGGAAATTATGTGTTGATCACTACAATTGTGACCCGACTGGGGCTCGAACCCAGGACCCCATCATTAAAAGTGATGTGCTCTACCAACTGAGCTATCGAGTCATATTCTTTCCTTGAATGCGGGTGCAAATATAAGGACTTTTTTTCGAAGTTTCCAAGCATTTTTATTATAAATTTGTCTTTTTTTAACAAAAAATCTTAACGCCTTAATATGTAAGGTCTTATTCAAATGAAAAAAATTATATTATTAGGATATATGGGTTGTGGTAAGTCTACAATTGCCAATAAGCTTTCGGGAATGATCAATATTCCTTATGTTGATTTGGACGAATATATCGAAAAAAAAGAAAATCTGAGCATAAATCAGATTTTTGAGAAGTCTGGTGAAATCTATTTTAGAAAAATAGAACACACTTCTCTTGTTGAATTATTAAATACTCCAGAGAAAATCATAATTGGTTTGGGTGGTGGTACTCCTTGTTATGCAAATAATCATGAATTGCTAAAAGGGGACAATGTGACATCTATTTATCTTAAGGCCTCCATAGAGACCTTATTTAATCGATTGGTGTCTAATAAAAGCAAGCGACCGCTTATAGCAGATAAAAACGAGGAGGAAATGAAGGAGTTTATAGCCAAACACCTTTTTGATAGAAGTTTCTATTACAACCACGCTCAACATAAGGTGAGTGTAGATGATAAATCAATAGAAGAGACGGTAAATGACATTTTAAATCTATTAGCTTAAACTGGCGTAACTATCGCCATCGGCATCAAAAACAACATCTACATGTTCTAATAGGGAGGTAGAAAGAGATATTCCTTTAAAATCCGCTTTTATGGGGAATTTTTTGTGGTTTCTATCCACGAGAACAACTGTCTTGAACTTTTTCAAAGGAACGTCCAGAAAATGTCTTACCGCATATATTAATGTAGTTCCAGAGCTTAATACATCATCTACAAGTACTAAACCTTTATTGCTGTATTGTTCCTTTGTTAAGGAAGTAGTTATGGGTAGTTCTGGATTTTGTTTATTGACATGCACTTCGCAAAGCGAAATCTTGGTAGGTGAAATAGTAGCCAATGCTTGAGCAATCTTTTCGGCAAAAATAAAACCATTAGAAGTGATACCTGCAATCACAATTTCTTCTTCCTCTACAAATGTTTCGTAGATTTGGTAAGCAATTCTTTTGATGGTGTGTTCTATTTGTTGATTCGTAAGGATGATGTTTTTGCTCATGTGATGAATTTTAGAATTTAGTCCCGATAGCTATCGGGATAGAATTTGGTTTTTTTGGAATTTAAAATAGACTTATTATTCTGTTTCTTCTTCAGTTTTGATTTCATTGCCAAACTCGTCGATATCTCGTCGGTCTTTTTTTGTAGGCCTACCAGTTCCGGTTTTTCTATAATGTTCTTTTGATAATTTTAATAATTCTAAGTGTGCATATACTTCAGCTGGCGTTTCGTTTTTTCGATACATGTCAACGAATTTAGCACCTACACGATTATCAGGAATATCTAGTACGGTAATAATTTGCGTAATTTGATCTTTCCTAAAAGTAATTTTGTCTGTAGGAAAAACTTCTTTCGAAGGTTTGGCAACAAGGCCATTTACGGTAATATGATTTTTTTTGCAAGCCTCAGTTACCATGTTTCTTGTTTTATAATATCGAACGCACCATAAATATTTGTCTATTCTCATGAATTTTCTAAAATCGAAGTTAAATACTTTACAAAAGTAAATCATTAATGTATATTTGCCGCTTAAACTGTACCTATAATGAGCAAATTTAAGTTTTATTTTATTTCATTGATTGCAACTATTACAATAATTTCTTGTTCTAAAGATGATAATAAAGTGCCTGTTGAGCCACCAAGAGATTATGCTGTACAATATGCTACTGATATAGCAGATATTGAAACCTATTTGAAAACAAATTATTTTACAGTGGTGAATCATCCAGGATTTGCGGATGATCAGGATGTGACGATTACCAAGATTCCGGATGGTGGAACTCAACCTTCAATATGGTCTTATTTGAATAGCAATACTTTTCCTAAACTTTTGAGTAGAGACGTTAGTAATCATGATATTATCTATAAACTATATTATTTAGTAATACGGGAAGGGATTAAAGATGTTACCACTGGTGTTGGGGGAGAAAATCCTTGTAATGTTGATGGTGTTTTTGCAGGATATAAAGGGACTTTATTAGATGGGACAGTATTTGATTCCTCTAATAATGGACAGGTGTTATTTAACCTTGATGGTACTCCCCATGACGGAGGAGAAGCAGTATTTGTAAGAGGATGGTCCGAAGGGTTTCCAAAATTTAAAACTGGACAACTTATATCAAATGATAATGGAACCATATCGTATGCGAATTTTGGATCTGGTGCTATATTTATCCCTTCAGGGTTAGCATATTATAATGCAGGAACTCTTGATATTCCTGCCTATTCTCCTTTAGTATTTAGTATTAAGCTTTATGCCTTAAAAAGATATGACCATGATGCTGACGGAATACCTTCATATCTTGAAGATCTAAATGGTGATGGATATATGAATAGATTGGCAACCGGAGTTAAAAATCCGGATGATACTGATGGAGATGAAATCCCTGATTTTTTAGACTTTGATGATGATGGTGATAATTATGCAACAAGGGGAGAGATAAAAGATGCTAGTGGAAAATACTATGAATTTGATAAAATTCCAGATTGTTCCGGTAATCAGACTGATCCTCTTAGAAAGAAAAGACATTTGGATAAAGATTGTATCAAAATGAATCAATAAATAAGGAATCCCATTAACTGTGAATGGGATTTTTTTTATATGGTTAGTTTGCAATGTTTTTGTAAAAGTTGAGGAAATATAAACTGCATTCTGCAAATTAAGATTGCTTCGCTAGCTGTAGGTTTTGATAATCTTTGCCAGAAACTAAATAATAACAGTAACTAAAAAACTATTTTAGAAAGTTTTAAAAACAAAAAAAATCCCATCTCATTTTTACAACGAGATGGGATTTTGTATTTATAGCGAAAGATTACTTTCTTTTAATCACTCTTTCTACAGCTTCAACAATCGCCTGATTGTTCAATTTGTATTTCTCCATTAATTGCTCTGGTGTTCCAGATTCTCCAAAGCTATCATTAACCGCTACAAACTCTTGTGGAGCTGGAGTGTTTAAGGCTAATACTCTAGAGATGCTTTCTCCAAGACCACCCAATATGTTATGCTCTTCGGCAGTAACGATACATTTAGTTTTAGCCAATGATTTTAAAATCGCAGCTTCGTCCAATGGTTTAATGGTGTGAATGTTGATTACTTCGGCAGAAATTCCTTTCGCTTCCAAAGCTTCAGCAGCGATAAGAGCTTCCCAAACTAAGTGTCCTGTTGCAACAATGGTTACATCAGTACCTTCACTTAAAAGGATTGCTTTACCAATTTCGAAAGGTTCGTCAGCTGGCATGAAATTAGGCACAACCGGACG
>Ga0184629_10001272_pt1 | contig 10355 bp, 7 predicted proteins | sample PLM4_32_b1_FD_133158 | JGI IMG/M metagenome (GOLD analysis project Ga0184629, IMG submission 133158) | Groundwater sediment microbial communities from an aquifer in East River, Colorado, USA - PLM4_32_b1 | ecosystem: Environmental > Terrestrial > Soil > Riparian zone | place: USA: East River... | reverse complement strand
TCAGGACGCGCTTCGGGCCAAGTCGACGTCCGGCGTAACGGTGCGCTCCGCCATCTGAACGTGCAGGTCTCGAGCGAAGCAGACGACAAGACCGATTACGTCATCACCTTTGATGACATCACGAACCTCGTCTCGGCGCAGCGCACCGCCGCCTGGGCCGACGTTGCGCGGCGCATCGCGCACGAGATCAAGAATCCGCTCACCCCGATCCAGCTCTCAGCCGAGCGCCTAAAGCGCAAATATGCCGGCGAAGTGTCGAGCGATCCCGAAGTCTTCGCGCAATGCACCGACACGATCATCCGCCAGGTCGGCGACATCGGACGGATGGTCGATGAGTTCTCCTCCTTCGCGCGTATGCCTTCGCCGGTGTTTCGCCGCGAGGTCGCCCAGGAATTGTTGCGCCACGCCGTCTTCTTGCAACGCGTCGCGCAGCCGCACGTGGCGTTCGAAGTCACCGCGCCGACCGACCCGGTCCATTTCGAATGCGATGGGCGTCTCGTCAGCCAGGCGCTGACCAACGTTCTTAAGAACGCGCTCGAAGCGATCAATGCACGCATGACGGGAGGCGACACGACGCCGGGGCGCATCAGCATCGATGTGCAAGTCAAGGGGAGCCGCGTCGTCATTGCCATCAAGGACAATGGCATCGGCCTTCCATCCGAGCACCGGCACCGCCTGACCGAACCCTATGTGACGACGCGAGCCAAGGGCACGGGCCTGGGTCTCGCGATCGTCCGCAAGATTCTCGAAGACCATGGGGGTGAGCTCTCGCTCGACGATTCGTTCGACGAGACCTCGGGCGAGGTCGCCGGCGCCATCATCCGCATGCAGTTTCCGTTGCGTCAGTCTGTCAAGCACGAGCAGGAGTCGACACATGAACAAGAACGGGTCGTTAGTCGCGCCTGAGATCCTCGTCGTCGACGACGAGATCGACATCCGCGAGCTCATGGCGGGAATCCTCGCCGATGAAGGCTACGAGACCCGTGTTGCGTCTGATTCCGACGGCACGCTGGCAGCCATCGCCAACCGCCGCCCGCATCTTGTCGTGCTCGATGTCTGGCTGCAGGGAAGCCGGCTCGACGGCATCCAGGTCTTGGATGTGCTCAAGCGCGAGCATCCCGATCTGCCGGTCGTCATCATCAGCGGCCACGGCACGATCGAGACCGCGGTCGCCGCGATCAAGAAGGGCGCCTACGATTTCATCGAGAAGCCGTTCAAGGCGGACCGCCTGATCCACGTGGTGCGCCGCGCGCTGGAAGCGGCCCGGCTCAAGCGCGAAGTCGAAGAGCTGAAGCTGAAGGCCGGCGATGACACCGAACTCGTCGGCGGCTCGACCGCGATCTCGCAGCTCCGGCAACTGATCGACAAAGTGGCGCCGACGCGGAGCCGCATCCTCATCACTGGGCCTTCGGGCTCAGGCAAGGAGGTTGCCGCGCGCCTGATCCATGCGCTCTCGCGGCGCTCGGGCAACGCCTTCGTGGCGGTCAACTGCGCGATGATGACGCCCGCGCGTATCGAAGCAGAGCTGTTTGGTGTCGAGAGCGAGGCCGGCCGCAAGATCGGGCTCCTCGAGATTGCCCATGGCGGCACACTGTTCCTGGACGAAATCTCCGACATGCCGCTCGAGACCCAGGGCAAGATCCTGCGCGTCCTGATCGATCAAACCTTCCAGCGCATCGGCGGCTCGACGCGCGTGCAGGTCGATGTTCGTGTCATCTCGTCGTCGACGCGCGACCTCAGACAGGAGATCGAGCAGGGACGGTTCCGCGAGGACCTCTATCACCGGCTGAACGTCGTCCCGATCCGCGTCCCCTCGCTCGCCGAGCGGCGCGATGACGTGCCGCCTCTGGTATCGCACTTCATGAAGCGCCTCTCGATTGCCTCGGGCTTGCCCGTTCGCGAGATCACGGATGAAGCGATGGCGGTGCTCCAAGCCTATCACTGGCCCGGCAATGTGCGTCAGTTGCGCAATATCGTGGAGCGGCTGCTGATCCTCGCGACCGACGACGCGGCCGAAGCCATCTCCGCCGATCTCTTGCCGTCGAATTTCAACGGCAGCGCTTCGCCGTGGACGCAAGGCTCCAAACCCGACCTCATCATCTCGCTCCCTCTACGTGAAGCGCGGGAGATTTTCGAGCGCGACTATCTCCTCGCGCAGATCAACCGCTTCGGCGGCAACATCTCGCGCACGGCGTCGTTCATCGGCATGGAGCGTTCGGCGCTGCACCGGAAGCTGAAATCGCTGGGCGTGTCGTCCCCGCGGCTCGATCAGCCGTTCAACGCCTAGTGTCGTGGTTTCGAGATGCAGCGAATTTCGGAATCGGGACACTAGATGCAGCGTCAGAGGCCTCAGGGCCGCATTGCCTATGTCGATGGTCGTTATCTCCCGCATGCGGGCGCGGCCGTTCACATCGAAGATCGCGGGCTCCAGTTCGCCGACGCTGTCTATGAAGTCTGCTCGGTTAACGAAGGTCTGCTGCTCGACGAGCAAGGGCACCTCGACCGTCTCGAACGCAGCCTGAAAGAACTCTCGATCCCGATGCCGATGACGCGCGACGCGCTGAAGGTCGTGACGCGCGAGGTGATGCGCCGCAATCGCCTGAAGGATGGACTGATCTACTTGCAGGTCACGCGTGGCGCCTATCGCCGCGATCATGCGATCCCGCAGACCGTACGCCCCAGCCTCATCATCACCGCGCGCAGCCTCGATCCGAAGACCTACGACAAGCGCCGCGCCGATGGCATCTCGGTCGTCACGCTGAAAGACATCCGCTGGGGCCGCTGCGACATCAAGACGACCGGTCTCTTGCCCAACGTGCTCGCCAAGACCGAGGCCCGCAAGGCCGGCGCGTACGAGGCCTGGTTCGTGGATCGCGACGGCTTCATCTCCGAAGGCGCTTCGACCAATGCCTGGATCGTGACCAAAAAGGACGTGCTTGTGACGCGCGAGCTCGCGGCCAACATCCTCGCCGGCGTCACGCGCAAGGGTGTGCTCGCCGCACTATCGCAACACGGCATCAACGCCATCGAGGAGCGCGCCTTCACGCTGAAGGAGGCGAACGAGGCGAGCGAAGCCTTCATCACCTCGGCCAGCGGCGGCGTGATCCCCGTGGTTCGCATCGACGGCAAACCCCTGGGCACCGGCAAGCCCGGGCCGATGGCGGCGCGCATCCACGCGCTCTACCGCGAAATGTCGCTGGCCGAAGCGACGCCCTGATCAGAAATCCGGCCTCTCGGCTTGCGGCATCGGCTCCAGTCCCTGGTCGAGCGGGCCGATGGGATTTTCCGCGCAGATGACTTCGAGCCAGCGCGCCTCGGCGCGGTTGTAATGCTTGATCAGCTCGTAGGGCGCTTTGAATGCTTCCGGGGCCTCGACATGAACCTTCAATTCGATTTCGCGGCCGCCTTCGATGAGCTTCCAGCGCTCGACAACATGCAGGGCGGACGAATGCGGCGTGCGAAACAAATCCACATGCGTCCTGTCGTTGAACCCGATCGTGTCCACGACCAGCGTGTCGCCGTTCTCATAGTGGCCGACAGACTCGCCGTACCATGACGGTTTCGGCTGCGATGAGTGCGACCGGTTCAGCTGGATGCGCCGCACTTCGCTGCTTTGATTCTTGAGGATCACCACCTCGGTAGGGCTTTGGATGATGAACGTGGGTCCGTTGTAGCGCATATACGCCGGCAGGCCGTGCGGCCAGCAGCTCGACGACCTCGGTTGCAGCGGCTGTCCGGACAGCACGCGCTCGTTCTGCGCTTTGAGTTGATCCACGACCCACGGCTGCAGATTGGGATTCGCAACGTCCAAGATCGGGAACGCCGTATCCATGTCGTACGGCCGGTCCTTGAAGAACCTCGCGTCGATTCCGACCGCCTGCGGTCCGGTAGGCGAGGGCGCCAAGCCCTCGCGCGTGTCGCTTTGCCAGACAACGTTGGCAGCGGGAGAAAAATTGGGCACGCGGTCCAGAGGGGCTCCCGCCGCATCGCCGGAGCATATAGTCCCGCACCAGAGCGCGATGAGCAGCGTGCGGTGGCTCATGGAGTCCTCCCCAACCCGATCATAGCTCCACATCGCGCTAGGCGCAGCGGCGCCTGGTCTGATGCCAGGCGCAAAGCCCTGATTCTGGGGCATTACTCACCGGAAGCGACGACCTTTAACCGCGTTTGCCCTTTTTAAGCCGCCGGATGGCCTATAGAGTGGAACCACCAGGGGCAGATGCATGTCCCGGCGCGTGCGGCTGTTCCGGCGCTATGAACTCAAAACAAATGGGGCCCACCCATGAACGAAAAGCCACAAAACCTCCAAGACACGTTCCTCAACGCCGTCCGCAAGAGCAAAACCGCCGTCACGATCTATCTGGTGAATGGCGTCAAGCTTCAGGGCAACATCACCTGGTTCGACAATTTCTGCGTGTTGCTCCGCCGCGACGGCCAGGTCCAGCTTGTCTACAAGCACGCGATCTCGACCGTCATGCCTATGGGGCCGATCCAGCTCCAGGAGGACCCGGCCGTGGGTGAAGCCTGACGCGCGTGGCTTCACGCAAGTCCAGCGGGGCAGGGCATTCGTCGCGAGTAACGCGGCGCGCGATCGTCATCCATGTCGCGCGCAAGACGAACACCGATGTCAGTCGCAGCGAAAAGTCGCGGTTGGAGGAGGCTGTAGCCCTTACCGCTGCGATCGGGCTTGAGGTTGCGCACGGCCTGATCGCGTCTATCGCCAAGCCGACGCCCGCGACCCTCATTGGGACAGGAAAGGTTCAGGAGATAAGGACGCTCTGTGCCGAGTTTGAGCCCGAAGTGGTGATCGTGAATGCTTCGCTCAGCCCGGTGCAGCAGCGCAATCTCGAAAAGGCCTGGTCTTCCAAGGTGCTCGACCGCACAGCTCTCATTCTGGAGATTTTCGGCGCGCGCGCGCGCACACGCGAGGGTCGGCTCCAGGTCGAGCTCGCGCATCTGACCTATCAGCGCTCGCGCCTGGTCAGGAGCTGGACGCACTTGGAGCGCCAGCGCGGCGGCTTCGGCTTCCTGGGCGGCCCGGGTGAAACCCAGATCGAAACCGACCGCCGGCTGATCGGCGAGCGGATCGCCAAGATCAAGGGCGAGCTCGAAGAGGTGAAGCGCACCCGTTCGCTCCACCGCCGGGCCCGGAAACGCGTGCCTTATCCAATCGTCGCGCTCGTCGGTTACACCAATGCCGGAAAGTCCACGCTGTTCAATCGGCTGACCTCCGCCGAGGTGCTCGCGAAGGACTTGCTGTTTGCCACACTCGATCCCACCATGCGTGGGCTGAAGCTGCCCTCGGGCCGGCGGGTCATCCTCTCCGACACCGTCGGCTTCATCGCCGATCTGCCCACGCAGCTGGTCGCCGCCTTCCGCGCCACGCTGGAAGAGGTGCTCGAGGCCGATCTCATCCTGCATGTCAGGGATCTCGCACATGAGGAGTCGGACGCCCAGAAAACCGATGTCGTCAAAGTCTTGAAGGAGCTTGGCGTCGACGGGGACGAACGGATCATCGTCGAGGTCCTCAACAAGATCGACCTGCTCGAGCCCGACGTGCAGCAGTCCCTGCTTGCCCGCAACCGCGCCAAGGACGCCATGCAGACGGGCGAATCGGTTGCGGTTTCAGCACTTACGGGCGCGGGACTCGACTCGCTTCTCAAGTTGCTCGACCGGCTCCTCAGCAGCCGGGAACAGACGCTCAGGCTGTTGCTCACGCCCGACGACGGGGCAGGGCTCGCCTGGGCGCACGCCAACGGTCGCGTTCTCGAACGGCGCAGCACGGAGAAGGGCACCTATCTCGTCATCGCGGCCGATCCGCCGACGATCGAGAAATTCACAGCCCGCTTCGGAAAACAGCTAAAGATCATCGAGGACGATCAGCCTCGTAGGGCAATCTCCTCATAGTTCGGGGGACCTGTGGGTGAATCTGGGGATTCTCATCCCCAGGCGGTCCACCCGCTGCGACGAGTTTTGAACATTGTTGCTATGCGCTGATCCACGGCCTGGTCCAACGGGCGGCGAAGGTGCCACGTGTGATTCCGCGCCGAGCGCACATCGTCCTTCGAAACGAGTATGACACCGAACGAGGCCAACGTAGGTTGCCCTATATCAGCGAACCACTGAAAACGCGCTCCCTCTATCGCCGGATTACCGAGCGCTACCAGACACTCATCAAGTCTTGTGACGGGACCGGCCGCGGAGACTATTCCGTTGGCTATTGAAAGCGAGGCGTGGAAGTGGTCGAGCGCTTGATTGAAAGGCGCAAAGATGAAGTGGACTTCAGTCTCGGTCTTGGGAGGCCAGGTGGAGCGGCTCCACGATAGCGTTCCTTCAGCGTGGACAAGGCAAACCGCGACGCAAGGTTCGTTGGATTTCAGCGCGCCCCACCAGTCACGTTTGTGCCGGTCCATGCCCGTGTAGCGATTGACCGCCCACTCGCCTTCCAACGCAGCGCTGAACCGCTTCAGGTGGGGCAGAGAAATATCAACGACAGACACTGCGGATATCTCCTGAGGCAGATTGCACCTCTTAAGCTTGCGCCCTCCCAAGGGGAGAGCGGCTCAAGCCAGCGAGTCAAGCATGCGCTTGGCTTGGACGAGATACGCTGTGTCGAAGCCTTCCGTGAACCAGCGATGGATCGGCGCCAGCAGCTCGCGTGCTTTGGCGCGCTTGCCCTGCCGCGCCCACAGCTGCGCGAGACAGATGGCGGCGCGCAGTTCCACGGTCTTGGCCTGCTGCTTGTGCGAGAGTTCGATCGCGCGCAGGAACGCCTCCTCGGCACCGTCTTCATCGGGCGGCGACATCGCGAGCTTGATCTCGCCGTCGATGCTGAGCAGCTCCGCCTCGCAATAGCGAGCGTCCGTCTGAGCTAGCCTGTGCAGCGCTTCATCCAGCAGCTTGCGCGCCTGGGTCGTATCGTTCACCGAGCGATACATGTCCGCGAGCAGCGCCAGATTGTACGGCACATAGGCTTGCGCGCCCGTCGTCTGACACGCGGCGAGACCGCGGCGCATCTCCGCGATCCCGCCCGCGACATCGCCCGCAAGGGCCTGCACCCAGCCCTGGAAATACGTGCCCAACCCCGCCCAGTAGGCGAAATTCTGCTCGACCGCGAGCGCACGCAAAGCTTCGGCATGCTTCGCCACATCGCGATGATCGCGCAGGAACTGCCCGAGCGAGCAGCGCAGACCGCGCACGATGCATGTCGTGTTGTGATGCTTGAGCTTCTCGGCATCCGCGAGCGCTTGATTAGACTGCGCGAACGCCCGTTCGGGATAGCCGAGCACGGAGAGCGTCAGCGCGAGCCATGCACGCCCGGAGATGCACGGATCGTAGGGCAGGTGAGCGAACGAGAGCCGCACGTCCGGCGAATCCAGCGCTAGCATCTGGCGCAGATGCTCTTCGGCGGCGGCGTACTCGCCAAGACCGAACAAGGTGGCGCCGAGCGAGCGGTGACCAAGGATGCTGGCCGTGCGGTCGCCCTTTTGCCCCGCGAGCCTCAGCAGCTGTGCAGCGGCATCGCGTGCGGCATCGAGCTCATCGCGCGCATTGTACGAGCCCCACAATCCGAGCAGGGCGGGCACGAGGCGGCGTTCCTCGCCGAGCTTGCCGCACAGCTCGCGCGCCCGCGCATAAGCGCGTGTCGTTTCGGGCGCCGCGTATCCTTTAGCGGCCGACAGCGCCGCCCCGAGCGCGATCTGGAGATCGAGTTCCGCGTGATGGCGTCCTTCGCCTTCAGGCAAAGTCTCGAGCAGCTGCTGTCCGAGGCCGAGCTGCGCCACGGCTTCCGCAGTCGCGGAATGCGCAAGCGCCCGCTGACCCGCCTTCAAGCGATAGATCGCAGCCTTGTCGGCGGCGCCGGCTTCCGCCCAATGCGTCGCGAGCACATCGGGCTCGGTCTCGACGATGGGCGCGAAACTCTCCTCGAGCACCTCCGCGATCCGCGCATGCAGCTGGCGGCGCCGACTTTTGAGCAGACTCGCATAGGCCGCGTCGCGTACCAGCGCATGCTTGAAACTGTAGGTCACTTGCGGGGTCACGCCGCGGCGGAACACGAGCTCAGCCGCGAGCAGCTGGTGCAGGGCTTCGTCCAATTGCTCGACATGCGGCACGATCGCGGCCAGGAGCTCGTGCGAGAACTCGCGGCCGATCACGGCGGCCACCTGCGCCACTTCTTTCGCCGGTGCCAGACGATCGAGCCGCGCCATCAGCGAGTCCTGCAGCGTCTCCGGAATTGCCGGCGGGGGCAGGGGCGCATCGAGCTCGTAGCGGTCATCCTCTTCGCGCAGCAAGCCCGACTCGAGCACGGCTTTCGTCAGCTCTTCTGCGAACAGCGGCATACCGTCGGACTTCGCCGCGATCTGATCGAGCACGATTGCGGGCAGCGCCTTGCCTCCGGTAAGCCCGGCGACCAGATGCCCGCAGCGGCTCCGGCTCAGCCGGTTGAGCGCGAGCCCCGTGACATGCGTGTAGCCGCGCCACGGTGGCGTGAACTCGGGCCGGAACGTCACCACCGCCATCACCGGAAGGCCCTGCAGCCGATCGATGATGAGCCCTAAGAGCTCGAGCGATGTCGGATCGGCCCAATGCACATCTTCCCAGACGAGGAGGACGGGCTGGCGCTCCGCCAGTCGCGCAACCTGATCGACCAGCGCGCCCAATGTGCGTTCGCGCTGCTGCTGCCGGCCCATCTCGTGCGGCGGATAGCGGCCGCCGCTGGGGATCGACAGCAGCGAGGCGAACAGCGGCGCAACCTGCGCGACATCCTCGTTGCGCTCCGCGAGCAGCGCCTCGAGCTTTGCGAGCTTCCGCTCCGCGTCGTCGCTGCGCGTGAAATTCGCCGCCCGTTCGATATGCGCGATCACGGGCTGCAGCGGACTGTCCAGCCGATGCGGCGAGCAGTAGCACCCAAGCACCGTGTGCGGCGTGTCCGCGAGCTTCTCGCGCACCGACCGCACGAGCCGCGACTTGCCGATGCCGGGCTCACCCGCGAGCAGAACCGCCTGGCCGTCGCCTTCCTTCGCCTGTTCCCAGCGGTCGAGCAGCAGCGTCAGCTCCTGCGCGCGGCCGACCAGCGGCGTGAGACTCGTCCCGCGCAGCGCCTCGAACCGGCTCTCGGTCGAGCCGTCGCCGATCACTTGCCACGCGCGCATGGCGGGCGAACCCTTGATCGCGCGATCGCCGAGATCCTGCAGATCGAACAGACTGCCCAGCAGAGACCGCGTACTGTCGGCAATGACCACGCTTCCTGGTTCGGCAAGCGTTTCAAGCTCGGCCGCCACGCGCAGCGGCTTGCCGACCGCGACATGCTCCAAGGCGCCGCCCGCCTGGTCATTGATCACGAGACCCGTGGCGATGCCGATTCGTGCCTTGAGCGCGGGACTGGACTTTAGCCCCTCGGTCGCCTCGATGATGGCGAGACCCGCACGCACCGAACGTTCGGCCGCATCCTCGCGCGCCTTGGGATAGCCGAAGAACGCGAGCACGCCGTCGCCCGCATAGCTTGCCACGTGACCGCCGCACGCAGCGATCGCGCCGGCTGAGCGCTCGCGGTAGATGCGCATCAGATTGACGAAATCCTCAGGGTCGTCGAACGCGTTCTTGTCCACGCCCGCGAAATCGCAATAGAGCACGGTGAGATGCCGCCGCTCCGGCGACAGTGCCAGCCCGACAGGCTCGATCCCCTTCGGCGCGGCAGGGCGGAGCATCGGAACGCCATCGGCCGCAGCCTCGACGACGACTTCAGCCGCGCGCTCCTGGAGGGCAGAGAGCATGGACTCGACCCGCGACACCTCCGCGGCGAACACATAGCCGCGCCGCGGCACCGTCCGCAGCAGAGTCTGCGCCTCATCGGTAAGCGCGCGGCGGATGTCTCGCACGCACTGGGTGATCGAATCGTCGGACACGAACACGTCGGGCCAGACCGCGGTCATGATCGCGTCGCGGTCGAGCAGGCGGCCGGCGTTTTCCACGAAGAGTTGCAGCAGCGCGAAGGATTTCGGCCGGAGCGTGAGTTCCATCCCGTCCGGACCCAGCAGCGCGCCCCGGTCGGGATCGAGCGTGAAGCGGTCAAAGCGGTACGCCACTCGCCGCGTCTTCTCGGCGTCCATCCGCCACAACTCCCCTAAGCGTTTTCCGCCGAAGTGGCTGCCGGTTCGGCGCAGAAAACGCGACAAAACAAGAATCTAGAGCGCGTACCTACAGCGTTTCGCCAGCGCGCGCGCAAGTCTCTAGTACCCACTTTTCAAGGAACGTGAGTCGTGATTCAAGATCGGGATGATTCCCGAAGCAAGAGAAGTCCACATTTCGCGGAAGGAGCGCAAGGATCTGGAAGCCCGATGTCGCTCGCCGCG
>Ga0184629_10001269_pt1 | contig 10384 bp, 8 predicted proteins | sample PLM4_32_b1_FD_133158 | JGI IMG/M metagenome (GOLD analysis project Ga0184629, IMG submission 133158) | Groundwater sediment microbial communities from an aquifer in East River, Colorado, USA - PLM4_32_b1 | ecosystem: Environmental > Terrestrial > Soil > Riparian zone | place: USA: East River... | reverse complement strand
GAATTCTGAATTGCTAAAATTCATCATACAATTCAGGTCATCAAATTTGTAAACCTTCCCTTTCTTTGTCACGATCTCGGCACCAAATCTTTTATCCATTATGGTCATCTTGCACGTGTAACAGGCGTCCTTTCCAATGTTTAAGGGTTCAGGTTTAACACCGCATGAAAGTAAAGAAAGCGCTACTAAGGCTGACAATAATTTTGCATGCGGGTGCGCTTTTATTGGAAGTCCAGGGTTAGACCTTTTTATACTTATGTCTTTATCCATGGCTTTCTATCGACTATTGACTTTATTTTTTCTGGATGAATAAACCTCAAACCCCAAGGCTGCTATGGCCAGCAGACCTGCTGCAAGAAAAATCCAGCCGCCGATATCCGGTCCGGAGAATGCCGTGAAGTTCAATAATTGTTTTGTGCCAATTAAGGGAGGTTGATAAGACATTCCGGGAACAACAATGGGAGCCGTCGGATCAAGGTTATGTCCATAGTCGTAGCCCCATAAATAAAAATCAACCAGTGCACCAATGCCAGCGCTTATAATTAACGAGGTGTAAAACCAGAGAATAGACCGTCTACTTAGCAAAGCTGTCAGCAAACCAAAGGCGATGATGAATGCAACGATGTAAATCATGTATTGAAACTCCGGGAACATGCTGACTTCAATGTGCCGCATGCCAATGTAATGGTTCAACGCACTGATGATTTTTACGTCACCTGTTATGTTGTTGATCCAGATTTTCATATCCAGACCTTCTGGGTATTGTGGTGCCCACATGAGGATTTGCCAAAGCGGCACAAAGTATGCGGAGATCATTAGCAAGGCAGAGATTGCAATAGCCCAACGGGAAACCGGCTTGAGTCTGTTCATGATTTAATTTTTAAAGTAGCCCCGGCCTACAAGTGGACCGGGGCTTTCAACCTGTAAACTATGAAATCAACCTATTTACCAGCGCCACTGGTCTGGTCTTCGGTTTCACCGGTTGAAAATTTTAACGGAGTTTTACTTCCCACAGGAGAAACTCTCAAGTATCCTGACATTTCCTGGTGCAAGGCAGAGCAGAAGTCAGTGCAATAGAAAGGAACTACTCCGGCGGCCAGCGGTTTCCATTTGAGTGTTTGTGTTTCCCCTGGCATAATCAGAATTTCTGCATTGGTAGCACCTTTGATAGCAAAGCCATGCGGTACATCCCAATCTTGCTCCAGGTTTGTAACATGGAAGTATACGTCATCGCCTACCTGCACACCTTCAATATTATCCGGAGTCAAGTGTGAACGAATAGCTGTCATATATACGTGCACCTGATTGCCTTTACGCTCTACACGTGCCTGCGCTTCACCTTTTGCTGCATAGGGATTTTCATTCTCTTCGATCTTGTAAATTTTCGTTGAGTTAGCGGTGATCAAAGCCGCGGGAATAGCTTCTGCATAATGCGGTTCGCCTGTGGTAGGAAAATCTAAGAGCAACCGCATTTTATCTCCGGAGATATCATAAAGTTGTGCTGATTGTGTCAGCTCAGGACCTGTTGGCAGGTAGCGATCCTTTGTGATTTTGTTATACGCAATCACATATTTTCCATGAGGTTTAGAGGTTGGTCCTCCAGGAACACTCAGGTGACCGATAGAATAATAAGTAGGTACTCTATCTAATATCTCTAATGTTTTAACATTCCATTTTACAATTTCAGAAGAAACAAAGAATGATGTGTAGGCATTACCCTTCTCATCGAATTCCGTGTGCAGTGGACCAAGTCCCGGCTTTTTAACTTCACCATGGAGTGCTGCTTCATACTTAATGACAGGTATCCCATTGAAATTACCTTCAAAATCTTTTTTGCTAATAGCATCCTGAATTTTAGTGAATGAGAACACCGGCATCATGGCCGCCAATTTTCCGCTGCCAACAATGTACTCACCGCTAGGATCGACATCACAACCGTGGGGTGATTTAGGACATGGAATGAAGTACACGATGTCGGGTAGTTGCTCTACGTCCAGAACGGTAACCTCTTCCTCCATAGTTGTAGTGGCAGAATGAGTCTTCTCACTATATATGTTATGAGCGTATTTTACTTTTTCAATCTTACCTTTTCCTTGGGCCAGGTATTCTTCTGCTTTTTTCCAATTCACGGCCATAATGAAGTCCTTATCTTTTTGTGAAGCGTTTACTTCCAATAGGGTATAAGCCTGTTCAGTGTTGTAGCATGAAAAGAAGAACCAGCCGTGTGATGGACCTTTTCCAGCACGACTCAAATCAAAGTTAAATCCTGGTGTTCTCAACTGAAAGGCAATGCTCATGTGACCGGTCTGAGGATCAACTTTAACAAAACTGATAGACCCTTTAAAATTTTCTTTGTATGAACTGATCGGAACATCTTTACCACCCATCGGAATGCTGAAACGAGTTCCGGCTACCAGGTACTCCGTGTTTTCGGTAATGAAAGGTGATGAGTGATTTCCTCCGCTGTTAGGTATCTCCAGAATTTCTTCCGTTCTAAAGGATTTAAAACTTACACGGGCAACGCGTGGTGTATTGTTGCCATTGGCAAAAATCCAGCGGCCGTCGTGTTCTCCTTTTGTAGTGGAAAGTGCAATGTGGTGTAAATCGTCCCAGGGCACAAATCCATTGGATGTAGTTAACATGGGTTTGGTTTCTTCACTAAAGCCGTAGCCGCTTTCAGGCGATAAAGAAAACACCGGAATGATTCTGAACAATCTGCCTGAAGGAATTCCGTATACACCAATCTGACCATTAAAACCACCGGACACGATGTTGTAGAATTCATCGTATTTGCCGGGTGCTACATATACTTTCGAAGCTGCATCGCCCATGACAAGATCCGCAGGACCTTGCGGTTTGCAGTTGTAGAGGGTGGTAGACGCCGCGCCAATCATGAGCGCAATGATCAATCTATTTATTGTCTTCATATATTGAGTATTTATTCAGATTTATTTCTCTCCGTCATTCTGACGCATGAATTCCAGAATATCGCGTGCATCGCCAATAGAGATATTTTGATTGGGCATGCGTACAAGGCAGAGTTCAAGGAGTTTTTGAGCCTCAGGATCTTGATCCAACATGACCTCAACATTGGTGACCATGTTCATGATCCATTCGGGTTTTCTGCGCTTGGTTACATCCTTCCAACCTGGACCAACAACGCGCTGATCTGTGAGCTTATGGCAGGCAGAACATTTCATGTCAAAGATGGCTTTACCACGACCTATTCGCTCCTGTTCTAACGGAGTGTTTAGTGTAACTGTGGTTATTTGTCCTAGACCTTTGGAGAGATCGGAATTTGCTGCGACGGCATTGGTTTTTGAACCGTCATCTTGAACACCTTCTTCAAGTTTTGGCTTATCAGGCGCACATGCGGCTAACAGTCCGATTACAACAAACGGAATTAATTTTTTCATGGCATTTTATTAAAGGTGGGTTATAGTTTATATGGTATTTCGGTACGAATGTACTGCCGGTTCAGAGGTAGGCTTATGATTTAAATCACATCGGAAACCTGATATTCGTCACCTTTAACCAAGCTAAGGACTCGTCTTGTAATCCTGGGATAATTTTAGTTTTATGACCTTTTCTCATGGAGAATATTGAGAATCAATGCTTTGAGTTGGTGATGCATACGGCGTAAAAGGAAAGCCGGAATGTTCCGGCTTTCATGAAAAGTTAATTGTTAACTGCTTAACTGTCCTTTTTTATAGGCTTTCCGTTTGCGTCAAATCGAAAAGCTTTTGTTCTATTTTCTACTTCATCTCTAATTTCAATAATGAACTCATCAGCGTTTTGGTTTCTGTAAAACGCTCCGTTTTCCCAACCTTTGAATTGAGCACCTTGCAAGGTTGACTTTAATGAATCCGGGATTTCGGTTGCCTGGATACTCACCATGTCCTTGAGGTAAGATGGTGGAGAATGTTGAATGTAATGAATTGTGTCTTTACGTGGCTGCTGGGTTGGATCCTGAGCCTGGACAGCTGCTGCAGTTAAACATAATGCACCAGCGATAATTAAAACTATTTTTTTCATAGTCAGGTTTTTTTTGTTGACAGAAATATTTTATAATATAATGTCAATCAATTCCATGCCAACCTTTAAAACATTTTGCAGTACCGGAATTTGCAAAATGAAGGAGAAAGGAAGTGTACAACAGATTTCATGTAGTATTTTATACACACGCTATTGGATTCTGGGACAAGGATTCTACAATGCACCTCTCAAACAAACATTGGATTTGCTAAAATTTGTATTTAAGTCGTAGTTTTGATTTGGAGACCTTCCTTACAGTGCTTTTCAGCATTGCATGTCATATTTTAAAACAATGTTATTCATGAATCAAGTAGTATTAATTACCGGCAGTACCAGTGGTATCGGACTTGGAATAGGCCGTGAATTTGCAAGAGCCGGTTATGCTATCTCATTCCACGGACTGGAAAAAGACGGTAACAAAATCGCTGCGGCTGTTGGTGCCGAATTTGAGGTACCTACTTTTTTCTCCAACCACAATTTATTGGAGTTAACATCAGTTGAAAAATTAATCGCTGATACGGAATCAAATCTCGGTGCTATTGACATCCTCGTAAATAATGCGGGGATTCAGCATGTATCAAACATCGAAGGTTTTCCTGCTGATCAGTGGAATAACGTGATCGGAGTCAACCTTACCGCGGTGTTCCACACCACCCGTATGGTGTTGCCTGGAATGAAAAGTAAAAAGTGGGGACGTATAATTAATATTGCTTCCGTTCACGGACTGGTTGCTTCAGAATTTAAGTCAGCCTACGTTTCGGCAAAGCATGGATTGGTCGGCTTTACAAAGGTCACCGGGTTGGAAGGAGCTCTATTCGGAATTACGGCTAACGCAATTTGTCCAGGGTATGTGGACACTCCATTGGTTAGAAATCAAATAGCAGATCAGGCCAGGTTGCATAATATCACTGAAGCAGAGGTGATTGAAAATGTGATGCTGATAAAACAGCCCATAAAAAAATTTGTGAAACCCGAATCCATTGGGGCGTTGTGTGTATTTCTGGCATCAGATCATGCGGCATTAATCACGGGTACGGCTATTCCAATAGATGGTGGGTGGAGTGCGCAATAGGAGGCTTCGATAATAATACTAAGGTTCTTTTCTCCGACTCCCGCAACACGGTCCTTCTCAAGGCTTTTCATCAAGCATCGCCAGGAAAACTCCGTTCGTCCAACCAAATCCATCCTGGTTTGGATATTCACCACCACTGGCTTCTCCATCTTTATTGCATACATCATACTTCTCCGTCATCTTGCCGGTTTTTTGATAGACTTTTATATTAGACGTCATCCAATTTGTCTTGATGTCCTCCGCTAATTCCTTCAGACCATAGTTTACTAAACCCCTGTAGGCAATCCACTGCAAGGGTGCCCAGCCGTTGGGGGCGTCCCATTGTTGGCCCGTGAAATTTAGTGTTGTCATGAGACCACCGGGTTTGAGGAATTTATCCTCAAGGATACGGCCTACAGCATTAGCCTGACTGGCTGATGCTATGTTAAAGAAAAGAGGAAACGCCGCCGCGAGTGTAAAATGAGTTTTCATCTTCTCTTCGCTGAAGTCATAATCGAAAAAGAAATTTTCCTTTTCACTCCAACAATATTTTTGAATAGAAGCCCGGCGATTTTCTACCCGGGCCAGATAACGTTTGGTCATATCAGCATTATCGCTTAAACGATAGGCTTCCAGCAACATTTGCTCAAGATGAAGCAAGAGGCAATTCAAATCAACTGGTATAATGTCTGTTGTGTGAATAGTGGCAAAAGAACTGACATCCTGAAACCACCGGCTGCTGAAATCCCAACCCGACTCAGCTGCCGCGCGCAGATGGCGAAAGAGTGCTTCCGGTTTTTGCCTTGAGAGATGCGCCAATTCAACATCTTCTTTATAGGCTTCCGGGCGAGGTGTACTCGATTCATCCCAATATCGGTTTAGAATGGAACCATCCGGCAAACGCACCACCCGCTGCAAAGCGTTGATTGAACCGTTTAATGAGTCGCTGCCCGCCATCCAGAACTGGTACTCCTTTTCCAGGTGTGGAAGATAGTTTGTTAAAATTCCGCCTCCCTTTTCTCCTCCCAGAAGCTTAACCATCAACGAAAAAAAGGGGGGCTGAGAACGCCCGACAAAGTAGGACCGGTTGCCGTTTGGAATGTATCCGATTTGATTGATGAGATAGGAAAAATTATCGATCATTTGCTGGATCATGTCCACTCGTTTTGATACCCGCAGGCCCAACATGGTAAAGTAACTATCCCAATAATAAATCTCGCGAAAGCGTCCGCCCGGAACAATGTAAGGAAACGGAAGCGGGATCAATGAACTCTTTTCATGCTCGGGCTTGCGGGTAAGGATGTTCCAAAGTTCTTCAATGTGTTGCTTGATAGGTTTATTAACATCGCTTTTATAACCGGTGGAGTAAACCCTTGGTAAATCAAATTTTTCTGAAATAAATTTTTGCAGGTTAAACTCCGGAAGTTCTTTTTGCCCGAGGTAGAGCTGATTGATTATTTCGAGATCATCTTTAGGCAAACAGTCCGGGAAAGTCTTACCATCTGCTAATATATTTTTCAATTGAACTTCCTCGAAGAGTGCGCCAAGGTTGTGTATTTCAAGTTTCTTCATGCCAATTAGATTTCAATGTCCGGCAGAGGAGGTAAACTCAAGGGGCACTTCGGATTTTTTCTGTATCCGGTTCAGAAAAAATAGGGATACCATTAGAACGCTGATGGGAACTAGTGAAAAATAAAATGCAGTCTGACCTCCGTAAGCCTCAAAAATGTTTCCCGTAATAATTGAGCCGGTCGTTCCGCCGAGCGCAGAAAAAATGACAATCAATCCAGACATAGCGCCATGTTGACGCGGGGGGAGGGTGCTTAAGATCACGGAGTTGATCGCTGGATAAATAGGGGCGATGAATAAGCCAATCAATGGAAAAACAAATGCTCCTAATGGTGCACTTCCCCAACCCGTTACTTCCCCATGCGAAGTTTGAGACAGCGGAATGGCCACTAACACTAGGGTACCGGCAAACAGCAGACATATTACCAGCACCAGAAACCAATGAATTTTGCGCAGCGCAATACCGGCAGTAAAACGGCCAATCGCTGTTGAGGCTGCTAAAATGCTCGCCATCTGAATGCTGAGTGTTGTGGGAAGCTGAAGCACTTTACTGTTGAAGGTTGGCAGCCAACTCATAATACTTTGTTCCATCAACACGTACGTGAATGCGCTGATAATAAAAACCAATACAATAGGGGCTACGGCCAACTTGAACATGTCAATAAAATCAGTGATCAACGGTTTAGCTTCCTTCGCCTGTATGGAAGATTCATCCAATGTTGTACTCAACAATAAAAGAAAAGCAAGGATTGCGATACCGGCCAACAGATAATAGACCTTGAACCATTCCGTAGACTGCGGTTCTGCGTCGTTCACAAAAGCACTGAATATAAAATACCCTGTCAGGATACCAACCATAAAAAATGATTCAATAAAATTCATGAAGCTCGCATGGTCTTTCTTATTGGTGGCGATGATACCAATGGTAGCGTAAACCGAAACTTTTATCAGCGCAAAGCAAGTGCCCGTAACGGCAAAGAGGAGCTTCGTCATCCAGAAACTATTCAGGGATGGCATAAGCAGGCAAACCAATGCAATGAATCCAAGGGCAATCAACATGGAGTTTTTGTAACCAATACGAGCGATGTAAGATGCCACCAGGAAGGAGACAACGGCAATGCTCAGGTCCTTAAATGCCTCTAAAATGCTGGCCGATGATTCGGAAATGCCGTAGTTACTTTGTACTTGTAAGATCACCGTTCCTACACTATTGAGTAAAATGGCAAAAACAAAATAGTTGAGAAAAAGTGAGAGTTTGATCTTCCAGTTGGACATGAGGCTGTGTTAGTTGCACTAAAATTAAACAATCTTAACACTTCCACACACCCTGATGCAGCGGGCTTTAACCTTTTTTTATCTTCTATTCTTTAATTGGTTTAATGTATCTACAACGAGTATCGAAATATCTTTTGTTGAAGAGGTTTTGTACAGGTAAAAATGGTGGCAGATGGTTATCTTTCAGTGGAGCATCAACGGGGTATAAGCAACTGGTGGATGAATGGCCTGGTCCTCCACTGCTTTAATCCTTCTTCATAAATTCTTTTCACCCATGAATTACCACTTAAAATCGTTATCTGACATAGCTGAAACATTAAAGACCACTCCGGCTGGCCTTGAAAATACAACGGCCCAAGAACGGATCAACGAACATGGTAAAAACCTACTGGAGGTTAAAAGAAAGAAAACGCTGTGGACTATGTTATGGGGCCAGCTCACAGATTTTATGATCCTGATCCTCATGGCCGCAGCCGTTATCTCGGGTATTATAGGCGAACTGACAGATACGGTTGTTATCCTGGCTATTGTTATTATTAATGCGATCGTTGGCCTGGTTCAGGAGTGGCGGGCAGAGAAAGCCATGGAGGCATTGGAAAAAATGGCTTCCAGCCATGCACTGGTGTTACGGAACAATCAATCCATTGAAATACCTGCCGATGAATTAGTACCCGGAGATGTTGTATTGTTGAAAGCGGGAAACATTATTCCCGCTGACGTACGGTTTATAGATACAAATACTTTAAAAGTAGACGAATCTTCACTTACCGGCGAATCGATTAATATTGAAAAAACTCCTGATCAACTTCGGGATGGCGAGTATCCCCTTGGTGACAGGATCAACATGGGATATAGGGGCACCTTTGTTACGAATGGCCGCGGCGTTGCTTATGTTGTGTCCACCGGTATGAAAACCGAACTGGGGCGTATTGCAAAAATGATCCAGACAGATGAGATCAAGACTCCACTCCAAAAAAGACTAGTAGTATTTGGAAAACGTTTGACGGTTATCATCCTTATTCTCTGTGTTGTGTTTTTCTTCGTGGGCTGGATACGCGGAGAAGCATGGTCTATCATGCTATTAACTTCCATTTCGCTTGCCGTTGCGGCGATTCCTGAAGCACTTCCGGCGCTCGTAACGATTGCACTTGCCCTGGGGGCGAAACGGTTAGTTCGGAACAACGCACTTATCCGCAAGCTTCCCGCGGTGGAAACGTTGGGCTCCGTAACGTATATCTGTTCAGACAAAACTGGAACACTGACGCTAAATAAAATGACGGTGCAGGAAATTTTTGATCCCGCAGAGATCACCTCATCGCTCCCGGTTTTTCAGGGAAAGAACATACTACTTCATGCCATCGCCCTTAACAATGATGTCACCAAAGATAAAGACAATAATTGGGTGGGTGAATCTACGGAGGTTGCATTAGCGCAATATGCGTTGGATAATAATTATGACAGGATAGCCTTGGAGATGCAGTTTCGAAGACTTGCAGAATTCCCATTTGATTCCCGGCGAAAGTGCATGACCACATTTCATCAAACGGATACTGGCGTGGTCGCCATTGTGAAAGGTGCTGTCGATATTTTATTTGACAAGCTCGAGGCAGGGCAGGAACCTTTAATTCCTGCATTCGAACACAAGGTGAGGGAGATGGCGGTGAAAGGTTACCGAACCCTTGGTTATGCCATCAGAGTTTTTTCGGAAATGCCGCAACAATTACTTCCCGAGGAAATAGAATCTTCGTTAACCTTCATCGGTCTTGTAGGGATGATGGACCCGCCCCGTGAAGAAGCACGAGAAGCTGTAATGCAATGTAAAGCCGCAGGTATCATTCCGGTAATGATCACAGGAGATCACAAGCTCACTGCTAAAGCTATTGCTCAAAACCTGGGCATTATTTCTTCGGAAAAAGATCTGATCGTTGATGGGCCGGAGCTTCAAAAAATGAGTCAGGAGGAATTTGATTCTAAAGTGGAGAGCATTCGTGTATATGCAAGAGTTGACCCGCAGCAAAAACTCAGGATTATTAGTGCATTACAAGGCCGGAACCAATTTGTGGCCATGACAGGCGATGGAGTGAATGATGCGCCGGCGCTCAAAAATGCCGATATCGGTATTGCGATGGGTATTAATGGCACGGAAGTATCAAAGGAAGCATCCCACATGATTCTGCTGGATGATAATTTCGCAACGATTGTTATGGCCGTAAAACATGGTCGAAGGATATTTGACAATATCCTGAAGTTTATCAAGTACATCATGACAGGAAATTCCGGTGAAATATGGGCCCTTTTTTTGGCACCATTTTTTGGTTTACCTATTCCGCTTCTGGCGATCCACATTCTTTGGATCAATCGTTTTATCGACGGGCTGCCTGGGTTTGCCCTTGCTTCCGAACCCTCCGAAACAAATATCATGAACCGCCCACCAAGAAATCCCCGGGAAAATAT
>Ga0184629_10001268_pt1 | contig 10385 bp, 8 predicted proteins | sample PLM4_32_b1_FD_133158 | JGI IMG/M metagenome (GOLD analysis project Ga0184629, IMG submission 133158) | Groundwater sediment microbial communities from an aquifer in East River, Colorado, USA - PLM4_32_b1 | ecosystem: Environmental > Terrestrial > Soil > Riparian zone | place: USA: East River... | reverse complement strand
GATTCGCGCTGCACCGTCGTCGCCTTGAGCCCCTCGAGGAACTCACCCAGCTTCGCGCCTACGTCAGCCTCGCTCTGCAGGCGGGCCATCTCCGCCTCGAGCCGGCGGACCTCTCCCTTCGCCGCCAGGAACTCCGGCGTTTCCTTCGGCTCCTCCGCGCGGTCGCGGATCTCGACCGCGCCGAGCGCGGCCGCGGTGCCGCGCGCCGTCACGGTGAGCGAGTCGGGCTCGACGCCGAGCGGCAGCCCTAGAAACTCGAGCGTCGAGGCGCCGGCCGGAAGCTCGAGCTTCGCCTCGCGCGCCACCTCGGCGCGGTCGGGATAGACCGTCACCTCGACGATGCGCGAGTCCTTGGCCGGGATCGTCGCGGCGTGCGTCGAAGGGACGACGAGAGCGAGCAACATCGTCGCGATGACGAGGCGAAGGACGGGCGGTCCGAACCGATCGTGTCTGGGAATCCGGCCGATACACTGGACCCCGGCTTTCGCCGGGGTGACCGAGGTGGGGTGGGCGACGGAGGTTCCTCCCTCCGCCGTCATTCCCGCGAAAGCGGGAATCCAGAGCGGCGATCGCCTCCTGCGCCGTCCATTCGCCTGGGTGACGACTACGGGGGAGGGGTGCGTGTCGAGATCGGGTCGGTGCTTGATCATCGGATGGCCTCGGTGGCTCGGTGGGCTCCCGAGGCGTGCGCGCTGATGAACCGCGGGGCCCCGGTGCCGGACACATCGTGCGGAACGAGAGAGTATCACGCCTGTGAAGTCGCCCGGATCGGGGCGCGCGTTTACACGCTGGTATAGATTTCTGCGTCCCCCGGGCGGCGCAGGCGACCGCCCTGGCGGAGGGACGCTCCCCCGATGACCAGCTGGCTCGACTATCGCAAGGCGCGCCCCGGCTGCGGACGGTCGATCGCCGGCACGCTGCGGTTGCTGGAGGGGGTAGACGGGGGGGAGCTGCGCAACCGGCGCGACCTGCTCGCCTGGCTGCCGCCGTCGTATCGACGCGGGCGGCGGCGCTACCCGGTGCTCTACTTCCACGACGGCCAGAACCTGTTCGACCCGGCGACGAGCTTCGCGGGGGATTGGCGCGTTGACGAGACCATGCGGGCGCTCGCCCGGGAGGAGATCGAGGCGATCGTCGTCGGGATCCCGAACACCGGGCGCGAGCGGATGGCCGAGTACAATCCGTTCCTCGATCCGACGTTCGGCGCCGGGCGGGGGGACGCCTACCTGCGCTTTCTGGCGGACACGGTCAAGCCGCTGATCGACGACTCGTTCCGCACCCGGCCGGGGCCGGAGCACACGGGGATCGTCGGCTCGTCTCTGGGCGGGCTGATAAGCCTCTACGCCTTTTTCGCCCGCGCGGAGCTGTTCGGCCTCGCCGGCGTGTTCAGCCCGTCGCTCGGGATCGGAGCGGAGGGGATCTTCCCGTTCATCGACCGGGCCCCGCGACGGAAGGGGCGCATCTACCTCGACGTGGGGACGCGCGAGGCGGGCGGGACGAACCCGACCGTGGTTGCCACGGCATCGCGGCGGTACTCCGGCCGGGTGCTGCGGATGCGCTATCTGCTCGAGCGCAAGCTCGAGCGGCCGGGGCAGTCGCTCCTTCACCTCCAGGACGAGGGGGGGACGCACAATGAGGCGGACTGGGCGCGTCGCCTTCCCGGCGCGCTGCGATTCCTTCTCGCTCCATCGATCGAGGCGGGCGCCTGAGCGCATGGCGCCCGCGATCGAATGGTGTATGGTGGCGGGGCCGGTGGGCCGGACCAGGGAGGGCGGAGGATGTGGGTCGCGGAGCTCTGGCGCTATCCGGTGAAATCGATGGCGGGAGAGCGCCTCGAGCGCGCCGTCGCCACGGCCGCTGGGATCTCGGGAGATCGGGAGGTGGTGGTCCAGGATGCCGGCGGCAAGATCATCACTGCGCGCACGCGGCCGGCGCTCCTCGGTCATCGAGCCGCGCTGGCGCCGGACGGCGAGCCGACGGTGGATGGCCTCCCCTGGACCGACCCGGCGGTGGCGAGTGTCGTCATCGCCGCCGCGGGACCGGGAGCGCACCTGGTGCGGTCCGCTGCGCCAGGGCGGTTCGATGTCCTGCCGCTTCTCGTCGCGACCGATGGCGCGATCGAGGCGTTCGGGCGCGGCGGCAGGCGCCTGCGCCCGAACCTGGTGGTGGGCGGCGTCCCCGGGCTCGAGGAGCGCACCTGGGAAGGGCTGGCTTTGCGGATCGGCGAGGTCGTCATTGCGCTCCGCGATCTGCGCCAGCGTTGTGTGATGACGACGATCGACCCGGATACCCTCGAGCAGGACCTGTCCGTGCTGCGCGGCATTGTGCGAGACTTCGGCGGAACCCTGGCGCTCAACGCCGCGGTCGTGAGCGGCGGCACGATTCGCCAGGGAGACGCCGTGATCCTGGAGGCCGAATGAACGCTCCTGCTCTCACGCTTGCGGTGGTCCCGGGAAGAGTTGCGATCTGCCGGATTCCGCGCGACGGCGCCATCCCGTGCTGGGCGCTGCGCGCGCCATTCTTTTCCGTCACGGGGACCGCGGAGGAGATCTCGGTGGTGGCCTCCGAGGCAAACCTCCCGGAGGACGTGGCCGCGGATGTCGGCTGGCGCGCGCTCGGGATCGAAGGGGCGCTCCCCCTGGCGCTGACCGGCATCCTCGTCTCGATCATCCATCCGCTGGCCGAGGCCAAGATCGCCATCTTCGCCATCTCGACCCACGACACGGACTACCTCCTGGTGAAGGAGACCGACCTCGCCCGCACCGCCGAGGTGCTCACGCACGCCGGCCACCGTGTGCGGACGTAGGGTCGGACCAGCCGCCCACCTCAGACCATCCACGGGTCACCATCCCACGCCCTTCTCTCCGTCACCCCGGCGGAAGCCGGGGTCCACCGAGAGGTGAACCGGACGACGGAGGGGCCGCGGTAGGAACGAGAGCGGCACGGCGATCGCTTTCTTCACCGTCATTCCGGCGCAAGCCGGAATCCACCGGCGTCCCCGGCTGCATGGACGGCCTGTGAGGTCCTCGGTCGGAAAGCCTGGCGCCAGAGCCCAAGTCGACGCCGAAGTAATCGGTGGACCCCGGCCTTCGCCGGGGTGACGTATGGGGGTGACAGCGGTGGGCGGGGTGACGTGCGCGGATCGAGGAACTGCACCCATCGCGCAGCCGATTTCGCTGAGTTCACCTACGGAGAATCGGACAAAGCCGGGTTCCGCCGGAATGACGGCGGGGGGACCGATGGCTTGCCTGCCGTGCGCCGTTCTGTTAACTTAGTTAACATGGGACGCGCCCCGCTCGGAAAGGCCGGCATCCTCTCGGCGACGACGGAGATCTGCGTCGAGGAGGGGATCGGCCAGCTCACCATGCGGCGCCTCGCGGCGCGGCTCGGGGTGACCCCTCCGGCGATCTACCGGCACTTCCGCGACAAGGACGACCTGATCCAGGCGCTCGTCGACGACGCGAACCGCTCGCTGGGGACGTACCTCCGCGCGGCGCTGGAGGGAACGACGCCGCGGGCCCGGTTGTTCCTCGTGGCCGAGCGCTACCTCGCCTTCGCGTTGCGGGAGCCGCTCCACTACCAGGTGCTCTTCCTGTCACGCGGGCGCACCGACATGGACCTCCTGCCGCGCGAGGCCCGCTCCGCGAACTTCCGCTTCGTCCTCGATCGGATCCGCGAGGGCATGACCGCCGGCACGCTGCGCCGCCAGGATCCGACCGCGGTCGCGATCACGTTCTGGGGCCTGTTGCACGGGCTGGTCGCCCTGCATCGCCAGGGACGTTTCGGCGGCCGGCCCGCCGCCTTCCGTCCCGTGTACAGACGCGCCGTCTCCCATCTGCTGAGAGGGATCACGAGCTAGAAGGAGAGTCACCCATGCCGACCCGCACGACACCCGCAGGAGTACCGCCCACCGAAGCCGAGCCTGACGCCTCGGCTGGCACGAGCTGGACCGCGTATCTGCTCGTGCTCCTGCTGTGCGCCGCGGCGCTCGGCAATGCCGTGCTGCTCAACCGCCCACCAGCGGCGCTGCCCGCGGAGGCTGATACGCGCGTCTTCTCGGCAGGACGGGCGCGGGAGGTCCTTCGTGACCTGATGGGGGGCGGTGCGCCGCACCCGATCGGCAGCGCCGCCAACCGCGCCGTGCGGGAGCGGATCATCTTCCAGCTCGTGGCGCGCGGCTACCAGCCCGAGATCCAGCGCCGCTTCGTGTGCGGCGCGTTCCGCCGCTACTGCGGCGAAGTCGAAAACGTCCTGGCGCGGCTCGAGGGGAACGACGCCTCCGGGGCGGTGCTGCTGAACAGCCACTACGACACGCAACCGGCGACTCCCGGGGCGTCCGATCCGATGGCAGGGGTCGCGGCGCTCCTGGAGATCGCGCGCATCCTGCGCGAGGCCCCGGCGCCGCGGCAGACGGTGATCTTCCTGTTCAACGACGGCGAGGAGGCCGGCCTGCTGGGGGCCGCGGCTTTCGTCGAGCATCACCCCTGGGCGCGCGAGGTACGCGCGGTGGTGAACCTCGACGCGCGCGGCAGCCGCGGACCGAGCCTGCTCGCGAGCACGATCGGCGACGGCCGCCGCCTGGTGCGCCACTACGCCGCGCGCGCCCCGCATCCGGCCGGCTCGTCCCTGCTGCCGGCGCTCGTCTCCCAGCTCCCGAACCAGAACGACCTGACGGTGTTCGAGCGCCTCGGCGTGCCCGGCGCGCTCATCGGGTACATCGGCGGCTTCCGGCAATACCACTCCGCGACCGACACCTTAGCGAACACCGATCCCGGCAGCCTGCAACAACATGGCGAGGCGGCCCTGGCGATCGCGACGGGGCTCGCCGCCGGGGACTGGAGCGACCCCGAGCCGGGAGGCGCGGTCTTCTTCCCGTTCCTGGGGACCATCGCCTGGTGGCCGGAGGGGTGGTCGGTCTTCCTGGCCGGCCTCGCGCTCGTACTCGTCTGCACCGCGCTCGTCCGGCGCTGGCGGCGGCGCGAGCTCCGCGTGGCCGGGTTGCTCTGGGGGCTGCTCGGCGCCGCGCTCGGGATCGCCGCCGGCGGCGCCGGCGGCCTGGCTGCGGACAAGGTGCGACAGGCAATCGTCGCGATCCCCAGCGACTGGGTGGCTAACCCGGCACCGACGGTGCTCGCCGTCTGGTGCGGCGCGATCGTGGGGTCGAGCCTGGTCGGCGCGCTGCTGCGGCGACGCGCAGGCGTCTGGGGGGCATGGGGGGCGGCGGCGCTGCTGTGGGCCGGCTCCGCCCTGGCGTTCGCGATCCTGCTTCCCGGCGCGTCGTTTCTGGCGATCCTCCCCGCGCTCGCCGCCGGTGCATCGGGGCTGTTGCGGAGAGGGGTGGCGCTTGGGGTCCTGCCGATCGTCGCCGCCTGGGTATGGTGGCCGCCGCTCTGGTTCCTGCACGATCTAGCAGGGCTCGCCGCTTCGACCGTTGTCGCGCTGTGCGTGGGGCTGGTGTGGATCGGGCTGGCGCCGCTCCTCCCCATGCGCCCAATGCGCTACACAGTGCCGGTCGTCGCGGCGGCGGCGGCCGGCATCCTGCTGCTCGTCGCCTCCCGGCTGCCGACGTTCACCGAAGATCAGCCGCAGTTTCTTACCCTGATCCACGCGAGCGACGTCGAGGAGAGGAAGGCGTGGTGGCTTGCCACCGGCTACCCGTTGCCGGAGGCTCTGTCGGCGGCGGGTGGATTCGACGAGGAGGCCGGTGACCCTCTCCCGTGGAGCCGGGTCGAGCAGGGGAGCTCCGCCGCAGCGCCGTGGGTCGAGGTCGAGGGGCCGCAGCTGCGGGAGATCGAGACGGCTCCGGAGGAGGGCGGACGGCGCGTTCGCGCCATCCTCGTCTCACCGCGCGGCGCGCCGCTAGTCCAGATCGTGCTCCGCGATCCGGCTCGGCTGGCCTCGGCGCGACTGGGCGGCGAGGAGGTACCTTCCGACCAGACTCCCTATCCTCTGTATCGCGACGGGTTCGATGCGATCACCCTCTGGACGATGCCGCCCGCGGGGATGGCGATCGAACTTCACGTGAAGGGGGACGAGCCGTTCGAGCTGCTGCTCGTGGATCGGAGTTACACGCTGCCGACGGTCGCAGCCGAGCTCGTCGCGGCCAGGCCGCCGACCGCTGCCCCGAACCAGAACGGCGATTCGACGATCGTCATCCGCCGGCAGTCGATCTGAGCCGGAAATGCGGGGACACAATACCGATATCACCGGCCGCCTGCGCCCTATTCGGTATTGTGTCCCCGCATTTCCGCGCGAGGTGGGCAGTCGGGGGGCCATGCCTCGGGTCCCTGCTCATGCCACACGAAGAACTCCCCGGAATCCGGACCCAGGGTGTCCCGGGCGAACAGCAGCGATCTTCCGCTCGGGGAGAACAACGGGCCGACCTCCATGCCAGGCTGATTGACCTCGGGCCCGAGCTTGGTTCGCGGCGCCCACCCGGTCTCGGTCCGGCGCGTCTCGAAGAGATCTCCGTCGGCCATCAAAATGAGTCGCGTGCCATCCGGGGAGGGCAGGGGCTCGTAGTCGTCACCCGGAGTGTTGACCTCCGGCCCGAGGTTCTCGACCGTCCACGCTCCCGTCGCCCCGAGACGCGCGCGCCAGATGTCGGTCGCTCCGAGACCTCCGGGCCGGTCGGATCCAAAGTACAGCCAGCCGTCGGCGCTCGGGCGGGGGAACCACTCGGCACCGGGGGAGTTCACCGGTTCGGGCAGGTGCGTGGGAGCGCCCCAGGCTCCCTTGTCGTCGCGATCGACGCGCCAGATCTCGAGGTCCCGGCGCTTCGCGCCGTCTACCGGGCGGGTCGAGATGAAGTAGAGGGTGCGACCCTCGTCCGTGAAGTACGGGTCGGCCTCGACCCCGTCCCCTGCGAACGCAGGAGGTTCGGGGGTGGACCACCCTGTTCCGGTGCAGCGGCTGACGAGGATCTTCCAGCCGCTGAACTGCGGGGAGCTGCGGACGAAGTAGAGATCGCTCGTCCGTGGATCGAACGCGGCGTGCGATTCGAACTGGGGGCTCGAGATCCGTGCCGGCTTCCAGGGACGGACGTCGGAAGCCGCCCCGGCGGCAACCAGGCCGACGGCAAGCGTTGCCACGATGATGGACCTCCGGGATCGCTTCATCTGGCGTACTTGTCGGCATTGAGGAAGTGCAGGGAGGTGTACGGCGCGTTCCCGACCACCCAGCTGTCGTGCGGCTCCGGCGGGACGTGGAACAGGTCGCCCGGGTGCAGCTCCACCACCCGGCCGTCGGCGAACGCCACGGTGGCCACTCCCGATACCACGATCCCGACATGCTCGACCGAACACCGTTCCGTTCCCACTCCGGGCCCGACATGCTGCGACCATTTCCACCCGGGTTGGTAACTGGCGCGGCCAATGGTCAAGCCACCGATGCGAACCACCTCGAACTTCCCGAGCATCATCTCCCGGACTTCATCGGGAGTCTCGAAGCGCCTCCGGATAACGTCAAGGTCCATACGCCCCTCCACCCCTGAAATCTCGGGGACACAATACCTATATCACCAGCCGCGCCCGGCCAATTCCGCGGGGGAGATCATGACAGGCGGGCGGGCAGGATCACCATGGTCTTGCCGCTCCACTGCAGCCGCTTCTGGATGGAGAAGGCGGTCTCGTTGTGGAGCAGGCGCTGGTACCAGCGCTCGCGCTCGAAGATGACCTTTCCCGCGAAGAACGTGGTGCGCGGGAACTCCTCGCTCACCTCGAGGCAGAGCTTTTCCGCCGCCTCGACCGCCTCCGTTCCGAGGCTCATCCGGTAGATCGCCGGGATCCCGAGCCCGTGCGCGAGCGTCAGGTACTTCTTCAGCATCGCCTGCGTCTGGTGACGGAGATCCTCCGCGGTGTCCTCCCCCTTGAACCCGCCCGAATCGATCACTCCGACCGAGATGAAGATCAATCCCTCGAAGTGGTCGGGGAAGGCGCGGAAGATGTTCAGCACCGTGTGGATCCCGAGCCCGCCGTAGCCGGCGACCAGCACCGCCGCGGTCGGCTTGGATGGATCGACCTTGCCGATCGGCGCCCCTGGTCCGGCCGGGATCTTGCCGAGCTCCTTGTAGAGCTGTTCCAGCTTCGCGGAGGTGATGCGGTAGTGGGACCGGATCAGATAGCAGAGGCCGATGATGCTGCCGGTCGCGGCAAGCGTGAGCCAGCCCCCCTCGAAGAACTTCTCGTAGACGTTCACCACGAGAATCGCGGCGCAGAGCGCCAGTGAGATCGCGAACAGCGTGAAGCGCCGCTTCCAGTGCTCGTGCTGGCGGCGGTTCTGGAACCAGTCGCGGCTCATCGCGAACATCGAGATCGAGAAGGTCAGGAACACATTGATGCTGTACATGATCACCAGCGTCCTGACATTACCGCCGGTGTAGACGAGCGCGGCGATCGACGCGGCACTCATCAGCAAGACGCCGTTCTGGGTGGTCAACCGCTCGGAGAGCGCTCCGAAGCGCCGCGGCACCCAGGAGTCGACCGCCATGTTCGCGAGCACTCGCGGGCCGTCCATGAACCCGGCCTGCGCCGCGACCACGAGCAGCGCTCCCTCCGACAGGAGCGTCACGATCACGAGCGCGCCCCCGAAGGGGAGTCCCTCGCCGATCTTCTCCAGGAGCACCGCGTTCATCGTCTTGCCTTGCACATAGACGACGTCCCACAGCAGATAGCAGGTCAGCAGACCGGCGGCGGTCAGCGCCAGGGAGATCGCCATGTAGATCATGGTGCGCTTGGCCGTCTGCACGCGCGGCTCCCGCATGATCGGCAGGCCGTTCGATACCGCCTCGATGCCGGTGTACGTGCCGCCTCCCATGGAGTAGGCGTGCAGGAACAGCAGGAACATCCCGCCGAACCCCAGCGTCGCGATGCCTTCCTTGAATCCGGAGCCGATGTCGGCCGCCGTCTCGGGGAGGTACCCGGCGTGCGCAACCAGCCCGTAGGCGATCACGAAGAGATGGGTCAGGAGGAAGAGGATGAAGATCGGCGTCAGGACGAGCACCGACTCGCGCACTCCGCGGATGTTCAGCGTCGTGAGCAGCAGAATCACGACGAGCGCGGCCGGGACCTTCCAGATGTGGAACTCGAGGGGGATGAAGCTGAACAGCGCATCCGCCCCCGCGGCGATCGAGACGGTGATCGTCAGCATATAGTCGACCAGCAGCGCACAGCCGGAGACCACCCCGATGCGCGACCCCAGCAGTTTCGTGGCCACGACGTAGCCGCCGCCACCGTGCGGGAACTGCTCGATGATGCGGCTGTAGGCGGCGGAGATCAGCAGCACGGTCACCGCGGTCATGATGGCGAGCGCGACGGCGAGGTAGGTGTGCTGGTTCAGCGTCCGGAACGCCTCCTCCGGACCATAAGCGGACGACGACAGGCCGTCGGCCCCCAGCCCTACCCAGGCCAGGAACGGGACCAGCGCCAGATGGTGGAAGATGGAGCGGTCGCGAAAATCGCGCGGGCGGCCGACCAGGAGCCTGCGAATCCGGCTTGACAGAAGTGGTGGCTCCTCGTCCCCTGTGGGCGAGGAAGGGCCCGTTGCCTTCGCGGTCATGGCTGCAGACGATACTCCTGAAGGACCCGGCGAGGATAGATGTAGACCCCCGCCAGCGACCGGTGCCCGGCGCGGTCCACCGCGCGAACCCCGAGCGTGACGCCGTCGATCGAGACGCCGGCCAGCAGGTGCTCGCGCGCCTCGGCCGGGACCCACCAGACGCGCTCCCAGCGCGGGGCGGCCGTGTCGCGCATCAGGATCTCGAATCCCGCCAGATCGTCAGGCGGGTCCTCGAGCAGCCAGCGCAGCCGCGCGTCGTACCCCGACTCGCCCCGGTCGAGCAGCGGGCGCCCCTTCTCGTCCGCGACGCTCGGCCTTGCCGGGGCGAGCGCGAGGGACGCCAGCGTCGCCGCGTTCACCCGCGTCGCGTCCCCCAGGTAGCGAGGCGAGACCCCCTCGACCGAGTCGCGAACGTCATGCTGCCGGGAGTAGTCCTCCTCGGAGACGGTGAAGCGGACCGCCGCGATGCCATTCGCCTCGAACGGCGTGTGGTCGCCGCCGCGCCCGAAGCGGTCATAGCGGAGGATCGGCCGCACCCGGAACCCGGGAACGAACGCCTCCCCGATCCACTCGGCATAGCGCGCCAGCTCCCGGGCCGGCGAGTCGTGCGGATCGGCGGAGAAGACATGCAGGACGCGATTCGCGACGCGCCCCGAGCCGCCAACCTCGTTGCCGATGATGTCGTTGCTGAGCACCGCCTCGAGCGGCTCCTTGTCCTGCGCCGCGTGCTTGGCGTAGAGCGTTGACCCGACCAGCCCCTCCTCTTCGCCGTCGAACAGGACGAAGACCACGGTCGCGTCGAGCGTCTCCCCCCCGAGCGCGCGCGCCAG
>Ga0184629_10001267_pt1 | contig 10388 bp, 9 predicted proteins | sample PLM4_32_b1_FD_133158 | JGI IMG/M metagenome (GOLD analysis project Ga0184629, IMG submission 133158) | Groundwater sediment microbial communities from an aquifer in East River, Colorado, USA - PLM4_32_b1 | ecosystem: Environmental > Terrestrial > Soil > Riparian zone | place: USA: East River... | reverse complement strand
GCTCGGTGAATTTCACCGCGTTGTTTTGCAGATTGCCGATCACTTGCCGCAACCGGGTGGGATCGCCCAGCAGCCGGCCGCGGGGCCGGCGCCGCCGGTCACGTTTGGGGCGGTGGAAGGTCCGTCGTGCGACGTGCCGGTTCCCGGAAACGCGTTCAGCCTGACCGGGGTATCGGTGTCGCCGGCGCGGGTGCTTCCCGGCGATTCGGTGGTGGTGACGATCGGGTACCGCCGCGACGAGCCGTGCGCGTTCGGGTTTCCGTTTGTCATTCACCTTCGGTTCGACCATGCCAGCGTGCCGTCGCGGCCGGTGTTCCCCGGGGAGAAGTACGTGCGGCGCGCCCGCGAACGGTGGTCCGGTTCATTCGTTCGTTTCCGCGCCGACGTGCGCCCGGGCCACGGGGTGTTCGAGCCGGACGCGTGGCCGATGGGAACGCAGCTGTGCGAGCGCTTCGTCGTGGCGGTTCCCGTCGCGGCGCGACTGGGGAACTACCGCGTCGAGGTGAAGGTCGAGCGGGAATCGCTTCTGCCCAACTTTCACATCGACGACCTCCTGTTCAATCGTGACCACTACTCGGGCACGCCGTGCGCCACCCTGGTCGTCGCCGGTGCGGTCGTCGGGTCGGGGGGGCGTCCGTGATCCGGCTTTGCTTCACCGTCGATGCCCCGTTCCTCGGCGGGGCGGAATACTACGTGTCGCGCCTCGCCACCGCGCTGGATCGAAATCGTTTTTCAGTGTCGTTGCTGATGCGCGCCGGGGCGGCGGGCGCGCTCGACGAGTGGGCGGAGGGGCTCGCCGCGGAGGGAATCCGGGTCGTGCGTGCCCCGATGCGCCTGCCGTGGCGGATCGACGACGCGCCGCGTTTGTGGCGGGAGCTCGACCGGCTCGCTCCTCACGTCGTGCACGTCAACATGCCGGGCCCGTACAGCGGCCAGAACGCGCTGGTGGCGCCGATCGCCCGGGCCGCCGGTGCGCGTGTGGTTACCACCGAGCATCTCCCGATGGTGGCGCCGCTGTGGAAGCGCCGCGCGCTCAAACAGCTCGCCCTGCGCTCCGTGGACATCGCCGTCACCATGACGCGGGCGAACGCGTCCTGTCTGGTCGAGCGGCAGCGCGTGCCGGTTGATCGGGTCCGGGTCGTCCCGAACGGGGTTCCTCTCCAATTCGGGGCGCATCGCCCCGCGCGGCCCGGCGACGACGAGGTCACGCTGGTCTTCGTAGGAAACATAATTGCACACAAAGGGTTGCACACCACACTTGAGGCGCTCTCGATGGTCACGCTCGGGTGGCGCCTGCAGGTCGTCGGCACCGGCCCGGACGAGGCACGGTGCCGCGAGCTCGCGTTTCGTCTCGGGCTCGCCTCGCGGGTGACGTTTCACGGACGGCAGCCCCCCGCAGAGGTGGAGCGCCACCTGTCGACGGCCGACGCGCTCGTGCTCCCGTCCGCCATGGAGGGCTTGCCGTACGTCATTCTGGAGGCGATGGCGAGCTCGCTTCCCGTCGTCGCCGGCGACGTGTACGGAATCCCCGAGGTGGTCGTCGACGGGGAAACTGGACTCCTGGTGCCGCCTGAAAACGCTCCCGCGCTGGCGGCCGCGCTCACGCGTGTGGTTGAAAGCGCGCCGCTGCGCGCCCGCATGGGTGCAAACGCGCGCCGGCGTTTCGAGCAACGGTTCACACTCGAGCAACAGGTCGAGACCATGAGTGCGCTCTACGAACGCCTCGCGCGCGGGCTTCCCGGGACTCGACCATGACCGGGCGCAAAAAGATCCTCCTGGTGAAGCCGGTGCTGCCGTACCCGCCCGACCAGGGAACGAAGGTCGTGTCCTTCGCGATCGTGGAAGCGCTGGCGGACGCGTTCGACGTGACCGTGCTGGCGCGCGTGCTCGACCGGCGCGAGGAAGCACTGGCGCGCGAGTTGGCCGCGCGCGGCGTTCGGGTCGTCACGGTGCTCCCGCTCAATCGCACCCATGCGGCCGCCCGGGTCGCGTTCCGCGCCGGCTACCTGCTGCGCTCGCTGCTCACGGGCCGCTCGCTCAAGAGTCAGTACGACTGCCCGGGGGCGCTCGTGCGCGCCGCGCGTACGCTGGCGCCCGAGGCGTTCGACCTGGTCATACTCGAGTACTGGCAGTTGTACCCGCTCTTCGACGTGTTTGCGCCCGAACGCACCGTGCTGCTAACCCACGACATCGATCTCCTCGTCAACCGCGACCGCGCCGCGCTCGAGCGAAGGGCGTGGACGCGCATGAAGGCGCGCGCGCGCTGGTGGATGGAGCGTCGCGAGGAACTCGGCGCGTACCGGCGCGCGCGGCGCATGCTGGCGCTCACGGCGCGGGACGCGGACGCCGCCCGCGCGCTCTCGGGAGGGCGCGCGCGCGTGGAGGTGCTTCCGTTTGGCCTGCCCGCCGGCAGTTTTGCGCCCGCGGGAACCGCGCGCGCCTCGCGCGAGGTGCTGTTCCTGGGCGCGCTGGGTGCTGCCTTCAATCGCGATGCGTTGATTCACTTCGCACACGACATCCACCCGGCGCTCGCGACCATCGCGGGCATTCGCTTCACCGTCGTCGGCGGGCAACTGCCGCCCGGGCTGGAATCGTTCGGCGAGGCACCGGACGTCGAGGTGGCGGGTTACGCCCCCGACGTGCGTCCGTTCCTGGACCGCGCCGCCTGCCTGGTCGTCCCGCTTCGATACGGAGGGGGGCTGCGCATCCGGATCATCGAGGCCATGGCAGCGGGGCTGCCGGTGGTGGCGTCGCCCGCCGCCATCCAGGGGATGGCGGTGGAGGCCGGGGAGCACGTGCTCGTGGCGAAGACACCGGCGGACTACCGGTCGCACGTGGCCCGCGTCATCGAGGATCTGGAGTTCGCCGGAGCGCTGGCCGCGCGGGCTCGCGACCACGCCTGGAGGGCCTACGGGCCTGAGGCGCGCGGGCCGGGCCTGCGCTCGTGCGTGGAACACCTTGCCAGGTAAGCGCCTGGCAGGGCCGGGGAAAGCCGTCGGTACGCGAAAAAACGGCTGGATGGGGCCTTGTAAGTGTGCTAGAATCAACCGACTCGCGCTAAGGGGAAGGACCATCCGACAGGGGTATCCGGGTGTCACCGATGGGGCAGAAGCGAACGGTCCCCTTCCTGGACCTGACGCTGCAACACCGAGAGCTTCGCGACGAAATCACCGCGGCCGTATCACGCACGATCGACCGTGGCGACTTCATTCTCGGAGCGTCGCTCGACGATTTCGAGCGGGAGTTCGCTCGCTACTGCGAATGTGAGTTCGCGGTGGGTCTCAATTCCGGCACCGCCGCGCTGCACCTGGCGCTGGCGGCCCTCGGAATCGGGCCCGGCGACGAAGTGATCACCGTTCCGAACTCGTTCATCGCGACCGTCGAAGCGATCGTGTACACCGGCGCGACGCCGGTGCTGGTCGACGTTTCGCCGGAGACCTTTTGCATGGATCCTTCCCGCCTGGAGCGGGCGATCACGCCTCGAACCAAAGCGATCGTTCCGGTTCATCTGTATGGACAGCCCTGCGACATGGAGTCGATTTCGAGCATCGCGGCCCGCCACGGAGTCGCGATCGTCGAGGACGCCTGCCAGGCTCACGGGGCCACGTTCGCAGGGCGCAGAATCGGTTCGTTCGGCCACGCGGCCGCGTTCTCGTTCTACCCGACCAAGAACCTGGGGACGATCGGCGATGGAGGGGCGCTCACGACCAACGATCCCGGGCTCGCCGCGAAGGTGAAGGCGCTTCGGCACCACGGCCAATTCGAGCCCAACGTGTTTCCGACCGTCGGTTACAACTACCGGCTCGATACCCTCAAGGCCGCGGTGCTCAGTGTCAAACTCCCGCATCTCGACCGCTGGAATCAACGCCGGCGCGAGATCGCGGAGCGCTACCAGTCGCACTTGCAGGGATCGGAGTTCGTGTTTCAGGCTCGAGTGCCCGGGTCCGTGCCGGTCTACCACATTCTCGCGGCACGGCACCCGCGCCAGCGCGCCGTCCAGGAAGCTCTCACCGCGGCCGGAATCGGATGGGGCAAGCATATCGTTCCGCCCGCGCATCGGCACACCGCGTATCGACACCTCGTTCGCACGGGCGAGTCGTTTGCGGTGAGCGAGTCGCTGTCGACCAGCTTGGTGTCGCTGCCCGTTTTCCCGGAGCTGACGAACGACCAGGTCGACTACGCGGCCGATGTGCTCTTGAAGAGGGTCGAAGTATCAGTCTGAATTGCACCACCAGATTCGGAAGGTCAGCAGCCGTGAAGAAGAACCTCGCAGCGTTCAGATACTCCGACCAGAAAGTGATCCCGCTCTACGCGACGGACGCGGTCCAGGGTTCGTACCCGCTGGCGACCTCGCTGCCCGACCGGCGGCTGGGTGCGTTCGCGGTGAAACGGTCCATCGACATGCTGTTCGCGCTGGCGGTGGTCGTTCTGGGTCTGCCGTTTTACGCCCTCATCGCCGCACTCATCAAGCTCACCTCGGAAGGGCCGGTGCTGTTCGTCCAGGACCGCGTCGGCAGGGACGGGGAGCCGTTCAAGTTCTACAAGTTCCGGACCATGGTCGCCGACAACAGCGACAGTTTGCACCGGGACTTCGCGCAGGAGTTCATCACCGGTCGTCTCATGCACGAGTCCGCCGCGGAGAGCAAGCGCGTGTTCAAGATTCAGCACGATCCGCGCGTGACGTCGATCGGGCGCTTCCTGCGCAAGAGCAGCCTCGATGAGCTGCCGCAGTTCATCAATGTTCTGCGCGGGGAGATGACGCTCGTCGGCCCGCGTCCGCCGCTCGCCTACGAGCTGGCCCACTACAAGGAGTGGCACCGCGGCCGGCTCGTGGTGAAACCGGGACTCACCGGGCTGTGGCAGGTGAGCGGGCGCAGCACCGTGCCGTTCGACGAGATGGTGATGCTGGATCTTTACTACATCGAGAACTGGTCGCTCACGCTCGACGTGAAAATCATCCTGCGCACGATCCCGGTCATGTTGTTCGGGTTTGGCGGGTACTGACCCGCTTCCTCACCACACAGGAGTACGCTACCGTGGTTCGCATCGGTGTGATCGGTTGTGGGTACTGGGGGCCCAACCTCATTCGAAATTTCTCGCACCTGAAGGGCTCGGAAGTCCTCATCTGCGCAGACTTGAACGAGGATCGGCTTGCCCACATGCATAGCCTCTACCCGCGCATCGAGACGTCGAGCGATTTTCGCCGCGTGCTGGCGCGGAGCGACGTCGACGCCGTGGTGGTGGCCACGCCTCCGGAGACGCACGACTACCTCACACGCGAGGCGCTGCGCGCGGGCAAGCACGTCTTCGTCGAAAAACCGCTGTCGACGTCGGCGGCCGACGGCGCCGCCATGGTGGCGGCAGCGAGGCAGGCAGGACGGGTGCTGCTGGTCGGGCACACGTTCGTCTACACGGCGGCCGTGAACAAGATCAAGGAAGTAATCGATTCCGGTGAGTTGGGTGAGATCCTCTACATCAGCACGACCCGCGTCAATCTCGGCATCTTCCAGGAACGCATCAGCGTGATTTGGGACCTGGCGCCGCACGACGTGTCGATCCTGAACTACATCCTGAACCGGATGCCGGAATCGGTGGCGACGCAGGCGAGCTCGTACATTCGCAAGGGGGTCGAGGACGTCGCCTTCATGACGCTGCGCTACCCGGGCGGTATCCTGGCCCACGTACACGTGAGCTGGCTCAACCCGAACAAGATTCGGTCCACCACCGTGGTGGGCAGCAAGAAGATGCTGGTCTACGACGACGTGAGCGCGCTCGAAAAGATCCGGATCTACGACAAGGGCGTTACCGTGACACCGCACTACGACACGTTTGGCGAGTTCCAGCTGTCCTACCGGTACGGAGACATCACGATCCCGCGTCTCGACGACGCGGAGCCGTTGAAGGTTGCGTGCCAGCACTTCCTCGATTGCGTGGAGAAGGGCGTCCCGGCGCGAAGCTCGGGGGTCCACGGCCTCGAGGTGGTACGCGTGCTGGAAGCGGCGATGGAGTCGATCCGCGAAGACGGGCGCCTGATCGACATCGAGCCGATCACCAGTCACTCGGGGGGGGCCGAAGGCGCCTAGGCGCCGCGTGGTGGGCACCATCCGCATCGCGCTGGTGGCCTCGACGTTCGGCGTCGGCGGTGCCGAGCGCGTCACGGCCGGGGTGCTCGACCGGCTTCCCCGCGACCGATTCGAGACCTGTCTCTATTTCCTGCGCGGTGCCGGGCCCGTCGGCCGCGCGCTGTTCGAGCGCGGATTCGGTGGTACCGAGCGGCTGTGCAAGCGCCCGCGCGACTCCCGTGCGCTCGCCCGCTTGACACGACGCTTCCGGATTCAGCGACCGCACGTCGTGTTTTGCCTCGACCACCACGATGCCATGCTGGTGGGCCGTATCGCCGGCATTCTGGCCGGGGCGCCGGCGTCGGTGGTGGCGTCGCACTCGACGGGACTCGCCGGGCGCGATGGAACCGTGCGCAAGAGTTTCCGTCCGAGCGACCGCGTGATGATGGAGTTTACGACGCGCGTCGTGGCCGTGTCGGCCAGCCACGCCGACTACCTCAGCTCCAGCGAGGGGATCGACCGGCGGCGCCTGGTCGTTATCGAGAACGGAATCGATCTGGACGCGTGGGCGCGCGTGACGCCGGCAGCGCGAACGCGAGCACGCGCCGACCTCGGGATCGGCAAGGACGAATCGGTGATCGTGATGGTCGCGGCGCTGCGCCCGGAGAAAGCGCACGAAGCGCTCCTCGAGGCGATAGCCGCCCTGGGCGCGCGCGGCCGCCGGGTGCGGGCGCTGATCGCGGGCGACGGGCCGCGCCGGGAGTTGTTGGAGAAGCGGGCGGCGGCGCTTGCGATCGCGGACCGCGTGGATTTCCTCGGAGTGCGCGACGACGTGGCGTGCCTGTTGCACGCGAGCGACGCGCTGGTCCTGCCGTCGCGCGCCGTGGTGGAAACCCTGCCGCTCGCCGTCCTGGAAGCGATGGCGGCGGGAATCCCGGTGATCGCCAGCGCGGTCGGATCGATCCCGGAAGTGGTGGTGGACGGGAGCACCGGCTGGCTGATACCGCCGGCGGACGTGCTTGCCCTCGCGCACCGGATCGAGCATGTTCTGGACAACCCGGCGGAAGCGGCGCGCGTGGCCGCGAGCGCCCGCGAGCGCGTCGACGCCCGCTATTCCATCGAGCGAACCGCGGCACAGTATTCGAGGCTGTTCGAAGAGGTGGTCGCCGCCTGACGGTGACGAATCAATGAGCACGACGCACGAACCCATACCCGGAACCAACGGCGCCGCGTCGCCGGGGCCGACCGACGCGATCATCGCGCTCACCTACCGGTGCGACGCGCGCTGCGAGATGTGCAACATCTGGCAGCTCAAGCCGCAGGAGTACCTGTCGATCGACGACTACGCCAAGGTGCCCCAGTCCCTGCGCGACATTAACATCTCCGGCGGCGAGGCCTTCATGCGCAAGGACGTGGTCGACATCGTGAAGGTGGTCTACCAAAAGTGCCACCGGCCGCGAATCGTGATCTCGACCAACGGGTTTCGAACGGCGCAGATCATCGCCGCGATGGAGGAACTGCGCAAGACCATCCCGAACATCGGCATCGGCGTCTCGCTCGATGGCATCGGCGAGACCCACAACCGCATCCGCGGGGTCGCCCACGCGTGGGAAAACGCGAGCGCGACGCTGCAGCAGCTCAAGGAGCGCGGATTCACCAACGTGCGCATCGGCTTCACGGCCATGAACGAAAACGTGCACGAGATGCGCGCCGTCTACGACTATGCGGGCGAGATGGGTTTTCAATTCACCACCGCGGTCGCGCAGAACTCCGAGATCTATTTCTCGACCCAGGTGAACCAGAACGTCAGCGACGAGCGACTCTACGATGCGCTCGGGTATGTGATGAAGCACGAGCTGATGAGCTATCATCCGAAGCGCTGGCTGCGCGCCTACTTCGAGTCGGGGACGCTGGTGTTCAATCAGGAGAAGCGCCGCATCCTGGCGTGCCGCGCTGCGATCGATTTCTTCTACCTGGCGCCGGAGGGGGTCGTGTACCCGTGCCTGACCATTCCCTCGCCGATGGGCGACCTGAAGGGACGCTCCTTCGAAGCGGTCTGGGAATCCGAACAGGCGGAGGCAGTCCGGCGCGAAGTGGCCGGGTGCGAGCAGTGCTGGATGATCTGCACGGCGCGTTCGGAGCTGAAGAAGAGCCTGCCGCGGGCGCTGGGCTGGATCGCCCGCGAGAAGCTCAAGTCTCACCTTTCCCACTAGCGTCGGCGCGAGTGCCGGCCGGTCGTTGTGGTCGATTTCCCATCGCACGAGTGGTTCCGTCCTGAGGGATTGCGCACGCCCGGGTGCGCGCCGGGGGCACGGTCTTGACGCGTCGCACCGGCATGCGCGCGCTGCGCATCGCCATGATCGGGCAGAAGGGAATCCCGGCGCGCTACGGCGGGGTCGAGACCCACGTGGAGAACATCTCCGTCCGGTTGGCGGAGCGCGGGCATGACGTGCGCGTGTTTTGCCGTTCGCGGCTGTGGGTCGATCCCGCGCTGGCGCCGCCCGGGTACGTGGTGGCGGGGCGCGACGCGACCTACCAGGGCGTGCGCGTCGTCTTTCGTCCCAGCGTTCCCACGAAGCACCTCGACGCCGCCACCCACGCGTTCCTGTGCGCTCTCGAAGCGTCGTGGCGCCATGACCTGGACATCATCCATTTGCACGGTATCGGCCCCGCCGCGTTTGCGCCCGTGGCGGGGCTGTTCGGCCGCCGCGTCGTTTCGACGTTTCACGCCCTGGACTGGCGTCAGGTCAAGTGGGGTCCGTGGGCGAAAATGTTCCTCAAGCGCGGCGAGCGCACGGGCGCGCGACGAAGCGATACGGTCATCGCCGTATCCCGCCTGATGCAGGCCCACATCCAGCACGCCCACGGGGTCGAGGCGCGGTACATCCCCAACGGCGCGTCGCGTCGCCGCAGCCCCGTCGATCTGTCGCTGATCGAGCGCTGGGGGCTCAAGTCCGGCGGCTACATTCTTACCGTGGGCCGGATCATCCCGGATCGCGAGCTCCATACCCTGATCGAGGCGTTCCACCAGTTGCCCACGACCCTGCGCCTGGTGATTGTGGGCTCCGAAAACCCGCGCTCGGCCTACACTGACGCGCTCGAGCGATTGGCGGCGGAGCGCGTGGTGTTCACCGGCGACGTGTTCGGAGAACCGCTGGAGGCACTCTACGCCGGCGCGCGTCTCTACGCGCTGGCCTCGCGCGTGGAGGGCCTTCCCATCACGGTGTGCGAAGCCATGGCGCACGCCCGCCCGCTTGTCTTGAGCGACATCCCCGAAAACGCCGAGGTCGGGGGGACGGCGGCCAGATATTTTAAATGCGGAGATGTCAATGCATTGGCGAGCACCCTTCAACAGTTACTCGAAGACCCGGCCGGCAGTGATGCGCTGGGGAGGCTGGCGCGCCAGCGCTTCGAGACCGAGTATGACTGGGATCTGGTGACGGACCAGGTCGAGGCCGAGTATTACCGGGTGCTGAAGTCGTGATGCGGGCACCGATTTCTGTTTCCGCATTCCGGGAAGCCGGTGCTATGGTGGACGCGATGCTGCTGCAGTGCCGAATCGTGTGTGCCGCCTTCGCCGTCGTGGCGCTCGGCGGGTGTGCGTCGACCGCGCCGACGGCGCACAAGGCGCCCGTGGCGCGTTCGAGCGACGCGGCACCCTACGACTTCAAACGCGAAGGGCAGGTCCCTCCCGCCACGCCCGCCGACAGCCGCTCGGAAGTGGATGTCGAAGAGATTCCCATGACCCAGGAGAGCATCGACGTGAGCGAGGCGGAGGCGCCGCCGGTGGACACGACGCGCGCGCCGGTCATGGCCGACTCGATCGCCGACGGTTTCCGTGTGCAGGTATTCGCGTCGTCCGACCGCGAAGTGGCGGAGAATGCGCGAGTGGTGGCGACGCAGCGACTCCGCATGCCCGGGTACCTGGACCTCGAGGCCGGAGTCTACAAGCTGCGGGTGGGAGACTTCGTGACACGCGCGGATGCGGAAAAGGCGCTCGCGACGGTTCGGGCGACCGAATATGCCGACGCGTGGATCGTGCCCTCGAAAGTCGTTGTCGTACGCGCGCAGACCCCGTGACGCCGGCCAGGATCGGGTTGACAACTCACGCCCGGACACTATAATAGCCGCTACGCCAATCGGTTTCGGAGCGGGAATAGCTCAGTGGTAGAGCTCCACCTTGCCAAGGTGGATGTCGCGGGTTCGAATCCCGTTTCCCGCTCCATTTTTTTTCGCCCTCGCCTGTGGGCACCGGGGGGCGGCATAGCCAAGTGGCTGAGGCGACGGTCTGCAAAACCGTTATCCCCGGTTCGAATCCGGGTGCCG
>Ga0184629_10001265_pt1 | contig 10397 bp, 9 predicted proteins | sample PLM4_32_b1_FD_133158 | JGI IMG/M metagenome (GOLD analysis project Ga0184629, IMG submission 133158) | Groundwater sediment microbial communities from an aquifer in East River, Colorado, USA - PLM4_32_b1 | ecosystem: Environmental > Terrestrial > Soil > Riparian zone | place: USA: East River... | reverse complement strand
GCCCTTCTCCTTCAACGCGTCCGCATTCTTGACGAAGCTTGGCAGGTGCTTGACCGAGCAGGTCGAGGTGAACGCGCCCGGCACCGCGAACAGCGCAACCTTCTTTCCCTTGAAGAAGTTGTCCGTCGTGACGTCCTCGACACCGCTTTCCTTGACCTCGCGGAGCGATACCGTCGGCAATTTGTCCCCAACCGTGATCATGGTCTTATCCTTCTTGTGCGGGCTGAACGGGCGGCTTTTATCCCACGGCATCGCCTGCCGAAAGGGTACATGACTATTTCAACTATTTGCGTCCGGCGACAGCAGGCGTAACCTAGCCCAATGGCGACTTCGCACGACACGAGGGTCAACGAGGGCGAAAACTTCCTTGAAGGCAAGCTCTTGATCGCCATGCCTGGGATGGCGGATGAGCGCTTCGCCCAGACCGTCATCTATGTGTGCGCACACTCCGCCAAGGGCGCCATGGGCATCGTGATCAACAAGCCGATCCCCGGGCTTTCCTTCGCCGAACTGATGAAGCAGCTCCAGATCGAGGCCAGGCCCCTCGTCGGCGATTTGCCCATCCTCTACGGCGGTCCGGTGGAGACCGGGCGCGGCTTCGTGCTGCACAGCGGGGACTACGAAGGGAGCGATTCGACCCTGCCCGTGTCGGAGGACATCTCGCTTACGGCGACCCTCGACATCCTCCGGGCCATCGCGGAAGGGCGCGGTCCGAAACACGCGCTGTTCGCGCTCGGCTATGCCGGCTGGGGCGCGGGTCAGGTCGAGAACGAGTTCCAGTTCAACGGCTGGCTGCATTGCCACGCCGATCCGGCGCTGGTGTTCGGAACGGACCCGCACGCCAAGTGGAGCAGGGCGCTCGCGCGACTGGGGATCGGGCCCTCCGGGCTCGTGGCGGACGCGGGAAGGGCTTAGAGCGCAATCCGAAGATCGCGCGCTTGATCGTTGATCTCGTGCAAGTTTTAGCGCCCGCGCGCTGCGGCGATATAGCCGAAGATCTGGGCGGCAGGCATGGGCGCGCCGAAGTAGAAGCCCTGACCCTGCTCGCATCCTAGTGCGCGCAGCAGAGCGACCTCCTCCTCGGTCTCGACGCCTTCGGCGACGGCAACGAGCTTGAGTTCGTGGGCGAGCGAGATGACGGAAGCGAGCACCTTTGGTCCGGCCGCATCGTGGCGCACCGAGGTCATGAAGCTCTTGTCAATCTTGATCGTCTCGAACGGGAACCGCGCGAGCTGACTGAGCGACGAGTGGCCGGTTCCAAAATCATCGATGGCAAGACTCGCGCCCATCGCCTTGAGCCGTTGCAGGCCGGCTTCCGCGCTCTCCGCACCCGCCATCACAGCGCTCTCGGTGATCTCGAGCCGGAGCGAATCCTTGGCGAGCCCTGCCCGCTTCAAGATCCCGCCGAGCTCGCGCGCGAAGCCTTCATCGGCGATCTGGCGCCATGTGACGTTGACGCTCACGTAGAGCGGCGGCCGCGAGGGGAAGAATTGCTGCCAGCGCGCGAGGTCTCTCGCAGCCTGCCGCAGAGCCTGGCGACCGAGATTGACGATCAGATCGCTGCGTTCGGCATGGGCCACGAACTCGTCCGGCTGGATCACGCCGCTCTCTGGATGACGCCAGCGCAGCAGAGCCTCGAAGCCCGCGATCGCGCTGTCCTTCAGGCGGATGATCGGCTGATAGTGGACCTCGATCTCGTCGCGTTCGAGCGCGCGCCTGAGGTCGGTATCGAGCGCAACCAGATCACGCGCCGGCGCCTTGGCGAGCGCGCCCGAATAGTGCGCGATGCGGCTTCCGCCATCGCGCTTGGCCTCGCCGAGCGCGCGCTCCGCGTTGAACAGAAGATCGCGGCCGCAATCGACTTGCGATCCGACCGCGACTCCAAGGCTCGCTTGGACGTAGATCTCGCGTTCATTGATCGAGAAAGGCGCCGCCATCATCTCGAAGACGCGCCGACCGAAGGCCTCGGCATCGGCGACGTCGGCCTGTGTCACGGCGAACATGCCGCCTCCGACGCGGAACAGTCGACCGCGGCTCAAGCCCGGACGCGAAGCCAATCCCGCTTCGACGCGCTCGACCAAGGCCACGAGCAGTGCATCGCCGCCGTGCTGGCCGAGGCTGTCGTTGATCGCCTTGAAGCGCTCGATATCGAACAGTGCGAGCGCCGAACGCTTCAGGTTGTCGGGCGACGCATCGAGGTACGAGATCAGCGCGGCGCGCGTGCCGAGACCGGTGAGGGCGTCGCTAGGGCCCGCGGCCGACTCGGATTTCTCGGCGATCTTCCGCGCGGTGATATCGGCTATCAGGCCGAGACAGCGTTCGGCTTCCGTCGATTGTCCGGTCATCGTCGCGCGCAGCTCGAACCATGCGATCCTGCCGTTCTGTGCACGCACGCGAAATTCGATACGGAACGCGATGCCGGGATGATGGCGGTACGAGTCGACTGCGATCGTGAAGGTTTCGCGGTCCTCGGGGTGGATGCGCGCGGCCCAGGTTTCGGGCGACAGCTCGACGGCGCCGCGCGGAAGTCCGAGCAACTCGCCGGCTTCGGCCGAGAGCGAGACCAATCCCGTGTGCAGATCGAGATCGAACACGCCCTGATGCGCCGCGCTCAGAGCCGCGTGTTCGCGGACCTGTACCGGGGCATCGTCCGCGACGGGAGCCGGAGCCTTCTCGGCGCGGCTGGCTTTGCGCAGGTCTCCTTTAGGCTCCGCGAGACGCTCTATCGGAAGCGAAGTCGCGAGCGCCACAAGCAGCGCGCCGGCTGCCGAAACTCCCCCGATGGCGCCGGGTGCAACAAGGTTGGTGCCGAAAAATCCGAACGCATTGAGCATGGCTGCGGCCGTGACGAGCGCGAAAATCGTTGCCGCAGGCGCAAGTCGCCTTGCGGCGGAACTCCCCAACTGGCCGCAATGCGCGAGATAGAGTGCGGCAGCAAATGCGCCCACGATCGCAAGCGCGCGCACGGTCACGCCCGCATAAGGCAGGCCGATATAGGCTGCTGCTCCAATCAGAAGGACCACGATCGTGACCGCGTCGCGCAAGCGCCGGAGCCACGGCGAGAAGGAGGCGACGGGCACGACATGATCGACGAGCCGGATGCCGCACACGAGTCCGACCGCGAGCGCGAACGCCGACAACGCATAGGGACCGCCAGGCGCGACCAGCCACGACGTGTCTAGGAACCCGGCGCGGGCCAATTCTCCCACGGCGACGGCCGCGAGAAACAGCGCTGCCCACCGCGGAAAGACGCGTCTGGTCAGAATCGCAGTGCCCGCGGCGAAGCCGGCCGCGGCGATCAGCAAGCCGCACACTACGCCAGTCAACAGAGCATATCGCTCGTTATACGAGACGAGGGCTGCTTCGCTCCACGCGAGCAGGGAGGGCGTCTCCCTCACGCCCTGCAGATGGAGCGCGAGAGTGCCTGCGTTGTTGGGGGGAATGACCAGCCGGTACGTGTTCTCGCCAAAGCCCGGAGCACGTTCGAGCACGATGTCGGCGTTGGAAGACGCCGCCTCGAGCAACGCCGGGCGTGTGCGGGTCGGAGAGACGGCAAGTGCGGCTTGCGGCCGGTCGGCTGCGGCAAGCACGCGAATGACGGGTGTGCTGCCGCGATTCTGCACCGGAACCGTGAACCAGGCGTCTTCCGGGTCGGTGGGATCATTGACGTTGCGGGCGGACAGCGATGGCCCGAGATCCAGCAGCGCTTCGGGGGCCGCAAGGTTGAGCGCCGTTGTGGTTTCTTCGCCGGGGTCGGTGACCGGGATGTCGCTTGCCGCATAGGCGGTCATCACGCAGGCGAGCCACGCCGCGAATGCGGAAACGATCCGACGCACGCGATGTGGCCGGTCAATGCTCACAGCGGAAAACAAACGCGAATCCGACGCATGATCGTCAGCCTACAGGCGGGTCGTCTTCGAGCAAAGCAAACAGCACATGATCGCGCCATTCGCCGTTAATTTGGAGATAACGTCGTGCCCTTCCCTCCTCGCGGAACCCGACTTTCAGCAGCAGCGCTCGCGATGCCCCGTTCTCCGGAATACAGGCCGCTTCCAGCCGGTGCAACGCCAGCACATGGAACACGAACGGTATGAGCGCCGCCAGGGCCGAATGCATGTGCCCGTGGCGCGCGTAGCGCTCGCCGATCCAGTAGCCGATGGCCGCCGATTGGGTGACCCCGCGCCGGACGTTGGACAGCGTGCAGCCGCCCATCAGCAGGTTGTCCTCTTTCCGGAAGACGAAGAACGGATAGGCGAGATCGCTTCTGATTTCGCGCTGATAGCGGCGAATGCGGCGCCGGAAGGCGGAGCGCGACAATTCGTCAGCAGCCCAGATGGGTTCCCAGGGTGCGAGGAACTCGCGGGACTCATCCCTGAGCGCGGCCCACAGGGCGTAATCCGACATCTGCGGGTAGCGCAAGTACACGCCGTCGCCCTGGAGCACCGGTTCACGGCCTCCCGGAAATATCATCCCCCGCATGAACATGAATTACGCGCTCGCGAGCTCGATTGCGCGGCCAAAGCGGCGCGCAAACCGCTCGAGCGACTCGAGCCGGCCTACAGGTCCGATCGAGGCCATCGCGGGACCGCCCCTCTCGCACAGCTTCGTGGCGAAGCGCCTCAAGGCGACTGCATCGACTGCATCGACACGCGCCGTCATCTCCTTGATCGAGAGCACGCGGCCGAAATTGAAGAGATGGCCGGCAATCCGCTCGCAGCGTGAGCCCGGGCTCTCGAGCGCCATCAGCAGGGACGCCTTCAGCTGCGCACGGGCGCGCGCCGCCTCTTCCTCGGTCGTGCCTTTGGCCATCGCTTCGATTTCGGCAGCGATGAGAGGCGTGACTTCTCCGGCCTTGTCTTCGCCGGTGCCCGCGTAGATGCCGATCACGCCCGCGTCGCGATGGGACTGCGAGAAGGCATAGATGGCGTAGCAGAGACCGCGCTTCTCGCGCGCTTCCTGGAAAAGGCGGGACGACATGCCGCCGCCGAGCGCGGTCGCGAAAACCTGCGCGGTCACCGCATCGGGATCGGTGCTGGCAACGCCCGGGAAAGCGAATGCCAAATGCGCCTGCTCGAACTCGCGCTCGTCGCGGATCTCGCCGCTCAAGAAGCGCGCGGGTTGAGTTGACGGCCCGTCACCGACAGTGAGGCGCTGGAAAAGCGACGCCGCTGCGTCCACGACCTGGGCATGCTCGAGTGCGCCCGCGGCGATGAGCATCATTCCTCCGGCGCGGTAGTTGGCGCCCATGTAGGATCGCAGATCGTCGCGGGAAAAAGCGGACACGGTCTTTTCGCTGCCGAAGATGGGCCAGCCCATCGGCTGATCCGGATAGCAGGCTTCCTGCAGATGATCGAAGATCAGGTCGTCGGGTGTGTCGCGCGTCTGACCGATTTCCTGGAGGATGACCTCGCGCTCGCGTTCGAGCTCGGCTTCGTCGAAAACGGGGTTGATCAGAATGTCGGAGATGAGATCGAGCGCAACGTCGACATTTTCTTTCAGGATGCGGGCATGAAACGCGGTCTGCTCGCGGCTCGTGTAAGCATTGAGGTCGCCACCGACTTCTTCGATTTCCGTAGCGATGTCCTTGGCCGAACGCGTGCGTGTGCCTTTGAACGCCATATGCTCGAGCATGTGCGAGAGGCCGGCCTGCGCCGCGGTCTCATGCCGCGGGCCGCAGTTGACCCAGACGCCCAAGGCCGCGCTCTCCAAATGAGGCATTGGGTCGGTGGCGACGATGAGTCCATTTTGCAGTTTGGTGATCTCGATGCTCATGAAGTCCCTGTCCGCTCGAGGACAAATGTCCTCACTGCGCCCACCTCGTTCGGCAGGACAGTGTAGCGTTCTTCTTGGGCCATGAGACCGGCAAGTTTTTGAGGTATTTCTGGAGCTATTCCAATGGCTTGGGTAATAGCATCCGGGAACTTGGCCGGGTGTGCCGTGGCCAGGAAGATGAGGGGCCCGCTGAATCTGCCAGCAAGATTACCTATGGCCGCAAAGCCAACGGCAGTATGGGGGTCGATGACAATGCCAAATTGGTCGCGAATATCGGCGATGGCCTCCCTCGTCTGGTCATCATTGGCGCTGGACGCAAGATAGAGGCGCTGAAGCTCATAGAAAACGTCCGGCGGTATGTCCAACGCGCGGGTGCGCGCGAAGGCCGCCATCGCCGCCTCCAACCAGCGGGGATCCCGCTGCGAAGCTTCGAACAGTGCGCGCTCGAAATTGCTCGCCACCTGGATGTCCATCGAGGGGGAGAGCGTCTTCTTTGCCTGCCCAACGCTGTAGATGCCGGGCGGCGTCAATGCATGCACGAGGATGTCGTTTGAGTTGGTCGCCACGACCAGACGATCGATCGGCAGCCCCATTCGCGCCGCCGCTTCGCCGGCGAAGACATCGCCAAAATTGCCGGTGGGTACGACAAAATTCGGGGAGCGCCCCAAACCTAAAGCCGCGGCTGCGGTGAAGTAATACACGCACTGCGCCATGATACGCGCGAAGTTGATCGAGTTGACCGCGGTCAGCTGGGTGCGGGTCGCAAAGGCCGTGTCAGCGAACAAAGCTTTGACGATCGTCTGCGTGTCGTCAAAACTTCCTTTGACGGCGATGTTGTGGACGTTGGCATCGAGCACGGTCGTCATCTGACGGCGCTGCACCTCGGAGACGCGGCCGTGCGGGTGCAGCACGACGACATCCACGCTGGGCAAACCTCGAAGAGCGGCGATGGCCGCAGACCCCGTGTCGCCTGATGTCGCGACGATCACGGTGGCGCGGCGGCTCTGCTTCTTCAGTGCGCGCGCGAACAGCCGTCCCAACAGCTGCATGGCCACGTCCTTGAACGCGAAGGTTGGACCATGGAACAGCTCGAGTAGGAAGCGATCAGGTGCGAGTTCCACAAGCGGCACGACATCCTTATGCGAGAAGCTGGCGTAGGCGGCGTCAACATCGGCGCGGAATTCGGCATCGTCGAACGTGCCGGCCAGGAACGGCCGCATCACGCGAAATGCGACCTCGGCATAAGGCAGCCCCCGGAATCCTCCGATTTCGCGTTCGCTGAAGCTTGGCCAAGCATCCGGAAGGTAAAGCCCGCCATCCGACGCAGGCCCTCCGAGCAACACGTCGCCGAACTCGGCGGAAGTCCCGCCCCTGGTGCTGATGTAACGCATGTCTTGGATTGCCTAACTGAACCTCAAGCGGCCATTTCGCACATGATAGGCCAGATAGACGCCCACGAGCGTCAAAGCGAGGCCGAACCACGTCAGCGCGTATTGCAGGTGATTGTTGGGAATGTCTACCCGGTACCCGGTAAACCGGGGCACGCCCCCGGGATTGGCGGGCTGATCGGCGACAATCACGAGCGGGGCGCGGATCGCGACGCCCAAAGCCTGCGCGATTCCTTCGGGATCACGCCAATACCACGTGCGCTCACGCTCATCCGCACCCGGCGTGAACACGTTGCGCTCACCCGCGAGCCGCACAATCCCCGAAACGCCGACCTCGCCTTCCACTTGGGCCGCTCTGCGCGTATCCGGCGGCCTGGAGGAGAGCGGCACGAATCCCCGATCGACCAGGACCACACCACCCTCGTCCATTTCGAGCGGCGTGAGCACATGCACGCCAAGGCCAAATTCGGGTTCGATAGCGTGGACGTACGCTTCCTTGTCGTGGAGGAAGCGCCCGCGCGCGCGCACGTGGCGCCATTCCGTTTGGGCGATGGGCAAGCGCAGGACATCATCGAGTGGCGCTTCCTGCGCGGTCATCCGCTCTGCAATCGATGCAAGCAGCGCGTCCTTCTCATGCAAGCGCTGAATCTGCCAAACGCCAAGGCCGATGAGGATCAGGAGGGCTGGCACGGCCCAAAACGTCATTCCCGGGAGCGGTCGAAATCGGATCATGGGGCCATTGTAGACCGTGGCCCGCTTCGGCTCGACGGCGGAAATGAGACTACTCTTCGAGGATCAACTCGCCGTCCTGCTGCCGCCAGCGCACCTTCGAGAGGAAGGACATGCCGAGCAGATTCGCGGAGAGCGCCCTATCGCGCAGGACAAAGGCCTGCACGTCGCGCACCACGACGCCTCCGACGTCGACTCTGCCAAGCTCGACGAGAGCGGCGCTACCCACGCCGTTGGCCGTCGAGATCGGGTGTCTGTAGTCTCGATCGCTTGGGCGGTAGCCGAGATTTGCCGCATCGCTCTCTCGTATCGCAACCAGGGTCGCGCCCGTGTCGACGATAAAGCGGGCCGTGCGCCCGTCAACGCGAGCTTCGGTCACGTAGTGTCCCCCCCTCGACTCGATAACGACCCTGCGGGGATATCCTCGTCTTTGTGGCTGCGCCTGCTTCGCGGCCGTCTTGTTGGTCGCCCCCACTCCACCCTCGTGGAGCGACTGCACGGCGTAGACGCTGGCCATCATGAGACCGAGCACGAAAAAGAAGATGCGAAACATGAGACCTTGGTCCCAGGTTGGTTCTGCCGGCATTTATGCGGGAAGGCCGAGAAAAGGCCTCCTAACGCGGCGCGCCGTGAGGGCGAATTGCCGGGCCTTGGTGAGAGCGCGGCGAACCGATCCGTTAGAGTTTTATCGATTCACCGCCGAATTCCGGCCTACCCGACGCGACGGCCTTCCTCGGCCCTGTGCTTGTATTGCAGCACGATCAGCGCCGCCTTGAGCGGACGCAGAAATGCGAGCGAGAGGATCAGCAGCGCGGGGCCCCAGATGAGCGCGTGAACCCAATAGGGTGGTTGGTAAGCGATCTCCAAAAGCAGCGCGCCGCCCGCAACGATGGCGCCTACGATCAGGATGACGAACACGGCAGGGCCGTCGCCGGCTTCGAAGCGCGAGAAGTCCAGTCCGCACGAAGTGCAGGACGGGCGAACGGCGAGATAGCCTTGGAAAAGACTTCCCTTCCCGCAACGCGGACAACGTCCCTTGAGAGAGGCGGCGAGGACCGAAGGTCGTCTCGCCGCCTCGGAACGAAGGCCGTTCACGCCACCACTTCGCTGGCGCCAAACACGTAGATGCAGACGAAGAGGAAGAGCCAGACGACGTCGACGAAATGCCAATACCAGGCCGCGGCTTCGAACCCGAAGTGGCGCGCCGGCGTGAAGTGGCCCGCGATCGCGCGACCCAGGCAGACGATCAGGAACAGGCTTCCGATGATGACATGCATACCGTGGAAGCCCGTCGCCATGAAGAAGGTCGAGCCGTAGATCGCGGACAGATTGCCGACGCCCGCGGTCAAAGACTTGTGCGCTTCATCGGTAAGGGGGCCCAGCATCGCGCCGTTCATTCCGAAGGTGAACTCGGCGTGGCTGTATTCGTAGGCCTGGACCGCCGTGAAGCTGAGGCCAAGAGCGATCGTCAACAGCAAGCCTTGGATCGCGCCCTTGCGATCGCCCATGAGGATCGCGTGGTGCGCCCAGGTGACCGTGCTGCCCGACGTCAAGAGGATCATCGTGTTGATGAGCGGCAGATGCCAGGGATCGAAGGTGATGATGCCTTCAGGCGGCCACGAGCCGATGGAAACGTCCACCGGGAACAACGCCGAATTGAAATAGGCGAAGAACCAGGCGAAGAAGAACATCACCTCGGAGGCGATGAACAGGATCATGCCGTAGCGCAGGCCGAGCTTCACCACCGGCTTGTGGTCGCCCTTGACCACCGACTCGCGCACGACGTCGCGCCACCAGCCCGCCATCGTGTAGAGCACGAGCACGAAGCCGAGCACGAAGATCCACGGCTGACCGTTGACCGGAAGCCCCCAGAAACCCGTGTAGCCGCTATTCATCCAGAACACGGCGCCGATGAGCATGATGAAGGCGCCCGTGGCGCCCACGATCGGCCATGGGCTGGGATCGACCAGATGATAGTCGTGATGCACTTCGCCATGCGCCATGATGTGTTCGCCTTTCTGTCTCAGCCCTTTTGTGCCGGTTGAGCAGCGGTCGTCGCCTTCCCGACCGCCTTCTGATTGATCGCCGGATAGAACGTGTAAGAGAGGGTGATCTCGTTGATGCCGCCGCCGTCACGGTCGGTGAGGATTTCCGGCGCGATGAAGAAGGAGACCGGCATGTCCACCGATTGTCCCGGATCGAGCCGCTGCTCGGTGAAGCAGAAGCACTGGATCTTGTTGAAATAGCGCCCAGCGCGATCGGGCACGACGTTGAACGTCGCATGTCCCACGATCGAACGATCCGAATTGTTCACGGCACGGAAGAACACCAGCCGGTTCTCGCCGACCTTGACCGTGACCGACCGCTGCTCCGGCTGGAACGTCCAGGGCAACTCGCGGGCGATGTTGGTGTCGAAGCGGACGTTGATGGTGCGATCGCCAATGGCGCCGGGCGCGGCCGCTGCACGCTGAGGCGTGCCGCCGTATCCGGTGACGCGGCAGAACAGGT
>Ga0184629_10001264_pt1 | contig 10403 bp, 9 predicted proteins | sample PLM4_32_b1_FD_133158 | JGI IMG/M metagenome (GOLD analysis project Ga0184629, IMG submission 133158) | Groundwater sediment microbial communities from an aquifer in East River, Colorado, USA - PLM4_32_b1 | ecosystem: Environmental > Terrestrial > Soil > Riparian zone | place: USA: East River... | reverse complement strand
GGCCTTTGAGTGCGCTGAACTCGATCCTGATGTTGTCGGCGAGCGCACGGATCGAGCCGGCCGTTTTGGTGCCTTCCTTCGAGAACTCATCGATGGAGCCGGTCACACTGGCGCCCTGCTGGGCAAACTGCTCCACCGCGCCCAGAGCCCCCTCTACCCTCATTGCCAATTTGGGCAATTCATCGAGGAATGCGCGAAGCTCGCTGCCCTCGCCTTTCAGGACCGGGTATTGCTCGCCGGCCACGCGCTGAGGCGGACCCTGATCCTGACGCGGCGTCGTTAGTTCGATGTAGCTCCCGCCGGTGATCCCCTGGAGCTCGATGGTGGCGGTCGTGCCGGCGTTGATAGCGGTGCCTTCCTTGACCTCCATGTCGACCTTGACGAGATCGGTGCGCTGAGGGTCGAGGCGCATACCGAGAACGCGGCCCACTTCAACGCCCTTGTATTTGACCATAGCTTCCTCGACGAGGCCGCTGACCGGATCGGTGAAATAGACCGTGTAGCGCTGGTAGCGCGCGAAGTCGCCCGCTCCCATGAGCCAGATCGTGAACCCGACGAGCAAGAGCACCGCCAGGCTGACGAAGATTCCGACGAGGAAATAGTTGGCTTCCCGTTCCATGTCAGTGCCGCTTGGCGAGCACGGCCTGCACGCGCTCTCCTTTGAAATATTCCTGGACCTTCGGATTGGTCGACTTCAGAAGCTCGTCGAGCGTTCCGCTCTCGATCTTTCCATCGATGATCATGGCGATCCGGTCGCAGACCGTGACGAGCGTGCTCGGATCATGAGTGATGATGAAAATCGTCAGGCGCAGCACCTTGTGCAGGTCGCGCATGAGCTCGTCCAGCGAAGTGGCAGCAATCGGATCGAGTCCGCCCGTGGGCTCGTCCAAGAACAGGATTTCAGGATCGAGCGCCATGGCTCGCGCGACCCCTGCTCGCGTGGTCATGCCGCCGGAAAGGGCGGACGGATATTTGCTCGCCGCATCCGCCTGGAGCCTGACCATCTGAAGCTTGATGTATGCCAGATCTTTGATCGTCTTCTTCGACAGCTGCGTATGCTCGCGCAGCGGCAGTGCAACGTTGTCAAGGACCGTCAACGCGGAAAACAGCGCCCCGTTCTGGAACATCACGCCCAGGCGTTTTTGCCACTCAAGCCTTTGCTCCACTGTGAGCGAATAAAGATCGGCGCCATCAACGAGCACGCACCCTTCCTTCGGCTTGTTGAGCCCGACGATCGTGCGCAACAGCACGGTCTTTCCCGAACCCGATCCGCCCACCAGCCCGATCGCTTCGTGCTCGTAGAGCGTGAAATTGATGCGGTTGTGAACTACCTGCCGTCCGAAGCGGTTCGTCACGTCCTTCAGTTCGATGAGGGGGCGCATAGCTCAGATATCCGCTTTGGAAAACGCGATGGAGAAAAGCCCGTCCGCCATGATGACGATGAAGATCGCCTGGACCACGGCCAGCGTCGTCCTCCGCCCCACACTCTCGGCGGACCCCGATACGTTCAGACCCTGGTAACAGCCGATGATCGCGATGATTAAGGCGAAGACGGGCGCCTTGATCATGCCGATAAAGAACATGGTCGGCGTGGCGACATCCCCGACCCGATTGAAATATTGGTCGAAGGTCAGGTTCAGCAGAGAAAGCGACATGAGACCGCCGCCGAAGAGGCCGATGATATCGGCGAGGAAAGTCAGCAGCGGAAGCGTGATCAGGAGAGCGATGACGCGCGGGAGCACGAGAACCTCGATCGGGTCCATGCCCATCGTTTTGAGCGCGCTGATCTCATCGCGCAGATTCATCACGCCGATCTCGGCGGCGAACGCGCTTCCTGACCTTCCTGCGACCATGATCGCTGTCACAAGCACGCTCATCTCGCGCAAAAGGGAAATGACGGTGAGATCGACCGTGTAGATATCCGCGCCGAAGCGCCTCAGCTGGTTGGCGCCCTGATAGGTAACCACCATCGCCATCAGCACCGAGAGCAGGCCTACGATTGGGAGAGCGCTGATCCCTGTTTCCTGGATGTGTCGGGCGATGGAGGGCAACCGAAAATGACGGGGATGCAACAGGTTCGAAACGAAGCAGACAGCAATCCGGCCGATAAAGGCGAAGATATCCCAGCCGAAATCCAAGGCCCGAACCGTCTTCTCGCCAACGAGACTGAACGAGGCGACCGCTATAGGTGGCGTCTTCTTGGGCGGCGGCGTGTATTCGGCATAGGCCGGGAGGAAATCGAGCACGGTCCGCTGCGTGTCCGCCAAATGCGGCGGCACCTTCTCCCGCGCGGTCAATTTCTTCAGCAGGAACGCGCCGGACGTATCGAGCTTGCCGATCTTGTCGCCCACGACCTCATAGGGGTGGCCGTTGATCTCCTGGATGGCGTGCTCGATCTCCTTCTCGATCGGCGCGGCGTTGTGAATCGTCCAGTCGCCCTCGAGCACGACGACATCTTTGTCCTTGTCGTGCTTGATTTCGACAAATCTCGGACGATCATTCATGGAGTCACCAGTTCGCAAATCGTTCTCGTTTTGCCTCATCGGCACGTTGGAGAGCCGTTACGAGGACCGCGGTCGTTGCGGCGGTATGGTTGGCGCGCAGAAGCGTTCGCGAGTCGTGCCAGGGTCACCGACTAAGAAAACGGCTGGTTTCCCTTAAGGTTGCCCAGGTGACGGCAAGTCGCGCTTGATCCGAGTGGCGGAGGCTTGGCCGTTACCGCTTGAGCTTGCAGCGGTTGCGGACCGCAGCCGAGATCTTGTCGGGCGTCAGCGGCGAATCGGTGAAGCGCACGCCGAAAGGCTGGAGTGCGTTCTCGATGGCGGCTATGAGCGCGGCCGCCGCAGGGATAGTGCCGCCCTCGCCTGCTCCTTTCACCCCGAGCGGGTTCAGCGGCGACGGTGTTTCGAGATGGACCGCTTTCACCGCGGGCACTTCGGTTGACGAGGGGAGTAGATAGTCGGCGAAGGTCGTGGTGAGCGGCTGCGCATTCGCATCGTAGGCCATGAATTCGAGCAGCGCGTTGCCGATGCCGTGCGCGACGCCGCCCTGGATCTGGCCGTCGACGATCAGCGGATTGATCAGCGTGCCGCTGTCGTGGGCGACGCTGTAGTTCAGGATACGAACCGCGCCGGTCGCGATGTCCACTTCCACCTCGGCGACATGCGTGCCGTTGCAGTAGGCGGCTTGCGGCGGCGTGAAGTAGGCGGTGTGCTCGAGACCCGGCGTATCGCCCGGCGCAAACGAGAAACCCGGATAGCCTTGCGAAAGCTTCGCCAGATCGCCAAAGCCGATCGATGGGCGGTTGCCCGTCTTCGCTTCCGCTCGGCCCTCGGTCAGCACGATATCGGTGTCCGCGACGGAGAGCGCGCGAGCGGCCAGCTTGACGATTTGCGCGCGCACCGTTTGCGAGGCGACGAGGGCGGCAGGCCCGGCATTCGCCGTGATACGGCTCGCAAACGTGCCCACACCCATCGCAATGGCATCGGTGTCGCCGAGAACGACGTTGATGTCGCGCAGCGGCACAGCAAGCTCATCGGCGACGATCTGCTGCAACATCGTCTGATGGCCCTGGCCCTGCGGCGCCGCGCCCGATTTCACGAGTACCTTGCCGTTCTGCTGGATACGGACTGTGACGCCTTCGAAGGGTCCGAGGCCGGTCCCTTCGACATACGAGCCGATGCCGATGCCGATGTAGCGGCCCTCGTCCAGCGCTTCCTTCTGCCGCCGCGGGAATTCGCGATAGAGAGAAAGCGCGAGCGCCTTCTCGAGCGTCGCCGGATAATCACCGCTGTCGTACGTCACCGGCTTGCCGTCGCGGAAGATGAGCCCCACGCGATAAGGCATCTGCGACTTCTGGATCAAATTGCGCCGGCGGATCTCCGCCGGATCGAGCGCGAACTCGCGCGCAGCCCGATCCAGAAGCCGCTCCATCGCGAAAACCGCCTGCGGGCGTCCGGCGCCGCGCACGGGGGTGGTCGGCACCTTGTTGGTCCAGGCGACGGTGACGGCGAGCTCGTAAGCGGGGACGACATAGGGGCCGGGCACGGTGGTTGCGGCGATGAAGGGCATCACCACGCCCCAAGGAAGGTAGGCGCCTGTGTCGTGCAGCATCGTGCCGCGCACGCCGAGGATCTTGCCCAGAGTATCGAGCGCGATCTCGATCGACCAATACTGGTCGCGCTCCTGTGTCGTTGCGAGGAAGTGCTCGCGGCGGTCCTCGGTCCATTTCACTGGGCGGCCGAGCAGCAGTGCCGCCTGCGCCACGACCGCTTCCTCGGCGTAGAAGATCGCTTTCGGCCCGAATCCGCCACCGACATCGGGCGCGATCACGCGGATGGATTCGGGATCACGCTCCAGCATCTCGCCGAGAGAGAGCTTCGCGAGATGCGGCGTTTGCGTTGACGACCAGACCGTCAGGCGCCCATCGTGATCGAGCGACGCGAGCACCGCACGCGTCTCCAACGAATGACCGCAGCCGCGGTGATGCCACAGCTCTTCCTTGAAAACGTGTGCGGCGGTGGCGAACGCGTTTGCGACATCGCCGTAGCCAACCTTGAAGAGCGCTGCTTCGTTGTTCGGCGTGTTCAGGTGCGCAAGCGGTGCGCCGCGCGCGATAGCGTCACGGCAATCCGAGGCCACGGGAAGGACTTCGTAATCGGTCTCGATCGCCGCAGCGGCGTCTTCAGCGAGATATCGCGAGTCCGCGATCACGATCGCGATGGGCTCGCCGACATAGCAGACCTCATCCGCAGCGAGCGCGAACTGGGTGAGCGGGAATTTCGCGTACGGGATGGGGACAAGCGCAGGCATCCGATTGCCGCGCATGGCGGGCGTCATGTCGGCGGCGGTGAGGACCGCGTGGACGCCGGGAATGGCCAGCGCGGCGCTCGCGCCGATGCGGCGCACACGGGCATGGGCATGGTGCGCGCGCACGAAAGCGGCATGCAGCATGCCCGGAAGGCGGATGTCGTCGACGAAGGCGCCGCGCCCCCTGAGCAGGCGCGGGTCCTCGCTGCGAAGCACGCGCGCGCCGACGGATTTGCCGCTCATCCCTGCCCTGTTTACCCCCAAATAGTGCCGGATTTACGCGCGAGCGAGTTCCGTTGTACAGAGCATGGGAACCTTTCGATGCACGCGTCCATGGCTGAAACGGCTCAACCTTCGACGTCCACGCGTCCGTTCCTGTGCGGCGATGCGCTGGGGGTAAACTCGTCGGGGCGCGCGACCCTGATCGGCGGGCGCTGCGCGGATTGCGGAACCGAGACGTTCCCGCGCGTGCCCGTCTGCGCCTCGTGCATGAGCGAGAACATCCGCCCGCAGCCGATGCCGCACGAGGGAACGCTATATGCGTTCAGCGTGGTCCATGTGGCCGCGAAGAAATGGCGCAAGCCGATGCGCATCGGCTATGTCGATCTTAAGAACGGCGCACGCGTGTTCACGCATCTCGAAGGCGCGGACCTCGCCATCGGCGACGACGTCGAAGTCGACGTCGGTACGGTCGGCGATGACGAAGAGGGTCCAATCGTAAGTTTCGTGTTCAAGAAGGTAAAGCGATGAAGGGCGTTTCCGTCATTGGCGTCGGCATGATCCCGTTCGGGAAATATCCCGACACGAACATCACCGATCTCGGCTGGCCGGCGGTGAAAGCGGCGATCAAGGACGCAGGGCTGGACGCGCGCCGCATCCAGGCGGTCTATTCGGGCACGGCGCGGGGCGGCGCGATGGTCGGCCAGCGGATCATGGGGCGTCTCGGGCTTGCGGGACTACCCATCATCAATGTCGAGAACGCGTGCTCGTCTAGCTCATCGGCCATGGCGCAAGGCGTAATGGCGGTCGCATCGGGGGCGTACGACGTCGTGCTCGTAATCGGCGTCGAGAAGCTCACCAAATTCGGCGGCGGCACGCTGCCGTTGGACGAGGACGATTGGGAGGTCCGGCTCGGGCTCACCATGCCCGCGCTCTACGCGATGCGCGCCCAGCGCTATATGCACGACTACGGCGTGAGCCTGAAGGATGTCGCCGGGGTCTCGGTCAAGAACCGCAAGAACGGCGTACTCAATCCCGATGCGCAGATGCGCAAAGAGGTGACCGTGGACGAGGTCCTCGCCTCGCGCATGATCGCCGATCCGTTCACGTTGCTGCAGTGCTGTCCGACGGGCGATGGCGCGGCCGCGATCATCCTCGCGTCGAACGCGGTCGCCAAACAGCTCTCGAGCAATCCGATCGAAGTGCGCGCGTCGCACTTAACCTCGGGCCGCTTCATGTCCGGATTCCGCGACATGACCTCGCCCGAGATCACCGTGCGCGGCGCGCGCGAGACGTTCGAGGAGTCCGGGCTCGGTCCCGAGGACATCGACGTTGCCGAAGTGCACGACGCGTTCTCCATCGCGGAGCTGATCTATTACGAGGCGTTCGGATTCTGTCCGCGCGGCGAAGGCGTGGCGCTCTTGAACAGCGGCGCTACGAGCATCGGCGGGCGCATTCCGATCAATCCGTCGGGCGGCCTGCTTGCCAAGGGCCATCCGGTCGGCGCAACCGGCGCAGCCCAGGTGGTCGAGATCGTGCGCCAGTTGCGCGGCCAGGCAGGCGCGAGGCAGGTCGAGGGCGCGAAGGTCGGCATGACGCACGCGACCGGCGGCGGCATCTCCGGCTTCGATCACGGCGCCTGCTCGATCCACATCTTCCAGAGATGAACGCGGGCTCCAAGGATCAGGCGCTGAAGGGAGTCAGGATTCTCGACCTGACGCAGTTCCTGTCCGGGCCGTTCGCGACACAGATCCTCGCCGATCTCGGCGCCGATGTGATCAAGCTCGAGCCCCCGCAAGGCGATCCGATCCGCGCCGTGCCGCCGCATTTTGTCGGCGAAAACAGCGTCTATTACCTCTGCATCAACAGGAACAAGCGTACGGTCGCGGTGGACATGAAGGTCGCGGAAGGCCGCGAACTGGTAAAGCGGCTCGCGCTCGCCTCCGACATCGTGACGGAGAACTTTCGCCCTGGCGTGCTCGAGCGGCTCGGCTTCTCGGCGGAGGCGCTGCGCAAGGAGAAGCCGAGCCTGATCTGGTGCTCGATCTCGGGCTTCGGCCAGGACGGGCCCTACCGCAACAAGCCCGCTTACGACATGATCGTGCAGGCGCTCTCGGGCGGCATGAGCCTCACCGGCGAGGCGGGCGGCGCTGCCGTGCGCGCCGGAATCCCCGTCGCCGATCTCGGCGCCGGGCTCTACTCGGCGATCGCGGTGCTCGCCGCGCTCAACCGCCGGCATGCGACCGGCAAAGGCGAGACCATCGACATCTCGATGCTCGACTGCCAAGCCGCGATGCTGTGCTACCAGGCGGCGTATTACATGCACTCGGGCGTCGTGCCTGGCCGTCAAGGCCGGGGGCATGAATCGATCCCGACCTATCGCAGCTTCGCGTGCAAGGACGGTGTTGCGGTTGTCATCACCGCAAACACCGAGCGCATGTGGCAAGGGCTCGCGCGCGCGCTCAAGCGCGAAGACCTGCTCGCCGATCCGCGCTTCGCGACGAACAAGGACCGGCTCGCTCATCGCGAAGTGTTGTGGCCGATCCTGGATGAGGCATTTCGCGCGCGACCTGCGGATGAATGGCTGCCGCTGCTCGAGGCCGAGGAGATTCCGGTCGGGGTGGTGAACACACTCGACCGTGTCGTGAGCGATCCGCAGATCCTGCATCGCGACATGGTGCTCAATCTCGAATCTGCCGACGGCCGCCGCTCCGGCGTCATGGGCAACCCGATCAAGTTCAAGGATGCAGCAGCCGAGGCGCGGAATTACCCGCCCGATCTCGGGGCTGATACATCGGCCGTGTTGCACGAGGTCCTCGACCTGTCGCGCGAAAACATCGACGAACTCATTCGCCTCAAGGCGATCGTCGCGAAGGACTGATGACCGCTACTCTTCGCGGGCGCGAGGCTTGCGCGTGCCGCTCGGCTCCGCGATCGTCGGTTCCTTCCAGCGATGGACCGTGCCGAGATCGATCCCGAACAGATCGAGCAGCCGCCCGATCGAGTGGTCGATGATGTCCTGCACTGTCTTGGGACGCTGATAGAACGCGGGCACGATCGGGGCCACGATTGCGCCCATATCGGAGAGCAGCGACATCGTCCGTAAGTGGCCGCCATGCAGCGGCGTCTCGCGTAGCGCGACCACAAGCCTGCGGCGCTCCTTGAGCACCACGTCGGCCGCGCGCGACAAGAGGTTGTCGGTCACGCCATGCGCGATCTCGCTCATCGTGTGCACGGAGCAGGGAAGAATGAGCATGCCCATGGTCTGGAACGAGCCCGACGAAATGGAAGCGCCGACATCGCCGATCGGATGGAACACACTCGCCATCTCGCGCACGGCTTTGGGCTTGATGTCGGTTTCGTAGCTCATGGTGAGCTCGGCTGCGGAACTCATCACGAGATGAGTCTCGATGGACGTCTTGCGCAGGATTTCGAGAGCGCGGATGCCATAGATGACACCCGACGCGCCGGCTATGCCGATGATGAGTCGTTGCGGTGGCGCCTTCGCCATGTCTTTGCCCCCCTCTAGTGTCGTGTTTCGAAGTTCGCCACATCATCGATATCAGGCTCTTGGCGAACTTCGAAACCAAACGACACTAGAAATCAATAATTTCCTAGTGTCCCTTCGATTCCGAAATTCGCAAAAAGCCCGATATAGAGACGCAGCGAATTTCGGAATCGGGACACTAGGTCTCTTTTGGCGACGATAGCACGCAGGCGAGCAGGTTCGACGCAAGCCGCGCCGCGCCATGCGGATCGGTGTAAAGTGCCGCACCCAGATACTCCTTCACGCCACAAAGTGCGGCGCGGTTGCGATCTGTGAGATGCGCGAGCATCTTCTCCACCGCGTCGTTGAGCGTTCCTTTGGGCACAACGTCGCTGACAAGACCGATGGCGAGAGCCTCGGCAGCGCCGATCACGCGCCGCGTGTACACCATGTGCAGGATGCGCTTGGGCGGGATCTTGTGCAGCATCGCCGAGATCGCAAGCGTCGGCGGCAGATCGTGGTCGAGCTCGGGCAGCGAGAAGGTCGCATCGTCGGCCGCGATGGCGAGATCGCATTGCGAGACGAGCGCGCAGCCGAAGCCCTTCGCCTGGCCCTGGACGACAGCGATGACGGGGATCTCGGCGGCGCGGATCTCCGCATAGACATCGAGGATCGGCTCGGTGATGGCGGCCCGGATGCCCATTGCGGTGGTCGGCGTGGTGCCCGGCGGATCAGGCTGGCGCCCGAGGCAGAAATTCTCGCCGTCGGCACGCACGAGAACCACCTTGATCGCTTTCCTCGCCGCAAGCTGGCCAATCGCCTTGGCCAGGAGAGGCAGCTCTGCGGCGAGCAGCCGGTTGCCCTTATCCCCCCGGCTCAGCCGCAGCGTGGCGACATGCCGGGCGGTATCGTCCTCGATCCGGAAAGCGTCGGTCTCCATGATTTCCCCCGAAGTTTGAGCGGTTTATCCGGGTGGCGTGCGCCCAGGGTCAAGGCCAAGGCGCCATCCAAACGGCGCGGTCGCCAGAATTTTTCTTGCGCCTCCCGCCGCGGCGACTAATTTGGCGCTCCAGAGGGGCTATGAGACGGATGGGTCGATGAGGCGTGCTCTGCTTAGAGCGGCGGCGTTCTGTTTTGCCCTGGGACTGGCGCAGTCCGGGGCCGCGCCTGCGCCGGCGCTTCGGGTTCCGCTCGCGCCCCCGGCTGCCCCACCGATGCAGTCGACGGTCGACCTCAATCTCGTGCTCGCGATCGATGCGTCGGGCAGCGTGGACGACGATCGCTTCGATCTCCAGAAGAAGGGTTATGCGCAGGCGTTCGTGAGCCAGCGTGTGCTCGATGCGATCCGCAACGGCAACAACCAGGCGATCGCGGTCAGCATGATCCAGTGGACGGGCCCGACGCTGCAGGTCGTCATGGTGCCGTGGACGGTCGTCAAGGATCGCGCTTCGGCCGAGATTGTCGCGGCCGCAATCACGGCTGCGCCACGCCGCATCTTCGGCGGCGGGACCTCGCTCTCCGGCGCGATCGACTTTTCCGCACAGCTGATATCGAGCTCGCCTTATCGTGGCGTCCGGAAAGTGATCGACATCTCGGGCGACGGATCGAACAATCTCGGCCGGCCTGTCGAGCAGGCGCGCAACGAAGCCTTGCAACAAGGCATCCGGATCAACGGACTGCCGATCCTCGAACTCGAGCACGATCTCGATCAGTATTTCCGCGAGAACGTCATCGGCGGGCCGGGCGCGTTCATCATCCCGGTGCAGAACTACAATGCATTCGGCGAAGCGATCATGCGCAAGCTCGTGACCGAAATCTCGCAGGACCAGCAGCCGACGCCCGATCCGCAATTCGCCGCGCAGTAGCTTGATAAAGCGTCGCACCGCTT
>Ga0184629_10001262_pt1 | contig 10425 bp, 14 predicted proteins | sample PLM4_32_b1_FD_133158 | JGI IMG/M metagenome (GOLD analysis project Ga0184629, IMG submission 133158) | Groundwater sediment microbial communities from an aquifer in East River, Colorado, USA - PLM4_32_b1 | ecosystem: Environmental > Terrestrial > Soil > Riparian zone | place: USA: East River... | reverse complement strand
TGCCCAGATCGAGCGACGGGGCCACGAAACGGCCGCCGGTCCGAAGCTGGTCGCCGAACGCGCTGCGGTAGGGGAGCATCACGGGGAGGAGGGCATCGCCGGGAATGCGCATGCGCATCCGCACTGTCGGCGCGCCGTCCGGACCCTCCAGGTTGGCGAGGCCGAGAATCGAATCGGCGCCCATCTGGCCGGCGAGCTGTTCGCGCGGTCCCACACCGAAGGCGTTGCGGGTGAAGTTCCGGAGCCGGAGGGAGCGGGAGAGGTAGTAGTCCGAGCTTCGCGCGAACTGGCGGGTGGAGTCGCCATAGGGGAGGTCGATCACCATGATCTCGGTCAGACGCAATCCGTCCAGCGTCGTATCCACGGAGAGGTTGAGCTGCCCGATCTGGCGCGCCCCGGCGTAGACGGCGTAGTACGCCGCGCCCGGCGCGAGCCGTCTGGTGCGCAAGGCGGTATCGGCGGAATCTCCCTGAGAGAACTGCCGCCGGGCGAGCCACGCGAGCGCCACGGCCCACCCCAGGAGGACCAGGCGGCCGATGTTTCTGCGGGTAAAGCCGAGTTTCATCAGCGAATCCCGGCCTCGCGCGCCTTCTTGTGCATCACCCTGGCCTGGTCGGTCCGGCCCATCCGGTCCAGCAGCCGGCCCATCATCTTGTAGGCGCGGGGATTGTCGGGTGCAAGCGCGGCGGCCCGTTCCATCGCGGCCAGCGCGCCGGGGAGATCGCCCTGGGCCTCGAGCGCTTCCCCCAGGTAGTAGGTCGCGTCGGGATCGTCCGGCGAGTGACGGAGCGCCTCACGCAGTGCCGTGGTGGCGTCCGCGCCCAGCCCGCGCCGCAGCAGCGTGAGCCCGAGATGGAAATGCGCGGGCATGTGGTCGGGACGCCGCCGAATGGCGTCGCGGAGGTCCCGCTCCGCTGGAGCGGTGCGCCCGTACCGGGCCAGGATGCTTCCCCGGCGCACCAGCACCGGCACCGGGTCGGCTGCATGCGCCAGCGCGACGGTCAGCTCCTCCAGGGCCGCCTCGGAGTCTCCGCCCTCGTCGAGCAGCTCGGCCAGCAGGGTGCGCACTCCGGCGTCCTGGGGCGCCTCGGCGAGGTAGCGCCGCAGCAGGAGCAGCGCGTCGAGGCTTCGGCCCCCCGCGACCAGCTCGCGCGCCCGGCGTGGCACCCGGCTGCTCTCCGGCTCGTTCTGGACAGCGGTCGTGGCCAGCGAGAGACCGGGAATGTCGGCACCGAACGGACGGAGCCAGGGGAGCTCGTCCGCCACGGGTCCGACCGCATCGCCCTCGAGGCCGACGCGGTCGAACCCTTCCAGCGCTGCCTCATCGGGTTCGGGAGCGCGGGAGTTCTGGAGGCGGCGCATGGCCGAAAGGTAAGAGGTGAGAGGTGCGAAGTGAGAGGGCGCAGTTGAATGGCGCCCCGCGACCCGGTATTTTTGGCTTCTTATGCCCCAGGAATTCTTACGGGTTCGCGGTGCGCGCGAGCACAACCTCAAGAACATATCCGTCGCGCTGCCGCGGAACGCTCTGACGGTCATCACGGGGCTCTCCGGATCGGGCAAATCGTCGCTCGCCTTCGACACGATCTATGCCGAAGGACAGCGACGCTACGTCGAGTCGCTCTCCGCGTACGCCCGGCAGTTCCTCGGGCTCATGGAAAAGCCCGATGTCGACGGGATCGAGGGCCTTTCGCCGGCCATCTCGATCGAGCAGAAGTCCACCGGGCACAATCCGCGCTCCACCGTCGGCACCGTGACCGAGATCTACGACTACATGCGCCTGCTCTGGGCCCGCGCCGGCGTGCCGCACTGTCCCAACGACGGCAGCCCGGTGTCGCGCCAAAGCGCGGCCCAGATCACCGACACCATTCTGGGGTGGCCCGCCGGGACGCGGATCGAGATCCTGGGACCGATGGTGCGGGGACGGAAGGGCGAGTTCCGCGAGCTGTTCGAGGATCTGCGCAAGCGGGGCTTCGTGCGGGTCCGGGTCGACGGCGAAACCTACGATCTCAGCGCCGTGCCGGCGCTCAATCGGCGCCACAATCATGATCTCGCCGTGGTGGTGGATCGGCTGGTGGTGCGTCCGGAGGACCGGAGCCGGCTCACCGATTCGGTCGAGACCGCCCTGAAGGTTTCCGACGGCGTGGTCGAGGTGCAGCGGCCGTCCTCGCCGGCGGTCTTGTTTTCCGAGCGGTTCGCGTGTCCGCAATGCGGGCTCTCGCTGCCGGAGCTCGAGCCCCGGCAGTTCTCGTTCAATTCTCCCTTCGGGGTGTGCAACGAGTGCCATGGGCTGGGCACCCGGCGCGAAGTCAACGCCGATCTCATCCTGGGTGACCCCAGCATTTCGATCCTCGAAGGAGTGGTGCTGCCCTGGGGCGAACCCTCGGGGTACTTGCGCAAGGCGGTCCTCCCCGCGCTGGCCAAGACCTTCAAGTTCGATCTCAACGCGCCGTGGAGCGGGCTGCCGGCCCCGGCGCGAGACCTCCTCCTGAACGGTGCGCCGGGCAAGCTCTTCCGGTTCGGCGGGGACGGCGCCCGCGGCCGGGCCGACTACGAGTCCGAGTGGGAGGGCATCCTCAAGAACGTCCAGCGCCGCTACCACGAGTCGTCCAGCGACGCGGTGCGCTCCCAGCTCGAGGAATTCCTGGTGGAGATGCCCTGCCGCGCCTGCAACGGACGGCGGCTCAAACCGGAAAGTCTCTCGGTCCTGCTGGCCGGCCGGAGCATCGGGGACGTGGTGGACAAGCCGGTGGATGACGCGCTCGCCTTCTTCGACGGAATCCCGGTGGGCCGCGGCGTTGCCCGCGGCGTCGATCCCGAGATCGCGGGACCCATCCTCAAGGAGATTCGCGACCGGCTGGTCTTCCTCAGCGACGTCGGGCTCGAGTACTTGACCCTGGGCCGAAGCGCAGGCACGCTCTCCGGCGGCGAGGCGCAGCGCATCCGGTTGGCCACGCAGATCGGCTCCCGGCTGGTCGGCGTGCTCTACGTCCTGGACGAGCCGAGCATCGGCCTGCACCAGCGCGACAACGCCCGGCTGCTGCGCACGCTGCGCGAGCTGCGCGACCTCGGCAACACCGTGATTGTGGTGGAGCACGACGAGGACACCATCCGCGCGGCCGACCACGTGGTCGATCTGGGCCCCCGAGCCGGGAATGCGGGTGGGCATGTTGTGGCCGAGGGCACGGTCGAGCAGATCCTGCGCCATCCCGATTCGCTCACCGCGCGGTACCTCCGCGGCGAGCTCCGGATTCCGGTGCCTGCGCTGCGGCGCGCCCGCGATCCCAAGAAACGGTTGCGCGTGGTCGGCGCCCGGGGGAACAACCTGCGCAATCTGACCCTCGACGTGCCGCTCAAGCTCTTCGTGGCGGTCACCGGCGTGTCCGGATCGGGCAAGTCGTCGCTGGTCACCGACCTCCTCTACGCCTCACTCGCCCGGCAGTTCTACCGGGCCCGGGTGGTGCCCGGTGCCCACGACCGGATCGAGGGCATCGAGCACATCGACAAAGTCATCGACATCGATCAAAGCCCGATCGGGCGCACCCCGCGTTCGAATCCCGCCACGTATACCGGCCTGTTTACCCCCATCCGCGAACTGTTTGCCCAGCTCCCCGAGGCCAAGATGCGGGGATACGGGCCGGGCCGATTCTCCTTCAATGTGAAGGGCGGGCGCTGCGAAGCCTGCGAGGGCGACGGGCTCGTCAAGATCGAGATGCATTTCCTGCCCGACGTGTACGTGCCCTGCGAGGTCTGCAAGGGGCGGCGCTACAATCGGGAGACGATGGAGGTGCGGTACAAGGGGCGGAGCATCGCGGACGTGCTCGATCTCACCGTGGCGGATTCGCTGGAGTTCTTCAGCGCCCAGACCCGGATCCGGGAGAAGCTCGAGCTGCTCAACGATGTCGGCCTGGGCTACCTGCACCTGGGTCAGTCGGCCACGACCCTGTCCGGCGGCGAAGCGCAGCGGGTCAAGCTCGCCACTGAGCTCGCCAAGCGTGACACCGGCCGCACCCTCTATATCCTGGACGAGCCCACGACCGGGCTCCACTTCGAAGATGTCCGGCTCCTCCTCGAGGTGCTCCACCTGCTGGTGGACAAGGGAAACAGCGTACTCGTCATCGAGCATAACCTCGACGTCATCAAAACCGCGGACTGGGTCATCGACCTGGGTCCCGAGGGAGGAGCCAAGGGCGGTACCGTCGTGGCGCAGGGCGTTCCGGAGGACGTGGCCAAAGTGAAGGCGAGTCATACCGGAGAATTCCTCGCCCGGGCGCTGCGGGCGGGGCGGTAGACCCGCAGCGGAGTCCCGTCGCCATGCGTATGTTTGCCGATGCCATCGCAGTTTCCCTCACCGAACCGACTCCGGCCATGACTCGTTTCTCGCGGCTCCTGCTCCCCCTAGCGCTCCTCGCCACTCCCGTCGCGGCCCAGCAGACCGACGCGGCCACGCTGACGGTGCCCCGGATTTTTGGCGGGACCGAGTTTCGCGCCGAGCGATTCGGACCGGCCAAATGGCTGGGGGACGGCTCCTCCTACACCACGCTGGAGCGTGCCGCCGATGGCCGGGGCCAGGATATCGTCCGCTACGATTCGGAAACCGGCCGTCGCGACGTCCTGGTCCCGGCCAGCCGGCTCACTCCTCCCGGCGCGTCCGCGCCACTCGAGATCGACGAGTATGACTGGTCGCCGGACCAGCGGCGTCTGTTGGTGTTCACCAACACCAAGCCGGTGTGGCGCCTCAACACCAGGGGAGACTACTGGGTCCTGGACCGCACCAGCGGCAAGCTGACCAGGCTGGGCGGTCCCGCCAAGCCGTCGACGCTCATGTACGCGAAGTTCGATCCCAGCGGCACCCGGGTGGGCTTCGTCCGGGAAAACGACCTGTACGTCGAGGACCTCTCGGCCGGCCGGATCGTGCGGCTTACCAGCGATGGCAGCCGGACCGTGATCAACGGGAATTTCGACTGGGTGTACGAGGAGGAGCTCGGCCTCCACGACGGCTGGCGCTGGAGTCCGGATGGCACCCGGATCGCCTACTGGCAGCTCAACGCCGACCGGGTGCGGGACTTCCTGCTCTATCGCACCACCGATTCGATCTACTCGGCCGTCGAGCCGGTGCAGTACCCCAAGGCGGGCGAGGAGAACTCCGCCGCCCGGATCGGTGTGGTGAGCGCCTCGGGGGGACCCACCCGCTGGATCGCCTTCACCGGCGATCCGCGCAATCACTACCTCGCGCGGATGGAGTGGGCGGCCTCGAGCGCGGAACTGCAGGTGCAGCGCCTCAACCGGCTCCAGAACACCCTTGAGCTCGTGCTGGCCGACACCCGGACCGGGGCGGTGCGCCCCATTCTCACCGAGCGCGATCCGGCCTGGGTCGAAGTGGTGGACCGGTCCACCTGGATCGACGGAGGGACCAAGCTCACCTGGACCAGCGAGCGAGACGGCTGGAACAAGGTGTACACCGTCCCGCGCGAGGGCGGCGCTCCCCGACTGATTACACCGGGCAGCTACGACGTGCTCGAGATCGCCGGGACCGACGAGCGAACCGGCTCGCTCTACTACATCGCCTCTCCCGGAGATCCGACCCGCCGCGTCCTGTACCGGGCCCGCCTCGACGGCACCGGCGCGCCGGAGCGGGTGACGCCGGCGGGGGCAACGGGGTCCCACAGCTACGACATCGCCCCGGGAGCCCGCTGGGCCTTCCACACCCGGTCCAGCTTCGGTGTCCCACCAGTCACGGAACTCGTTCGGCTCCCGGAGCACGGTACGGTGCGCATCCTGGCCGGCAACACCCGCCTCACCGATCAAGTGGCCGCCATCCGGCGCGGGCCATCGGAGTTTTTTCAGGTCAACATCGGTGACGGGGTGTCGCTCAATGGCTGGATGATCAAGCCGCCGGGGTTCGATCCGTCGCGGAAGTATCCGATCGTGTACTTCGTGTACGGCGGCCCCGGCTCGCAGACGGTCGTCGATGCCTGGGGAGGCGGCACCTACCTGTGGCACCTGCTCCTGGCCCAACAGGGTATCATCGTCGCCAGCGTGGACAATCGGGGCACCGGCGCCCGCGGGCGCGAGTGGCGGAAGATCATCTACGGCAAGCTCGGAGTCGTCGAAACCCGGGACCAGGCGGCAGCGGCCTCAGGTCTTGCCCGGGAGCGGAGCTACATCGATTCCACGCGCATGGGCATTTGGGGATGGAGTTATGGCGGGTTCATGAGCCTGAACGGTCTTTTCCGGGCGCCTGACGTCTACAGTACCGCGGTGGCGGTGGCGCCGGTGACGCACTGGACCTACTACGACAACATCTACACCGAGCGCTACAACGGCCTCCCCAAGGACAATGCCGCCGGCTACAACGAGGGCTCGCCGCTGAGCTACGTGGGACAGATGAAAGGAAAGCTGCTTCTGGTGCACGGCTCCGGGGACGACAACGTGCACTATCAGAACACCGAATCGCTCGTCAACGCCCTGGTGACCGCCAATAAGCAGTTCCGCTTCATGGAATACCCCAATCGCAACCACAGTATCGCTGGCGGCAGCACCGCGGTGCATCTCCGGACCATGCTGACTGATTTCCTCACCGGAGCCCTGCTGGGCACCACATCCGGCGCGGCGCTCACACCCTGAGAAGGCGAGCGATACATTAGGCATCCCCCTACCGCGAGGCGCCCATGACCTATGAAGCCATCGTGGAGCTGCTCGACTATGCCGGCGGACATGACCAGGTAGTCCGGATCACCACCAGCGACAACCACCAGCTTGTCGGGATTCCCACCAGCGTCGACACCGACCCCGAGGCGCTCGAGGTCTTCCTCCGGCCGGTTGGTGCGGACGACGTGGAGATCGCGGTGAGCCTGACCGACATCCGCGCAGTGGTGGTGGCCTGAAGACCCGAACGTTGCGTGATGAAACATCCCTTATCATTGTTACGTACGGGCCGGCGAGTCCCCGGAAATGCCCGAGTCCGCTTGAGATAGGTCCGGAGGAGCAATGGACAAGCAGGAGCTGGCGGTGATGATCCCCGTGATGTTCGTGTTCTTTACGGGCCTCGTCGTACTCTCCAAAACCGCGATCGGCAAGGCGTTGGCGCGCCGGATCGGGGGAGATGCTGGAATTGCGGGCGCGCTCGAGGGCGAGGTCAGGGAGCTGCGCGCCGAGGTGGATGCTCTCCGGGGTGAGCTGATGGAAACCCAGGAGCGTCTGGATTTTGCGGAGCGGCTCGTCGCCAGCGGGCGGCGGGAGGGCTGAATGCAGCTCCCTCCAAACTTTCCCGGCGAGATGATCCCGATCATGGGGATGGTCACCGGCATCGTCAGCATGGTGGTGATCGGGCTGGTGATCGTGAGGGTGGCCCAGAGCCAGGTGGGTCAGGCCATCGCGCGGCGCCTCAACCGAGGCACCGGCGGCGGAGACCCCGAGCTCCGTGAGGAAATGCTGGAGCTCCGCGAGCAGATGGGCCACCTGGAGCAGCGCCTCGCCGAGAGCGAAGAGCGGCTCGACTTCACGGAACGGATGCTGGCGAGCGGGAAAAAGGAGGCCTCTTCTCATGGATGACATGTTGAAGGTCCTCATTTTCGTCGTGTCCCTCGTGGGCGCCGGGGTCTTCGCCTACGCCGCCATCGCCTCGATCAACGTTCGGAACCGGCGGCTTCTCAGCAGAGCCAGCCCGAGCCAGGAGCTGCTGGAAGAGCTTCACGCCCGGCTCGCCGCAACCGAGGCGCTGGAAGGCCGGGTTGAGGAATTGGAACAGCGCGTCGATTTCGCGGAGCGATTGATCGCACGGCAGCATGAACCGGAGCGTCTGCCCGCTGGGCCGGCGCCCGGTCAGCGGTAGTCGCCGACCATGGACATAGAAGGCGTTCTCGCCATCATCTTTCTCTTCGGCGGAGGGACCCTGTTCCTTCTGGCCATCAGCCCGGTGGGCAAAGCCATTGCGGACCGGATCCGCCATGGCACCCAGCCGCTGGGGGCGGGCGGTACCGAGCCCGAGGTGCTGACCGAGATCGAGCAGCTTCGCCAGGACGTCACCGAGCTGCAGGAGCGGGTGGATTTCGCCGAGCGGCTGCTGGCCCAGAAGCAGGCCGCCGGCCAACTGCCCGGCGGGAGCGCGCCGTCATGAGCATCCCCGTTCTGACCGCCCAGACGCCGGCGCCGCCGCTGCCGGATCCGAACTTCCTGCAATTGCAGTCGCAGGAGCATTTCCTGATCGGCCTCGCGATCGTCGTCATCAGCATCGCGGCTGTCCTGGTGCTCCGTCCCCTGTTCGCCGCGCTGGCCCGGCGGCTCGAGGGGAAACACGTCGACGCCCAGCTCCGCGCCGAGCTGGACCACATGCGCGAGCTGGCGGCCGAGATGGAGCCGCTCCGCACCCGAGTACAGGACATCGAGGAGCGGCTCGAGTTCACCGAACGGCTTCTGGCCGAGCGCCGGGATCAGGACCTTTTGCGTCCCGGCGGACCTCGCTGATGGGTGCCAATGAAGTGGCCCCGTTCGTTCTGGGCCTCCTGTTCATGGTGAGTACCGCGGCGGTGCTGATCTTTCGCGGACCCATCGGCCGAGCGTTCGCTCGGCGGCTCGAGGGAAAGCTCGCGCCGGATCCGGCGCTGGTGCAGCGACTCGAGGAGCTCGAGCTCCGCCGGGCGGATGTCGAGCACGACCGTGCCCGGGTGGACGACCTGGAGGAACGTCTCGACTTCGCGGAACGCCTCCTGGCCTCCGGGCCGGAGCGGGTGGAGGAGGGCAGGGGATGAGCTGGTTTCGCCGCAACATCGGATTGGACGGTTTCGACCTGGTCCTGCACATCGCCGTCACCTGCATGCTGATGGCCTGGGTCGGCGTGTCCAATGGACCGGAAGAGTTGTTCCCCATGATCACCGGCGGATCTCTGGTCGTGCTCGGCGTGCGGCGGGCCCTGGCCCTTCGCAAGGCCGGACACCAGGGCCTCACCACCGGTGAGATGGAAGCCGAACGGATCGCCGAGCTGGAGCAGCGGGTGGCGGAGCTCGAGGCGAACCAGGCCCAGGTGGCCGATCTCGCGGAGCGACTCGATTTTGCCGAGCGACTCCTGGCGCAGTCTGCCACGCCGCTCCGGGTCGTCGGACCGGGAGATCAGCGATAATGCTGCTCCGGATGAGCGATCCCGGCGAGTTCGCCTTGTTCTTTTCGGTCGGACTCGGCTTGCTCGGTTTGTTTTTCGGCCCGATCGGGCAGCCCATCGGGCGCCGGATTGGTGGGAGTAAGTCGAAGGTCGATCCCACGACCGGTCTCACCACCGGGGAAATGACCGCTGAGCGGGTCGCCGCCCTGGAAGAGCGCATCATGGAGCTGGAGGCCGAGCGCGGCCAGCTCGAAGAACGGCTGGACTTCGCCGAGCGGATGCTCACGCAGGGCAAGGAAGCACCCGCCCTGGAGCCGGGAAGGGAAGCATGAGCGAGATGGGCGAATTCGCGATGTGGATCGGCATCGGCGGGGCGCTGGTTGCCACCGTCATTGGCGTGATCCGCCCGATCGGCTTGGCCCTGGCGCGGCGGATTGGGGGACGTGGCGCGCCCGACCCCCCCACCGGACTGACCACCGGAGAAATGACCGCCGCACGGATGGCTGCGCTGGAGGGCCGCATCAACGAGCTGGAGGCCGAGCGGAGCAGTCTCGAAGAGCGGCTGGACTTTGCCGAGCGATTGCTGTCCCAGGGGCAGTCGGAGCAGCGGGCGGTTGGCCCTGGAAGCGGGTCATGAAGCCCGACGACCCGCGGCGTCAGGTGCTGGCCACCATCAGCGTGCTGGGACTCGCCGGCATCTTCGGCTTCGTCCTGCTGTCGGCCAAGCTGGGTATCGCGTTCGCGATTCCGGTGGGGATCATCGGCGCCATTGCCGCGGGGGTTTCCCTCACCGGTCCCCTGGGCAAAGCCCTTGTCCGACGCCTCGAGGGTGACGCGGCCGCTCCCGACGAGACCACCGGCCAGCTGCTGGCCGAACTGGACGAGCTTCGGGGCCGGATGCAGGAATTGGAGGAGCGGGTGGATTTCTCCGAGCGGCTGCTGGCCCAGCAGTCGCATACCCCCGACCGGTGAACGGGCGGCGACATGGCTTGGCGGCCGGGTCCGTCGCGTAGGTAGATTTCAGCGCCGGCGGGCTCACCCCCACCGGCAGGGAGATCGGGAGAGCGATGCTGACGCGAGACGACATTGAATCGTTCCTGGACCGGGTCGAAGGCGGCACGGTTGATGCAGCCGAAATCGAGCCCGGGCTGTGGCGGGCCAAGACGCAAACCGGGGCGGAATTCATCGTCAACTACGCGCCCCCGGTGGTCATCCTCCGGGTCCGGGTGATGGAGTCACCAGGGAACGACGACAAGCAGCGCCAGCTCTATCGCACGCTGCTCGAATTGAACGCCCGCGATCTGGTGCACGGCTCCTACGGGCTCGAAGGG
>Ga0184629_10001259_pt1 | contig 10436 bp, 4 predicted proteins | sample PLM4_32_b1_FD_133158 | JGI IMG/M metagenome (GOLD analysis project Ga0184629, IMG submission 133158) | Groundwater sediment microbial communities from an aquifer in East River, Colorado, USA - PLM4_32_b1 | ecosystem: Environmental > Terrestrial > Soil > Riparian zone | place: USA: East River... | reverse complement strand
CAGAATCCGCAGGCTGTTTTGGCAAGCTGCCTGGGCGGGGCGACTTCATCGTCGATCGGCTACCCAACAGCTTCGTCGAACCATGGGACACCTTCTTGCGTAGCTTTGTCGCTTCGAGTCGGGACGCACTGGGCGACGATTGGCCCGATCGCTATCTCAACGGACCAATCTGGCGGTTTGCCCTTTCGCCGGGCTTGGCAGGACCCAATGCCGTCATCGGCACGCTGATGCCCAGTGTCGATCGCATAGGTCGTTATTTTCCAATGACAATTGCGCAAGTCCTTTGTGGCACTCCACTTATTTCTGGCGAAGACCCATGGTTCGACCGAGCGGAAGCGCTGTCGATGGAAACGCTGAACGACGAATTCGACCCGCGAACGTTTACCGCTCGTCTCCACGATTTGGGATCGCCGAAGCTCAGCTTTGATGAGGCGCCGCTTTCTGACGGTTTTTGGTGGACGCTTGGAGGGGAAACGTTGCCGTCTCTGGCCTTTCGAGGCGCGGCGCTTCCACGCGGTCAAGCGGCGACAACCCTTCTCGACGGCGATTGGCAGCGATGGGGCTGGTCAGTCCAGCGACTCCAATTTGGCCCTCGCCCCGAAGAAACAGGGGCCGACGATGCGCGAGCGCGTTGAACATCAAATCCAGTCCGTCGGCCTGACGGATACCGGCCTCAAGCGCGTCGTCAATGAGGATTCGATCCTTACGCGAGACGATGAGTCCCTATGGATGGTTGCAGATGGCATGGGCGGGCATGTCGGCGGACGATGGGCATCGCAGCAAGTAAGGGATGCGCTGGCGTCGCTGGCGCTCAGCCATGACTTCGAGACCGATATTGAACGGATTCGTGACACGGTCAGTACCGCGAGTGCGGCCATTGCAGCCGAGGGCGAAAGTATCGGTACGCAGATGGGAACTACGGTCGCGATCCTTCATGTCTCGGGGGCGCGCTTCGCCATCCTTTGGGCCGGTGACAGCCGCGTCTACCTCCACCGGTTGGGACAGATTCGCCTCCTGACCACGGATCACACGAGCGTTCAGCAGATGGTCGACCTCGGCCTGCTCACACAGGATGAGGCATCGGTGCATCCACAGCGGCACATCCTCTCCCGTGCCGTTGGGGTCGAGCAGAATCTCCAACTCGATCTGATCGTGGACAAAGTTCAGCACAATGACCGGTTCTTGCTGTGCAGCGATGGGTTGACGGCGGTCGTTTCCGTGCCGGAGATCGCGGAACGAATGGCGATAGCTTCGCTGACAGATGCAGCGGATAGCTTATTGGAGCTTACATTGGCGCGGGGCGCGCCCGATAACGTCACGATAATTGCGGTATCGTGTACGGGGCAGGGTGAGTTCGCCAAAAACGTGCGTCACGCGGAGGTGCGTTGATGGACGAGCCCGATTACACCGGTAAGTTCTTGGATAATGGGAAATACGAAGTCATTCGGCTCATTGACCATGGCGGGAACGGCGACGTTTACGAAGGCATACAGACCTTTTCACACCCCGGCGCTCAAGGTGGGGGAGAAAAGGGTGCAAGGGTCGCAATCAAGATTTTCCGCCGGGATGCGGCGCGGAACGAAGACTTTAGAACGTGGTTCCAAGAAGACGCGGAGAAACTAAAGCGACTCGAACATCCCAATCTCATCAAGTATCGCGCTTTCGCCTACGAGCCCCGCTTGAGCCGCTTCTATGTTGCGACAGACTATGTAGATGGCCCGAGCCTCTACGACATATTGTCCACGACTCATGCGAACACCGCGCAACTTCTCAAGCTGATTAAGGTATTGGCTGAGGCCATCGGCAAAGCTCATAAGCAAGGCCTTTTGCATTTCGACCTGTGTCCGGAGCATATTCTCTTGCCGCAGGGCGACATGGAGAATCCGAAAGTCATCAATTTTGGTGTTCCCACGAGGAATTCGCTTAAGGGACGTGAGGCTTTCACCGCGGTACGCATCTTTAGTTCCCGTTTTGCGTACGCGGCGCCTGAGCAATTCAGCGACGAAGTTATTGGTTCGTGGACGGATGTATACAGCCTCGCCCTTGTAATCTTGGCGGTTGCTGCGGGAAAGCCGCCGCCGATGGGCACGAATCTGGCGGACGCTGTTGCGAGCCGAAGAGCGATTCCCGACCTTTCATCTCTTCCGGAGGAGCTGCGCCCTCTTTTCACCAGGATGCTGGCGCTCAATCCGGCCGAGCGCATCCGGTCGATGAATGAGGTGGTCTCCGAGATCGAGAGCATCAGCGCTCCTCCCCCGGAACCAGAGGCTCAGGAGCCACAAGACGTCACCGGCCTAGCTCCTTCCTTGCCCAACTATGTTGGGGCGAATTTGAACGGCATTTATGAGGTGGAAGAGTTCATCGCTCGCGGCGGGATGGGCGAGGTGTACAAGGGGGCAGCGATCGACAGCGGCGAAACTGTTGCGATCAAGATCGTGCTTCCGGAGCTGGCTACGGACCCGAACGTCCAGCGGATGTTCCGGCAAGAAGCTCGCGCCCTCATGCAGCTTCACCACCCTGGTGTGGTGCAGTACCGCTTGTTCGCGCGTGACAGGGATTTGGGTGTCTACTACATCGTTACGGAATTCGTCGACGGCAAGACCCTGTCAGATGCTCTGCCGTCCCTTGAGATCACCTCCGAGCAAATCCGGAGCTTGATGAGGCGGCTGGCCGAGGCTCTTTCTTTGGCGCACAGTCTCGGCATTGTTCATCGCGACCTGTGTCCCGATAATGTTCTCTTGCCAAGGGATTCTCTCGACCACGCCAAGCTCATCGATTTCGGCATAGCCAAGAGAACAGCGACTGGTGCCGAGACATTTTTCACGACACAGGGAGGCTTTCTCGGCCGCCTCGGATATTCCGCTCCTGAGCAGTTCAGCGGTCAGCCAATCGGTCCGTGGACGGACGTATACAGTCTCGCCCTCGTCATTCTGGCGGTCGCGGCGAAAGCCCACCCGCGAATGGGAACCAATATCCGCGATGCGGTGGATTACCGCATGAAGGTTCCCGACCTTTCGGCTTTGCCTGAAGAGTTTCGTCCGCTCTTCGAGCGCATGCTGGCTCCAAATCCCCGCGACCGAATCCAGTCGATGGAGGAGGTGTGCGCAGGGCTCGTGGGGTCACGGCCGGCCGTCGAAGCGGCAACAGTTATTCCCGTGCCGCCGGTGAGCGCTGTGGAAACTCCACGCGAGTCGCCGCCTCGGCAATCGGTTCCATCGGCGATTCCCGGCGAGGCACCAACAGAGTCTGCTCCTCACCTGCCGGTTCCGTCCGCGATTGTTGTCGAGGCGCCAGGTGTGTCGTCGCCTCCGCAACCGATTCTGTCGGATATCCCTCCCGACGCACCAAGAGAGACGCCTTCTCGCCCGCCGGTTCCGTCCGCGATTGCTGTCGAGGCACTACGTGAGTCGTCGCCTCCGCAACCGGTTCTGTCGGAGATTCCTGTCGAGGCACCAAGAGAGTCGATTTCTCGCCAGCCGGTTCTGCCGGACGTTGCTGCCGAGCTTCCGGGCCACTCGCCGCCTAAGCAAACAGTTCCATCCGAGATTACCGTGGCAGCTCCGCGCAAGTCACGCTCTCGGCAGCCAGTTCGCTCGGAGATTCCTCGGGAGGCCCCACCCGAGCCGCCGTCTCCGCACCCGATTCGGTCCGAGATTGGCGTAGCACCTCCGCGCAAGCCGCGCTCTCGGCAGCCAGTTCGCTCGGAGATTCCTCCCGAGGCCCCACCCGAGCCGCGGCCGCCACAACCGAATCGGTCCGAGATTAGCGTAGCGTCTCCGCGCGACCCGTCTCCTCGGCAGCCCGTCACGTCGCCGATTATTGTGGAGCGCTGGCACGAGTCGTCCCTTCCAGGACCGGTTTTGCCAAAGGCCGAAGTTGAGGCGCCCCCTACGTCTGCGGTTTCACCTGCGGAGTTCCGGACCTCAAGGAGACGGTTGATTGCATTTGGCTCAGCGGCAGCACTGGTCGCGGTTGTAGCAACGGCGCTTCTTCTTTGGCAGCGGCAGCCACTTCCCGCGATCGTAGCGCCCAAGCTCCTTAGAACGTCACCCGCCACCAATTCCGTAGACGTCCCGACCGGTACGGATCTTCAGCTTACTTTTGACGAAAACGTGAAGTCGGGATCCGGCTCAATCGTCGTCCATAAATCGTCCGATGGAAACGTCGCCACGACGATTGCAACGAGCGATGCCAGTCAGGTCCGGTTCGATGGAGCCACGGTAACCATCAACCCTACCGACGATCTGGCCGAAGGGACTGACTACTATGTCGTCGTGCCTCCGGGGGCATTAACGAGCGATACGGGGGAGGTCTATGCCGGTCTCACCGGCAGTGCCGATCTTCATTTTAGGACAGCGCTGCCGGCGCTTGAGGAGGTCCGTCGACGCCTTGAGGGCGCAGTCGCTGGAATGACTTGTCGCTGGCTGAATCTTGACTACCCGGACTCCCGCGATCAGCCAAGCTCTCAGATGCGCGTCGTGCTTTCCGGCCTTGCCGGCGAGCCCATAGCTGCGCGCGCCGACGCAATGAAACAGGCGGTAGGTACGAGCGTGCCATTGAACATTGATACCAACGGCGTTTGGCCAGTCCAATCGACCGCCTGCGAAGCGCTCGACGCCTTCGCACGGTTCCGTGAGCCGCTTGCATCGACGGCCCGCGCTCTTGCCGTATCGCAAAGCCAATATGTGCTCGGAAGGCCGGACAATTGCCCGCCCCGCGAGATGCAGGCGGAAGTAATCGTCACGCTTCCCACCGGTTCACCCTCCAGCGATTTCTCTCTGATCGTTCTCTTGTCAGACGGCAGAATGCAGCAAGCACTTCGCGATCGTGCCCAGTTTGATCAGGTCAGGCGACAAAACCCCAATTTCGCACGTGACCTCGGCAACAATGTTTATGAAGTCTCTTTTTGTACCGATGTGGCAACTGCTCGCGAAAGCCGGGATGGCCGGTTTGGTTTGGTGTTGTTGCATGGCGCCGGCCCATTTTCACTCGCCCTCAGAGAGAACGGCTTTGCCGCGGCGCAGACCGATTGGCCGCAACGATTCACGGCGGACGCCATGGCCAAGGGTTGGACCACGGAAATGGCCTGGTATGAAGTCGCCGAGGGCTTTTCGCGCGCGCAGTGACAGGTGACCGGATTATTCCAGCTTACTCTCAGCTATTTCAGCCCTTTAGAGCAGGCGGATGTCGAGGTTGCCAAGGGCTGGGATTGCGCAGTCTTGGCCTGTGACAAGCTGTAACCTTCGGAGCGCACTGGAAATACTTCGCTTGGCCGCCTGCTCCTGCTACAATCTCTAGCGTTGTGGGGCAAGTGGTGGGGCTTTCTACGTCTTCGATCGGCGCGGGTCTTCTCCTCCGTTGGTACTCCGGCTGAAGTCTATTTTCAGTCGGATCGCTCTCTGAGGCAGCACGCGGCCTCGATTATTCGGTGGTCCCGACGCGGCACTTATCGATTCCACCAAATCCCCGGCGCGCATCTGTGTCAATTGCGGAGGCAGTGCGTATGTCTTTTGAGTCTGTCCATGCCTTACCGACGGGGACGCGCCTCAATGGCAATGTCTATGAAATTTTGCGCGTGTTGGGGCATGGCGGCTTCGGCATCACCTATATGGCCCTGCACAAAAATCTCCATGCGCCGGTGGCCATAAAGGAATATCTGCCCGAACAGCTCGCCATTCGTCAGGAAGATTCCAAAGTATCTGCGAGATCGGATGACTCGTCAGGCGATTTCGAATGGGGACTGAGTCGCTTTCTCGAAGAAGGACGTGTGCTCGCGCGTTTCAATCACCACAATATCGTCCGTGTGAGCGATGTTTTCGAAGAAAACAATACCGCGTATTTGGTGATGAACTATGAAAAGGGCAGATCCCTGGCGGAGCTGCTCGACTCCTCACCGTCGTTCAGCGAAGAGGCGACCAAGAATATTCTCTTCCCCATCCTTGATGGATTGAAGCGTATCCACGCACAAGGCTACCTGCATCGCGACATCAAGCCCGCGAATATCATCGTTCGGGACGATGGGACGCCAATTCTTATTGACTTCGGTGCGGCGCGAAATCTGGCTCAAAACAAAAAGGGCATGACGCGTATTTTTACCGAGTACTATGCCCCGTTGGAACAGTGCTCCGCCGGCGAACAGGGACCATGGACCGATCTCTACGCACTCGGTGCCGTCGCTTACAAGTGCTTGACCGGTGAGCTCCCTCCCGAGGCGTTACAGCGAGTAAGAAGGGATCCTTTGGTCCCAGTATCTGTCGCTGCGAAGGTCCCTGTTAGCCGGGAGTTCGCAGCAGCAGTCGAATGGGCACTGCGTGTTTACGAGCGGGACCGTCCTCAAAGTGCGGAAGAATTTGCAGCCGCCATCACGGGCAAGACGCCTGTACCGAATATCGCTGCCGCTGCAGTGCAGGGGTCCTCCAGAAACGAGGAGAATGCTACCAAAGCGCCTCCTGTGCATCCTAAGCTCGGCTCCGGCGACCCCACTGTCATGGGTGGTGAAGGATTTGGGCCACGCGTTTCCCATCCTGATCCTGCCACCCACCTCGACGGCGCCGTCGATCAGATTCCACCTGCGGACGAGAATGACTTCGACGAGCCCGTGTTCCAGACAAGCGCGGTGTCGAACGAGAATTTCCTTTCGCGTGAAGACGAAGTTGCGCTTCCGTCCGATGCTGGCAAGTCCGTGTCGATATCGAACGTCGGGGACGCTGCGGGCATTAGCCAAGCACCTCCAGAAACAAGCGAGAGCTCTGATGTCCCAAGGACGGGCCGCAAGACCGGTCCATCGAAACGAAAGCGAGAGGAAGCGGCAAGGCCCGAGCCGCCTGCTTACGCAGAAGAGGCCATTGTTCCCGACCTGGTCGAAGACTCGGTTGCCGATCCAAGCGCCAACCCCGCTGATGCAGAGGCTCCATCGTCACCTCGTAAACCTTCCCGGCACTGGTATGTCTCAGCAGCCGCATTGTCGATTCTCATCCTAGCCGGGGCGTTGTTGTGGCCGCGCGGCGATAACGACACCCCGCCGCAACCAGACCAGATTGCCTGGGATGCGGCTGTTCAGGCCGACACAATTCCAGCGTTTGAGGTTTACCTGAAAGAGCTGCCTGATGGCTCTCGCGCAAATGACGCGCGCGCACGGATCCAGACCATTCAAAGCGAGGTGGAGGCAGCCTGGAGAGAGGCGCAGACTCGCGATACCGCGGGCGGATACCGGACGTTTCTGACCACCTATACGAAGCAGGGAATTCACGTCACCGAGGCTCAAGACGCGCTGAGGCGCATTGAGCCCGAGGAAGCTGAGTGGCAGCAGGTCACGTCGTCAGATCCCCAAACAATCGAGGCCTATCAGCGTTTTCTCGAGCTTTATCCTGAGAGCAGATATCGTGCGGATGCGGAAATGCAGATCGCCGTGTTGCAGGCTTCGAAGGCCGATGCAGACAAGAAAGAGGACGATTCCGGACGCGCCGCCATAGCCGCGGACGCAATCGCCCCCTGCCAGACTTACGTGAGGCTTTATCCCAACGGTCGCTTGGCTGCCGGATGTCGAACGCATATGGACGAAATACGGCAGCGCGACACTCAATATCTGTCGAAGCTCGTTTCGATCGGCGAGTATAACGGTCCGGTCGTCAATCCGCTGACACCTGAAGCCGTTGCCGCGATTCAGGCGTTTCAAGGAAGGAACTCCCTTGAGCAGACGCGCCTATTTGATCGTCCCACGATGGAGGCAATTGATCGAGCGGTCTCGGTGGATCAAGCGGCTAGGGTTGCCTACGAGAACGCGAAGCAGAAGCGCTCCCGGGCCGACTACGAGGAATTCCTCAAGCCGCATTCAAAATCCCGGTACGCAGCCGACGTGGCGAGTCGAATTGCCCAGTGTCGGACCGAAACTCGATCCATCTCCACGAAAGAGCTGACCTCCATCCAGAAGGTCGGAAAAGCGTCTCCTGACGCTGTTCAGGAGAACGCGTGTCTGCAAGCCAGGAGCGACGCCGGCAATCAAGCGGCTGCTGCGTGCATCGCGTCTAACGGTCTCGCATTGGCTCCCAAGGAGATCATAGCTGGCGCACCAACCCCGAGAGGAACAACTGGTTTCCTCGGCCTTAGGACACAAAGATTCGACTGCACGGCAACTGTCGAGGTGCAGTGCGAGATCACAACTACGGTCAACCAATCAGCTGAAGTTTGTCCGTAGATCCGTTTACTGTGTGTTGTTCGGACATCCGAGTCTGTGGACCAATTCTTAAACGTGTCGATCAGCCTATGATGATTTGACCGTGAACGCTTGGGGGCAAATTTCGATGCGTAGGGTGTCTTATTCCATTGCCGCTTTTGCGCCATTGCTGCTTGCGATTGCAGCCCTCGTCGTTGGGCCGGATCCTGGCGTACATGCCCAGGGATTGTTTCCCGGCGGTGGACGAGAGACCACGAAGAAGGCCGAGGCGCCTAAACCCTCCTTCACTTGGCCACGAAATTCGAAACGGATTGCCCTCATCATTGGCCAGAGCGCGTACAGCCCTAGCCTCAGACTGAGCAGCCCGGGAGGCGACGCCGACTTGGTTGCCCGCGCGCTCAGGAGTGCGAAATTCGACGTCAGTGTCGGAAAGGACCTCAATAAGAGCACGATCGGCGAAGCACTACGCGCCTTTGGTTCGGCGGCAGCAGTTGCGGACGACGCGGTGATCTATTTCGGTGGCCATGGCATGGCCGGCCAGGACGGCATCAACTATGTGCTCCCCGTGGATGCCAATCCCAAGACTTTTGAGGGCCTTCGATCAGAGGCGATTGCGCTCGACGAACTCTTGAATCCCGTCGGGATGGCCAAGGGTCTGCAATTGGTGATCTTGGATGGTTGCCGCGACAAACTTCTGCTTGTGGGGCCGGCAGGCGCTACAGCCGGATGCTTCAGCAACGTCCAATCTGCGGATAATCGCACGGTCGTGGTTTCGGCGGCTCCGGGGACCGTCGTCAAGGAGGGCAATCGGCCGCCGAGTCCGTTTGCAAGAGCCTTGGCGGACAACCTTCCCAAGCGGAATGTTGAACTCAGGGCATTGTTCGAAGCCGTGGCCGCTGATGTGCAGCGAGCCACCAATAACGCGCAGGCGCCGCGGCTCTACCGGATATCGACCGCGCCCCCATTTGCCTTTGTCGGCTCCCCTCCGGCACCCCCGAGCATTCTCCCGCCCGTTTCGGAGGATCAGCTACCGGAACCCAGGCCCCCAGAACCTCCACGGATAGCGCTGCCTCCGCCCCCAGGCCCACCGCCTCGGTTCGCACCGATTATCCCCGTAGAGCAGCTTCAGTTGCACCCCGAAGTGGCCGCTGCGATTCGCGCGGCGAGGGCAGCCGAGGACCGGGCGCGCGAAAAGGCAAAGCAAGCTCGCGAAGCACAGGCGAAAGCGCAGAGCGCGGCCAAAGAAGCTGATGCCGCCAAAACGGCCTCTGCGAAGCCGGTCAGCTACATGCAGCAAGACTTCGCGCAACTTGGTGTGTATGAGGGACGAGTAACTGTCGGTGCGCGCGGCACGCCGGTCCGCCAAGGGCCAGGCATATGGACCGACGTGAATGGTGAAGTCTATCGAGGCCTGTGGTTCAACGATGACCGGAACGGCTACGGCATCAGCACCTCTCTCTCTGGTGTTCGCTTCGAAGGTGAGTGGAAAGATAGAATTCCTTGCGGAGTGGGCGTCCTGATTTTCAAAGATGGCGGTCGATACGAAGGGGAGTACTGCAACGGGCATCAAAACGGTGTTGGCGTTTATTACTTCCCGGTGAGTCCCACCAACCACGACAAAGAATACGCGGGGGAGTGGAAAGACGATAAGCGAGTCGGCTTTGGTATGCGTCTTTGGGCCGCGGGAGTAAGATCGGAAGGTGGTTGGCTCAACAACGAAATGAGCGGTTATGGAGCCGACTTCGACCTTTATGGCCAAGTCGCAATGAAGGGCACCGTTTCGCAACAAGGTGTTTTCGAGAATAACGACCTTAAATTGCCTGTGCCCCCCTGATTCCCGGCGGCATGTCTCGCCATAAAGCAAAATGGCCGGCGCTGGCGAAGCGAATATTCCGAGCAAGGGCTGCGTCTAAATCGTGAGGGATCGAGACGGTCAAGGATGAGAAGTTCGCAATGACCTCCATAGTCCGCATCGCAATTTATAGCGCCCTCTTGACGATCGCCTTCGAGCCAGCCGGCGCTAGTGAGAACTATGGCGTATACGGGTCAGGCAACGCCGCGTGTGGATCTTGGGCTGCGGAGTCCAGGCAACCCTCGTCGCCGGGGGTTAAGCTACAACAGCAAGCCTGGATATTGGGCTGGCTTTCGGCGCAGAACTCTTTCCTTCCCGACGATCGCGGTTCGCGCGATTTGGTAGGGAATGCTGACGCTGTGTTCGGTTGGATAGATCGTTATTGCGCCACCCGTCCTCTTGAACGCCTCT
>Ga0184629_10001258_pt1 | contig 10440 bp, 7 predicted proteins | sample PLM4_32_b1_FD_133158 | JGI IMG/M metagenome (GOLD analysis project Ga0184629, IMG submission 133158) | Groundwater sediment microbial communities from an aquifer in East River, Colorado, USA - PLM4_32_b1 | ecosystem: Environmental > Terrestrial > Soil > Riparian zone | place: USA: East River... | reverse complement strand
TCTCGCGCGGCTGCTCGATCGGGTGAAGGAGCATCTGCCGCAGGCCAGAGTGGTCATCGAGCTGGGCCGCTTCCTCGTCGGCGAAGCGGGCATTTACGTTTGCCGCGTCGTCGACCGCAAGATCTCGCGGGGCCGGGTGTTCCTGGTTGCCGACGGCGGCCTGCACCAGCATCTCGCGGCGTCCGGCAATTTCGGCCAGGTAATACGCAAGAACTACCCCGTCGTGGTGGGCAACCGCGTCGTCGGCGGCAAGCGCGAGATCGCGAGCGTAGTCGGTCCGCTGTGTACGCCGCTCGATCTGCTGGCAGACGAAATGGAATTGGCGGAGGCCGACGTCGGTGACCTTGTCGTCGTCTTCCAGTCGGGTGCCTATGGCCTCACGGCGAGTCCTACGGCATTTCTCAGCCACCCGGCACCGGCCGAGGTGCTGGTTTGAGCTGCTGTGCTATTTAACTCGTTCGGATTCATTCTCGGATTCCTGCCGGTCACGGCGGCGGTTTTCTTCGTCTTGGCCCGCTTCAACCATCGGCTCGCTGCCGGGTGGCTCACGATCGCGTCGGCCTTCTTCTACGGCTGGTGGAATCCGGCTTACGTTGCGCTGCTCGCGATTTCGGTCAGCTTCAACTACGCGTTCGGTATCTTGATTGTCAGGGCAGTTGCAAGTGGGCGGACGGCGGAATCACAACGGCTGCTGACCCTCGCAGTTCTAGCCAACCTGCTGCTGCTCGGCTACTACAAGTATGCCAACTTCTTCCTCGGTACCGCCAACAACATTGCCGGCACCCACTGGAGCCTGGGCGAGATCGTCCTGCCGTTGGGAATCTCGTTCTTCACGTTTACGCAGATCGCGTACCTGGTGGACACGTACCAAGGCAAGGTCAAGGAATACAGTTTTGTTCACTATGCACTGTTCGTCACCTATTTTCCGCACTTGATCGCCGGACCAGTGCTGCACCACAAGGAGATGATGCCGCAGTTCGCTCAACCGGAGACCTACCGGCCGACCCTGAAGAACTTCTCTGTCGGGCTAACCATCTTCAGCATCGGCCTGTTCAAGAAGGTGATTCTGGCGGACGGTATCGCCGTCTACGCGTCGCCGATATTCACGGCGGCCGAAACTGGAAGCCCCGTCACCCTGTTCGACGCCTGGGGCGGCGTGCTTGCCTATTCCCTACAGCTTTACTTCGACTTCTCGGGCTACTCCGACATGGCGATCGGGTTGTCGCGGGTCTTCGGGATCGTGTTGCCGCTGAATTTCAACTCACCGTACAAGGCTGTCAACGTCATCGAATTCTGGCGCCGCTGGCACATGACGTTGTCGCGTTTTCTGCGTGACTATCTCTACATTGCTCTCGGCGGCAACCGCAAGGGCACCGCGCGCAGGTATCTGAATCTGGGAATTACGATGTTCCTGGGCGGCCTGTGGCACGGCGCCGGGTGGACGTTTGCAGCATGGGGGCTGCTCCACGGACTGTACCTAGTGGTCAACTATACTTGGCAGGCGCTGCGACGCGCGCTAGGGCACGACCTTTCGCGTAGCACGCCCTTCGGGCGCGGAATCGCACGGTCCCTGACGTTGCTTGCGGTCATCGCGGGCTGGGTGTTCTTTCGCTCGAGCAGCTTTGAAGCTGCCGTGCACCTGCTCGACGCCATGGCCGGCTTTCGCGGCATTGCACTCCCCGAGGCAATAGGCAGGCTGCTGGGGCCATTGCACGGAACGCTGAGTTCGGCCGGCGTCGAGTTTCGCGAGGGCGGCGGTTCACAGTTCGCGCTCACATACCTCTGGGTAGGCTCGCTTGCGTGCATTGTGCTGTTCGCGCCCAACACCCAGGAGATCCTGCGCCGCTATCGTCCCGGGCTCGATTTCTATCCAGCACGAGGCGGGCAGGCTTCCGCGATAGGCATGGTGACGTGGCGCCCTTCGCGGTGGTGGGGCGTCGCGACCGGAGTGGTTTTCGCCTGCGGCATGCTTTCGCTGACGCGCGTCAGCGAGTTCCTTTACTTCCAGTTCTGACGCGGGATGACGCAGGTGCGGTACTCCGCGTACCTCAGAATGTGGTTGCTCACTGCGCTGCTCGTCATCGGTGCGATCACCACTATCAATCTCGTTGTCGATCCGTACGGCGTATATGGGCTGATCAGGATCGAAGGGTTCAATAGCGTCAAAGTGCGCGCGCAACAGCGTGGGTGGCTGTCCAAATCTCACAACCTGGCGCGAGTCGGCCCGCGCTCCCTGATTCTGGGCAACTCGCGAGCCGAGGTCGGATTCGATCCTAGCCACCCGGGATGGCCAGCCGACGGCAGACCTGCATACAACTATGCCCTGCCCGGCGTAGGGCTTTCGGCAAGTCTGGACCAACTCGACTACGCGCTACGGACCGCACCGATCAGGACAGTTGTCCTGGGCCTGGATTTCCGCGACTTCACGTTCGACGCCAGCAGAGTCAAGCCGCAAACGCGGAAGGAACCCGTGCACAACGCCGACGACGGGCAACCACGCGAGTGGGTGCGGCGTATGGGCGATCTTGCCGATACGCTCCTGTCGCTCGGCGCGCTTGGAGACTCGATGCGCACCGTCCTCGGACAGCGGAATCGCTTTGCGACGAGAATCACCGAGCTTGGATTCAATCCATTGCTGGACTACATTCCGATCGCCAGAGAGATCGGCTATCGCGCGATTTTCGACCAAAAGAATAGTGAGTACGCGCGCGCGTTCACCCGGGAAGGCAAAGACGTCTTCGTTCCCGGCAGCCAGGAATCTCCTGAATTCGACACGCTGCGTGCATTCCTGGCGCGTTGTCGGAAGGCAGGTGTGCGACTACACATCGTTGTCTATCCCTATCATGCACACATCCAGGAGCTCTTTCGATCTGCAGGGCTGTGGAATTCCTTTGAGGACTGGAAGCGGAAAGTCACGCAGATTGTCAACGACGATGCGGCGGCGGCCGGGCCGGCAAGTCAATTTCCCCTGTGGGACTTTAGTGGCTATAGTCCTTTTGCGACAGAAGAGGTCGCAGCACCTGGCGATCTGCGGTCGGAAATGCGCTGGTATTGGGAAGGCGGGCACTTCAAGAAGGAGTTGGGCGACCTGGCGCTGGACAAGGTGCTCGGCCATGGCGACCCGCGGCGCGTGGTGGGGGGCGAATTTGGCACGCTGCTGACCGCAGCCAATTTGGAGGCCCACCTGGCGAGTATCAGGGCACAGAGAGAACGCTACGCGACGAGCCACCAGAAGGACCTTGCGTACCTTGCGCGGCTTGTCGAGGCCGCGAAGCGACCCACCATCAAGCAATCCGACAGTGCTGAACCGCAATAGAGAATTGTCATGAGTGGCCTGTGCGGCTGGTTCTGCCGCGATCCCGCCGGCCCGGCAGATCCGGCGGCGTTGTCGGCAATGGCGGCGACGCTGAGCCGGTTCGATGGCAGCGCGGTGCGCGGTGCGTCCGCCAACTTCGGCGCCGCAGCTTCCGCCGGGGCAGCGTCTGATGTTGATGTCTTCCAGGATGAAGAGCGGCTTGTCGCGGTTTGGGGCCGTGCGCGGTTTTCCGACGTCGCGCTCGCCGAACTCGCGCAGCGCCATGGAATCGCGCACGCGCTCGCCCAGGGCTTTGCACGGAAACGCACGAACGTGTTCGCCGCGCTGTCCGGCAGTTTCGCGACTTCCATCCTGGACGGCGGAAGTGGCGAGGCGATTTTGGCGATCGATCGCATGGGCACGCGGCCGCTCTGCTACGCGGTCGCCGGCGACACTCTCGTCTTCGGCTCAACGCTCGACGCAATCAACGCCTTCCCGGCGATCACTCCCGCGATCGATCGCCAGGCGATCTACGACTACGTGTATTTTCACATGGTGCCAGGGCCCCAGACCATCCACGCCTATGGGCACCGCCTGCTCCCAGGAAAGTTCCTGCTCTGGCGTAACGGCAAGGCGGAGATTCGATCCTACTGGGAAATGAAGTACACCGAGGACGAAAAGCGGCCCGTCCCAGAGCTCAAGGAGAGTTTCCTGGCGCTCCTGCGCGAGAGCGTGCGAGAAGCCGCTGGAGGTGGGGTGGTCGGCACGTTTCTGAGTGGCGGCACCGACAGTTCTACTATCGCAGGCGTGCTGGGCGAGGTGACGGGGCAGCCCGCGCGCACGTATTCCATCGGCTTCGAGGCGCAAGGCTACGACGAGATGCGCTATGCGCGCATCGCCGCGCGTCATTTCGGCACGCGGCACCATGAGTACTACGTCACGCCCGACGACGTGGTGAGCGCGATCCCGCGCATCGCTGCAGTCCATGACCAGCCCTTCGGCAACGCTTCGGCGGTGCCGACCTACTACTGTGCGAAGCTCGCGAGGGACGATGGGGTCGACACGCTGCTCGGCGGCGACGGCGGCGACGAGTTGTTCGGCGGCAATGAGCGCTACGCCAAGCAGTACCTGTATTCGCTATATAGCGACTTGCCGCGGGCCTTGCGCAAGGGCCTGATCGAGCCGGTCCTGGGCCTTCTGCCTCCGGTCAGCCTCATGGGCAAGGCGCAGCGCTACATGCAAAATGCCTCGATGCCGATGCCGGCTCGCTACGACAACTACAACTTGCTGGAGCGGTTCGGCCCGGCTGTCGTTTTCACGCAGCAGTTCCTCGATGGGGTGGATCGCGCGCTGCCCCAAGCGCAGTTGGCGCGGGCATACGAGGGCGCGCAGGCAAGCTCCCTCGTCAACCGCATGCTCGCGCTCGATCTCAAATACACGCTTGCGGACAACGATTTACCCAAGGTGGCGCGATCGTGCGAGCTGGCGCGCGTCGAGGCTAGGTTTCCGATGTTAAACGACGCGCTGGTGGACTTCTCGGCCCGGTTGACCCCCGAGCTGAAGCTGAAGCGGACCCACCTACGCTATTTCTTCAAGCAGGCGCTGCGCGGCTTCCTGCCGGATGAGATCATCGCCAAGACCAAGCACGGCTTTGGTTTGCCGTTCGGTCCATGGCTGCAAACGCACCGACCGCTGCGGCAGCTTGCGCTGGACAGCCTGAGCGACCTGAAGAAGCGCGGCATCGTTCGGCCGGAATTCTTAGATGCACTGACTTCGAAACACATCGAGAGCCACGCCAGCTACTACGGGACGATGGTCTGGGTGCTAATGATGCTCGAGCAGTGGCTCAGGCAACATGGGGCGGCCGCATGAATCGGACAATTTCTTGCAATCGCGACAACAGAATTGGCGGCTCGCTGAGCTAGGCCGTTCAAAGTTCTCGCGGCACCGATCTGCCAAGCCACCGCAATGCTATGCTTTAGAGTCATTTACCTAGCTCCATTGCGCAGCCATGAAAGCATCCAATTCAGCCCGATTCTTTTGCCAAGCCGCGTTCGCCCTGGGTTCGCTGTTTGCTGCCGGCATGCCGGCGCATGGCCAAGGAGTCCCGGGATACCCCGACGACGTCCGTTTTGGGTTTGACCCTAGAGAGGTCTCCCAGGTGCCTCGCTATTGCATATACACCCAGTACTTCAACGCCGCTGTCCCGGGAGCCAACGACAAGGCCGAAATCCAGAGGTGGTATCTGATCATGGGCCCTTCGTTTAACGCTGTGCACCACTACTGCTGGGGGCTGATGAAGACCAATCGCGCGCTCTTCCTCGTGTCCACGAGACAGTTGCGGACGTTCTACCTCACCGACGCGATCGCGGAATTTGACTATGTGATCAACAGGGTGCCACCGGAATTCAAGCTCTTGCCGGAAATCCTGACTAAGAAGGGCGAGAACTTGATTCGGTTGGACAAGGGCCCACAGGGGGTGCGGGAGCTCGAGCGCGCGATCGAGCTCAGGCCGGACTATTGGCCACCGTACGTTGCCTTGAGCGACTATTACGCAACGATCGGTGACCGTGCAAGCGCGCGAAAGTGGCTGGAACAAGGGCTGTCGACCACCCCCGATGTAAAGGCGCTGAAGCGGCGATTGGCGGAACTCGATACGGCCGAAGGTAAACGTGTGACCGCCCCGCAAGCAGTGGTGCCGAAACAGCCGCTCAAGCCTTGACTGGGAGGCTGAAGGCCGGCATTGCGGGTAAGGCCGAAATGCGCGGGTTTGAGCGACGCCCCATTCAATTTGCGAGCGATCAGGCGGTTGTGGATCGCCGAGGTATTCCCCCTTCGCGTTTCCTGAGCGTCACAAAGATCCAACCCTGAAGGAAATTCAGCGTGGGAATCCTGCTGATCAGCTTCTCGTATCCCGTCGCCAGGAGGAACAGGTAGCCGTTGAACATGAAATACGATGGATACTGGCCGAGGTAGCGGAACGAGACGATTTCAAATCTGGCTTGCTTTGCCCATTTCCGGACCGCGCCTCGAGTGTTGGTGCGGTACGCGACCGGAAACACGTCGTGCTCTTCGCGCCCTTCGGTCCTAGACACGATCCAAGGATGGAAGCGGTTGGGAATAAGCTTCGCGATGATCGAGGCGTAGTCCCAAAGGTTCGCAGTCAGAAAGATGAAATGGCCGCCGGGCTTGAGGACCCGGTAGATCTCGCCATATACCTTTGCCGGGTCGGTCACATGCTCCATCACGCTGCGTGCCATGGCCACATCGATGCAGCCGTCCTCGATTGGCATGGCAGCCAAATCGCATCGGTGCAGCTCTAAGCCCTCGCCCGCCACGGCAAAGTCGACGAGATCAACACCGACCAGCCGGCGCGCCCTGTTCCGGAACTTCGCCAGGATAGGTGCCGTCCTCCCGCATCCCGCGTCAAGCAGGGCGTGCTCTGGCCGCAAATAGGATTGCACTTCGCGCTCCAAGACTTGGTAAGGATGGTCGCCGCTGAAATACCTGTCCTTCAGCCGTTGTGCAAGCTCGCTCATCGGGCGTCTCTGCCAGCCGGAAGAAGGCCGCGCTCATCTCGCATGGCAGCACCGAGCCTGGCGGCGTTCACGCCGGGGCCGATCCTGGGCGGCTGAGGAGAAGGCGCAATCCCAGCCGACGTGGATTTCGGTCCCAAGGGCTGAAGCGCGGCAATTGATACGGGTCACTACTGCGTACGACAGCGCCACCAATGGTGGACACTGCGGCCGCGAAGCCCGCCTTCCTGACCAGCTCTACGTCCCGCGGGCCGTAGTCCCGACCCGGCTTGCCGTTCGGGTAGGCAAATAGCTTGACCGGCGCCCCGGTTATTTCCTCCAGATGATTCTTGCCCCCGACGATCTCCGCGCGGGCCTCCTCATCGTCGAGCGTCGCCAGGATCGGATGGTTGACGGTGTGACCGCCTATTTCCATACCCTCGCTGTGAAGGCGCTTGATCTGCGCCGGACGCATCATCAGGTTTGCGGGAAGCGTCGAGCGCAGTGCGGCGGCGAGTTGCACCACCAACTCGCCGCGCGCGCCCACCGGCTGGTATTTGAGACGGCTGATCAGCGCGTCAATGGTCGCCCGCCGACTTGCATTGTCACCCAGCAAGTGACTCCCCAAGCCCAGGAAGGACAGGTCATGCGTGCCCGGCGGCGCACCCCGCACCGCCTCAATCACACCGTCGTTGAACATAACGCCGCCGTCTGAAAATCCAGTGGCCACGAAGAACGTCGCTGGCAGCCCAAGGCGCTTGAGAATCGGCAAGGCAATCTGCTCGTTGTCCGCATAGCCGTCGTCAAACGTGATGCACGCAGCGCGCGCCGGCAGCGACCCGCGCGCGAGCCGCGCGCAGGCTTCGCCGAGCGGAAGCACGTTGAACTCGCTCCGCAATAGCGCCGCGTGCCGCTCAAACGTGGCTGCGTCGATCTCATCATGAAGGATGGGATCGGGAGCCGCGAGCGCCCTGTGGTAAATCAGTACGGTCAGTCGGGCCCGCCTACCGGCGGGCGAAAGCAGATTGCCAAGAAGATGGAACAACGCGGATCCCGTAGCCAATGTTCAAGTCTTCTCAGGACGACGGCATGGTCGAACGGCAGACAGACCAAGCGCGTATGTCAATAGAGCCGGTGGTTGCCGCGCTTCCCAGCAGCTACGCTGAGGCTCGCCAATATTGCCGATGAACGACAATTCCGTCCATTGTCCGCCAGCAATTGCCGGCTGCTCATTCTCCCACACCGCATCATCGCGTCACAGCGCACGGGGCTTATCCGCTTCTGTCAGTGCCTATCCGTGAACCGAATCCAGCTATTGAGATTGCCTGCTGAGCACCAGCCCCGCCTGCACGCATCTGCGGCCCGCTAGGTGACTCTACGCTTTGATCCGCGTTCTCGATGGCTTCCGCGACCAGATTGCGCGTCAGGACCAGGGCGACCAGAAGATTGTACGGCACGTCATAGTAGGCCAGGCCCAGAAACGCTCCGCCGACGAAGTAGCCGACCAGGCTGACCTGAATCATGCGGGCGAGATCCGACGCCCATTGCAGTTCTTTTTGACTTCCGGACTGCCTGACAATCCACGACGCGTCGCGCCACACCAGGATCCACAACAGCAGGAACAGCGCAAGTCCTACGTAGCCGTGCTCGCCCAGCATCTGGAAGTAGATGCTATGGGCCGGGCGGATGTCGGCCAAATCGACCGCGTAGCGGACGTATTCATTCGCGTAGTGCCCATTGAACCCGGCGCCCACGAGCGGGCGGTCTTCTGCGACGTTCAATGCCGTCGTCCACGCATTGATGCGGCTCATGGTGGATGCGTCCTGCTCGTAGTTCTCGATTGTCTCCATCCGATCCAGCCATTTCTCCGGCATGAATCCAATTGCGACGGGGACCAGAAGGGCAAGCGCGATCCCCGTAACGAACCTGCTGCGGCTCTTCCACCAGAGCACCGCAATCATCGCAATGATGGCGAGGAAACCACCTCGCGAATGCGAACCCAGCGCCGAAAACCCGCAAAGCACCATGGCGGCGAGCAGGCCCCAACGCACCCAGAATCTCGTGGCCTGCAGGAACAGGTAATACAGGAGAGGGATGGTCATGATGGTCGCGAGCGCCAGCGCGTTATTTTCCTCGATGAATGATCCGCGAGGGCCGTACACGCGGAATTCCCCACCATACTCGATGGTGAATATGCCTCCCTTGATGCCGTAGAACGCCACCGACCCGGCCAGGACCCAGACCAGCAACTGCACGTGCTGCCTGCTGTGCAATAGATACAGCGCAATGAATACCATGAACTGGATCTTTGTTACCTGCTTCCACATCTCCAGCGAAAGGGCGGTGTCCAGCGCAAAGTAGGTGCTGAGGGTCATCCACAGCACCATCAGCAACAGTACTACTGTGACCGGTGTTACCGGCAGGCGCTTCGGCTCCTTGGAAAGGAGGAGCCCCACCAGGGTTGCGATAGCGATGAAGTACGCGAACCGAACGTCCTGCGATTCCCAGGTCAGCCGATGCGGATTCATCACGCTCACCCAGAGCCACAGGAATACGCCGATGGTCGGCCGCCAGAGAATGAAGGGCAGCGACCCCAGGAGGAACACGGTGAGAACGATGTCTCTCATGCTATTTTGGAACTAACGCTGCCCTTTCCTCGTTGCCAGCCACATCGCCGCGCGAGTCGCGCTGTGCCCGCAGGCAGCGGTTGATGATCCCGTCAAGGCGCTGCATCGAGCCGTCCCACGCGTGATGCGATAGCACGCGCTGACGGCCGGCCGCGCTCAATTGCTGCCGGAACGCGGGATCCTCGAGGATCCGCAACACGGCGTTAACGTATTCCTCCGGTGTGCTCGCGACCAGGAAGTGGTCGTTCGCAACCGCATCCACTCCGCCGGCCGCGACGCGGCTGGCGACCACCGGTATTCCGGCTGCCATCCCTTCCAGTATCTTATTCTGGGTGCCGCGCGCGATGTTGAGCGGCGCCACCATGAGCGCGGAGCGCCGGAGATACGGCCGCACGTCGGGTACCGACCCCGTGACCATGACACCGGGCAGATCGCCCAGCCTCCTCACCGCGCGCGAAGGGTCGGCGCCGATGATGAGAAGCATCGTCTCTGGCCGCCGTGTCCTGACTAGAGGCAGTACGTTCGCGCAAAACTCGATCATGCATTCCTGGTTCGGATAGTAGTCCATGCGCCCGACGAAACAAATCGTATCTGCGTCGTAAGGTTCGTCGGTCGGCGCAAAATAACCGCTGTCCACGCCGTTGGGAAACCAGTCGGTGGCGACAGCGCTGCGATATCCCTCCAGCGTTTCCCACTCGGCCCGGGTAACCGCGGTGCACAGATCGAATGTCCGGGCGAGCCGCTTTTCCGCGCGCTCCAGCTTCTTGCCCTCCAGCCAATAGCCGGCGGCCAGCGGAAAGCTCTTGAAACGCGCGTAGTCCAGCCATTTCTGCGAGTCCATGTCTACGAAGTCGAGGATCTTCGGGATCCCGCGCACACCAGCGACGTATTGCGCCATGGAGGAGCAGTAGACGAAGATTAGCTCGAAGTGCTCGCGCTCGAGGAGTTCGCGCACCCGTTGCGCCAGCTCCGGAGAATGGAAGAAGCCCATGGTGGACGGGGT
>Ga0184629_10001257_pt1 | contig 10442 bp, 15 predicted proteins | sample PLM4_32_b1_FD_133158 | JGI IMG/M metagenome (GOLD analysis project Ga0184629, IMG submission 133158) | Groundwater sediment microbial communities from an aquifer in East River, Colorado, USA - PLM4_32_b1 | ecosystem: Environmental > Terrestrial > Soil > Riparian zone | place: USA: East River... | reverse complement strand
TTTAGAACGGTGAACGGTGAACGGTGAACGGTGAACGGTGAACGGTGAACGGAAAATAGGGCTCCGCGTTTTTACTGCGCGTCGGCGAGCAGTTACTTCAGCTCCTCTTTCGCCTGGTGCAGCCGGTTGTAGAGCGGGGTGTTGTACGAGATCGGCGGCTTCTGCAGGTGCTCCCTGAACCAGCGGTCGAGGTTCTCCGCCGCGCCCGGGCAGGCGTCCATCGCGATCATGATCTGCTCGCGCACCGTGGCCGGGCCCTGCTCCACCGCCTCGCGCAGGTGGCCCTGGTAGTGCTCGCGGATGATGCGGGCGGCGGTGGCATCCGCCGACTCTTTCAGAGACGCTCCGCGAATCGGCGTTACGGGCCTGCTGTCCTGTCCCATATCAAACTCCTTGTCGTTGTGAATTGTCAGGCCGCGCAGGCGAGCTCGACCCGGAAGTCGTCGTGCAGCACGATCGTCTGTCCGTCGCTGGTGACGGCGCGGCACTCCAGGCAGTACTTGACGCCTGTCAGCCCGTCGATGACGAGCTGGAACACCTTGAGGCCGATGATGGTCGCCAATCCGGAGAGCATCGCCGCAGCCGCCGGGTCCGTGCCATCGATCACCGTGATGAAGCATTCCGCGCTGACGATGGTGACGCCGGCGGGGAGAATGCGCCCGTAGTTGAACGCGAAATACTCCCGGTCCGTCGGCGTCTTCGGCGAAAAGCTCATCGCTCTCCTTCCCTGTCGCGTGGTCTTCCGATCACCATCCTGGCCTTCCTGCCAACGAGCTCGCGGACCCGCGGACGGCCGATGTGCATGCGCTTGCCGACCGCCGCGTGGAAAACGCGGACCGGCTGAACGGTGTAACGCCAGCCCTGCGCCGCAGGCGGGCCGGGTTCCCAGGCAGGCAGGATCTGCCAGATGCGGACCGACAACCCGAACGGCGGGTTGTCGCTAATGACGACCGCGCCTTCGGTAACATGACGTGCCGCCGGGACCGGCAATGCGCCCGATTCCCAAGCCCGCCGCACACCAGGCAACCACGGCCGGACCCCGAATGGCGGATTGTCGGCCGCGACGGATTGCGGGACAGCGCGCGCACCCTGCGTTGTCGTCGGCAGCGGCTCCCACGCCTGCCGCACCGTCCAGAATCGAATTGGTACGCCGAACGGCGGGTTGTCCGACGCCGTCGACGCACCCTGAACGATCGTTCGCCAGCCCTGCGCCGCCGGTGGTCCCGGCTGCCATGCCGGCAGCACCCGCCAGATGCGCGCCGACAAGCCGAACGGCGGGTTGTCCGCGGCAACGCCCGCGAACTGGACTTGTGGTGCTCTCGCCTGCGCCGCTGGCCGCAGCGGTTCCCACGCCTGCCGCACGCCGGAGAGCCACGGCCGGATCCCGAACGGCGGGTTGTCGGCCGTGACCACCGCGCCCTGAACCTGCCGCGCACGCCGCTGCAGCGGTTGCGGCGCCGGAATCCAGGATCCGATGACCGTCGGGCCCCATGCACGCAGCCCGAACGGCGGATTGTCGGACACCCGGATTTCGAGCGCGGTGCCCCACAACGGCAGCAACGATTGCTGCCATGAAGCAACAGCCCGTGCCAGCCACGGCCGGATCCCGAACGGCGGATTGTCCACGGCAACAGCCGCCCCTGGCTGGACCAGGTAGCGCCATCCCTGCGCGCGATATGGAGCCGGATCCCAGCTTTGCCGCACGCCGGCGAACCACGGCCGGATCCCGAACGGCGGATCGTTGGCCGTTGCCGGCCCGTCCTGCGCCATGAACCCGTTGGTCCACAGCAGCGCCGGGATCGGGCGCCACGAACCGATCGCCCGTGCCAGCCACGGCTTTAACCCGAACGGCGGGTCGTCGGTTGCAGCGACAGCCGCCGGCTGTACCTGCAGCACTCTCGCCTGAAACGGCGGTGGTGCTGCCTCCCAAGTTTGCCTGACTGCCGGAATCCACGGCCGGATCCCGAAGGGCGGATCGTCCGTCGATTGGACCTGCCCATAGCGCGGCTGAAATGGCCGCTGCTCGGTCTGCCACGAGCTAACGACCGTGCTCAGCCACGATCGCGCCAACGGCCGCGCTTCCTCGGCCGCCGCGGCCTCCTGGATTACGTAGCGTAAGCGCTGCGGCAGCGCCGTCGTCGGCCACCATGACACGGCCACCCGATCGAGCCACGACCGGGATCCGAACGGCGGGTTGTCCGCAACCGCCGACTGCTCCGGCTGAATCAACCGCCGCTGCGTTTGCGGAGTAGATGCCTCAGCCCGCCACGATCCTGCAACCGTGCCGGACCACGCCCTGGAGAAGGGCACACCCTCGGCAGCCGGCGCGCTCTCCTGGACGACGTAGCGCGGGCGCTGCGGAACCGCCGGGACTTGCTGCCACGTCCCGACGATCGACTGAACCCACGCCCTGCCGCCAAACGGCGGATCGTCGACCGCCGCCGCTTCAGGTACGGTAAAGCCGTTCTGCCACAGCAATACCGGGACGAGCGTCCACGCGCCGATGACGCGCGCGAGCCAGGCGCGGTTGAAGGGCGGCTGCTCGGGGAGCAGCCCATCCGGCGGCGTGAGCTGCCGCCCTTCTAATGGCTGCGACCCGCCGACGAACGGATTCGGCGGCGGGTAGAAGACAGCCATTTACATCAACTGCCGCTGCTTACCCGAGCTCGCCGAACACCACGCCGAACGCCCAGTTGGTGAGCGTCGCCGGAGCGACCGGGAGGTGCAACCCCAAGCCCGAGGCCGCGCTCGCATTGAGCGTGATGACCTCCTTTGGAGTCGGCACCCACAGCCACCCGTTCAGAACGTTGAACGCATCCGGCCATGAGACGGTCTTCGCGCCCGCGCCTTCCGCCGAGGCGTTGATCCCCGCCGTGCCCGCCGCACCCGCCGCGCCGCCCGTGATTTCCGACGCCGCATCGCTCAACGTGAGCTTGGCCGGGGTGGCCGAAGTCAGCGTGGGAAACGCGGTGACCTGCGTGTTGAGCTGCACGCGCTGCTGCGCGCTGGTGGCGTTGGCCGACTGGCCCACCCAGGCGCGCAGGAACTCGAGGGATCGGGTGACGCCAGGGTTGACGAAGGCCAGGGTGACCGCCTGGTTCGCCAGGGTGATGCCTGCCGCCGCTACTGAATACTGCTTTGACATGGATGTCTCCTTGTTGTGAGACCAAGGAGGCATCTGCCCGATGTTGCGGCGTCAGTGTGACGCCGCGCGGTCGGGCGCGAGCTTGGCAAATGTTGAAAAGTTACCGTTGTTTCTGGGTTTCCAGCCATTTCTCCCAGGCCGTGATCACGCCCTTCATCAGGCGGATCAAAGTTTCGTGAAGTTGGATCGTCGCGGGAGCCATCACACGAATGTCATCCCGGTCCACCGTTTCCAGCCGTTCGCGGTGAAGATGCGGATCCTGCCGCCGCGGCGCTCGATGCGGCTCGCGATCTCGCCGGTTTCCTCGCCGTTCTTCAGCACGTTGTAGGCGAATTCGCCGCGCGGCGCGGCGCCCGGTCGGAAGCCCAGGCACCACAGATCTCCGCGTTCGTCGGTGATGGTGAGCGCCGGCGGCGAGGAAACGTAGTCCTCGGTAACGTGAGCCTGCTCGCCACGCCTCACCATGTAGGGCTGGATGTTCATTGCGCGCATAGCGGCCCGATCTGTCGGTTAGGTTCGTTCGGAATCGGAGCGTCACCCGCTACCGGCTCCAGGTCCATCGCAAACACGACCCCGGTATTGCCTGCGTCAGTGGAAGCCGCAGATGCCCAGGTCCGCGAAGCAACGTTCGCACCGTCGTTGTCGCCGGACGTGCAGGCTAGAGTGCAGTCGTTACCCGAAGAGGTTTCGAGGTCGTAGCGCAGCGTGCAGTCCGGGTTGGTGTCAGCCGACATCGCCGCCGCGAAAGCCGACAGATCGTTGCCGTAGTACGCCATGAAGAATACATGACAATTGGCGCCCGCCGGATCGAACGCGGGAAACGCGACGTTGTCGTTGGCGCCGGCTGTCTCCGTTCTCGCCGGGGCCGTCGCATTGATCGGGCTGCCGCTTTTCTTGAAGCCGCGATGCGCGCTGATGACGCCCGCGAACAGCAGGTTGTCGTCGGTCGCCTTGGTGAAATTGAACGTCGCCCCGGAGTCCGTCGCCTTCGCTCTGCACCAATATAGCCCGTACTGGTGGTCGTCCGCCGCTGTAGTGCAGTCGTTGACTTCGGTCGCGATCACCGCAGTCCAGCTCGCGTTCGGCGGCGTGAACGCATTGGCGGTCACGCTTTTGTTGATAAGCTGGCACAGCAGGATATCGTCGTCGTTGATACCCGTCGGCGCCACCACCGGCAGCGTCGTCGTAGTGATATTCGTCGCGAGCGCCCCGGCCCCGACGTAGGCATAAGTCATTCAATGCACCCTTACCGGCGTGAGCCCCACCATCCGCCGCGGCGCTCGATGTTCATCACTATCTCAACGGCACGAGACCGATCATGCGGCGGGCTGAGGGTGGTTTGTCGGATAGCGCCCCCCCGCCGCCGGCGTCGAATCCCATCGGGCCGATCCGGCTCTTGCTTACAATCACTTGGTCGTTATAGACCTCTCCAACCGCCGTCATGTCTGAGGCGTTGGACCAGTTCTCTTGCCAGATGACGCCGAGACTAATGGCATCACTGGGTCGTATGTTAAGCCCCGTGTGACTCGTTCTGAGAGTGCCCGCTCCGGGGTCTGTCAATCCGTCCAGTCCACAATCATCAGCCCACATTTGAATGATGCCGGTACTGTTTCCCTTCGGGGTATCGAGCTTGACCCGGACTTCGATGTAATACCAGTGGCCCACAATCAAGCCTATGTTGTTCCCCTGATTCTGGCCCGCCCTGATGTCTGGGACGATTAAGGTAAAGTCGAGATCGTTACTTCCAAAAGGGGTCATCAAAACGCAGACCTGCCCAACAGTGGTTTCATCGGTCTGGTAGAACACCAGTTTTTCGTGGCCGAAGGTGTAAGGGTCAACAAACTTGGTGTAGAAGCGGTGATAGATTTCGTTGTATTGCGCTTCCGCTGGCGAGAACCAATGCCATCCTTCCCAATTCGCGCCAGAACGAAAACCGGAAGTGGCGGTATAACCAGTATTGTTTGGAAATCCCTGGTTAGCCACGGCGTTTGCCGGAGTTGAGGCAAAGATGGTTCCACCCCAACCGTCATTGTCGGCGTTGTTCTTGCCGCCGGAAGTATCGGCATCGGTGACATACCAAGTGCCGTCCTCGAAGTCGTCCGCCATCAAATAGTCTGGGTTCGACCCATCACCTCCGGGTTCTGAGGAATTGAAGTATTGAGCCATATCAGACCGGCTTGAAAGCGACCGCCCCGATGTTAAACCAATCCGGGGAGCTCAAAGCCCAGCTCATCTCGCCGCCAGCCGAACCAGGTTGTGTGGAGCTTGCCAAGAAGTTGGTTGCGCTCCCTAACTCCAAAATTTGTCGCGCAGTTTGATCTGCTCCGAAAGTGGGACTGCCGCCAGATTGCGTCTCCATTGCATCACATAAGAGATCATTCGCTCCCACCCCGGTTACTGTTACTGTAGCTGGAGAAGCTGCGCCGCTATTTGTTTGAGGCGTTCCCCAGCCAGTCGTCTGATTCACTCCGGTCATCGAGATAATCGTAAGCCCTATATTGCTCGCAACATCCCCATGCGTTGCCACGATTGCTACGGATGAAGTCGGTGGGTTCAGGATTGCAAAACCGCAGCAACGATCACCGGAAGTCGCAAGCTGCCAAAGCTCGGTCATGGCAACGCCGTTACAGGTCACTCCAGTAACAGACGCGCCACCGTCGCCACGAACACCAACCCCCACAAATAAGGCTCGGTTACTGCCAGAGGATGCATAATTAGTAGAACAGGTAGCACTATCGGTGGACAATGCTTGAGCGGTATTGTCGAACTCAACTGCACCGCCGCCAGCGGCTGCCCCAGGCGCAAACGGCCGCGACATCCGCAACGGAACGTAGGAACCGTCTTCGTTCACGTCAATTGGCCTCGGGCAACGGCGGCGCCGGCACGAAGAAGAACTGCACCTCCACCGAGGTCTTGCCGCCCGGCAGGATCTGCTCAACCCGCTTCATAGCGACCTGCATGCCGTATTTCTGCAGCACCGCGGAGATCTCCGCGTTGCACAGCCGGGACCGAAGCTCGATGTCGTTGTTTGGGTCCATTCGATAACTCCGCAATTCAGCCCTTCAGAAAAATCGCCACCGCTTCGCCAGTCGTGTCCACTCCCAAGCGGTTTTTCGCGCCCTCGACGTGCTGCCCCACCGTTTTCTCGGCTATGCCCAGGATGCTTCCGACCACCTTGTAAGGCTTACCTTGAACCAGCAGTTCCATCACTTGCTTTTGCCGCGGCGTGAGATCAATCACTTCACCGTCACCGTGATTGGAACCATGGCCTTGGCTGCGCTGGAGATAACCGTCAGGCTCACTTGATAGATGCCAGGTAAGAGCGCTGTCATGCCGGACGATGGAACTTCTCCTTGAATTCCGGTCAGGGTTGAGCGGTGATGTCGTCCGCGAGCGTGAGGAACCGAAACGCGTATTTCACGGTGCGCTTGCCGGGGGTCGCGTCGCCCTCGTCGGCCGCCCAGTCCTGCTCCACGCGCCGCACGCGCGCGATCTTGAGGCCGGCGGCGAGGTAGTCCCGCTGCCTGAGCAGCGGGTGGGCCAGGACCGCGTAGGCGTCGGCCTTGGTCTCCCACACGTCGCCGCGCACGTAGATGCAGACGTCGAGGGTGAGCTCGTTGTCGTCGACGGCCTCCGAAATGGCGCGTGAGGTCATCTCCGCGGTGTCAATGTTGATGCTGTCGCCGCCTTCGTCCGGCGAGAAGGCGTCCTTGCGCGCGCGGAAGACGCGGCTGTCCACGCCGAGAACCTGGTCGAGCAGCGCGGTCTTAACTTCCTCCGCGATCCGCTCCTCGATCGAGTTCACGCGGGCCCCTGGCGGGTCAGCTTCGCTTCCATCTCGGAGCCGTCGAGCGAGCTCTTCGGCCCCTCACGCACCGCATACTTGAAACCCTCGATCGTGAGGACCTCGTCACGCTTCAGGCCCACGAGCTTCGCCGCCGGATACCGGACCGTGTAGTCCGTCGAGAGCGCCTCGCCGCCGAGCACGTTCTCGGTCGGCGCCCGGAAGCGGACTTTCGCGGACTGGGCGGGCCCGCCGGCAGCGGGCTTCCACGCGGCCTCCTTGAGGAAGCCCACGCGGTCGAAGCTCTCGTAGAACTTGTCGGTCGCGAGCATTGCGGTCAGGAACAAGGGGGCTACACCCCCTTGTCATCCCCCACTCTGGTGAAGATGATCTCCATGAACAACTCCGCAAAATGTGCCACGTGGAACGGCGCTTCAAAAAGATGCCCCGCCTGGCGGGGCATCTTCAAGCTGCGTCGTCGAACCTCGATTACGCGCCCTTGCGGCCCTGCACCAGCGTTGCCGGCCGGGTGTTGTAGGACAGCGAGTTCGCCTGCACCTGGAGGTTGACGCCCTTGTCGTCAGGCATCGGGAACTGCTTGGCGTAGCGCGGAATCCCAGGCGTGTTGACGGTCTCGACGTAGTCCGCGGGCGCGTTGACGGTGCGCCACAGGCCGGGAGAGCCGTAGGGAAAGAAGTTCGCCTTGTCGGCCGCGATGAACGGGGTCGCGCCGACGGAACCGCGGTAGTTCTCGAACGTGATGCCGCCGAAGTTGAAGCGCTCGTAGGCAACGCCGGTGCGCAACTGCGCGGCCTCGACCTGGTTAAGGTAGGTCGCGCGAACCTCCGCATTCGCGATGAGCTCGTCCCAGAAAGTGTTGCTGCAAAACGAGTAGACGCCGCCAAACGGAACCCCGCCCATTGCGTCGGAGATGGTGCGTACGATTCCGGTGCAGAACGTGCGAACCGCGCCGTTTGTGGACACGGTAAGGTTGAAGGCGACCTCGGTCGGCTGCGTGACGCCAAACTCCGTGAACAGGTTGTAGAGCGTCGAGCCGTCGCCGTTGAGAATGATCCCCTTGACGGCGCCCACGCGCTGGTATTCGAGCGTCGGATCGATCTTCAACTGAACGTGCTGCTGCATGCGCGCAGCCACCATGCCCTGCACCGTCTGCACCTGGTTCGCCTGGCCGAACGCCCGCACACCCTGGACCTCGTCGGCGTAGATGCCGTCGTCGACCTGGTAGTGCGGCACGTTGAGGTTGCGCATCTTGCGCTTGTCCTTCGCCACCGCCGTGCCCGGTCCGCCCCGCGATGAGGGATTGATGAGCTGCAGGGTACCGCTGACCTCCTCGATCCCGATGACGGTGGTGGTGACGCCCTCTTCACCCCAGTCGATGACCTTGCCGGCGCGGCCGGGAATGTAGGGCATTTTGTTGACCGCGTCCGTGAGCGAGAGAACCCCGAACGCGTCCTGTTTGAATACATCGAGCACTGTGTCTGCCATGATCAATACTCCTGTCTAAGTGAATTAAGGGTGGACTGCGGGGTGGACTGCGCCCGGGTTTGTTAGCGAATCAGCGGACGAGGATGCCGGCCGCGGTGAGCTGCGCGATGGCGATGGATTTCTCCGCCGCGGTGATGCCGCCCGGATAGGTCAGCTCGAGGCCGTTTACCTCCGCTTGCCGCGCGAGCACGGCGCAGGCCTTGTCCGCAGCGCTGGCGTCGGTATCGGCCAGCAGGATGCCGGCTGCGAACTGGCTGCCGTCGGTGCCGGCCGGGGCCAGGACCTTGTGCTTGACGGTGAGCTGCGACACGGTGAGGTTGAACTGGTCGCCGGCCGCGAAGTCGGTGGCCCCGTCAGCCAGGGTGAAGTTCACGGGCCCGGTGAAGGCCACGGCGACGGTGCCGTTGCCGACCGTCTTGCCGTCGGGATCCTCGACGATGAATTCACCGGCGTTGGCCGCAGGTTCGACGACGGTCACCTTGTAGACGCCCTCTTTCGCGGCGCCGCCGACCGACAGCGTGCCCATCGTGCCGTTGCCGACGTTGGCCGCCACCGCCGCGGCCGTGATCGTGCCGGCGGTGACCGTTTTGCCGAGCACCGCCCCCGCGAAAAGGTTCTGTCCGCTGAGGAGGATTGCGTTGTCGATCGCGCGGTTGCCATTCGGCAGGCTGACGATGAAGCCGCCGGCGTGGAGTTTTTCAACAAGCTCTGTCATGGTGGACTCCTGTTTAGGTCTGAAGTGAGGGAGGGGTTACGGTACGCGGCGGGATCAGTGCGACTGCGCGGCCAGCCGGCGAGCTGCGTAGATCGCGGCGGGATCGATGACTGCGACGGCGCCGCCGGCCGGCTCGACGTCCACGCCGACCTTGGGGTTCTTGAGATTGCCCATGAGCGTGGCGAGTCCGCCGCCGGACGCTTCCTTGGCGGCCTTGGCGAGGACTTTGGCCGACTGCTCGACGGTCATCTCGGATTCGAGCGCGAGGGACAGCGCGAGCTGCGGGCGGTCCTTCGCCTCGGCGTGCGCGAGGATGCCGCGGATGCGTTCGCGTTCGGCCTGGACCCCCGCCGTGCTGCCCGCGGCCGTGCCTTCCTTGACGCCTTCCGCTTTCGCGGAGGTCCGCGCCTGCTCGACTGCCGCGTTGAGTTGCGCGTCGGTGTGCTTCAGGTCTTTCTCGCTCATGTCAGTCTCCTTGAGGGTGATGGATGGATCGTCTCCGGCCAGCCGTGCACCGGTTGGAATCTCGGCACCAGCGCCGCCGAGCACGGCCTCGAGCAGCGCCACGGTCTGCATCAGCGTGGCGATGCCGTCGATGAATTTGCCCGCGACCGCCTGGTCGGGGGTGAGCAGCGCCGCCTGGGTGGCGCGCACGGACTCCGGGGAAATATTCCGACCCTGCGCGACGGCGTCGGCGAACAGCCCCATGAAGCGCTCGACTTCCAGCTCCAGCCGGGCCTGCCCGGCTTCGCTCAACGGCCGGTGCGAGTTCATGTCGATCTTGCGCTCGCCGGCGTAAACGAAGGTATAGGTGTAGCCCTGCTGCGCGTCGCGCCGACTCTGGTCCACGTGCAGCGCGACGACGCCGATCGAGCCGACGCCGCCGGTGATCGGGGCGTAAAAGCGCTCGGACTGGCTGCCGAGCCAGTAGGCGGCGCTGTAGGCCTGGTCGGCCGCCACCGACCACATGCGCTTTTTCTTGCGGCCGTCGTAGATGCGCGCCGCGAGATCCACTATCCCGCCGCCCTCCCCGCCGGGAGAGTCGATTTCGAGGAGCACCGCGCGCACCTCGTTGTCGGCGACCGCGGTCTCCAGCAGCGACGCGATCGAGGAGTAGGAGGTGAGCCCGGACATCGAGTCCATGAAGCCGCCCCGCTGCACCAGCGTGCCGAGGATGGGGATGATCGCGATCCCGGTGTTGGTCAGGGCGTAGGGCTTGTCGGTGCGCCGCTGCAGGGGAATGCCGGCGTACGCTGCGGCGCGGCGCTGGTGCTCGCGCTCGGCGCGATGCT
>Ga0184629_10001255_pt1 | contig 10461 bp, 5 predicted proteins | sample PLM4_32_b1_FD_133158 | JGI IMG/M metagenome (GOLD analysis project Ga0184629, IMG submission 133158) | Groundwater sediment microbial communities from an aquifer in East River, Colorado, USA - PLM4_32_b1 | ecosystem: Environmental > Terrestrial > Soil > Riparian zone | place: USA: East River... | reverse complement strand
GGTGTGGCCACCGCCGTGGAGCTCACCGCGCGCAGTATCGCGGAGGCCGTCGAGCGGTGGACCCCCGCGGGCAGCGAGGTCGTGGCCTCCGGGGGCGGTTGCCACCATCCGGCACTGTGGGCGTCGCTGGGCGCGCGGCTGGCCGGCGATGGACGGCGGCTGCAGCGTTTCGACGAGCTCTTTTTTTCTGGGGATGCGAAGGAGGCGGTGGCGTTTGCGCTGCTTGGCTATCTCACCGTTCACGGCCAGCCGGCCAACCTGCCCCGCGCGACCGGGGCTCGCGGCCCGCGCGTGCTGGGCGTCATCACGCCGGCTTGAGTCAGAACTTGCGCAGAAGCTCTTCGAGGACCCGCACCGGAACCGCATAGACCGTCCGTCCTGCCGATGCCGGGTCGCCGCCAAAGACGATGCCGGTGACCTCGCCCGCCGAGTTGAACAACGGGCTGCCGCTGGAGCCGCTCACGCCGTACCCGTCGATGTCGAGCCGGTCGCGGCCGACGGCTCGAACCGTCCCGGTGAATCGGCTGACCCGGACGCCCACTCGCCGCCAATCCCCGCCCACCTGGAAATCGAATCCGAACGGGAAGCCGAGCATCGCGACGGGCTCGCCGCGATAGGCGCCTTTGCCGAGCGTGCGCACCACCGGCACGCCACGTCTCACCCGCACCACCAGCAGCGCCAGATCGGCGGAATCCGCCGCGCCGACCAGCTCGGCTCGGAAATTCTGGCTCGAGCCGTTGAAGAGCACCCCGAGTTTCGCCGCCGGCCGCCCCGCGGAATCGGTGACGAGATGGCGGCTGGTGGCTATCCATCCGCTGTCGCCGCGCACCCGCACCGAGAAGCCGGTTCCCGCCACCCGGCGGCCGCCGGCAAACTCGGTCACCACCATGGCAACCGCATCGCTGTTGGCCAGGGCAATCACGTCGAGGTCGAGCTCGGCGGCCCGGGTCACCGCCTCGTGGCGGTCCAGGCTCGTGGCGAGGGCTTGGGAGATCGAATCCGTCGCCGTGCCGGCGGCCTCGGGGGCAGCCAGGATCGCTCGGAGTCGCGCCGTTTCCCTCCGGGCGTCGGCGAGCGCGGCCGTGAGGCTCGCCACGCTGGTCGTGGCCGCCTCCATGCGGGCCAGCAGGCTGTCGGCTCGCGCGAGCAGGAGCACTCGCTCCCCGGCCTCCGCCCGGCTCTTGTTGCTGCGGTTCTGGATCAGCGCGAGCACCCCCACGACTGCCACCACGCCCACCACGATCATCGCGCGCTTCCAGCTCGCCAGCTGGCGCCGCACTTCGACCCGGATCCGCCCGGTGGTCGAGACCACGGGAACCCGGCGCGGCGCCGTGGGTTTGGAGACGACGGCTTTCGTCGCAGGGATCGTAGGTGGCGCGCCGGTGCTGGGGAGAAACACCAGCTGGGGGCCGTCCGAGCCGAAACGGAGCACATCGTTCGGCGCGAGCACCCGGTCGCCCTTGAGCCGGGCGCCGTTCACCCAGGTGCCGTTGGTACTGCCGAGGTCACGCAGGACCCAGACCTCGCCCTGGCGGAACACCGCGGCATGCCGACCCGAGACGTCGAGGTCGCGCTCGGCGTCGAACGGAATGTCCGCCGACGGGTGGCGGCCAATGGTCGCGAAATCCTTCCGAACGATCCGAGTCTCTCCCGCGCACGCTCCGTCGAGGTGCCGGAACTCAGCGTACATAGAGACGGGTCAGCGCCGGAGGAGGAGGTAAAGCGCCAGCAGCAGGAGGAGGACGCCTATGCCGACGCCGGTCATCATGGCAGGGGAGCCGTTGCGCCGCGCCGGAACCGGGGCCTCGACGGCCGGGGCGACCGGCGGCGGCGCCGGCGGCGGGGGCTGGAGCGCCGGGACTTCGTCGCTGTCGGGCTCGCCGGTGGGATAGTGCTGGTAGCTCGCGTCTCCCACCTCGGAGGGCACCGGGAGTCCAGCGCCGTCGAAGCGGGCCGCAACCACCGTGATGTTGTCGGGGCCGCCCCGCTCGTTCGCGATGGCGATGAGCTGATCGCAGAGGCTGTCCAGGTCCTGCTGGGACTTGAGCAGCTCGGCGATCTCCTCCCGCTTGACCTGGCCGGAGAGTCCGTCGCTGCAAATGACCAGGATGTCGCCCCGGCTGAGCCGCTGCCAGGTGAGATCCACCCGGATACGGGCGTCGGGGCCGAGCGCCTGGAGAATGATGTTGCGCCGCTCGCTGTGTTCGGCTTCTTCCTCGGTGAGCTCGCCGGCGTCCACCAGGCGCTGCATCAGGGACTGGTCCTTGGTGAGCTGGGTGGCGGCCCCCGCACGGACCAGGTAGGCTCGGCTGTCACCGACCTGGGCCAGGTAGAGCACGCCGCCGAGCACGCCTGCCACCGTGGCGGTGGTGCCCATTCCCCGCACGTCGGGATGCTCTTTCGAATAGAGATGGATCCGGTCGTTGGCTTGCTCGACCGCGGTCCGGAGATGCTGGGTGAACTGCTCCGGGGAGGTGTCGGCCTCGGTATTCCAGCTCTCGATCAGGTGTCGGAAGATGAGGTCGGCCGCCATCGAGCTGGCCAATTCCCCGGCGGCGGCGCCGCCCATGCCGTCGGCCACGAGGAAGAGGATGCCGCGTTCACCCACCTGGTGGGGACCGCCGTTGGTGAGATCCACCGTCCGCGTGGTCAGATCCGCGACCAGGAACGCGTCTTCATTGTGGTCGCGGGTGCGGCCGAGGTCGGTCCGGGCGCGGACGGTGACGGTGACGGGACCGGCGGTTGGGCTCATGGACTGATCGTGTCCCCGAATTGACGGATGGCTTTCAGGTAGGCCTCCTTCGCATCCAGCCGGTATGCCATCCGAAACAGCACGAGTGCCGTGTCGCGCTTGCCCATGTCTAGGAGAGCTGTGCCCAGGAATGCCGCTGCCGCAGCGCGCCGGTGTGGCGGAAGGCGCGAATTCAGAATCCTGCGGGCGCGAAGTAGCTCCCTGGGCCGAATCGCGTCCGAATCTAGCGCGTCTATGTTGAGTGGCGCTGTATCAGCCGCCGCAATCGAAATCGAATCTTTGCCGATCGTGCCTTCCACCGGCTTGACCCCCAACCCCGGCGCCGATCCCGGTTGCGCCGCCGCCGGCGCGGGCGGCGGCGTCGCAGGCGCTGGTGCCGGAGAAACCGCGGTGGCCGGGCCGGTGTCCGCCGCGGGCAGCGTCACCGGTGGCGGCGGCGACGATGGCGGCGTTCCAGTCAAGTGCACCACGCCCCAGGTGCCCAGCGCCGCCACGACCAGCACCAGCGCCGCCAACGCCGCCTTCGAACGTTGGCCCGCTTTCGCCCCCGGTACCCGACGGGTCGGCGGGATGGGTCCAGCCACGCTCGCGCGCGGCGCGTCGAGCCGCCGGGTACGCTCGGCTTCGTTGGGTACCACTTCCTGGAGCGCCTTGACGAAGTCCCCGACGGTCGGGTACCGCTCTGCCGGCTGGCGAGCCAGCGTGCGATCCATCACCGCCTGGAGGCCGGCGGGAAACTTGCCCTCGGGCCGCGCCAGCGCCAATGGGTACGGCGGGTCGGTGAGTCGCTTGACCACCGTCTCCTGGATCGACGTTCCCTCGAATGGCAGCCGTCCGGTGATCAGCCGGTAGAACACCAGAGCCAGGGAGTACTGATCCGACCGTCCATCCATCGGATCGCCGGCCAACTGCTCCGGGCTCATATACTCCAGCGTGCCGACCACAAACCCCGTCTTCGTCACCCGTTGCCCGACGTTCCCTTCTATGGCCTTGGCTATGCCGAAATCGACCAGCTTGACCGTGTCGCGATCGGGCCGCGAGACAACCATGATATTGTCGGGCTTGAGATCGCGATGCACGATACCGAGGTCGTGGGCGGCCTCGAGCCCCGCGGCGCACTGCGTCATCAGGTCCACCGCCGCGGCCACCGGCATGGGGCCGCGCTCCTCCGCCACCGCGGTCAGGGTTCGCCCATCGACGTATTCCATCGCCAGATAGACCAGCCCGTCCGGGGTGAGCCCGAAGTCGTAAATCGCGCACACATTGGGGTGGGAAATCCGGCTCGCGTTGGTGGCCTCGCGATTGAACCGCGAAACGGCATCCGGATCCCGGCTGAGCGCCTGGCTCATGACCTTGAGCGCGCAGCGGCGGCCCATGAGGACGTGGGTCGCGAGGTACACCTCGCCCATGCCCCCTTCGCCGATGCGGCTCTCGACGTGGTAGCGGTCTCCCAGGAGCTGCCCGACCAGGCCGGGGGCGGCCCCCGACGTAGCGGGCCGGAGTGGTGAGCGGTCGCGTGAGCAGAACGCGGCCTCCTCGCCATACTCGGTGCCGCAGACCGGGCAAACCTTCAAGCGGGAGTCCTCGAGTCGGGCTCTGGAAACTAGGCGATGGTGGTCGGTCCGCCGCAATCTAGGCCTCGCACCGCCAGAGCGTCAACCGGCGCGTTGCCGTAAGTCCTAGTCGTTGTGTACCTTGCAGCGATGACCTTGGCAGGAAGTCATCGCGAGCCGCATTTGCGGCGAAGCGATCTCCCCCCGGTCAGATCGCCACGGCCCCCTCGGGGCCTCGCGATGACTTGTTCTCGGCCTCACACCGTGCGGCAATCGTCCGATGCGGCGTCCCCATTTCTGTAGTCCCCTCAACTGCATAGGAGTATCGCGAGTGCTCTGGGGCCCGGAGGCAACTCATCGCACGGCGGGGCCAGGAGCCGCCCTGTTGTCGCTGTGCCTCGCGGCGGTCAGTCTCTCCGCCCAGACGCCCGAGCAGCGGCGCGCGCTCGATGCCTATCGCGACTCGCTCGCGATGGTGACCGACTCCTCCCAGCTCGCCGGCGAAGAAACCCGCCTCCTGGGCGAGGTCCGGCGGAATCGGAACGACGCATACCTTCACCTGCGTCTCGGTCAACTGGCGCTCCGCCAAGCGGATCTCAGTGGCGCGTCGCACTACGATGACGCCGCCTCGGAATTCAAATCGTCCACCGAGCTGGCGCCCCAGTGGCCGTATGGCTGGTTTGGACTGGGCCTCGCCGAATACGCGCTCGGTGGTCGGGGAGACGTGCAGGCGGATGGCCCCGGCCTGCTGACCCGCGACGCGTGGCTCCGCGCCCGGGAAGCCTTCGGTCGTGCTGCCGCGCTCGAACCGGGCATCGCCCCCAGACTCGAAGAGCTGGCCCGTCAGGCGCTGCGGGCCCGATCCGCCGAACGGGCCAAGGTCATTCGGGATGCGTTGAGCCGCGCCGTCCGCGAGGCTCACGGGGGCCAGCGCGAAGCCCGCCTTCTGCTGGCGCTGGGCCGGGTGCAGCGGGAGATGAGTGACACCACGGCCCGCGCCACCTTCCTTGCTATGGTCCAGAGCGGGGAAGACCGGGGCGTCGGCCTGGTCGAGCTGGGCCGGACCAAACTGCTGGCGGGCGATCTCTCCGGCGCGTCCGACTATTTCGAGGGTTTGACCTCGGATGATCCCGGAGCCGTCGCGGAGGCCCGCAACGACTTCCGGACGATCGCCACCGACGCCGAGCTGGCCGACTTCGATCTGCGGCGCGGCTACGCCCGCGCCGAAATGGTGCGCCGGTTCTGGACCGCGCGCGACAAGGTCGAGCTTCATGCCGAGGGGTCCCGGCTTGCCGAGCACCTGCGCCGGCTGGCCGTCGTCCGGCAGGAATTCGTCTTTGCCGGCGCCGACGGCGTGGAGCGGCCCGACGATCGCGGCCGGGTCTTCATCCGGCACGGAGAGCCGGACGACCGGGCCAGCTTCTCGATTCCCGGAGTCGATCCCAACGAGTCGTGGAGCTACCGGCGGGGCGGCACCGACATGGTGCTCCATTTCTCCGCCCGGGCGCCCCGGGATTTCCGTCTGATCGAGAGCGTGCTGGACGTGGCCGACGTGCGCTCTACGGTAAGCTTCGGGTCTACGGCCGGCGTGCCGAATCCGGGCGCCAGTGGCGATCAGCTCCTGCGGTCTCGCTCCGCGCTGGCTCCGCTGTACCGGCAACGACCCACCGGCAGCGCCATCCAGGTCACGGAATATCTCGCCCGCGAACGGGCGATCGGCCGGCGCGGGATACAACTTGGCACCGGCACCGACAGCTATGCGATGAGATTCCCGATCGAGCTCGATGCTTGGGGAGAGCTCGCGGTGGGCGGCGGCTCAGGGTCGGAGCCGGTGGTCCAGGTGCTCTTTGCCATTCCGGGTTACGCGATCGAGCCGGCCACCGGGACGGTGGGGTTTGTGTATCCTGTTCGGGTTCGCTTCGTGGCCCTGGACACGGCCGGAAGCGTCGTCGCTTCGGTGGATACTGTCGTCCGAATCGAGCCGGGTGACCGCATCCCCGCCAATCGCAGCCTCCTCGGGCGGATCGCGGTCCCGGTGCGTCCCGGTCGTTTGACGGTTCAGGCCGCCATCCAGTACGGGGACCACGCCGGATCGGCATTCGGGGTCGACTCGATCGTCGTGCCTTCACCGGGCGCCGGCGTGCTCGCGCTGGGAGACCTGCTCGTCGGTACCCGGCGCGGACGGCTCACCGTCCCGCTGGGCGACGGCTCCCAGATCGCTCTCGCGCCGGGTGGCGTGGTCCACCGCAGCGACGGAGTCGACTTGGCCATCGAGATCTTCGGACTGGCGCCCGGAGGCGAGGCGCTGCTCTCGATCCACCTCGCGCCTCGCGAAACCGGCGCGGCAGGGACCGGGAAGGTGCTCCAATGGCGCCCCTTCCCTGACGGTCGGGCCCAGGCTCGGGTCACCCGCCTTCCCCGCGGCGATGCCATCGCCCGGTGGCGGGTCAGCCTGCCACTCATCAAGCTCAAGCCTGGTTCATGGTTGATGGCCGTGGTGGCGACCGATTCCACCGGCCGTGAGGTTCGTCGCGAGGCGCCGTTGGAGATCCTGGTGCCGTAGTGTAACAATGCCGTGACAGATTTGTGATGTTAACATCGTTTTTCCGCGCCGTTGCTACAGTTCCCCGCGTATTGTACCGGACCTGTCCCCCCCCTACCTTGGACTCCCCGCCGGTCGCCTGCAGGAGCGAGCCTGCAGCCGACCGGCGCGACGTAACCGCTGATTCCAATTACAATTCAGTCATTACCGAGAGGGAGTCCCCATGGGAACTGCCGTACCCCGGGTTCCGCTGCAATTGTCGCCGAACGCCATGACCGTCCTCGAGAAGCGCTACCTCGTCCGGGATGAGACGGGCACACCCATCGAGAACGCGGCGGATTTGTTCTGGCGGGTGGCGCGCACAGTTGCCGAGCCGGACCGGTCCTACGGTGCCTCCGAGGGTGCTGTCGCGGCGGTGGCGGAGGCGTTTTTCGAACTCATGGCCCATCGGCTTTTCATGCCGAACAGCCCAACCCTCATGAATGCCGGGCGGCCCCTGGGCCAGCTGTCGGCCTGTTTCGTGTTGCCGGTGGACGACGCGCTCTCCAACGGCCACAGCGGGATCTATGACACCCTGACCGCCATGGCCCTGGTGCACCAGTCGGGCGGCGGCACCGGGTTCAGCTTTTCCAAGCTCCGTCCCCGGAACGACATCGTGCGCTCCACCATGGGCGTCGCGTCCGGTCCGGTGTCGTTCATGTCGCTGTTCGACGCCTCGACCGACGTGGTGAAGCAGGGCGGCACCCGCCGGGGCGCCAACATGGGCATCCTCAGGGTCGATCACCCCGACGTCCTGGACTTCATCCTCTGCAAGGACGACACGACCAAGATCACCAACTTCAACATCTCGGTCGCGGTGACCGACGCCTTCATGGACGCGGTCGACCGGGACACCGATTACGATCTGCTCCACCCCAACACCCGCAAGGTGGTGGGCCAGCTGCGGGCGCGCGAAGTCTGGGAGCGGATCATCCACGGCGCCTGGAAAACCGGCGAGCCGGGCGTGTTCTTCATCGACCGCGCCAACCACTACAATCCGGTTCCGCATCTCGGCACGTACGAGGCTACCAATCCGTGCGGGGAGCAGCCGCTCCTCCCGTACGACGTGTGCAACCTCGGCTCGATCAATCTCGGCGCCTTCGTGGCCGAAGCCGACCTCGACTGGGCCGGCCTCCGGCGCGCGGTGCACCTCTCGACCCATTTCCTCGAGAACGTGATCGACGCCAACAGCTACCCGCTGCCCGCCATCACCGATCTGGCCCAGCGGATCCGCCGGATCGGGCTGGGCGTAATGGGTCTGGCCGACGTCTTCGTGCGGCTGGGCATCCCCTACGATTCCGAACCGGCCGTCGACCTGGGCCGCAAGATCCAGCGCTTCGTGGACCACGAGGCCAAGGTCGAATCGGAACGGCTGGCCGGCATCCGGGGCACCTTCCCGGAGTGGGACAAGAGCATCTGGGGGCCCGACGCAAGCTGCGCCCGGGACCCGTCCGGCAAGCGGATCCGGCCGATGCAGCGGCTCCGCAACTGCAACGTCACCACGGTCGCCCCCACCGGCACCATCTCCATCATCGCGGGATGCAGCTCCGGGATCGAGCCGCTGTTCGCGGTGGCGTTCATGCGGAATCAGGCCGGCGTGCTGATGCCCGACGTGAACGAGGATTTCGTCCGGATCGCGAAGCAGGAGGGCTGGCACTCGGAAGAGCTGATGCGGAACATCGCGGAAGCCGGGCACACCCGCTTCGGCGCGGTCCCCGAGACGTGGCAGCGGGTCTTCGTCACCGCCAACGAGATCCGGCCGGAGTGGCACGTCCGGATGCAGGCGGCGTTCCAGGAGCACAACGATTCCGCCATCTCCAAGACGGTGAATTTCGCGAACTCCGCCACCGAAGCGGACGTGGCCGAGATCTACCGGCTGGCGTATTCGCTGAATTGCAAGGGCGTCACGGTGTATCGCGACGGCAGCCGGGACATGCAGGTGCTGTCCAGCGGCGCGACCGCCAGGAAGGTGAAGGAAGCCGCCACCAGCTCCGGCAAGTCCGAGGCCCGTGCCGATCTGGGCGACGTGCTCGACACCGCCACCACCAGTGAGCGCCGGGCGATCGTCGCGGACATCACCGGAGAGCTGGCCGTGCTGCAGGCCGAGAATGACCGGCTCCGGAAAAAAGTGCACGACCTCGAGTCCGAGAACCTGCAGCGGAGACAGAAACGCTCCCGCCCGGACCTCCTCAAGGGCACGGTCCGGCGGATCGAAACGCCGCTCGGCACGATGTACGTCACCATCACCGAGGACGACAAGAGCCAGCCCTTCGAGGTATTCATGAGCCTCGGCAAGGCCGGCGGCGCGCTGATGGCGGACGTGGAGGCCATCGGCAGGCTCATCTCGCTCGGCCTCCGCTCCGGAATCCCCATCGCCGAGATGCACCGCCAGCTTCGCGGGATCAGCTCCGACAAGGTGGTCGGGCTCGGCCCCGGCAAGGTGATGTCGGTGCCCGACGCCGTGGGGATCGCGCTGGAGCGCTACATCTCGGACAAGCAGGGCATCCAGCAAGAGCTGCTTCCGACCTCGGATCCGAACGCGATGGACGCGATTCCGATGACCCAGCAGGTCGTGCGCGGCAACGAGCAGATGATCATGAAGGGCATGGGCCCGACGCTGGCCGGATCATGTCCCGACTGCAACTCGCAGCTCGAGTTCGCCGAGGGCTGCGTGAAGTGCCATGTGTGCGGGTTCAGCGAATGCGGCTGAACGGGTTGTCATCGCGAGCCGCGTAGCGGCGAAGCGATCTCGAGATTGCTTCGAACCCTTCGGTTCCTCGCAATGACTGCCCCGCGCGCTCCCGGACTCGACATCCGGGGGCGCGTTGTTTTTCTGGCCTCTGCGCTCCTCGCCCTTGGCTCCTGCAGCGGTTGCGCCGACGAGACTCGTTACGGGTTATGATTATGAACGTATGACGGCCCCCAGGCCCCGCTCGGGCGCCCTCCCGCCGGACTTGAGCACTTTCCTGACTCAATTCTCGGTGGCCCTGCACAAGTATCGCGCCTACCCAACGGGCCATCCGATGCGTTCGGAGGCCCGCGACGCGCTGCTGGATCAGTTGGCCACCACCCTCGATTCCCACCGGTTGCTTCGCATCGGCGTGGCCCGGCGTCAATTGGTGATCGACGACCTCGGCAGCGATCCGTCCCATCCGGTCCTACGCGAGCTGGCCGAGCGTCTGCATCGCCGCCAGGTCGGGGCGATCGTGATCCGAAGGGGCGTTGGAGCCGAGGACCTGGAGCTCGTGCTCGAACGCTTGAACACCGATCCGAGCTGGGCCACCGGAACCAGCGATCCGGCCGAGCCGGAGCGAGTGGGGGAGTTCCTTGAGCTGCTTCCGCTGTCGTACAAAGACCTCGCCATGGCGGGCCTGGACGAGGAAGCTCCGACCGCCACCATGCCTGATGAGCTCTGGGCCGAGCTGGCCCGCCTCACCGCCGCGCCCGAGACCGTGCTCGGTGAGGGTGGAGCCGGCGCGATGGCCCGGGCGCTGCGCTCGACCTGGGGGGATCGGGCCACCCACGCGGCGATCCGGGAGGCGCTCGAGCGATTTGGCCGCGCCGCGATGCGCGAT
>Ga0184629_10001253_pt1 | contig 10466 bp, 8 predicted proteins | sample PLM4_32_b1_FD_133158 | JGI IMG/M metagenome (GOLD analysis project Ga0184629, IMG submission 133158) | Groundwater sediment microbial communities from an aquifer in East River, Colorado, USA - PLM4_32_b1 | ecosystem: Environmental > Terrestrial > Soil > Riparian zone | place: USA: East River... | reverse complement strand
GTCGACGGCCAGTATGCGAGCATGGTGCTTGTCTATCAACACCACGCCAAAGCGATCGTGCTCTTCGATGACATCGAGCAAGGGGCGAACCCAGAGCTGCGGCGACCATCGCAATCCGGTGGGCAATTCAACCTGGAGATCGCGCTGCCACCAGAAATCCTGCTTTGAGTCACTGAAAACAACCAGCGCTTTGCCTTTCGGCACGTAGCCGCTTAGAAACTGCCGAATGCGCTGGCACTCAGCTTCAAACCTCTGCTTGCTTCCCTCGTGTGAATTCTGATTTTCGGCAACCTGCCGGAACAGGCTCTCAACCCTTGTTTCGAACCCGCGATTGAGGTTCGCGGCGTTTGATTGATCTATGTTTACGTAGAGGCTCAGAATGAATGAATCAGCGCCAGGTTGATAGTGGTGCAACTGGCTTATGTCGTCGTGCGAAATCATACCCTTCTCCTTGTCCCCTAGTCCCTTGCCAGGTCTGGATGGTGTTGCCGCGCATGTTGCGCCGTGGACACTCTAGAGCTGGAGCTACGCAGGCTGCAGGGTGTGTTCACTCCCCGGAAAGATTTCTTCCAGCGAGATCAGTCTGCCATCGTCAAGATCGGCGTTTGGGTCGTCCTCGGCCAGAAGAAAGAACCCGGTGGTTGACTGACCCGCGAGTCCGCTCCCTATTCTGTTGATCAAAGAGCGAGTCAATGGTGTGGCCAGGAAAGTCATCAGCTCCGGGTTGCGTTCCTTGTAACGAGCCAGCGCTTCCTCACTGGACCAGATTGGGATGCTCGGCCTGCCGGCTATTTCTTCGGTGAAAAGGTCGCCGTCCGCGCGGCGCATCACGAACATCTCGCTCATACGATTGGACCTCCGTTACTGGACCTCATGATAGCACAAGCACTCGAGCACCCGAACGATAATGAAGACCGTGGTCCGTAGTCCGTGGTCCGTAGTCAGTGTTCATCGTGTTCGTGGAATAGACAACGCCGAACCACTGACCACGGACTAATGACTTCCCTCTGCTTCTGCCGCGAGCGGGCCAATCGAGAAAGTTATTGCGCCGCCGGACAGCTCAGCTCGCAGGACGGCGTTTTCCTTGACGTCCCCCTTCAGGATCAACCTCGACAGCGGCGTCTCGATTTCGCGCTGTATCGCCCGCTTCAATGGTCGCGCGCCGTACACCGGGTCGTAGCCCGCCAGCGCAAGATGTGACTTCGCTTCGTCCGTAAGTTCCAGCGTGATCCTCCGCTCTGCCAGGCGCAAGCGCAAACGGTCGAGTTGGATATCGACGATCTTCTTCAGGTCCGCCTCCGTCAGCGAGTGGAAGACTATGGTCTCATCCACCCGATTCAGAAACTCGGGTCTGAAATGATGCCGCAACGAGTCGAGCACGCTTTCCTTCATTCGTTCGTATTGATCGCCGCGAAGCTGCCCGTGATACTCAAGTATCAAGTGGCTGCCGATGTTGCTGGTCATGATGACGATCGTGTTTTTAAAGTTCACGACCCGGCCTTGCCCGTCGGTCAGCCGGCCGTCGTCGAGTATTTGAAGCAACACGTTGAACACGTCGTGATGCGCCTTCTCGATCTCGTCGAACAGCACAACCGAATAAGGCCGCCGCCGTACGGTTTCCGTTAACTGCCCGCCTTCCTCGTAGCCGACATAACCTGGAGGAGCACCGATCAATCGCGCCACCGCGTGCTTCTCTTGATACTCTGACATATCTATGCGAATCATCGCGTGCTCGTCATCGAACAGAAACACCGCGAGCGCGCGAGCGAGCTCGGTCTTCCCAACGCCTGTCGGTCCCAGGAAGATGAACGAACCGATCGGTCGATTCGGGTCCTTGAGCCCCGAGCGCGCGCGGATTACCGCGTCGGCAACCGCGCTGACCGCTTCGTCCTGGCCCACCACACGCTTGTGCAAATGCTCCTCAAGCGAGAGGAGCTTTTGAAGCTCGCCTTCGAGCAGCTTGGAAACCGGGATGTGCGTCCATCGGCTTACCACCTCGGCGATGTCCTCTTCGTCGACCTCCTCCTTGAGCAGGCGGCTGCGATTGTGTTGTTGATCGAGCCCGTCTTCGTACTCACGCAACTGCTTCTCGAGCTGATTCAGCTTTCCATACTGCAGCTCCGCTGCGCGATTCAGGTCATACTCGCGCTGCGCCTGCTCGATTGCCACCTTCGTCTGCTCGATTTCTTCGCGAATCGAACGAATCTTCTGGACTGCTTCTTTCTCACCCTGCCACTGAGCCTGGAGCTGATCGGCGTTTGCTCGCAAGTCGGCGAGTTCCTTCTCGAGTTTTTCGAGCCGGTGACGTGACGCCGAGTCGGTCTCTTTCTTCAAAGCCTCGCGCTCGATCTCGAGCTGCATTACCCGGCGCAATATCTCATCCAGTTCCGCCGGCATCGAGTCGATCTCGGTCCTGAGCTTAGCAGCCGCCTCGTCGACAAGATCGATCGCTTTGTCCGGCAGAAAGCGGTCTGAGATGTACCTCTGTGACAGCACCGCCGCGGAGACCAGGGCAGAGTCCTTGATGCGGACGCCGTGATGCACTTCGTAGCGCTCCTTCAAGCCTCGCAGAATCGATATCGTGTCTTCGACCGTTGGTTGATCCACAAGCACCGGCTGAAAACGTCGCTCGAGCGCCGCGTCTTTCTCGACGTGCTTGCGATACTCGTCGAGCGTCGTCGCGCCGATGCAATGCAGCTCGCCGCGCGCCAGCATGGGCTTGAGCAGATTTGACGCATCGACCGCGCCTTCGGCAGCCCCTGCGCCGACGATCGTGTGCATTTCGTCGATGAACAGAATGACCTCGCCTTCCGAAGCTTGAATCTCTTTCAAGACCGCCTTGAGCCGTTCTTCAAACTCGCCCCGATACTTCGCGCCGGCGACGAGCGCGCCCATGTCGAGCGCGACGATTCGCTTGTTCTTCAAGCTCTCGGGCACATCGCCTCGAATGATGCGCTGGGCGAGTCCTTCGACGATCGCGGTCTTGCCCACGCCCGGCTCACCGATCAGCACCGGGTTGTTCTTGGTCCTGCGCGAGAGCACCTGAATCACCCGGCGGATTTCGTCGTCACGGCCAATCACCGGATCGAGCTTTCCGGCAGCCGCCATCTTGGTGAGATCGCGCCCGTACCGTTCGAGAGCTTCGTAGGTGGCTTCCGGATTCTGAGAAGTGACTCGCTGGTGGCCGCGGACCTCCATCAACGCTTTTTCGATGCGGTCGCGAGTTGCGCCCGCCGTTTTGAGAGCTCGCGACGCAGCCCCACCGTCTTCGATAATGGCGAGCAATAAATGTTCGACGCTTACATACTCATCTTTCAGTTTCTTCGCTTCGTCTTCGGCGGCTACAAACACCTTGTTCAGACGAGCGGTTATGTAAACCTGATCGACCGGACCCGAAGGCCCGGTGACCTTTGGCATCTTGTTGATTTCGCGCTCGACGGCCCCTTTCAAGGGCTCTACGTTCACGCCCGCACGCGTGAGGATCGAGGGCACAAGCCCGCCCTGCTGATCCAGCAGCGCCTGCAGAAGATGTTCAACTTCGATCTGTTGATTGCTGTATCTGGTCGCTAGCGTTTGAGCAGCGCGAACAGCTTCCTGTGCTTTCTCCGTGAATCGATTGATGTCCATTTGCTACCTTCCTTCTTGGGCCGTAGCATAGACTTTAGTCTGTGTACTCGTTTGCATCTAGAGACCGCTACACAGACTAAAGTCTATGCTACTTCTCCAATCCCGCCCTCGGGTCAAAGTGGCTGGCTTCGCCCAGGTCCCGATAGAGCTGCTTCTCTCGATCAGTCGGGTGAGTCGGCACGACAACCTTCAACCTCACGTACTGATCGCCGCGCCCGCCGCCCCTCCTATTCAAACCCTGGCCTCTCAACCTCAGCCGCTGCCCGCCCTGAGCCCCGGCGGGAATCTTCATCTCCGCTTTGCCATCGATCGTCGGCACCTCGATCGTCGTTCCCAAAACAGCTTCCGAGGGGGAGACGGGGACCTCAGCAGTGATGTCATCTCCCGAGACGGTGAAAATGGAATGAGGCTTGATTTTCAGCTTTATGTACAAGTCACCGGGCTCGCTTGTTCCCGGCTGACCGTGCTGACCTACTTTTATCACTGAGCCTTCACGCGCGGCCGGAGGTATATTCACGTCGATCGTCTTGGGGCTCAACACCTGACCGGCACCTCTGCACGTCGGGCAGACGACACCGGACGTAGTCGTACCCTTTCCGCCACAGGCAGCACAGGCCCGCGTGCCTTGAAGCGTGATCCTGTGTCGGCCTCCTCCGTGAGCGTCTTCGAGCGAAATCTCCATCTCGGCCTCGGCGTCCTGGCCGCGACCGCTTCTGGTGCGCGCCCCCCGGCGTCGGTGCTCGGACTGACCCGTGGGCTTCGCTCCGCCGAAAAGCGTCTCGAAGAATTCGCTGAAACCGCCTCCGCTAAAAATGCTGCCAAGGTCGTCGAACTGTACATTGACGCGTCCCCACCCGGGCGGCGGGGTGAACTCAGCCCCATTCTGCCAGTTGGGACCGAGTTGGTCGTAGCGTTTGCGCTTCTCGGGATCGGAGAGGACCTCGTTGGCTTCGTTGATCTCCTTGAACTTGTCTTCGGCGACCTTGTCGCCGGGGTTCACGTCGGGGTGATGCTTGCGGGCAAGCTTACGATAGGCCTGACGGATCTGCCCGTCGGTGGCGTCTCTCTTAACGCCTAGCACTTCGTAGTAGTCTTTGAACTTGACCGCCATTAAGTCTCAGCCCAATTGCCGGAATCTGCGATATAGGCAGCATAAAATATGAGCGTAATGTTGTCAAGTTTAATCGAGCTTAGGCTCTATTAAATCGACGTCTGATTCACCTTGTCGAGGGTGTTTGTGTGTTCAGATGGTCGTTCTTTTGGCCTCGGCGAGCTGGCCGCCAGGTTCTCGGGCGGAGACGACGCAACGATAGACTGAATTGGGATGATGAGGTATTCTTAGCGGGATTCACGACCTTTGATCAGCTTGAAGCCTGAAAGGAGGTGCTGCTATCCCCAAGGAAGATATGATCCCCGTGGAGGGAACAGTGATGGAGTCTCTGCCCAGCGCCACCTTCAAGGTTCAAATCGGTGACGGCCACGAAATCCTGGCTCATCTGTCTGGCAAGATGAGGAAGAACTTCATAAAGGTGCTGGCGGGTGACAAGGTGACGGTCGAATTGTCGCCCTACGACTTGACCAAGGGTCGCATCACCTATCGGCATCGCAGCTAGTCTACTCCGCGACTGACCTCCGGGCCTGCCACGCTTCGAGTGAAAAGTCGCCTGTCTAGCGCACGGCGATACGTCTTATCACGAAGTTTTCGTAGTCTGCAATGTACAGAACCCCGCGCTGGGTGTCTATTGCGAGCCCGCGCGGCTGATTGAACCTTGCGTCGACGCCCAGGCCGTCGCGGAGTTTTAGACTCCCTCCGCCAGCCACAGTTGTAACGTTTCCCGCTGGATCAATGCGGCGAATATCACTCGCTCCGAACTCGGCGACGTAGAAAACTCCATCAGAATCCAGCGCGAGACCGATCGGCTGAAAGAACATTGATTGTCCGCGCGGTCCGTCCAGTATCGCCCCTTCTCCCCCTCCTGCGAACGTACTGACTCGGCGGTTCGCGAGATCGATTTTTCTTACTCTGTTGTTGTTTGTGTCTGTCACGTACAGGAAGTTGCCATCTGCAGAGAGTGCCAAAGCTGTAGGAGTGTTGAATCGAGCTCTATTGGCCGCTCCGTCTGCGAAACCGGGGACACCGTTGCCCGCAATGGTCTCGACGACTGACTGTCCGCCGCTTTGGGTTATCCGGCGTATCACGCTGTTGCCGGCGTCGGCTATGTAGATCGCCCCATCGGGCGCAATCAGGATGCCGTCCGGCAACCTGAAGGCGGAGTCGAACAGGCCGGCGTCCCTGTAGCTTGCAATGCCCTGACGGGTGCTGTTGAAACGGTTTTGTCTATCTTTATCAGTGACCTCGTTGAACATACCCGCGAATGTGTCGACAGTTATGCTCGCGCCGGTTCTTCGTATCCTCCTTACGACGCAGTTGCCGTTTTCGGTGACGAGAACGGTTCCACTGCTGTCAACGGCTATGCCGTTGGGGAAGGAAAAGGTCGGCATCTTGCCCGCCGCGTTTCCGGAATCGTTGTAGCCCTCCGCGCCCGTTCCTGCGAGAGTGCATGTCTCACCCGTGTTGACGTCGACCGTGCGTATTGCGTGATTCTGCTGATCGGTGATGTAAAGCAAGCCATCGGGCCCGAATGTCATTCGCCTCGGACGGAGAAACCTGGCTGCGTCGGCGCTGACACATCCTGGATCAAAGCCACCCTTGCCAGTGCCGACGAAAGTCGTGACGGTTACGTCTGGAACCACCTCGAACGAAGCCATCGCCGTCTCGTTTCCGTCCGGATCCTTCACCTGAACTGTGTGCGGGCCCAGGGCCACGTCGCGCTCCAGCGCCACGGTCAGAGTCGTTTTGCTGAACGCTCGAATAAACGCCTCCTGACCATCGACGAACGCCGTGACCTTTTTGCTGAAGTTCGCGCCGATGACCTCGACTGAAGCCCTGTTCTCGCCCTGTCGAATCCGAAGCGGCGCAATAGCGAAGATAAACGGATCCGTCGTCGGGGTGACCGGAACAATCGTGTCCAGGGACTGTATGCCATCTTGCTCGACGCGGACCACAAGTTGAGTGGGTTCGCTTCTAAAGCTGCCCGGAATTGTCGTTTCGAGCCGGTCGTTCTTGCCGGTGGTGGTTGGCAATTCCATGTCGTTTACGAAGATTGTCGCGCCGGGCTTGAAGAGACCGGTCACGACAAAAGTGACATCGTCAGTCCCAACTTCAAGCTCGCCAGGATCTACCTCGTTTATCACCGGAGGACTTGGAACCACAAAGAAAAGTTCAGTATTGGATAGATTTCCATTTTTCGCTACGAGGGTGATCGGTATTTCCGCGGAATCGTTCACAAAGTCCTCGGGGATCTCAATCTGAACGCCTCCGTTGACTTCCGTTACGGTCGTGCCCTTGCCCCAAACCAGGACATCCGATCCATTCCCGAACGAATCAGTCAGCAGGGTGGGAAGAAATATTAGTCCTGAATCCTCCTGTACCGAGTTGCCGTCAAGCCGAATCTGCAAGTTCGGGTCCTGAGGCCCGACTGTCAACGTCGCCGAAGGGCTGGTAGTCCCATCGGGGTTGACGCCCTGCACCGTGTGAGTGCCAGGCGACGCAATCAATGAAGCGTCCACTTCCGCCAGCAGCACCTTGCCCTTCTTGCTTATTCGCGGCGAAGCCAGGGCGACGCCATCGAACAACACATTGGCTCCGTCCAAAAAGCCGCGTCCGTCCAATCGTAGCGTGAACGTTCGCGTTCCTGCGGTTATGACGTTCGGGTGAAGTTTCCTAAGATCGGGCGCCCCTTCTTGTGCCCGAGCCGTTAAACGTTCGGTCAAACTGGGCAAAAACAGACAGGAAAAACCTATGATAGCTGCTAGCAAGTATGCGACTAACTTCCTCATCAATCTCTTACTCCTATTTATTAACCACAACCCGACACGGCGTTCCGACCAGCGGTGACTATCCCTTTGTATGCTTCAATTGAGTCATGAATCTGCGCTGAAGCCCGGCATCCTGTCGATGTTGGTTCGACACTATTAGAAGCCGCGCCGGGCCAAAGCTTGCAACGTTATATCTCCCAGGACCCCGCGCAGGACGCGTCACCCTCTAGAATCTGGTAGTTCCGACGACGAGGAAAGAGTATAACCAGCGCCTCGATCGTTTCACAAGATGAAGTCGCTTCCCGGTTTGGATGCTCCACGTCCTCGCATAGACGGTACGCCGATGATAATCTCTTGCTCACGGGAGGTATCAAGTGAAGATAAAACGACTCGGGCGCACCGGGCTTAAGGTGACGGAGGTCTGCCTTGGAACCATGACTTTTGGTCATCAATGCGACGAGCAAACCTCTTTTGCGATCATGGACGCGTCCGCTGAGGCCGGAGTGAACTTCATCGACACAGCCGATGTGTACCCGATTCCGGTGTCTTTGGAAACCACCGGCAGAACCGAAGAGATCGTCGGTCGATGGCTGCGGGGCAAGCGGGAGGATTTCGTGCTTGCGACCAAGTGCAGAATGCAGATGGGAACGCGCCCGAACGACATCGGTCTCTCGCGCAAGCACGTGCTGGCGGCGATCGACGCAAGTCTGCGGAGACTGGGCACCGACTATGTTGACCTTTATCAGGTTCATGCGCCCGACCCCGAGACGCCGATCGATGAAACGCTTGGCGCGCTGGACTCGATCATTCGAAGCGGCAAGGCGCGCTACATCGGCTGCTCGAACTTTCAGGCGTGGCAGCTCGCCAATGCGTTATGGACCAGCGATCGTCTCGGGCTCGCCAGATTCGATTCTGTTCAACCCCGTTATAACCTGCTGTTTCGAGAGATCGAACACGAGTTGTTTCCCCTGTGCGAAGACAAGGGCGTCGGCGTTATCGTCTACAACCCGCTTGCGGGAGGGTTCCTGACGGGCAAGCATCGTCGCGGCGCGCCGCCTGCGGACAACACGCGCTTCGCGGTAGCAGGCAAACTCTATCTCGACCGCTATTGGAACGAAGCGAGCTTCGAAGCGGTCGAGCGATTGCGAATCTTCTTTGAAGCGCGGAAGAAGTCGCTCACGCACGTCGCGCTTGCGTGGGTGCTGAAGCAACGAGCCGTAACTTCTGCGATCGTCGGCGCAACAAGCGCTGAGCAGCTGCGCGATGCGCTTGGTTATGTTGATTTGGAACTCGATCGGGAAGAGTTGGATCAGTGCGATGGCGTATGGTACGAAGTGCCTCGCTCTCGTGATCCGCGAATTGCATTGAGGTAGTAACGTAGTCCGTAGTCCGTTTTCGGCTATAACTACGGACTACTGACTAATCCGGCTTTACTCTTCGTGGGGGGTGTTCCTCTTGCGAAGGCTCTTTCGCGCTCGGCGCCTGGCAACCTGTGACTTCAGGCGGCGGCGTTCGCCGGGTTTTAAATAGAAGGCGTGCTTCTTGGTGTCGGTGATGATCCCTTCGCGCGCTACCTGCCGCTTGAAGCGACGGATTGCGCTTTCGATGCTCTCGTTATCGTGAACCTTTACCTGTGCCACTCAAAACCTCCGTTTTCATTTACCGAGCGAAAAGCTTACACAACAGGCGTTGCGAGTGTCAATCGGGTTAAAGCCCCGGATTAGTCAGTAGTCCGTAGTCATATCCGACTACGGACTACGGACTAATCCGGAGACGCCATCAGTCTCTGAAGCGCTTCCTTTATCTGCGACCGAGCTTCTTCGTCCTTCTCATTGGCCACAGCTTCAGTAAGCGCCGCCACTGCGCGCTTGTCGCCGATGTCAGCAAGCGCAATCGCAGCCGCGAGCTTCACCATTCGGGACTCATCCTTTAGCGAATAAATGAGCGGTTCGATCGCTCGCTTGTCGCGCAGATCGCCCAGCGCTGTCGCCACCGCCGACCTCACGTCAGGCGCTTCGTCTCTGACCGCTGAAATCAGTGCCGGCACAGCCCGCGCTTCCTTCAACGACCCGAGCCCCATCGCGGCAGCCCCGCGAACCGTCGAGTTGCCATCCTTCAGAGATGTCGTCAGCGAATCCACCGCCTTCGCGTCACCCAGTTGACCCAGCACCCTCGCCGCGGCCGCGCGCACGAATGACACCTCGTCGTTGAGCATCGAGATCAGCGGTTCGACGGCTCGCTTGTCGCCCAGTTGTCCGAGCGCATTCGCCGCCGAAGCTCGAACGTCCCCCTCCTGATCCTTCAATGCGGCAATCACCGGCTCAACCGCTCGCGGGTCACCGGCTTCGGCTAGTTGATCGATGGCCTCCCGGCGCTCGGCGCTCGACCGGCTCTTGATTCGTTCCAACATCCGAGTGATCTCATCACCCTTCTGTGGTTGAGAAACAGGATCTTTCACCTGAGCAGCATCCTGTAATGCGGGGGACTGGCAGGTCCGCGCTTGCGAGGTAACCGTGAGAACAAGAGTGAGGACGACGCACAGTTTCATAACTATGTCTCACATCGGACGGGGGACGCGGTGCGAAACCAAATGAGAGATTGTCTATGAGATCTCTCGCAGAAAACTCCGACCGGCCTGCAGCGTCAACCCGAAGTTCTCCGCCACAGTCTGCCCAATGTCCGCCAGCGATGATCGAGTACCAAGATCGACTCCGGCACGCGCCCGCCGTCCCCAGGCCAGCACGGGAACGTACTCGCGCGTGTGATCCGTCGAAACATCTCCGGGGTCGCAACCGTGATCCGCGCTTATCACCAACAGGTCATCCTCCAGCATCGCCGCTTGAATCTCCGGCAGCCGCAAGTCGAACTCTTCAAGCGCCCGCGCGTAGCCTTCCACATCGTTTCGATGGCCGTAGAGCATATCGAAGTCTACAAGGTTCGTGAAGATCAACCCTCGCCCG
>Ga0184629_10001252_pt1 | contig 10469 bp, 6 predicted proteins | sample PLM4_32_b1_FD_133158 | JGI IMG/M metagenome (GOLD analysis project Ga0184629, IMG submission 133158) | Groundwater sediment microbial communities from an aquifer in East River, Colorado, USA - PLM4_32_b1 | ecosystem: Environmental > Terrestrial > Soil > Riparian zone | place: USA: East River... | reverse complement strand
TGATTGCGCTGTCGTCCGGCGCCCATGCGCGTATTCAGCGTGACGCAAAGGCCGGGCGCGTCACGAAGGAGTACGTCGCGATCGTGCGCGGCACGCCGAGCCCTCCCCGAGGCACGATCACGCTACCGTTGAAGCACGACCCAGCCGATCGGCGCCGCATCGTCGTCGCTGACGATGGAGCGCCCAGCGAAACCCGCTACCGTGTCGTGTGGCAGGGGGACGGATATTCGCTGGTCGAATGCGAGCTGGTCACCGGCCGCACGCATCAAATTCGCGTGCACCTTGCCGCCAGCGGGTGGCCGATCGCCGGCGATCGCGTCTACGGTGCTTCGGATTCATCGATCGCGCGCCAGGCGCTGCACGCCTGCCGGATGACGCTGCCGCATCCCGTGTCCCGCGAGCCGTTGCGATTGGAAGCGCCGTTGTCACGCGACATGCAGGCGCTGGCGGAGAGGTGTCAGAGCGCGTTGTAAAGAATGATTGCTGTAACTCCCAGCATGATCACCGCCACGGCGATGAACATCCAGACATCGGCAGGGACCCGATCGAATGGCGACAAGCTCTCGACACGCTTCTTCGAGCCACGATAGCCGGTTCCAGGAAGCGCATTTCGCGTGTGCGGGCCGACGGCAGGTCCCATGGCGTCGCCGACGCTACGTAACATCGGCATTTGGCGACGTGGTCTTTTCAACGAGTTGATGATTGGAAGCGATGAACGGAGCGTATAGCCAGACAGCCGGGAGACTGCGTTCAAAGCTTGAGCAGGCGTTCGCGCAGCACGCGCGACTGGATGCGGCTGACCGGCAGCTTCTGGCCGTTCCCGAGGATGGCGACGTGCGTCCCGCCGGGCATCACGGCGACCTTGCCGATCTGATCCACGTTTGCCAGCGTGCCGCGCCCAAGGCGGATGAATCTAGCGGGATCGAGCATCCGCTCGAGATCCTTCAACCGATACGTGATTGTGTGGCGCTCGTTGCGCGTCGTTGTGATGTTCAGCAGCTCTCCGTCAGCCACGATCGAGGCGATCTGCTGGACGGGCACAATCACCACCTCTTCGCGGTGACGGACGGGAATCCTCTCCAGATACGGCGGTCGCGCGGACGACTCGTATGTCTCAAGCGCCTGTCCGACCCGAGACGCCTGCTCCTCGATTATTTCGGCGTGCTCCATCCGGTCCTGCGCGCGGTTCAGCGTATCCCGCAGACGTGCCTTGTCGACAGGCTTCAACAGGTAGTCGACGGCATTCACCTCGAACGCGCGCACGGCGTACTCGTCGTATGCGGTCACGAACGCGATGAGTGGCATCGACTGCTTCTTCAGCTGACGCACGACGCCCATGCCGTCCAGCTCCGGCATCTGCCAGTCGAGAAACGCGAGGTCGGGCTTCTCCTTCTCGATCATCGCGACGGCCTCGCGACCCGATGACGCCTCCCCGACCACGGCCACGTCCTCGAACGATCGCAAGAGCGCGACCAGGAACGATCGCGCAGGCCGCTCGTCGTCTGCGACGACGACCCGAAGACGGGCGCTCACACCGCGACCTGTTCGGCCGGCTGATCGCGGGAGCTCGACGTGACGGGAATGCGCACTTCGACGCGGGTGCCGCTCCCGGGCGCGCTGTCAATCGAGAGGGACGCCCCGGAGCCGTATTGACCCTGTAGTCTCCGCTCAACGTTTCGGAGCCCGACGCCCTGCTCGCGGCCTCGCTGCAGTACGTCGATCGAGACACCAGCACCGGTATCCTCGATGCGGACGGTCAGCTGCCGGACACCGGCCGGATCGCTTTCGATCCGCGCGAGGATCGTCACGTCGCCTCCCGCGGAACGTTGCGCGACGCCGTGCTTCACCGCGTTCTCGACGAGCGGCTGCAGCACGAGTGGCGGCAGCCGGATGTGGCGAAGGCGAGCGGGCACGTCGATCGACACGCGCAGCCGCTGCTCGAAGCGCGCCCGCTCGATGTCGAGGTACGCCTCGATGAGATCGAGCTCGCGCCCGAGCGTGGTGAACTCGCCTTCCGAGCGAAGCACGCCGCGCAGCAGCGACGTGAGCCGCAGCAGTGTCTGCAGTGCTCGCGGCGGCGCCGTCTGAATCAGATACCCGATCGTCGTGAGCGCATTGAAGAGGAAGTGCGGATTGATCTGCGCGCGGAGGGCGCGGAGCTCCGCCTCTGTGGCGAGCCGCCCCATCTCGCGCTCGCGGATCTCGCGCTCGTGCCGTTCCTGCGTGATCCGAATCGCGTCGATGCGCCGCGCCACGATCGTGACGATGGCTTCGAGCGTCGCGATGTCATCTGAAAGCAGGCGGCGGCCACGGGTCAGCGGCGCGATCGTGATGGCGTAACGCGGTGCTTCTCCGGTAGGCACGATGGCCTGCGTCACACCATCGTCGCCACGCGCCACGAGAGGACCGAGCGGTTCCTGGGCGCGCGATGCATCCCACTCGTGCCATGTGACACGAGGAGAGCTCAGCGACGGTCTTACCAGGTCGCACACCGTCGACAGCAGTGCGGGGACGTCGTCGAGCGACTGGGCGATCGCGGTGATCGACGCGCGCAACGCGCGGTAATTCGGGCGGCGCAGGAGGACGGTATCGACGAACCACGCGGTCGCCCTGCGCATCGTCGGATAGAGCAGCGCGGTAGCCACCCACAACGTCATCAGCAGCCCGAACTGCTGTGGATCGCGCTCGATGAACTCCCCAAACGCGACGGAACGCCCACCAAACGTCGCGACGGCGACGAACGCAACGGTTACTACGGCGAGCAGTGCCAGTGCGCGCTTGAGAAACAGATCGGCAAGGGCGAACGGGTAGTCCTGGTACAGGATGGCGAGCGCCAGGGGCAGCGAGGCATGGTGGCCGAGCAGTTCCACCGGCCACGAAGTTTCTCCGCTGTGAAGCTGACTGAGGTGCAGCGCCGAGACCGCGAACACCGCAAGCGCCGCGACCCACAGAGTGCGCCGCGAGCCCGGTTGCCCGCGCGTTGCGGCGGCGAGCGGAATGACGAGCGCAACGAAGGTGTACGTCAGCAGCCGCATTCCGTCGGCCGAGGGCACCGGCGCGCCGCCCCACGCGGCTGCAAGATGCAGGACAGCGGCGAGGGCGCTCACCGCGTAGGCGACAACGCCGATCAGGCGCTTGATAGCACCGCTCACGCCGTCGCGTCCGCCGCGGAGGACCGAATGCACCACAACCGCCGGCAGGAGACCAAGCGCACCAAATCCGATCGCCGTCAGAAACGGGAACGGTCCCTGTACGCCGAATTTCGGCAGCACGTACGTGGGCAGCGCGCAGAGATTCCACAGCAGACCGAGGATAGACGTGAGAAGCGGCAGCGGGTCGAATGCGGACGCGTCACCGGCCGTCCGGCGCGCACGGATCACCATTGCGAGGAGCATCGCGTAGAGCACAACGCCTGTGCTCAGGCCGACGAGATTCAGCAGCTCGCCAAGGTTCACGGTGGACACGGTACGCTCCTGCGGAAACCGGCAGAATCGGAAGCCCACAGATGGCTGTTTTTAGCCAATCAACGGTCCGGGCAGGCGACGAACGGAATCCCCTCCACTCGTCTGTTATTCAGCGACACTCATTCTGCCTCATGGACCATTCATTCGCTTCCGTTCGTCTTGCGCGTTCCGGTTTAGTACGGTCCGACGCGAGGAATTCTCATGAAGGCGAAACTAACTTTTGTACTGCTCACCCTGCTGGCTGGACTGCCGGGCAGGGCCAGCGCCCAGACGACCGTCTCAGGGGTGCTGACGAATTCACTGTCGGGCGATACGGTCCCGAACGCGGTCGTCACGCTGCAAGCCGCCGCGCTTTCGCGGCAGACGCGAAGCGGTCCCGATGGCCGCTATTCGCTCTCCGAAGTCCCTTCGGGGATGTACCAGCTCACTGTGCGAGCCGACGGCTATCTGCCGATGCGGACCGATGTCACCATCGGCGCAACGCCGCTCGCCAGTGATCTTCAACTCAATCCGGAGCTTCACTTCAGCGAGGTGACATCGGTGAGCCCGGAGGCGAAGGATTCGTTCTTATCCTTCCAGTCCACGGAGGCGCTCGGCGGCCAGGCGCTGACCAAGGAATTGGCACCCACGCTCGGGGCGACGCTCGAGAACCAGGCGGGCGTCGCATTGCGAAGCTTTGGTCCAGGACCGGCACGCCCGGTCATTCGCGGCATGGATGGCGACCGAGTGCTGATTGTCGAGAACGGCCTTCGCATGGGCGATTTGTCGAGCCAGTCCGGGGACCACGGCGTCAACGTGAATCCGGCATCCGCGGAGCGGATTGAAGTTGTGCGCGGGCCCGCCACGCTGCTCTACGGCGCCAACGCGATTGGTGGTCTTGTCAACGTCGTGACAAACGAGATTCCAACCGCTCCCGTCACGAAGGCGACGGGATTGTTCACGCTCGACGCCTCATCAGGAGCTCCGGGAGGTGGCGGGGCGGGAAGCGTGACAGTCGGCAACGGAAAATTCGCGTTGAATATGGCCGGAAGCGGCCGCCGGCAGAATGACTTCAGGTCGCCAGAGGGAACGATTCCGAACTCATTCAACCGCGCCACCATGGGGCAGGTGGGCGCGGGTTACACCTCGGACACTTCATACTTCGGCGCCAGCTACGGGTACGACAAAACGCATTACGGAATCCCATTCGTCGAGGCGGGCGAGACGAATCTGAACCCGCGGCGGCAGAACTTCACGGTGCGTGGGGAGAAGCGCGGGATGGACAGCCTCTTCGATTCTTTCCGCGGATCGCTTGGCGTGCGCCGATACCGACACAACGAGCTCGACGGCGAGGAGGTTGCCACCTCGTTCAGGAACGACACGTCGGAGCTCGAGCTGCTGGCGCATCACGGCGCCGCTCGAAAGGTGCATGGAGCCATCGGCGGGTCGGTGCTCACGCGTGAATTCGAGGCAAGTGGCGAAGAGGCCTTGTCGCCGATCGTCGATCAGAAGGGATACGCCGCGTACCTGTATGAGGAGGTCAGCGCCTCATCGCGGGTGCAGGTGCAGTTCGGAGGACGTGTCGACCACTCGAAGTTCAAGCCGGCGGTAGACGAGCCCGCCACCGATTTCACCAATGTCTCGGGATCGTTTGGTGTGGTTGTCAGCCCGACCGAGGCGACCTCGATCGCGCTGAGCGTCGCCCGCGCATCGCGGAATCCGGCACTCGAGGAATTGTACTTTCATGGGCCTCACCCCGGCAACAACGCTGTGGAGAACGGAAACACGGATCTCGAGTCCGAACACGCGCTTGGCCTCGACGCGTCGCTGCGGTGGCGGAATCCGATAGCGTCAGGCGAGGTGACGTTCTTCGTGAGTAAGATCAACAACTTCATCTTCCGCAGGTTCCTGGGTGGCGTGGAGGATGACCTGCCGGTCACCGAGTTCGACCAGGCCGACGGGCGCATGGCGGGCATGGAGTCGCACCTCGATGTTCGAGTCGGTCCCATCGTCTGGCTCGAGGGTGGGCTCGACTACGTGCGCGGTGACTTGACCAGTCTCGATCTGCCCATGCCGCGCATACCGCCCCTCCGCGGTCTCGCAGGTCTCCATTTACGGAAGAACGCCTTCGAAGCCGGCGTTGACGGGACGTTCACGGCCAAGCAGGATCGTGTATACGCACAGGGATTTTCCGGCACAACCATCGGCGAGACGCCGACCGATGGATACAACCTGGCGAAGGTGTTCGCCTCTTACTCGTTCGGATCCGGCACGATGGTCAACACGATCACCGCTCGCCTCGACAACGCGGGAAACGTGCTGTATCACAATCACTTGAACTATCTGAAGGATCTGGCACCCGAAATGGGGCGCAACTTCGCGGTTGTCTACAGCGTGAAGTTCTAGAGGGGAGGGTCGGGTCCTGAAGGGCCCGGCCCGAACTCCCCGGGGCTTCTCAACGATCGGCGCGGCTGAACTCGCCTTCGGTCCTCCCGTCCCTTAAGATGATTTACCGGCTCGAAAGAGCCGGCGTTTCCACACAAACCAATTCTCAGCTTTGCCCGTCTATTACAGAACTACGGCGGAGCTGCAGAACTGCGGAGCTACAGAACTACGGCGGAGTTAACGAACCCACGGGGGGAGCTACCGAAAGACGGCCGAGCTCCCGACGTTTGATACAGAGAGGGTCCAGTTTCATGGCTTTGAACAAAATTCGCATCCGGACGTTCGGAACATTGCTTTGTGTGCTGTCGGTGGCCGGGCCGGCACTCGCCCAGACCGATTCGCATGGGGCCCCTGTCACCTCGGCGGCAGCGCTCAGCCGTATCCGGATCGACAACTTCGGCAAGATCAACGACAACTACTTCCGTGGCGCACAGCCGAAGGCCAGAGACTACGCAGACCTCTCCGCGATGGGCATCAAGACTGTGATCGACCTTCAGAAGGACGGCCGCTCCGATGAGCCCGGCCTCGTGCGGCGGGCCGGCATGCAGTTCTACCGGATTCCCATGACGACGAGCGACGCTCCGACGGAAGCGCAGATCGCGCAGTTCTTCAAGATCGTCAACGACCCGGCGAACCAGCCGGTCTTCGTACACTGCGCGGGAGGGCGCCATCGCACCGGCACGATGACCGCGCTGCTCCGGATGACGCAGGACGGATGGAACGCCGATCGCGCCTACAGCGAGATGAAGCGGTTCCACTTCGAGGGCTTCCTGGATCATCCTGTGCTGCGGAGGTTCGTCTACGCCTACAAGCCGGTCCCGGTGACGGCGCCGCCAGGCGTGCTCGCGACGACGGTCGTTCCGGCAGCGGTTGGCACCACGAAGTAGATTTCAACCACGAAGGCTGCCATTTTGGAAGCCTTCGTGGTTTGATTGAACGCGTGACGCCGCTCACGCGCCGCAAGTTTCTCTGGACGTCGGCCGCATCGAGCCTCGCGTGGCCGCTGCTCGCGCAGGAGCAGCGCGCAACAGCCGCCGGCGGCGGGCGATTTCAGCATGGCGTGGCAAGCGGCGACCCGCTTGCCGACCGTCTGATCCTCTGGACGCGGGTGACCCCTTCCGACCTTTCAACCACGCAACCGGTCGACGTTCGCTGGCGCATTGGCGTCGATCCCGAGCTTCGCCGCATCGTCTCGAGCGGGACTGCGCAGACGTCGGCTGCTCGCGACTACACAGTGAAAGTTGATGTCGGGGGCCTGGTACCCGGTGCGACGTATTACTACGCCTTCGACACCGCGGGCGAACAGTCGCCCATCGGCCGTACCAAGACCTTTCCGCTCAACGGCGCCGACCGTATGCGCTTCGCGCTGGTGTCGTGCTCGAACTACCCCGCCGGCTTCTTCAACGTCTACCGCTGCATCGCCAACCGCCCCGATCTCGACGCGGTCGTCCACGTCGGCGACTACATCTACGAATTCGGCGAAGGCGAATACGGAGCGGGCGCGGCGATCGATCGCGTCCCGGAGCCGCCGCGGGAAGCGTTTACGCTCGCAGACTATCGACTCCGTTACGCCACTTACAGGACCGATCCAGACCTGCAGGAAGCGCATCGTCAGTTTCCGTTCGTCCTCGTCTGGGACGATCACGAAATGACCAACGATGCGTGGTCGGGCGGCGGTATCAATCACAATCCCGAGCGCGGCGAGGGTGTCTGGGCCACGCGCCAGGCGGCGGCCTACAAGGCGTACCTCGAGTGGATGCCAATCCGCGAGTCCACCGAACCAGGCATTCACCTGTACCGCACGTTCCGCTACGGGACGCTCGTCGATCTCGTGATGATCGATACACGCGGCCTGCGCGACCGGCAGGTCGCCGGCAATAATTTCGACGCGCTCGCCGATCCAAAGCGCACGCTGATGGGCGACGCGCAGCAAGCGTGGATGTTCGATCAGATTCGCGCATCGCAACGGGCGAACACGCCGTGGACGCTGCTCGGCCAGCAGGTGCTGTTTGCCCGGGTCACGCTTCCCGGCACGCCGGTGTCGAATACCGATGTCTGGGACGGCTACCAGGCGCAGCGCGATCGTGTGCTCGATTTCCTCGAACGCGAGAAGGTGCGCAACCTCGTGATTCTGACGGGGGACGCGCACAGCTCGTGGGGGCTCGACGTGCCGCGCTACCCGTGGAACGGTTACCGTAGCGCGACCGGCGAGGGGTCACTCGCGGTGGAGCTGGTGACGCCGGCTATCAGCTCGCCGCCTCCCGCGATGTTTGCCCCGGGCGACGACCGGGACATGACTGCTGCGATCCGGATCGCGCTACCCCACCTGAAACTCCTCGATGGCACCCATCGCGGCTTCGTCATCGTCGACCTGTCGCCGCAGCTGATGAAAGCGGACTGGTATTTCGTCCCGGATGTGCGCGTGCGGTCGGATCGCGAAATGCCCGGCGGAAGCGTGGTTTGCGAGCGCGGCTCTGCGCATCTCCAGCAACCTTGAATCGGCTCGTCACCGGCGTCAGACCCTGGAGCGGGCCATCATCAGGGGTATGACCCCTTCGCCTTCCCCCCGCTATACTCTCCAAATGCGCCGCTTTTCTGTTGTCGCTGCCGCCGCCCTGCTGGCGTCCGGCGTCCTGCTTCGTCCGGGACTCGACGCCCAGGTTCGTCCCATCTACGACATGGGCGCCGCGGGGCTCACGCAGGTGCTCGAGCGCCTGCTTACCACGGCTAGCGTGCTCCACACCGGCGCTCACCCCGACGACGAGGATTCGGCGTTCATTGCGCGGACGGCGCGTGGCGACCATGCGCGCGTTGCGTATCTCTCGCTGAATCGTGGCGAAGGCGGCCAGAACATCATCGGGACCGAGCTGTTCGACGCGCTTGGGGTGATCCGTACCGAGGAGCTGCTCCAGGCGCGACGCCTCGACGGCGCAGAGCAGTTCTTCGGCCAGACGTTCGACTACGGCTTCTCCAAGTCCCGCGAAGAGGCGACCGCGAAATGGGACGCGCGCGAGACGCTCGGCGACGTGGTGCGCGTGATCCGCATGTTCCGTCCGCTCGTCATCTACTCGCGCTTCAGCGGCACTCCTGCCGACGGCCACGGCCATCACCAGATAGCAGGTTATGTGACGCCCCTCGCGTACAAGGCGGCGGCCGACCCCAGCGAATTCCCGGAGCAGCTTCGCGAAGGACTGCGCCCGTGGCAAGCAAAGAAGCTGTATCGCGGCGCCGGGTTCGGCAGGCCCGATCCCGCAAATCCGCCGACGGTGCAGGTGCAGGAAGGGCTCCTCGATCCAGTCGCGGGACGAACGTACGCCGAGATTTCGTTCGAGGGACGCAGCCAACACAAGACGCAGGCGCAGGGCGGCATCGAGCCGAAGGGTCCGCAGGCGTCGGGGCTCCTCCTGCTCCAGAGCGGCGTGCAGAGCCCGCGACCGGAAACGTCGATCTTCGAGGGCATCGACACCACCGTTCCCGGCCTTGCGAAGACTGCCGGCCTTCCGGACGGGACCATTCGCGCGGAGCTCGCGTCAATGGACGCCGCTGCAAGAAAGGCCCTGGCCGACTACGAGCCGCTCGAGCCGGCGCGGATCCTTCCTGCTCTTGGGGACGGCCTTCGCGCCACGCGCGCCGCACGCGCGGCAGTGAAATCTGCCGCCGCAGCCGCCGACGCACGCGCCGACGCCGATTTCCTTCTCTCTTTCAAGGAGCAGGAATTCATCGATGCGATGGTCCGAGCGGCCGGCGTTGTCGTCGATCCGTTGGCCGATCGAGAAACCGTGGTGCAGGGTGGAACGCTTGATGTCGCGGCGCGCATCTTCCTCCCGGAAGGATCGACGGTGAAGGTTTCGGGCGCCGCGATCGAAGCGCCGCCAGGATGGCGTGTCGATGCCGAAGCGGCCCCGGGGAACAACGCCTTCACCGCCTTTGCCGAAAACCCCGCTTTCGGCCGTCGCGAGACGCCGACGCAATCGTCGCGGTACCGAATCTCCGTTCCCGCAAATGCCGCGCTGACGCAGCCGTACTTCCTGAAACAGCCACGCCAGGGCGACGTCTACCGCTGGGCGGACGGCGATCCGAAGGGACTTCCCTTTGCGCCTCCCCTCCTTACGGCGGCCATCGCCATGAACATCGGTGGCGCTGACATCCCGGTGTCTCGACCAGTTCAGTACCGTGCGGCTGATTCGGTTCGCGGCGAGCTGCGGCGGGACGTCAACGTCGTGCCTGCCGTCGCGGTAGGACTCGATACGAGACTGCTCGTCGTCCCGCTCGGCACCACGGTAAACCAGCAGAAGCTCGTCGTTCGCGCCATGAGCTTTTCGCCACAACCTGTGAGCGGCACGCTGCGGCTGCGCCTCCCGCAGGGGTGGACGTCCGTGCCAACCGAGGCGCTCTTCACGTTGAAGGCGAGCGGCGACAAGACGTCAACTTCATTTATCGTCACGGCTCCGGCGCGGCGAACGGCGGGACGCTTCGACATCGCAGCCGAAGCGGTTGTTGGAGGAGCGACATTCTCGTGCGACGTGCAGACGATCTCGTATCCACACATCCAGACGCATCGCCTGTACTGGCCGGCTACGA
>Ga0184629_10001251_pt1 | contig 10472 bp, 13 predicted proteins | sample PLM4_32_b1_FD_133158 | JGI IMG/M metagenome (GOLD analysis project Ga0184629, IMG submission 133158) | Groundwater sediment microbial communities from an aquifer in East River, Colorado, USA - PLM4_32_b1 | ecosystem: Environmental > Terrestrial > Soil > Riparian zone | place: USA: East River... | reverse complement strand
TGAGCGGCGCGCGCCTGCTGCAGGACCCTTCGGTGGAGAAGATCGGCGGCGCGAGGACCTTGCTGATGCACGGCGACACGCTGTGCACCGACGACGTCGACTACCAGGCCTGGCGCAAGGTCGCACGCTCGCGCGACTGGCAGCGCGAATTCCTGGCGAAATCGCTGCCCGAGCGGCGCAAGGCGCTGCAGGCGCTGCGCGAGAAGAGCAAGGAAGTGGTGGGGGCCAAGCCGGCCGAGATCATGGACGTGAACGAGGGCGCAGTGCGCGAGGCCCTGCGCGAGCACAGCCTGACGCGGCTGGTGCACGGCCACACCCACCGGCCGGCACGCCACACGCTGGAGGTGGACGGGCGCCTGTGCGAGCGCTGGGTGCTGCCGGACTGGTACGAGCGCGGCGGCTACCTCGCGATCGACGACGCCGGGCCGCGCCTGGTTTCGTTCTGACCGAATCGCTCATTCAGTCAGGCCGGGTAACATGGGCGCATGACTGAACGCAAGCGCGCTGCCACCAAGGCCTACCAGCACCCGGGCTTCCTCAACAGCAAGGACGCCCGCCCCTTGCGCATCCTGGCGGAGTATCTCGAACCCAAGAGCCGCTTCGACCATTTCAAGGTGGACGACACCATCGTGTTCATGGGCTCGGCGCGCATCCAATCGCGCGAGGCCGCCGAGGAGATGGTGCGCAAGGGGCGGGCAGGCGATGGCAGCGCGGAAAAGGCGCAGACCGCACTCAGCATGTCCGCCTATTACGAAGCCGCACGCGAGTTCGCCTTTCGCCTGACGAATTGGTCGAAGGAGCTCGACCGCGAAGAGCGCCGCTTCGTGGTATGCACCGGCGGCGGCCCCGGAATCATGGAGGCGGCCAACCGCGGCGCGGCCGAGGCGAAGGGGTTGAGCGTCGGCCTCACCATCTCGATTCCGGTGGAGGAATTCGACAATCCCTACGTCACGCGTGAGCTCGCCTTCCACTTCCACTACTTCTTCATGCGCAAGTTCTGGTTCGCCTACCTGGCGAAGGCGGTGATCGTGTTTCCGGGCGGCTACGGAACCTTGGACGAACTGTTCGAGCTGTTGACGCTGGTGCAGACGCGCAAAATGCGCAAGCCCATGCCCATCGTGCTCTTCGGCACCGAGTTCTGGCGCGAGATCGTCGATTTCGACGCGCTCGCGCGCCATGGCATGATCGACCCGCAGGACATCGAGCTCGTGCACCGCACCGACTCCGTCGACGAGGCCTTCGACTGGATCGTCCTGCAGCTCGCCGAGAAGGCGCTGGGGCAGCCGGGGGCGACACTGTAGTCGACTGCTCAATGCCCCCAGCCGGTGCCGCCGTGGGAGTGGCGGCGCAACGCCAAGTGATTGCGCCTGGCGAGCAATGGCCGCTTTCGACTCTTGGTGGACACTCGCAAGTCCCACTGGACCGCTAGTCTACGTCTCAGTGTGCACGGGTATTCCGTCCGTGCAAGGGGGGACGAAATGCTTCGGGGTGCGTGTTTGTGCGGCAAGGCGCGGTACGAGATCAGCGGCCCGCCCAAGGTGGCTTACTTCTGTCACTGCGGCAAGTGCCGCAAGCAGAGCGGGTCTTCGTTCGCCACTAACATGATCGTGCGTCGTGAGGATTTCGCCATAGTTTCCGGCGAGGGAGATCTGTCGTACTTCCAATCCAGCCCGCGGCTGCGCCGCTACTTCTGCTCGGGGTGCGGTTCGCCCATCTACAGCCAGGGCGACAAGTACAAGCAAATCGTTTCAGTGCGGTGTGGCACGCTCGACTCGGAACTCCCAGTGCGCCCATCGGTTCACGCCTTTGTCGGATCAAAGGCTAGCTGGGAAGATATATCCGACGAATTGCCGCAATTCCCCGAGTACTTCGCGTAGGGACTGGTCTTGGCAGAAAGCAGACTCCAAGTAGATCAGAGGCGGACTAAACTACTGGCTCGATGTTGAGCCTCACTATCTCCACCATCGCGTTCTTCCTCGCCGGTTACATCATCAAACGGTGGGCTGACAACAACGATCTTCCCAAGGGGATGACACGCAGTCTTGGCATATTCGTTCTTGCACTTGCGTTTGCATATGGTGTCGCTTGGCTAGTGGACAAGGTCGCGGCCATCGCCAGCGCTTAGTGTCCCTACAAATCCGGATCGGCGGGGATGTGCGGCAGTTCCAACTGCGCCAGCGGCTCGACATCGAATTCGGGCTGATTTCGCGGCTGGCGAATGACTGCCTTTGGCGGCGGGTTCAACCGATCGACGCAACACCTTCTAATCTAAATTATCAGATGAGGAGGTATGCATATGGAGAGGATGAGGCGCCGGTGGTTTTCTCAGGAGCAGAAGGCCGAGCTCTGGGAGCGTTGGAAGAGCGGTCAGTCCCCAATCGATATTGCACGCGCTCTTGAGAGGAAGAACAAAGGCGGGGTTTACCGTATTTTGGCGTTGAACGGGGGTATCGCGCCGGTCCCCCGCCGGCGCTGCCCGGTGATGCTGGTGCTGGATGAGCGCGAGGAGATTTCCCGCGGGATTGCGGCGGGTCGATCGATACGTCGAATCGCGGCCAGGTTGGGGCGCTCGCCTTCGACGGTAAGTCGGGGGGTCAGGCGCCACGGGGGCCGCAGCGCGTACCGCGCCATCGAGGCAGACGTGCGTGCCTGGGAACGGGCGCTGCGCCCCAAGCCCTGTCGTCTGGCCAGCCGTCCCGGGCTACGATGGCGCGTTGCCGAGAAGCTGGCGCTCGAGTGGTCGCCCGAGCAGATCTCGGGCTGGCTCAAGCGAGACTTCCCTGCCGACGAAGGGATGTGGGTGTCCCACGAAACCATCTATCGCAGTTTGTTTGTCCAAGCACGCGGGGTGCTCAAGAAGGAGTTGATCGGGCATCTGCGGGCTGCGCGGCGCCTGCGCCAAGCCAAAGGCGGCACCGCGCCAAGCAGGCCGCTTGGGCAGCTCGTCGATATGGTCTCGAGCTCTCCGGGGCCAACAACACGCACATGGTTACGCTGGTCGAGCGCCAATCTCGCTGCGCGATGCTGATCAAGGTCCCGGGCAAGGAGACCGCCGGCGTGGTTGCCGCACTCAGCAAGCACGTGCGCAAACTGCCCCTGGAGCTACGCCGCTCATTGACCTGGGATCGGGGCAAGGAGATGGCCGATCGCAAGAACTTCACCATCGCCACCAACGTACAGGTCTACTTCTGCGACCCGCGCAGCCCATGGCAGCGCGGCGGCAATGAGAACACCAACGGCTTGTTGCGCCGGTACTTCCCAAAGGGCACGCATCTCTCTGGTTACTCTCAGGCGTACCTGAACAAGATCGCGTTGCGCTTGAACCAACGCCCTAGTAAAACCTTGGGGTTCGAGACGCCTGCCGATAGACTAAGGGCGGTGTTGCATTGACCGGTCGAACCCGCCGCCGATAGCGGTCATTAGTTGTCGTCGCACCTAGCCCCACGCTCCCAAGAGCCGCACGGAAACACCACTACGTGCCGCGTTCGCTGGCACCACAGGTGCGTGCCATCGTAGCCAATGGAATGCGGCAGGTGCAGCAGCTCCGCTCGGGGCCGTCCGTCCACGGAGCGAAGTGCCTGGGCACTGGCTGCTGCTCCGCCTGCTGTTCCTTGCTCGTGGGGCCGCTGCGCGTGAGCTCCTCGGGCGGGTGGTCAGCAAACTTGGCGACGACGCTGGAATCTCAAAACCAGATCACGATGCGGCCGTTCGACATCGACGCGCCCGTGCTTAGGCAGGCGTTCGACTAGCGATCGCAGTCACTGCTCTCCCACTCTTCTCCAAACCGAGCGTAAGATTTCGACGCAGGAGTGGTGAAGAGGGGGGCGCATGCAAAAGCTCTGCCTGGGATTGGTGCTACTGATTCTGAGCAGCGGTGTACTCGCTCGCTTGCCCAACCACACGCGCACGCCGGGCGTTACTAACCCCGACGTAGGCCAGGAAAACATCCACCAGACGATTTGCGTCTCGGGCTGGACGACGACGATCCGGCCGCCTTCGAGCTTCACCAATAACCTAAAGAAACAGCAGATCAGGGAATACCGCTACAAAGAGAAGCGCCTCGTCGAATACGAGGAAGATCATCTCATCAGTCTCCAGCTTGGCGGTCACCCCACAGACCCCAAGAACCTGTGGCCGCAGCCCTATCGCATCACATGCAGCGCTCGAATCAACGACGCGCTCGAGACCGAGTTAAAGCGCATGGTGTGTGACGGACAGATCGCGCTCAGGGAAGCGCAACACGCTATCGCAACAAACTGGATAGCTGCCTACAAGAAGTACGTCCACGAAGAAGGTTGTCCAGAAGTAGACGAGGAATGATGCTGCCTTTGAATGGCTTCTAGTTGTCGAGGGGGAACTTGGTAGTCGGCGAGGCGGCGGACCGTCTGATCGTCGCCTCATCCACTCTGATCGGTTTATGAAAGATTGGGAGCTAAGAATGAAAACGAAACCTGTCTTATCCGCAATGTCGCGTCACCTCATTTCTCTGTGCGCCGCGTTAATGAGTGCGTCCGTACTAGCACAGGGAAGCATACCAGGTGACAACAGCAATTTTTCCGGCGATCACTTGAGGGTCCAGACGCACACGTTTAACTTTATGGAGAGCAGCGACAATCCCAATCCGCCGCCAAAGTGCGCACCGGCTCAGTCAGGCTTTTCCATCCGTCGTGCAACTACTACCACCTACACTGTTCGCTTCTATGACGTCGGCGAAATAGAGAAGGACGTAAGTAAGCAATCGGACCTGGATAAGTCTTGCTTGAGTAAACGATTGGTTAGCAAAGATACGTCTTACACGATCGCGAAGGAAGAATTGAATAAGTACGATTTCAAGCGGAGTGGCGTCACGTTTGGCGGATTAGTGATCCCCTTCAAGTTTCGTCTGGGGGGCGACAAGGCAGTCACCAGCTCCTCTACCATTGCCCCGTATCTCGGTTTCACGAGTCGCTATCTCCAGTTCTTTGGTTTGTCCCTAGACCCGGTGATCACTGCGGGGGTGGCTATGGTGCCGGTTGCCAACCCTGCCACGGGTACACCCGAATCAAAATCTGCTTTTTCCTATGGCGCTGGCTTTGTCTTGACAAGCAGCAAGAACGAGCAATTTCACGCTGGCCTAATAATTGGCAAAGATGTCCTGAGCACTTCAGATCGCGCCAAGGACCCCAATGTAAACAAGGCCTGGATATCTTTTTACGTTGGCGCCTCAATGTGACGAACAGGCTGTCCGCTTTCGACCTATTCTGTTGAAGAACTCAATTGCCCTACCCGGTAGAACATCACATCGAAAAGTCGACCGCTCAGAATGCGCTACAAGCGACGCTAGCGGACCGGGTAAGGGTTCGACGACCCCCAGAAATCAGTCGAAAGCTTCCGCCGAGGAGTTTTTCAACAGAATAGACCCGAACCAGTCATTCGCTCGCCCATTGTCGCAGGGTAGCTTCTAGGTTTTCTGGTGTAATGGCGGGGCACCCCAAAGTGCGGAGGTCTACCGATGAGCGCCGGCGGCAGTTCAGGGTTGAACCGTGTGAAGGAACTACTACGGACTGGGAAACCGACATTCGGACTTTTCGCAACGATCCCAGGCGTCCAGGTCGTTCAGATACTTGCCAACGCCGGAGTCGATTGGGTCATCATCGACCAAGAGCATGCGCCGATTGACATGGGGTCCTCGCATGCCATGATCGTTGCAACGGCCGGCACGCAGACTGTTCCCTTCGTGCGTATCCCTTGGACGCACCCGTGGCAGGCCAAGACGGTTATGGATCTTGGCGCTCTAGGGGTGTGCTTTCCGATGATTTGCAGCGCCGAACAAGCCGCTCAGGCGGTTCGGTCGGTGCGCTACCCGCCCGATGGAGACCGATACTGGGGACCGTTTTATGCCCCAATCCGCTGGGGCAGGTCGATGCCCGATTACATCGAGCAGGCGCAGAACGATGTGCTTTGTATTGCGACGATTGAACACCCTACGGCCGTGGACAACATCGATGAAATCGCTGCTACACCTGGGCTCGACCTTGCTTTCATCGGCCCCGGAGATCTCGCCATGACCATGGGTATATCGGGTCAGTTCGACCACCCGAAATTCAAGGAAGCGGTATCGCGGGCTGAAGCGGGACTTTTGAAGAGCCATGTGGCGCTCGGAGGAGTGGCGCGCACGCCGGACCAGGCGAAGCAAATGCTGGATCGCGGATACCGGGCACTTATCTTTGGCTTTGATTGGATGCTCCTCCATCAAGCGGCCGCTCGGTTTCTCGATGAGGTCCGCAGGTGAAAGCTCGTTGGGCGGCTACCCCTCGGTGGCCAGGAGGGACTATCGATGCCGAATAGGCATGAAGGTGGATGCGTCTGTGGATCTGTACGCTACGTAACGAATGGCGACCCCCTACGAGTAGTGGTTTGCCACTGCGCGTGGTGTCAGAGACGAACTGGAACCGCGTTCGCGGTGGAGCCAGTGTTCAACGAAGAACAAGTCGAGATTACAGGTGGGCGGCTAACAGAGTACAGACATATCTCAGACGAATCGGGACGTTGGCTTGACCTTGAGTTCTGTCCGAGGTGCGGAATGAACATCGGGTTCACGCTTGAATGGCGGCCCGGCGTGAGAGCCGTCGATGCGGGAACCTTCGATGACCCGAGTTGGATACGCGCCGACCGGCACCAGTTCCGATACATCTTCCTTCGGTCGGCGCAAAAGTGGTCTGAGGTACCCGATGGGGCTAAACGGTACGAGAAGCACTTCGCAACCTAGTTTGGTCGACCCCACTTCTGGACAGCGCTGTTCTGAGGCAAAGCCTCGGGGGAGGGATTCCATGACGGGACATGCGTATGCGCTCGATATATTTGTCGAGGATCTTCGCTCCATTGCGGCGAGAGCTAAAGACCAAGAAGAGATTCTCGTGCGGCTTCGACCTCTAGTCTTGCGCTTGGCGCTCTCGAAGGAGTGGCTGCTGCCGCGGCACTACGAGGCCGTGCCGGAGCAGGGTAACGGCGTGCATCTGTTACATGAAGAACCCGACCATACCCTGGCGGTGGTGGCCGTATGCTGGCAGCCTGGACGCGAGACGCCACCCCACAATCACGGTACTTGGGCTGTAGTGGCGGGGGTGGACGGTCCGGAAAGGAACGTGTTCTGGAAACGCGTTGATGATGGCACGCGCGCTGGATATGCAAAGCTTGAAAGGATCGGCGAGAAAGTGATCGGGGTGGGCGACGTTCTCGCGATGCCCGTGGGCATCATCCATAGCGTCGCGAACGACACAAAAGAGATCACTCTCACCTTGCATGTGTACGGGAAACATCTCAATCACAGCGCACGTTCACAGTTCGATCTCGAGAAAAACTCCGAGTCGCCACGCCGTACCGTATGGAGGGAAGCATAGCCATGTGCGATAACCCTGCAAGAGATGGCTACAAAGGCTGGCGCGGCTGGCTGCCGCTACCGGCGTGGCGGACGGAAACGCCCCTCGGCGACTGGATCGATCTGACCTATCCTCTCTCGCCTGATGTCCCGCGCGTCGGCAGTGTCGCCGCGCCGAAGTTCAGGCGCATCTCCGAAATGCCGGAGAAACCGCTCAATATTTCCTACATGGAGATGGCCGTGCACATGGGCACGCATCTCGATTCGCCCCGGCACTTCTTTCTCGACGGGCCGGCGATGGAGGCCATCCCGCTCGAGCGCTTCATGGGTCGGGGAGTCGTCGTGCGTATTGACGGGCCTGCATACGGGATCATCGATCCCGCGGACCTCGAAAACGCCGAGCCGGGGATCGAGCCGGGCGATATCGTGGCGATCGACACAGGCTGGAGCGGGAAATGGGGGACAGCCGACTGGGATCACCAGCCTTGTCTTTCGGTCGAAGCCGCGCGCTGGCTGCTCGAGAGGCGCGTGAAGCTTGTAGCGGTCGACACTCCAACGCCGGACCTGCCTCTGGACCGCCGTCCCTCGGGCTTCGTCTGGCCGGTGCACCGCACGCTGCTCGGGCACGGGATTCTGATCGCCGAGCAGCTCGCCAACCTGCGGACGCTCGCCGGGCGACGCGTAGAATTCCTGTTCGGCCCGCTGCCGATCGAGGGTTCGGACGGCTCTCCGGCGCGCGTGCTCGCGCGACGAGTCGCGCTGTAGGGTCACCGCGACATGTGTGGAAACCCTTCCAGCCGACCGAGTTGGTCGAGATGCTCGCTGCGATGGTCCCGAAGTCGCCGAAGCGTGCCGCCTAACCAGCCGTTCGAGCGAACGCGTGGAAGCGTGGTTGGTGTGCGTTTAGCGCGGCGCTCTGTGCGCGTGCTTTGGCGCGCCGCTCAACGGCAGCGTTAAGGCGTTGCGAATGACCGCTCTTGGCCTATTCTGTTGAAAAACTCAATTGCCCTACCCGGCAGAACATCACATCGAAAAGTCGACCGCTCAGAATGCGCTGCAAGCGACGCTAGCGGACCGGGTAAGGGTTCGACGACCCCCAGAAATCAGTCGAAAGTTTCCGCCGAGGAGTTTTTCAACAGAATAGGCCGCTAGCGCGCATTCCCAACGCATGATTCAGGCGCGATGTTCAAGAACCACGGCAAGCTCGGCGAGCCCGCGCGGGTGGGTAGTGCGCGGATACGGCGGCTTCGGCCAAGCCCACTTCGGTTCCGGGAACAGTGCGCGCATCGCGTTGATGTCGCAGTGATAAGGCGGGCCCTGGATGGCGCCCTCGGCGGCGCCCGGCCGCAGCCACTGGAGGAAGAGCGCGTACAACCGCCCGCCCGGCGCGAGCCAGCGGTGCAGCTGGTCGGCGTAGTCGCGCCACTGGTCCGGATGCAGCGCGCACAGGCAGGTCTGCTCGTAGACCGCGTCGAAGGCTCGATCCGGCTGCCAGGCGAGCGCGTCGGCCTCGATCAGCGTCGCTTCGAGGCCCGCGTGATCGAGCTGCTTGCGCGTGCGGCCGATCGCTTCGGCCGCGTAGTCCAACGCCGTCACCTCGAAGCCCGCCGCCGCCAGCGCGGCGACCTCGTAACCTGAGCCGCAGCCGGGCACCAGGATGCGGCAGGGCTTGAGCGCGCCTGCGGCGAGCCAGGCGCCGAGTTGCGGATTGACCTCGCCCCGGTCCCAGGGCATGTCGCCCGCGGCAAAGCGCTGCTCCCAGAATTCCCTCGTCGGTCCGGCCATGGTGATCTGCGAAACCTATGTCCTCGCGCACGTTCCGCGGACTCCCGTCGCGCGAGAACCATGAGCGTGCGGCGGGCCGTTGAGTTGTCCTATCCTTTTCTCGCCACGTACTTCACGCCTTCGACGCCGGCGAAGTCGGCGTCCTGCGTCCAGAAGGTGGCGCCAAAGGTGTGAGCAGTCGTGAGCATGATGCTGTCGGCCATCGGCAGGCGGCGCTCGATGCTCGCTTTCGCGGCGGAGAGCGCAATTACCGCCGTCAGATCGACGATCTGCCCCTGCTGCATCAGCGCCACTGCCTGCAAGGCCTGTCCCTCGCCGCGCTGTTGCAGGACGCGCTTGAACACCTCGTACAGGCTCAACGTCGGGACCAGCAGCTCGCGCGTGGCCTCGACTGCCGGAGCGAAAAACGCGGCGTTGCGGCCGTCGGCAAAATATTCCAGCCAGCCGGAAGAATCGACGACGTTCACGCGCGGTCATCCTCGCGCTGCACGTCGGTAGCCACGCCTTTGAGGAATCCCCGCATTTTCTTCATTGGCCGCTGTGGAATCAGCTCGATGCGGTTTTCATACGCGATGGCCTGGACCTTCTGCCCCGGGGCGAGCTTGAGCGAATCGCGGATCTCCTTGGGAATGACAACCTGGAACTTGGGGGAAATCGTGACGGTATCCATGGCCTTCCTATCGATCAAACAATCGTATGACGATTATCATATCGATCCGGTGGCGGGTCAAGCGAGCGGCGGGAACAACTCACCGGTCCGGCCATGGCGATGCGCCAATCCTATATCCTCGCGCGCACGTTCCGCAGATGACGCCGCGCATACACTTCGACCCGGCGCTCCCGGTCAGCCAGAAGCGGGAGGAAATCGCGCGCGCGATCGCCGCGCACCCGGTGGTCATCGTCTGCGGCGAGACCGGCTCGGGCAAGACGACGCAGCTGCCGAAGATTCTCCTCGAGATGGGCCGCGGCGAGAAGAAATTCATCGGCCACACCCAGCCGCGCCGCATCGCCGCGCGCTCGGTCGCGGCCAGGATCGCCGAGGAGTTGCATACCGGGATCGGGGACCTGGTCGGCTACAAGGTGCGCTTCACCGACAAGGTCGGCCCACGCTCGGTGATCAAGCTGATGACCGACGGCATCCTGCTCGCCGAGACGCAGGGCGACCGCGAGCTGCGCGAGTACGGCACGCTCATCATCGACGAGGCGCACGAGCGCAGCCTGAACATCGACTTTCTGCTGGGCTACCCCAGGCAGCGGCTCGAGAGGCGCCCGGACCTAAGGCGGGTCATAACCCCGCCACCATCGACGCCGAGCGCTTCTCGCGGCACTT
>Ga0184629_10001247_pt1 | contig 10508 bp, 11 predicted proteins | sample PLM4_32_b1_FD_133158 | JGI IMG/M metagenome (GOLD analysis project Ga0184629, IMG submission 133158) | Groundwater sediment microbial communities from an aquifer in East River, Colorado, USA - PLM4_32_b1 | ecosystem: Environmental > Terrestrial > Soil > Riparian zone | place: USA: East River... | reverse complement strand
TGTGATCGTGACGGAACAGTTCAGCGCGCCACTCGCGGGCGGCGCTCCCGATGAGATCGGCAATCAGTCCAGCCCGCCGGCCGAGCCCGGCGCCCGGCCGCCGCCATTGCTCGTCAAAGAGATGAGCCAGGTCGTTCGCGTACTCCGCCCGGAACGAGCGGGGAAAGAGCGCCACCAGCGCGCGGGCCAATCGACTCGTGGTCACGTCGTCCGCGGCTTGAGCAGGCCGGCCCGCCGGGCGCGGTTCAGTGCGCCGACGAGTCGAGTCGCGTCCGCGCCGAGGATGCGGCGGCCGGTGGGCGTCAGTCGATAGTAGCGGCGGCGCTCGTCGTCGAGTTCCGGATCGGGCCGCCGATCGCTCTCCTCGACCCATCCCGCCCCTACCAGGCGCTTGAGCGCGCCGTAGAGCGTGCCTGGGCCGAGTCGGATCGCACCATCGGTCTCCCGCTCGACATCCTGCGTGATGCCATAGCCGTGACGAGCTCCGTCGACCAACGCGAGCAGGATGTGGAATACTTGCGGTGAAAGCGGCAGCTTGGCGTCCATCCCGCTATTATATCGCGCGGCGATATAGATGTCAATTTCCGGGATCCGAGCGGCTATGGGCTGGATCGGGTCCGCCTGCCTCACCGACGCGTTGCCGCTGACGGGGCGCTCGACGGCACCACGACTTGCGCTTTGCATCTTCGAGGCTGACGAGATCGTTGCCCGCCAGAATGCGGAACAGCCAGTCCGGCGCAAACCGGACTGGCTGTTGTCAAATGGACCGAGTGGGCGCGAGCGTTAGGCGCTGGCGGCGACGCGGGTTACCTTCTCGGCCGCCGGGCCCTTGGCTCCCTGAACCACATCGAATTCGACCCGCTCACCTTCCGCCAGGGACTTGAACCCTTCGCCGGTGATGGCCGAATGATGCACGAAACAGTCCTTCGCGCCGTCTTCCGGCGTGATGAACCCGAACCCCTTCGCGTCGTTGAACCACTTCACGGTGCCTGTAGTACGCATTGCCGTTCTCCTCTGTCCTTGGGTCGGCTCCCGGCTTGGCCATCGATGCCGACTGTATGTCCCCGTGACAAACCCTCACGAGGGGGGGATTCCCACAACGCGGGGCGCTTCCCCGTCGTTGTGCGCGATCATCGCGATGAAAAAAGGGGCCCAAACATCGCTGGGCCCCTCACGTCAATTCGGAACTTGTCCCCGTACTGGCGCATCGACCGCTATGTTAACGTAGCCACCCGCGGTCGAATGCGCAATGAGAAAGGCGCCCGATGCTCGACGCCCTCCGGCACTTCATTACCCTCCGTCGGAGGGCTGCGCCCTCCTCCTCCGCCGCTCGTCCACCCCACGACGAGGTGCAACTGGCGGCTGCCGCGCTGCTGCTCGAGCTGGCCTACGCGGACGGCGAGTTCACCGTCCAGGAGCGCGGGTACCTTGAGGCCGCGCTGGGCCGGCACTTCAGCCTCGAATCCTCGACCGTCGCCGACCTGATTGCGCTGGCGGAGCGGGAGCGAGGCCGGTCCATCGACCACTTCCAATTCACCCGGGTCATCCGGGAGCAACTGGACATCGGCCAGCGAACGCTGCTGGCCGAGGTCATGTGGGGGGTCGTGCTGGCCGACGGACGGGTCGGCGATCACGAGGGCTATCTGCTCAGGAAGCTCGGTCACCTGCTCGATCTGGCACCCGGGTATCTGGCCGATGCCAAGCGCAGGGCTGCGGCGCTGCCCCCGCCGCAGTAGTTTGGCAGGACTATGCGGCAGCGATTCACGCCCGGCGTCATCGACTACGACGGTTCCATGGCTTCGCACTATCCCATGGGCCGCGCGCTTTCCGCTCAGTCCGCCGCGACGTGGCGGGCCACGGTCGCACCGTTTCTCCCCCGAAAACCCGACCTGACGATTCTCGATCTTGGATCCGGCACGGGCCGTTTCTCCACACTCCTCGCAGATTCCTTCGGCGCACGGGTGATCGGCGTCGAGCCGGCCCGGGGAATGAGGCGCCTTGCCGCGGGAGACGCGCACCCGACGAAGGTCGCATTCGTCGGCGGTACCGCCGAGCGGATTCCGCTGCGGGACCAGTCGTGCGATGTCGCGTGGCTCTCCCAGATGCTCCATCACGTCCGCGACCAGGCCGCCTGCGCCGGCGAGCTTCGCCGGGTGGTCCGCCCCAAGGGCCGGGTGATTGTCAGGGGTACGTTCGCCGAGAGCCTGGACGGCTTCCCGACACTGCTGCGCTTCTTCCCAGATGTTCGGGATATCTTCGAGGACCTTCCGAGGGTGGAGAATACCGTCGCCACATTCAGGGCGCACGATCTTCACCTCGAAACTCACCGCCGGATCGAACAGCAGGTCTGCGCGAGCCTTCGAGAGTTCGCCGAGCGCAGCCGACTGCGTGCGGATTCGTCGCTCGCCCTCCTCGCCGACGACGAATTCGAAGGCTGTCAGACCGCGCTCGAGCACGCGGCCGCGGCAGAGTCCCGGGCGGAGCCGGTCATCGAGACCCTGGATCTCCTCGTGTTCAATGCCTGAGGCCACGACTCCGGAGCTCCGGCGCGGCCTCTCGATGCTCGACGCGACCATGGTGGTCGTCGGCTCGATGATCGGCTCGGGCATCTTCATCGTCTCCGCCGAATCGAGCCGGCTGGTCGGAGCGCCGGGATGGCTGCTGGTGGCGTGGGCGCTGGCCGGCCTTATGACCATCACCGGGGCCCTCTGTTGCGCCGAGCTCGCCGCGGCTATGCCACGCGCGGGGGGGCAGTATGTCTTTCTGCGCGAAGCATACGGACCGGCCACCGGCTTCCTGTTCGGCTGGTCCCTGCTGCTGGTGATTCAGAGCGGCACTATCGCCGCGGTGGCGGTAGCATTTGCGAACTTCACCGGCGTGTTGCTGCCGCAGATTTCCGCGGCCGGTTACCTGATCGAGCCGATCCGGCTGGGCAGCTACGCGGTAAGCCTTTCGACCCAGCAGGCGCTCGCCTTCGCGGTCATCCTGTTTCTGACCCTGCTCAACCTGCGCGGCCTCGAGCTGGGCAAGTTGATCCAGAATACCTTCACCTTTGCCAAGACCGGCGCGCTCGTCGCCCTCATCCTCCTGGGCCTTCTGCTCGGCTGGAATCCGGGGGGCGCCGCGGCGACTTCGTCGTGGTGGCACCCCGCCGCCAATGGCTGGAGCCTCGCGGCCGCGCAACCCGCGCTGACCGTCACCGGCAGCCTCGCTTTTGCCATGGTGCTGGGCCGGGCGATGGTCGGACCGCTCTTCGCCCAGTCGGCCTGGAACAACGTGACGTTCATCGGCGGGGAGATCCGCGAGCCGGGGCGCAACCTGCCCCGCGCCCTCTTCATCGGGTGCGGTCTGGTCGTCACCCTGTATCTGCTGGCGAATCTGGCCTACGTCGTCACCCTGCCCCTCGCCGAGATCCAGCACGCGCCCCAGAACCGCGTTGCCACGGCCGTGATGCAGGCGGTCCTCGGCGCGCCGGGCACCGTCCTGATGGCGATCGCCATCATGATCTCGACGTTCGGGTGCGTGAACGGGCTGATCATGGCCGGGGCGCGGGTGGCCTATGCGATGGCACGGGACGGACTGTTCTTTTCCAAGGTGGGAACGGTCAACAAGAATCGGGTTCCCGGAGCGGCGTTGGCGGTGCAGGGGATATGGGCGGCGCTGCTCACCCTGCCGCGAACCGTGACCGAGGACCCCACCACCCACGCGGTCACCTACGGCAACGTGTACACCCAGCTTCTGGAGTACATCGTTCCCGCCGACCTGGTGCTCTACGCCCTGATGGTGGCCGCGGTGATCATCCTCCGAAGGAAGGCGCCTGACCTGGCGCGGCCGTATCGAACCTGGGGCTACCCCGGGGTGCCGCTCCTCTATATCGCGCTGGCCCTGCTCATGGCGGTGGACCTCCTGTGGCTGGCGCCGTCGACCTCCGGGGTGGGCTACCTGATCGTGCTGACCGGCATCCCGGTGTATCTCGCCTGGAGGCGGCGGGCGTGACGGGCAGTGTCGATCCCGCCCACCGCCATTCGTCGTATCCATAGAGCCAGGTTTCACATCCGGTCGAAACCATCCTGAAACACTCCGGTTCGCCGGTAGCCTCCCAGGAGCACCATGAAATACCTGTGCCTGATCTACCTGAACGAGCAGCAGATGGACGCGATGCCCGCGCGGGAGATGAGCGCCCTGAACGCGAGGCACCTCGACTTCAATGACGGCCTTCGGACCAGCGGCCACTTCATCGAGGCCGAGGCCCTCGAGCCGGGCAGAACCACCGCCTGCGTTCGGGTGCGGCAGGGAAGGACCTCCATCACCGACGGCCCCTTCGCCGAGTCGAAGGAGCTGGTGGCGGGGTTCTACCTGATCGAGGCGCGGGACATGGACGAGGCGGTCCAAATCGCTGCCCGATTCCCGAGCGCGCCGCTGGGCACAGTCGAGGTGCGGGCGACCCGGCAGCTCGTCGTGGACGGTCGATAAACGAAGGACTTCGCGCCTTGAACCGGGAGGAGTAATGCTCATGCGATTCATGCTGCTGATGATTCCCAAAGGCTACGAGCAGGCCGCCCCAGGCACCATGCCTGACGCCAAGGCCGTCGCCGTGATGATGAAGTACAACGAATCCCTCCAGAAGGCCGGCGTGCTGCTCGCGCTCGACGGCCTCCATCCCCCCTCGATGGGCGCGCGGGTCTCGTTCCGCGGGGGGAAGCCCACGGTGACCGACGGACCCTTTGCCGAGGCCAAGGAGGTACTGGGCGGCTACTGGTTGATTCAGGTGAAGTCGAAAGAGGAGGCGGTCGAATGGGCGTCGCGCTGCCCCGCCTCCGACAACGAAGTGATCGAGGTGCGCCAGGTGCAGGAGTTCTCGGACTTCCCCCCCGACGTAAAGGAGGCCGCGGGCGGGTTCTCCGAGATGCAGGCGCAGTCGGGGCAACGCCGAGGACAATAGTCGGTCAGGTAGGTCAGGCGGTCGGGCGGTCAGGCGGTCAGGCGGTCAGTGGGGGTCGGTGAGGTCCGCGGGGTTAGTTTGAAAGATCCGACCTCACTTACCTCACTGACCGACTGACCGCCCGACCGCCCTTTGACCGACACCCATCGCGCAATAACCGCGGTCTGGAGAATCGAGTCGGCCCGGATCATCGCCGGTGTCGCGCGGCTGGTGCGCGACGTCGGTGTCGCGGAGGATTTGGCCCAGGACGCCCTGGTCACGGCCCTCGAGACCTGGCCCAGGTCGGGCGTTCCGGACAACCCGGGCGCCTGGCTCATGACCGCGGCCAAGCGTCGCGCGATCGACCTGCTCCGCCGGGAAAAGCGGCTGGAGCAGAAGCACCAGGAGCTGGGGCCGGAGCTCGACGCCCGGCAGGAGATGGCCATAGAGGAGCTCGACGCGGCCCTCGACGACGACTTCGGCGACGACCTCCTGCGCCTCATCTTCACCGCCTGCCATCCCATTCTCTCTCGTGAGGCGCGCGCCGCGCTCACCCTTCGCTTGCTCGGGGGTCTGACCACCGAGGAAATCGGCCGCGCCTTCCTCGCCCCGATCGCGACCATCCAGCAACGCATTGTCCGGGCCAAGCGGACCCTGGCCGAAGCGCGGGTCCCGTTCGAGGTCCCCCGCGGCGACGTGCTCGCCGCGCGGTTGTCATCGGTGCTCGAGGTGATCTATCTGGTGTTCAACGAGGGCTACTCAGCCACCGCCGGTGAAGATTGGCTCCGACCCGAGCTTTGCGAGGACGCCCTCCGCCTCGGCCGGATCCTGGCCGAGCTCGCCCCGAAGGAGCCGGAGGTCCACGGTCTGGTGGCGCTGATGGAGATCCAGGCGTCGCGCGCCCGCGCCCGGGTCGGTCCGTCCGGCGAGCCCATTCTCCTGCTCGACCAGGACCGCGCCCGCTGGGATCACCTGCTCATCGGCCGGGGTCTCGCCGCGCTCGAGCGGGCCGAACGGCTCGGCCGAGCCCGCGGCCCCTACGCGGTCCAAGCCGCGATCGCCGCGTGTCACGCCCGGGCCCGCATCGGAGCGGAGACGGATTGGGCGCGCATCGTAGCGCTTTACGATGAGCTTGCCCGGCTCGCCCCATCGCCCGTCGTGGAGCTCAATCGGGCGGTTGCGGTCGGGATGGCCTTCGGTCCGGCCGCGGGGCTCCAGCTCGTCGATGCCCTGACCGCCGAGCCCGCGCTCCAGAACTACCATCTTCTCCCCAGCGTGCGCGGTGACCTCCTCACCAAGCTCGGTCGTTTCGGCGAGGCGCGCGCGGAGTTCGAGCGCGCGGCGGCACTCACCCGGAATGCCCGCGAGCGAGACCTGCTGCTCCAGCGGGCCGCCGCTACCGCGCCGGGTCCCTCTTGATGACCTCGCAGACGGCGTCGCGCTACTGCACTCCCTCCCACCGCGGAATTCCCGGCACGATTTTCAGTGCGTTGCCGTAGTAGAGCTTCCGCAATACCGCGTCCGGAAGCCCCATGCCATACAGCTTCCAGAAGGCGTGATAGTCCCGGTAGTAGTCGAAGTATTCGTCGTTGGTTTCGAAGACCCGCCAGTAGTACGGGTACTCGTCAGGCTGGAAGGAATCCTTTCCGAAGAGGAGCCGGTCCTGATACTTGATGAAAAACTCGCGGGCGGCGCGAGGCTGGCGACCCAGATCGTAGAGGATCGCGCCGACTTCGCTGTAGAGATTCGGATTGCCGTCGAACATTCGCCCCAGCCGGGCCAGATCGTTGGCGTGCCAGCCGAGGTGGGCGATCACCCAGATGGTCTTGGGATGGCTGGCGAAAAGCCGATCTCGTTCCGCCATCAAGTCCTCGAAGGCGGGGAATCGGCTGCGGTCGCTGTAACGGCGGCTCGCATAGAGAGCAAGCTCGAGCCAACGCTCATTCTGGTTGTCGATCGGCTGGAAAAACTCGGCGGGGTCGGCAACGTGGATGAAGACGGGAATCTTCAATCGCGCCGCGGTTTCCCAGACCGGGTCGAGTTCCGGATCGTCCAGCTTGAGGCGCGTTCCATCGGCCTTGCGGGCGGAGAGACCGAATCCCTTGCCGATCTCGCCGACGCCCATCGCACCGGCCTTAATGTCGACCTCGAGCTGTGCGGCGATCCGTGCACCGGACCCGGGGCCCACATCGCGAAGGTTCAAGGTCGTGAACATCACGAACCGGTCCTTGTATCGACTGGCCTTGACCGCGGCGATCTGCTGGGCGAGCCGCTCTCCCGAACTCCCACTGGCGTTCACCATCACCCTCAGGTTGAGCGAGTCCATCGCCGAACCGACCAGCTCGATCGTCGCCGCCGAGCTGAGATCGGGCGGATGGCCGTGAAAGTCCACCGCCGGGAACTTCGCGCGGGGAACCAGGTGCACGGGAACGACCAGCGTCGAGCGGGGCTTGTATGCGGTGATGCTTGGCGGCGGGAATTCCGGCTCCCGGCCCTCGGCCGGACGAGGGCGGATCTGCCCCGGCCCCGTGGCCTGGGCTGCAGCCACTGTCGTCGTTGCCAGCGCGAGCACCGCAATGAGGGCTAACGGTCGCTGCATGAGGTATCGCCGATAAGTGTTACTTCAAAGTAGAGAGGCCGCGGGGGCGGCACCAGCGGCGGCACTGGTTCCACGCTGAAACCGCGGGCCCCGCTCTCCGGAACGAGATCTACCTCGGCCATAATTGCGGGCGCCCGCTGCACGGTGCCGGCGGGGAGCCACGCTCCTGTTTCGGCAACGATGCCCGGAAGATCAGTCTTCTCCTGCGCCACCGAAGGAGCGAGAAACCCTATATTCCCCAGGTGGCCGGAAAAGATCAGAAAGCCGAAGCATACCGCGTTGAAGGTCACCAGCTTCCCCAATAACCGCCATCCGCCGGAACCGACCAGGGCCGGTCGGCCGCGCGCCCACCGGTTCACCAGGCTATGGCCAATCAGGAGCGTTGCATGGTAGGCGCCGTACAGCAGAAAATAGATCCGGAAGCCATGCCAGAGTCCCATCAGGACGAAGCTGACGGCGAAGGCGAGGTAGGAGGCGGTGTACCTGCTCTGAAACCACTTCTTCTTGGTGGCGACCAGCACGATCCGCATGTAGATGTGGTCCCGAAACCAGGCGGACAGGGAGATGTGCCACCGGTTCCAGAACTCCACGATGTTGCCGGCCAGGAAGGGTCGGTCGAAGTTGGGAGGTACCCTGACGCCGAACACCCGGGCCACGCCGATGGCGAGCGCGCTGTAGCCGGCGAAGTCGAAAAAGAGGAACCCGCTGTACGCGTAAGTGTACGAGATGATGCTGGCCAGGGTGCGCCCGCCTGATGCCGGTTCGAGCCAACGCGTCTCAATCACCGCCGCCAGAATGAACTTGTACAGGAGACCCCTGAAAAGCAGGGCCACTCCCTCATCGAGGTCCTTCAGGAATTCCGGCCGGCTTCGCGGGGCCGAGACATCGCCGAGAAAGCGGCGGTAGCGGTCGATGGGACCCGCGGAAGCTGTCGGGAAGAAGAGCAGGTAGCTGAAATAGGTGGCCGGTGAAAGGACGGTGATCAGCCTATCGTTAATGCCCAGGAGCACATCGAAGACTCGGAAGCTGAGGTACGAGATGCCGAGAAAGCCGAATCCTCTGGCCGGGTCGTGCACCGCCATGAACTTGACGATGACGAGCGGCACCAGGGCAACGAACAGTGCCAGGGCGAAACCGAATGGCGTTGCCCGCCGAGATCGCACATGCAACAGGCCCCGTGCGGCGGCCCACTGGAGCAGCAAGTATCCCGCGACGATCCAGAGAACATTGACCGGGGCGCCGGGGAGGTCGGTGGGTTGGTTGCCGACGTGCACGACGAGCATGCCAACGCTCGCGAGCAGGATCCAGGGGACGACGCGGCGGCCCCGAAGCCCGAGGTACACCGCCGGAATGGCAGGGACGAGGATCAGGACAAAGTACGTGAGCCCGCTGTAAGGGAGCATGCCGACCCGTGCTGCCGGTCAGCCGGTCGGCACACCGGCCAGACTCCGGCGGTCGATCTTCCCATTCGGAGTCATTGGAAATGCGGAGAGGAAGCGGAAGTGCCTGGGCAGCATGTAGGCCGGCAGCTGGTCCAGCAGGGACTTTCGCAACCAGGCGACGCGTTCCGAGTCGGAACCCGGCACGCCTTCGGCCAGCTGCACGTAGGCCGTCAACCACGCGACTCGGTCGCCTCTGGTCGCCGGCAATACCGCCGCTCCGAGGACCCCGGGCAGGGAGCACAGGTGCGCTTCAATGTCCTCCAGCTCGATCCGATGGCCGTGCAGCTTGATCTGGTTGTCCATCCGACCGTCCCAGAAAAGCAGGCCATCCTGTTCATGACCCCAGTCCCCCGTCCGATAGGCGGGTTCCCCCTCGAATGGCATGAAAGACCTCACGGTCAGATCCGGACGGTGCAGATACCCGGGACTCACATTGGGACCGACAATGAGAATCTCCCCACGCTGGCCAGCGGGCACCACGCCATGATACTGGTCCACCACGAACACCCGACTCCCGCGCATCGCGTACCCTATCGGCAAGGTCGGGTACCGGGCCAGCACGGTGCGGTCGATCCGGATCGCGGTGCACGCGATGGTCGCCTCGGTCGGGCCGTAGGTGTTCCAAACCTCCGCCTCCGGAAACCGATCGAGCAAGGCGGCTGCCGTCCTCGCCGGGAGGGCCTCTCCGCAAAAGAGGAACCGGCGGAGGGCGGGTAGCAGCCGCCGGTTGAATGTCGGCTCCACCAGACACATAGCGGCAAACGTCGGTGTCGACACCCAGACGCTGATGCCGGATTGCGCCAGGACCCGAAAGAGCCGCCGCGGATCCGCGATGTCATCGTGGCTCAGGCTGACCAGCGTCCCGCCGGTCATCAAGCTGAGGTAGGTATCCATGTGGGACACGTCGAACGAGAAGAGGGTCTGGTTGAGAAACACCTCTGCCCCGCCGCGAAACGGATGCTCGGCCAGCATCCATTCCAGGAAGTGCACCAGATTGCCGCGGGTGATCGGTACGCCTTTGGGATCGCCCGTGCTACCCGAAGTGAACATGATGTAATGCGGCGAGTGGGGGTTTTCCGGCCGCGACGTCGGCCGGGCTTCGCCGGTGGAGCGCAGGGCCACTTCGGCGGGCGTGAGCACGAGTGCAGGCCGGGCCGTGGCGACAATCCGCTCGATTCGGGCGGCGGGCAAGGTATGGTCGATGGGCACGTATGCCCGTCCGGCTTTGGCACAGCCGAGAAAACCGATGAGGAGTTCCGGCTCCTTGTGTCCCACGAGGGCAATCGGCGCCTCGCTCGGCGGCAGACTCCGCTCCAGGTACTCCGCCAGCGCATCGGACCGGGCCAGGAGCTCTCCGTGGCTCAGAGTACGGGCGCCGCTGCTGTGAGCGACGCGGTGGGGTACCCGTTGGCCCCAGCTGCGAATCTGCTCCAGAAGATCCAACCCCACTAGAATCCCTGGTACACGAAAGAGGGGGTGGCCAGCAAATGGTGAGCGCTCAGGTAGACCAACCCGAGCTGGATGGCCAGGTAGTAAAGGACCCGTG
>Ga0184629_10001245_pt1 | contig 10521 bp, 17 predicted proteins | sample PLM4_32_b1_FD_133158 | JGI IMG/M metagenome (GOLD analysis project Ga0184629, IMG submission 133158) | Groundwater sediment microbial communities from an aquifer in East River, Colorado, USA - PLM4_32_b1 | ecosystem: Environmental > Terrestrial > Soil > Riparian zone | place: USA: East River... | reverse complement strand
CTTTCAATGTCTCGATTGTGAGCGTTCCCGCGATTTGTTCGCGCAACGCCTGCAACATGGTTGCATCGTGTTGCGATTGCGCGGACGCTGCCGCGCCTATCTGTTGTGCTTGTATGCCCGCTTGAATTGCAGCATCGGACGGACCTTGAATAATCAACCCGCCACCTTCGCTTGTCGTTCCGCGCGAACGAAAAACGAGATAGAAAATAACAAACAGCGCAAGAGCAATTGCTGCCGCAAGCAGCGGATGCGCTTTGATCCAATCCCAAATGCGAGACATTAGATATTGCCCCGTTCTGTATAGCCTTCGGAAATCGGTTGCGCGGATGCTGTACCGTGTACAATGCCGTTCAGCGACATTTTAATAAGCGCCTGAAACCATTGCGCTTGAACGGGTTGCGTTGTTTGCACTTGCCGAATAGGCGAAAAACCCGGACCAAGAACACTTTGGCACGGTAACGCCTGTACAGGTTCAAACGAAAAATTCCCGGTATTTGGTCCGGGTATTCTACGCCCTACATAGCGATACAGCATCAAACCAACTCCAATTTTGTGCGAGAAAGAATATTCGCTATTAGAATTGGTTGAAACCGCCACCATATCCGGGGGAAATGCCAAACGTTCCAAAACTTTGGCCGGTCACTGGCGCGGTTGCAGCGCCAAGCGCGGTTGCGAAACCTTTGCTGGCAGCGGCGATAACGCCTGCCGTGTTCGCGTTTTTCGACACGATAACGGCAAGAATGGCAACCCCAATGATTGCAACGGCAATCACTGTTATTTGCTCGAAAATCCTATCCATCGTTTTCACCTTTCACGGCAGAACCTTCAAAAGATTTAGTTGTGTTGTCGGACCAGCGGTTCCGGCTCTTACTTGGTCAACCAACCGCGTGAAAAATTGTTGATTGTTCTTGCTCAATAGCAACGCAAGTAAAACCAATGTCATAAACGCGATTGCAACGCCGCGTAACGGTTTGATGTAACCAAAAGCGCCCACCATCAAAATTGCGAGCGCCCAAAACGTCAGATTGTTTGGTCCCGTGAATAGATCGAACATAAGCCTGTTAAACGCGTCTTGTTCGCCGCGAACGCCAACAATCAGCAGAACCAAACCGATGAATAACAGAACAAATGCCACGGGCAAACCATTATGTTTATCTTTGCGAGAAGTATTCCCGCTAAGAAGAAAGCCCCAAAAGGCGGAAAAACTCTTGCAATCTTCCGCGCGCGACTATCAACACGATAGCGCCAGCGATCAAGAAAAAAGCGATTACCGCCGTGTAGTTCATCAGCGTTTTTTCAAACGCTAATTGGCAACCGGGGCAAGAGATTGGGCATTACCTGATGCAGATAATACCCGATGACAACCGCCGCAAGCAGCCACAAAAGAGAATAACCGTTCATGTTACATGCTCCTAAGTGAATTGAGAACACGCGACCATAGAAATGCTGCAACCATGATTAGGCCGATAAACAGAAACCATTGCAGCAAATCCATTTCTTCGCGAAACGGACGCGTGTACAAATTTTGAATGCGTTCAAGGAAATCCATTTCCATTTGCCCTATGCGCTTGCATCGGGGGCGTTCACGCGAACGCCCCCATTGGAAACGCGATGGATTACCCGGAAACCGCCAGCGAACCAGCGCCCGGAATTGCGCCAATCAAGCCAAAATCTTCAAAGCCAATGAGCAAACGAGCGTTGGCGTTGACGGTTGAGGGGTTGACAAGTAATTCCATGTTGCCGAATTGGATTGTTGAAATGGGCCGGTCCCGCGTGTCGAAATAATAAACGCCTTGCGGGAAATCATCGCGGATGCATTGCCGCGCCCATGCGGAAACATACTTTGGCGTAACCTCGAAAATATTCGTGAAATTCGCCGCTTGCAGTTTCCAATTGTTTATGTCGGAACCAACGTTGAGAGTTCCGCCGTTGTCATAGATGACAAACGTTGAAAGAAAATCGCGGAAATTGGAATAGGGGATTGGGAAATCCTGCCCAACGCTCATTCCTGTAAGCGTTGTATTTTTCAACTCGTAAATGGTTGAAACGTCAAGCAGCGGCAGAACAACGCCTTGCTTGGTAAGCGGCAGTTGATCCCAATACACCTGATACACGTTGACCGAAAGGCCGGTAACGGTTGCATCGTCAATAGCATCCGCCGCGCCCGTGTACACGCCAAGAACGCCAGCGTTGGTATTCGCAAGCGCGAAGAATTGAGAACGCGGCGTTACGGTCAACTGCAAATTCATTGTCGCGTTGAGAACGTTTGCGTAAACGCTGCCGCGCAAATCCATTGCGTTGTATGCCAGCGGAACCCAATAGAGCATTCTTACGGTTCCGGTTGCGCCGTTCTGCGCTATCGGCGTTGTCGCCTGCATAACGTTTGTGAAATTGTTCCCATAATTGATCGGGTATCCGGTATTTGTCCGCGCTGCCAAGAAAGGCGCGCGATTTTTTGCGGTATTGACCATATGCAGGTGCCATCCTGCCGTGTCAATCCGCATGTTGTTTGAAAGGTCTTGGAATGTTACGCGTTGCAGAACATTTGAAGCGCCAAGCGCGGTCAATGTCAAATCGCCCGCGTCCGTGTCAACGTTGGTAATGGTCATGTCAAATTCAACCCAGAAACCGATAATCAAACCGGCATTTCTCGGGTTGACGTTGAAAACGTTTTGGTTCGCAAGATTGATCCCGGATTGCGAAAAAATCCGTTGCGTCTTTTTCAACGCTTGCGACGTTATCGCCTGCCGTGCAGCGAAATTGAGCGCGACGGGATTAGGCATCATCGCATTCATTTGCGCGTATTGATCGGACTTCATAGCGACCGAAGAAATGGCGCTAGACACAACAGATGATTTAAGCATTTTCATCGCTCAACACTCCGCGAAAATTGGTTGCAAGAAACTGCGCCAACAGATCAACCACAAACGACGCAAGCAACAGCATCAGGATAACCGTCAGCCAATTGAGCGGGTTTGCGATCAAATCCCAATTGATAATTTTCATCGGTTGCGTTTCCGATTGCGCGCTATGCAGCGCGTTTCGTATTGCGCCGAATTAGTTGACCAACTAAGCCAACTAATGCAAATCCTGCAAACGCCATGATGGTTATTGTTATCATGTTTTCGACGGACCAACTAAGGGTAGTCTCGGACATGGCGATTTCCCTAGATAAATGAACGTTTTGGCCGTATCGCGGCGCGGAATGACCCAAGGATTGTATCCCGGTCGGGCACGGGGGTAAAGACGGTCAAGCGATCCTTCCCCATGTCGTAATATATAGAATGATACTCCGGCAGCGCCCGGAGCCTGCTTGATACGTCATAGGGAATGAACGCGCGCAACGTTTGATAATCGCGTTCATCGTTCAAGCGAAATACTTGCAAGAAATCCGCTTCCGAAACGACAAAGCGAGAAATCCAAACCGGACGTTGTGAGAGAATAATAACGGGGATATGCAGCGAGCGACCTTGTGTCATTATCGCCTGAAATGCTTGCGAACGCGCGTCTAACATATAGCCTTCATCAACATACAAACCGCAATTTTCTTTTGCGTGAATTTGCCACAAAAGTTTTTCAATGGCATCTTCTTGCGCGCCAATCGGGCGCACAACATACAATCCGGGTTTTGAAGGAAGGCGCGAACCTAACTGAATTTCTTGCGCTGGAATTTGCGCTATCAATTCATCGCGTTTGAAATCGAGAATTAGCCAAGGCATTTCATCGTAAGAGCGCCCGGACAAATGCCAAACGCCAGCTTGCGTTTTACCGCTGCCGGTTCTGCCGCAAATGAAAAGCCGTTGACTATCATTTGGGAAACGCGGTTGCGTTTGTACTTTCGCATTCAATTTGGTTTTCCAGCGGCGAAGGGACGAACGTTATCAGGTTTTTCTTTTGGCGGTTTGTACGCAATCGCGACAATGCGCGGCCCGTATACCATGCCCGCAACCATCGTTAGATTGATCCAAGCAATCGTTTTTGGATCAACCGCGACAGGATAGAATTTCGCAACATCCGCGATTGCTTGCGCCAACATCTTGCTTTCGTTTTGGTCAAGCGCCAATTCGGCGGTTTTCGTAATACCCGCCAGCATAGCATGACAAGACAACAGAATTGCAGAAATGCCGTCTACAGAAAGCGGCGCTTTTTGGGTTGTGGTTCCGCTGCTTTTTCCGCTTCCTTTTGGCCGTCCCCGTCCGCGCTTGGCGGTTTCTCCGGGGGCGTTTCCGTCACTGGCGTTTCTTGCGGCGTTGGGGTCAATCGCTCCTGCAATGCCGCTAGGTCCGTTTCCGTTTTCGACTGCCGTTCCGTCAAGGATTGGATCGTGGAAAACAACGGGCTTATTTGATCCGTCAGCCATTTCTTTGCACTCTCTGAAAAATCGCTTACCGCTTCCGCGACCTTCGCGGCGCTTTCTGCTTGCACTTCTGCGGTTTGCGCTTCCGCCATTGCAACGGCGGTTTCCGCTGCCGCAACTATTGTTGCTGCCGCTGCCGCTGTATCAGCGGCAGAAGGTTGCGACGTTTCCGCCTCAACCTTTATCACAACCTCGTTTTCATCCGCCATAGCGGAAAATCAATCTTTGGTCAGCGGATTTGCAAAAATGCGTTCGGGCGCTTTCACGCGCAATTCGCGTTCCAAGAACGTCAAGCGACGTTCAAGATTTTCCAACTGAGTTTCGCCAACTGGCGTTTCAGTTGGGTTTGCCGCTTTCGCCGCTGCTTTCTTCGCCATTGTCAGATACTCCCTTGATTGCTGTTAAACGCAAAAAATCTTCTGCCGATTGAATGCCAGGGTTTTCCCCATAAAACTTTTCCAATGCGCTTTCGCTTGGAAACATGGGAATGCCGTTGCGTTCAATGCGATCAAGCGTCTTTTGCATTGTCGCATTTTGCGTTTCAATGCTGCCAAGACGATTGTTGATTGATTGCAACAAGTCAAACGCCATTTTGGCGCTTTCGGTTACTTGCCGTTCAATCTCTGCCGGTTCAATCCCCAAAAGGGATTTCAGCATCATTGCCACGCCGCTAGGCATCATGGGGTGTTCTTCTCCCAAAAATAAATATTATGGTCCGATCACGTTGGTTGTTCCGCCGACAACAATAAATGACGCAACGCCTGTTGCTAACGCGGTTCCAAGAAAAGCGTTCAACGCGACGTTCGCAGTTTTCATATTGTAATTCATGTTGCTGAGTTTGATAACATCAAACCCGCCTGGAGTATTGGGCGCGGCAGCGGGCAGATAAACAATCCTGCTTGCAATTACAACTGCCGCTTCGCGAACTGCAACAGTCAATTGTCCTGCAACCGCTAATGATGCATCGCCTGACAATGTGACATGAATTTCTTTTATGTAGTATGCCAAACCAGCGCCAAGCGCGGCAGCAATTGCGGTATCGTTCACGGTTGTTTTGTTATTCAGATTATAAACCGTTGAACCGCCCCAATGAGGGACAACCGTTTGCGCGGTTCCCATAAGGAAACCTTGCGACTGATAGAAATTGGAAACAACGCCAGCGCGCAGACCTGGATCGGAAACAAGTAATTCGTTTGATCCATTGAACGTGAAAAGTTGCCCGCTTTGCGACCATATCATTGTATCAGTCGGGAAATTCAGAATATGCAGGCGAATGATTTGCGTTCCGCCAGATGACCCAACAATTTTCGGCGGGTTCTGCATCAAAAGGCGTACATAGCCTTGAGCACCCGGAGGAATTTTGATTAGCTGTTGCGTGTTTAATTCCAGCGTCAACAGCGACGTGTTTAGCGTGTTGTCAACAAAAATGGATTGCGCGCCGGAAATCTTTTTGGCTTGATATTCAGCCATCAAATCAATTTCAAAATTCGGTGTGTTTGTCAAATTGATAATGTACGGAAGAACCTTCGGTCCTTCTATGGGTTGCGCGTTCGCGATAATTGCCGAAGGATTGCAACCGGGTAATTGGGTCATTATCTTTTCCCAATCAAGTAACTAACAGCATTCCCTAATAGGAGTGCATGGCACGTCAAGGGACGGCACAACGGGCAGGATACGGCGCGGTATCGTCAGGGTCAATCCGAAACTTGTCAAAGGCAATGTTGCAGAACCAGCATTCATAAACCAATAGTTTCCGACTGGATCAAGATGCATTAAACTTGCGCCAGCCCCATTCAAAATTGTTTGCGCTGTAGCATTTTTCGCGCGTGCTCTTAGCAAACGCCATTGCGTTCCATCGCAAGAAACCCAGATGAAAAAGTTTGGGCTTTCGCCTTCAAACGTTCCGTTTATTGTCATTATTACCCCTTCTAATCCGGGGCAGATTGTCGGGTTTGAATTTTGAATAATGCCGGTTGAATTTAGAAACGCATCAAGCGTTGCGTTGTCAACAATTATATGGTTGGCAGAATTTAGAGTAGTTACGCCTGATAATGTATAAACGCGCGGGCGCAATTCGGAAACTGAACGTTGCCCCCACAAATAATTTTTATTGGAGTTATGCAGCAAGCCATTGAAAACACGAAATTCAGGTATCATGTAAAAGAGGGACAACCCTGACGCGCCAGAATATATGTCTTGTAACAACGCAGGCGATTGCGGACCTTGCGTTGGCGACCATAAAACAAAATCGAAATTGCCAACTTGCGAAACGCGAGCGGTCCAAGCAAAACGCAAATCCAAAACGCCATTCCAAACCAATTGTGTTTGCGCTATCGCATCAAGAATAGTCAGCGGCGAAGTTACAAACGCCGTTGGACCTTGTGCAATAGACGGATAAACAATATCGCCGCCAAGAAACGGCGCGGATAAATATGTTGGGGAAAGTCGCGTTCCGTTCGCCGCGCCGCCTGGATCGAACACGTTAAAACGCATCATGTAATCTGCCCACCATACGGGCAAATTGAGCGTTCCCGTTGCGCCCGTTACCGCTGGCATATACGCAAATTTGCGTTCAAACGTTGGAAACATAACCCATGTTTCCCAACGCAAAACAGTTCCCATTGCCGCGCCGGATTGCACAACATTCGTCCGCGTATATTGCGGCCAAAACGTATATGAAAATAATCTACTGCCCGCTGTATCTTCGCGCGTAGAAGCCCAAGACGTGCGAATTAAAGGGACTTCTAAATCCGGTTGCCGCCGACACGTAAGCGGCGTTGTGGTTGCGAGCGCGTAGGGCATTCAAATGATTTCCGGCAAACGTGCGTTTATTTTATCGGCATATGCCAGCGAACCATTGTAAACTTTTGCAAAGCGTAAAACGCTTGCTTGATTTTCCCTCAACTGTTGAAGCGTGAAATAAATGCCGCGACCAACGCAAAATTCCAAAAAATAAGCAGCTTGCGAACGCGGCGCAACTTCCGCCATAAATTCGCCAACGCTTGCGCCAAGGTTCAAACCAACATCGTACAGATTGAAACCCATAATTTGAAAACGCCCCCATGACGTAGCGCAAATTATTTTTGCAGTTTCGCGCGAACAAATATTTGTTTGCTTTGCGCGTTCTATCATTGGATTGTAACGCGCGGAAATTTGCATCCGTGCATAAATTCCCGGTTCAAATCGCATTGCATAAGGATTATCGCCGCTTTCAATATCCGCAATGATCCATTCCAGCGTGTTTTTCTGCATTGGCATAGCGATACCCTCGCACGATCAACAGCAACCCTACGCTAAGTCACCATATATATAAAGAGTGTTTGACCCTCTTGGTCGGTCGGGGGTAAGGTCCGGGTTGACCCTCCGGGGCATCCCAAAGGAGAACTTTCAAAATGAGCGGATGGAAAACCTATCTTGGCGTTGCAATTATTATCATCGCCATTGTTGCAAAATCCGTTGGCGCTGAAATCCCGGACGTTGACAATTCAACCGATCTTGCCGCGCTAATTGGTCAGGCGTTGGCATTCTTCGGATTACGCGACAAACTCGCGAAACTATAACGTGTGGCTTGCAATCGCTCAATTGCTTGCCAGCGTCCTAAAATATATTGCGGACAAACAATTGATTGATGCAGGCGCGGCAAAGGTTATTGCAGCAAATGCAACCGCAACGCTTGACGCAATCGCTAAAGCTATTCGCGCCCGTGACAGTGTGCGCGATGATCCTAGCGACGTGTCAAACGATCCCGACAACCGGGACAAGCAATAATCCGTTTTGCGTTGCGGATAGCGTCATTACATTTTCCGCGATGAATGACACGGCAGAAACCGTGAACCAAATTCGGCGGCATAATGCGGTTTGGCGGTCACAATGCCAAATGAAATAGAGCGCGCACGCCGTAATGATATGGTGGAAATCAGCCGCGCGGAATTAGAGCGGTTGATTGACAGTCATTGCGATGAACGCTTATCACAATTCGGCATTGATTGGGAAAGCGCCGATGGTGTGCGCGAATTTATTTCCGATCAAATCTTTTTGCGGCGCTTGCGTAAAACGTCAGAACGCGCACACCATGTCGGATTGTTCGCAATGATTACCGCTGCAATAAGCGGAATTGCCGCGATGGTTTGGGCATACTGGAAACGATGAAAGCCCGGAATTGGCGTTCCGGGCTTTCAAACATTCAACGGGGGCAGGTCTCAACGCCCCTTGTAAAAGAAAGGGGCAAGACGTGTCAAGTTTTATTCGGGGAAAGAATACCCCTCCAAAATACTATTTGCATGGTCCGCTGGCCGGTTCTCTGACCGCTGGTTATACCATCGCCAGATGCGAAAATCGCGCTTGGAAAAGACGCGCCAAGGCTTGCGGAAAATTCGTTCCTGCTTGCGCTCGCATTGCGCGTAAAAAGATGTTCCTAACGGCAGGCGAAAAATCAGCAATTGTCAAATACGAAAAAGCGTTACGTTACGCGGACCATTTATTTCCCTTGCGCGGACAAGCAGCAAAGGATTTGCGCGATAAATGGTTTGAGGCTTCCCCCAACATTGCAGACGGGACGCGCCGTTACAAGCGCCCGATTTGCATTCCCGCGATACAGCTTCGCGGGATAGGAACCGATGCAAAACTAACGGTTTTGTGATATGGCAAAGCGCAAGGGGACGCGCCGCCCAAAGAAAAATGTTTCCACTTCTCTCGTAAAAAGCCGGGGGCGAAAACATAAACCAACAATCAAGCGCCGTATAAAATCAAGCGCGCGAAAAAAGAAATCCGATTTACTCATTACCAGCAATGGGCGAACATGGGTTTTTTGGGACGTGAATAACCCGCGCGACAAAAAAGAAATGAAAGGCGCGGCAGCTAAAGCCTTCGCAATGCAGTTCCCGATTGAACGCGTTGCCAATCTCGCAAAGAAGGCATTTAAGAAATTCAAGGTCAAACAAATTCATTTGTGGGCAGCAAGCGGCGTTGTCGGTCAACCATTTGTAGATTTGCAAGCGTTCATAGATTGGGTTGACGAAAAATGGTCTGCCGGTCGCTATGTGAATGATAAGGGGTATTCCAGCGATCCCGAAAGATGGATCAACGGAATTGCAATTCTGATAAAGGAATAGGGGCATGTTTCTTTCAAGGGGTTTTCGCAAAAGGCGGCGCATTTTGCAATGGTCCGTTGAATTGATTTCAAAATCAGAATACTGTTGCGACCGTTGCGGCGGTCCAATTCATCCTACATACATTTATTTGCGCGATGTTTTCGCGGATAAAACGTCGCTCGATGTTTACCGCGAACACGGCAAACCAGATTGCGAAGATAGAGCATATTAAATGCCACGGCAGCGCCCTATTGCTACATGCGATTGTGAAACCGATCCATTCAAACATTTGCGCGTCCCTATGCCTTTTCTTTGGGGGTATTATGACGGCAAACGCTATATACATTTCGACCACACAGAACCGTTTGTCAATTTCATCAAAACTAAACGCGTTATCATGTACGCCCACAATGGCGGAAAATTCGATTTCATGTACTTTATTCCATACCTGGAAAACAAGCAAACGAAAGTTCAACTGATAAACTCCCGCATTGTTTCCATGCTGCTTGGCGAATGCGAATTGCGCGATAGTTTTTCATGTGTGCCGCAAAGCATGAAAAGCATTCAAAAAATGGACATGGATATTTCCAAAATGGAAAGCGCCGTCCGTCATTTGCACATGCCGGAAATTTTAGAACGCAATCGGACGGATTGCGTTTATCTGTATAATTTAATGAACGCCTTTCGCCGCGATGCGGGCGGCGCAAAAACGATTGCATCTAATGCGTTTTCATTCTGCAAAAAGAAAATGAAAATTGATCCTGGGAAAACCAATCATCGCTTTGACAAAAATTTCCGGGACTTTTATTTCGGCGGTCGCACGGAATGTTTTCAACCCGGAGTGCATATCAACTTATCAATTCTTGATATTAAATCCGCGTACCCTTACGCCATGATGCACGATCACGCGACGGGCGATAGCACGGATTTCTACCGCGCAAGCAGCATTCCAAAAGACATGACGCGCGAACAATTGCAACGCGCGTTTATTGTTCTGACATGCAACGCAAAAGGTTGTTTCCCTTGGACTGCCCGCAAGCGCGATGAAAACGGGAATATTGTTCGCTTCTATCG